>SWCA01004770.1_pt1 | contig 151640 bp, 140 predicted proteins | sample 4692961 | NCBI WGS metagenome assembly SWCA01 (sample SAMN10267275, study PRJNA491770) | bioreactor metagenome | isolation source: DHS bioreactor inoculated with | place: Japan: off Shimokita Peninsula | reverse complement strand
TCCCCGCGAGCGGGGAGAAGGTGAGGATGAGGGGCGAGCGCCGTCAGGACGGGGAGAAGGAGGTCGTCATCCCGGGCTTGACCCGGGACCCATTGGGAAAATGCGCAAGAGCACGGCCCGGTCCTCAATCACGTCCCTGGAAAAGGTTTTCCACATGCACCGGCCAGCGGCGGGGGAGCACGGCGACGAGGTCGAAGCGCAGCGAAAGGCGCGCGTGGTCGGGCTGGCGGGCAAGCCACAGATCGGCAGTACGCTCGATACGGGTCTGCGCATGATAGGCTACTGCATCCATCGCCGCCTCCACGGTCGGGCGCGCCTTCACCTCGACAATCGCCACCACATCGCCGCGCCGGGCGATCAGGTCGATCTCGCCAAGCCTCGTTCGGTAGCGGCGGGCAAGTATGCGATAGCCCTTCAGCCGCAGCGCCATGGCCGCCAGCCACTCGCCGCGATGGCCGAGCCGATAGGCCCGTTGCCGTGCCTCACTCCGCATCGCGCTCGGCCTTCAGGGCAAGAAGCCGTTGGTAGAGCTCCGATTTGCGCCCTCCGGTCATGCGTGCGGCTTCACCCGCCGCCTTCGAGGCGGACATCTCATCGGAGAGCGCCATGAGCAGCCGGTCCACATCTTCCGCGCTTGTCTCTTCCTCGCTGTCCGGCGGCGCCACGCACACCACCACCTCGCCCTTGGGCGCACCGGTGTCGGCATAATGCGCGGCCAGATCGGAGAGTGCGCCACGCCGCAATTCCTCGAAGGTTTTGGTAAGCTCGCGCGCCACACAGGCCTGCCGCGTGCCGCCGAGCACCTCCGCCATGGCGGCCAGACTGTCAGCGAGGCGGCGCGGGGATTCAAAGAACACCAGCGTCGCCGGCGTCTGGCGAAAGGCTTCGAGCCGCGCGCGGCGCTGCCCGTCCTTCACGGGAAGAAAGCCGGCAAAGAGAAAAGCATCCGTCGGCAGGCCCGACGCCGAGAGTGCTGCAAGCACCGCCGAGGGCCCCGGAATGGGCACGACGCGCAGACCTTTTTCGATCACCTGATCCACGAGACGATACCCGGGGTCGGAGACGAGCGGCGTGCCGGCGTCGGAGATGAGCGCAACGCTTTGTCCCGCTTCGAGTGCGGCCAGAAGGCGCGGCCCGGCCTTGTCCGCATTGTGCTCGTGATAGGCGGTGAGACTCTGGCCGATGCCGTAGCGCGCAAGAAGCACGCGCGAAACGCGGGTGTCCTCGCAGGCAACGATATCTGCCCCGGCAAGCACTTCGAGCGCGCGCAGCGTGATGTCGCCAAGATTGCCGATGGGCGTTGCCACGAGATAGAGCGCCGGCTCCAGCGCCGCCGCGCCAATACGGGCGCTGCCGACGACGAAACTTTTCTCTCCGCGCGGGTTATCCATAACTCTTTGATCCTTATTCGCTCATCTCTTTGACATGGAGGCATGTGGGTTGCAAAGTCGCGCGCTGAATTTGGGACGAATGCGACGTATGAAATTATCGACATCGCCCGGTCGCAGAACCGGGATCCTCTCGCTGGCGCTGGCCGGCCTTCTGGCGCTCGGTGGCTGCGTGGGGGGCGATGTGCCCTACGGCATGCCGCAGCCGGGCGCTCAGACCATTGCCACGCAGCCGGTGGTGGACAATACGCCGCGCGTGCCCGCCTCGGGCGAGGTGATTGGCACCGGTGAGACGCGTGTGGCGCTGCTTTTACCACTAACCGGCGAAGGCAATGCCAGCCGCATCGCTGCCGAGCTCAGGAACGCCGCACTGCTGGCCATGGACGATGTCGGCCTGAACGCGCTTGAACTGGTGGTGAAGGACACGGGCGGGACCACCGAGGGCGCTGCAATCGCGGCCGGCCAGGCATCCGCCGAAGGTGCCGCCGCCGTGCTGGGACCGCTCTTTTCGGCCAATGTGCGCGCCGCCGCGCCGGCGCTCGGCCCGTCGCAGACGCCGATGATCGCGTTTTCCTCCGACCGCGGGGCGGCATCGCCGGGGGTCTATCTCAATTCCTTCCTGCCGCAGGGCGTGGTCCAGCGCACGCTTTCCTATGCCGCGGGGCAGGGCGTGCGCAGCGTGGTGGCGATCCTGCCCGAGGGGGCTGCCGGCGACATCGCCGAAGCCGAAGCGCGCCGCACCATGCTTTCCATGGGCGGCGAGGTGACGGCGGTTGCCCGCTATGCCTATGACAACATCTCAGTCTATGAAGCGGTGCAGGGCGTTGCCGATGCGGTGCGTGCGGCGGATGCCGTATTCATCCCCGATGGCGGCACGAGCCCGGCCACCATCGCATCCACCATGACCGAAACCGGCATCGACATTTCCGGCAAGAAGCTATTGGGGACCGGGCAATGGACGAGCGCCAATCTGGCCGATCCGGCGCTTCAGGGCGGCTGGTTTGCCGATACGGACCAGAGCCGCGTCAACGCCTACAAGCAGCGCTATCAGGCGCGGTTCGGTGCCGAGCCGTCGCTCACATCCGCGCTTGCCTATGACTCGGTTGTTCTGGTGGCCAACATCGCAAAGGGCGGCGGCGGGATCCAGCGTCACGCGCTTGAAACGCCGGTCGGCTTCAATGGCTATACTGGCCTTTTCCGCTTCCTGGGCGACGGCACGACCGAGCGCGGATACGCCATTTATGAAGTGCGCGAAGGCAGGGCCGGCATCATTGACGCGGCGCCGTCACGGTTTGGTGGCGGCAGTTAGGCGCTATCGGGCCAGATCGGCGACAACCGCGTCCAGCACGATCATGCCCCTTGCTGTCGCGCGCAGGCGCGTGTTGCCGACGGGCTCTATCAGGCCCTCTTCCTGCAGCACCGCAATGCGCGCATTGGAAAGCGCCCGGCCCGAAAGCGCTTCATAGCGAGGCAGGTCGATGCCCTCGACAAGGCGCAGGCCCATCAGCAGGAACTCATCGGCTTCCTCGTCGCGGGTCAAAACCTCGCCGCCGATCACGCCATGGTCCTCGGTCTCGACGCGTTCGAGCCATGTCTCCGGCATCTTTTCGGTGAAAGTCACATGGCGGCGGCCATCCTCGATGAACCGCCCATGGGCGCCGGGACCGACGCCGACATATTCGCCATAGCGCCAGTAGACGAGATTGTGCCGGCTCTCCGCGCCCGGCCGGGCGTGGTTGGAAATCTCATAGGCCGGCAGCCCCCGCGCCGCCGTCACCTCCTGCGTGATCTCGTAGAGGCGGGCGGCATGATCTCCGTCCGGCATGGCAAGCTTGCCTGCCTCATGAAGAAGCTGGAAACGCGTGCCTTCCTCGATGGTGAGTTGGTAGAGCGACAGGTGGTCGGCGGCATGCCCGATGGCCTGTTCGAGCTCGCTGGCCCAGGCTTCCTCGCTCTGATGCGGGCGGGCATAGATCAGGTCGAAGGAGAGGCGTGGAAAAATCTCGCGGGCAAGCCCGATCGCCTTCAGAGCTTCCTCGACATTGTGCAGCCGTCCGAGAAATTTCAGATCCCGGTCGTTGAGCGCCTGAACGCCGAGCGAAACACGGTTGACGCCGGCCGCGCGGTAGCCGCGAAAGCGGTCGGCCTCGACGGAGCTGGGATTGGCCTCCAGCGTCACCTCGATGCCGTCGGGAACGCTCCAGTTGGCCGCAACGGCATCAAGCAGCGCACCGACGGTTCCGGGTTCCATCAGCGAGGGCGTCCCCCCGCCGAGAAAAATGCTGGTAACGGTGCGGGGGCCGGTTCGCGCACGCATGGTGGCAAGCTCGCGCTCAAAGGCGGCGGCAAAGCGGGCCTGGTCCACCGGCTGGTGGCGCACATGGCTGTTGAAGTCGCAATAGGGGCATTTGGCCGCGCAAAACGGCCAGTGCAGATAGACGCCGAAACCCGGAGCCGTATCGAGCGGGGTGATCACGCGGCGCCCAGCCTGGCGCGGGCGAATTTCTGGAAGGCGCGGGCACGGTGGGAGAGCGCGTGCTCGTCGCCTGGCTTCCAGCCGTGCTTTTCCTCAGCCGTCATCTCACCGAAGGTAACGTTGTAGCCCTCGGGCTGGAACACCGGATCGTAGCCGAATCCGTCCGTGCCGCGCGGCGGCCAGACCAGATGGCCTTCTGCTTCGCCGCGATAATACTCGGTCTCGCCATCGGGAAAGCACAGGCATAGCGTTGCCACAAAGCGGCCGGTGCGCTTTTCCGGCGTGTCTGCGCCGGTTTCGGAGAGCAGCTTTTCCGTCTTCTCCATGGCCATCATGAAGTCGCGGCTGCCGTCGTCCTTGGTCGCCCAGTCGGCGGTGTAGACGCCGGGCGCACCGTCCAGCGCGTCCACGCAGAGGCCGGAATCGTCGGAAAGCGCCGGCAGGCCGGTGGCCGCGGCGGCGGCCAGTGCCTTGATGCGGGCGTTTTCCTCAAACGTCGTGCCGGTTTCTTCCGGCTCGGGCAGGCCAAGCTCGGCAGCCGAACGCACCGTGTAGCCGAACGGGGCCAAAAGGTCTGAAAATTCGCGAAGCTTGCCCTTGTTATGGCTGGCGAGCACGAAGGTCTTGTTGTCGATCGGTCTCAAGTCAGTCCCCAGATGCGCGGTTCGGCGAATTCGAGCGAATTGCCGGAAGGATCGCGGAAATAGATCGAGCGGCCGCCACCTGGCCATTCGAAATCCGCTTCGATGGCGATGCCGTCCGCTTCGAGATGCGCCTTCCAGCGGGCAATCTCTTCGGCAGTTGCGGCAAAACAGAGGTGGCCCTGTCCGCGCGCGCCATGCGGCGGCACGGGAAGCCGGGCGTCGGCTGCGGGCGGTTCGGCGGTTGCCGACGGATCGAACAGCAGCAGAACGGTCTGCCCGCAGCGAAAGAACACATGCCTGCCCTCGACCCTGGCGATCCGCTCCAGCCCAAGCGTTTCGCCGTAGAAGCGTTCAGCTTCGACAAGATCGCTTACGTAGAGCGCGGCTTCAAGGATTGCCGAGGGTTGCATGGCTTACTTTGCTTCAGTTCAGGAGATTGCCATCTTCTGCATGTCCACGAGCTTGGTGATACCCTTGCGGGCAAGCCCCATCAAGGCTGCGAACTCGTCTTCGGAGAATGGCTCCCCCTCGGCCGTGCCCTGAATCTCAACAATGCCGCCCTTGCCCGTCATCACGAAATTGGCGTCGGTCTCGGCAGCCGAGTCTTCGGCATAGTCGAGATCGAGAACGGGCGTGCCGCTGTAGATGCCGCAGGAGATGGCGGCGACATGATCTTTCAAAACCTTGTCGCGGCTGACCATCTGGCGCGCTTCCATCCATGAAAGGCAGTCCGAAAGGGCGATGAACCCGCCTGTAATGGCCGCCGTGCGGGTGCCGCCATCGGCCTGGATCACGTCGCAGTCGACGGTGATCTGCTTTTCACCAAGGGCCTGCAGGTCCACGACCGAGCGCAGCGAGCGGCCGATGAGGCGCTGGATTTCGAGCGTGCGGCCGCCCTGCTTGCCGGAAGAGGCCTCGCGGCGCATGCGGTCGCCGGTGGAGCGCGGCAGCATGCCGTATTCCGCGGTCACCCAGCCCTGGCCGGAATTGCGCAGCCATGGTGGCACACGCTCTTCAAGGCTTGCCGTGCACAGCACATGGGTGTCGCCGAAGCGCACCAGACACGACCCCTCAGCGTGCTTGGAAAAGCCGCGCTCGAAGCTGACGGCACGCATTTCGTCGGGTTCGCGTTTGGACGGGCGCATGGGCGGTTCTCTCCAGAGTTATCAAGTATCGGCGGCTTGTAACTTTACGCATTCACGAACGCAAAGGAATTCCGGAAACCGGCGGAAAACCGGCCACATACAAACAAAGAAGACTGTTGTTTTCATACTGGCCGCGCTTATATTCAGCTGATCAGAGGTCGTGAATGACGAAACCGGTCTTGGACAGAGAATTTCAGGAACACGCGCTGCAATCGCTGGATAGCCGGTCCCGCGAGATTTTTCGGGTTATCGTCGAAACCTATCTGAGAGATGGCGATCCGCTCGGCTCGCGCAATCTTTCGCGCATTCTGTCGACGCAGCTTTCCCCGGCCACCATCCGCAATGTGATGAGCGATCTTGAGCATCTGGGGCTCATCTATGCCCCGCATGTTTCTGCCGGTCGCATGCCCACGCAGCAGGGGCTGCGCTTTTTCGTCGATGCGTTCATGGAGATCGGCGATCTTTCCGATGATGAGCGCCGCATCATCGAAACGCAGGTCAAGGCATCGAGCAGCGGGCATTCGCTGGATCATATGCTGACTGAGGCAAGCCAGCTTCTCTCCGGGCTTTCACGCGGGGCGGGTGTTGTTCTTGCAACCAAGTCCGAAGCGGCGCTCAAGCACATCGAATTCGTGCAGCTGGAGCCGCGCAAGGGGCTGGCCATTCTCGTTTCGCAGAACGGGGACGTGGAGAACCGCGTGATCGACCTTCCCGAGGGTGTCACCATATCGCAACTGCACGAGGCCTCGAACTTCCTCAATGCGCATATTCGTGGCCGCACACTGGCCGAAACGCGGGCCGAACTCTCGCGTCTGCAGGAGGAAACGCGCGCCGCACTCGACACGCTGTCGCAGGAGCTTGTGGAGCAGGGGCTTGCCGTCTGGGCGGGCGCCGAAAGCGGCCAGCCGGCGCGGCTGATTGTGCGTGGGCGGGCCAATCTGCTTGAAAACCTGACGGCCGAAGCTGATCTGGAACTCCTGCGGCGCCTGTTCGAAGATCTGGAAACCAAAGAAGGTTTGATCCAGCTTCTCGACATGGCTGAAGAGGGGTCCGGTGTGCGCATCTTTATTGGCTCGGAGAATCGTCTTTTCTCGCTCTCCGGCTCGTCACTCGTTGTGGCGCCTTATCGCGACCAGGAATCGCGTGTGATCGGTGCGCTCGGCGTTATCGGCCCCACCAGGCTGAATTACGCCCGCATTGTGCCGATGGTGGACTATACGGCGCAGATCGTGGGGCGTTTGCTGCGCTGATTGAGACTGGCGGGGGAGAACTCACCGGACCAAGCATCAGGCCACCCCTTGATTTTGCCGACGCGAACCTCGATATCGGGCGCAATATTCGAACAATTCTAAAACCATAGACGGACTGACATGACCAATCAGGCTAAGGACAACGAACAGGCCAGAACCGAAGCGGCAGAGGACCCGAACGTGAAGGCGTTCGAGGAGAACGCCGGCGAAGAGGCGGTTTCGGAAGAAGACGTCCTGGTAAGGCTGGCCAAGGAAAACGAGGAGCTGAAGGAACGCGCCCTTCGCCTCGCCGCCGAGATGGAAAACCTGCGCAAGCGCACCGCGCGCGATGTTACCGAAGCGCGCAGCTATTCGATCGCCGGATTTGCCCGCGACATGCTGACGGTTTCGGACAATCTGCGCCGTGCGCTCGAGGCGGTGCCGGCGGAGGCTCGCGCTACCGCTGACAGCGGCCTTTCCTCGCTGATGGAAGGCGTCGAGATGACCGAGCGCTCCATGCTCTCCACGCTGGAGCGCCATGGCGTGAAGCAGATCGACCCCAAGGGCGAGCGCTTCGATCCGCATTTTCACCAGGCGATGTTCGAAGTGCCGGATCCGGCAACCCCTGAAAACACCGTCGTTCAGGTGGTGCAGCAGGGATATGTGATCGGCGAGCGTGTTCTGCGCCCGGCCATGGTGGGTGTCGCCAAGGGCGGCCCCAAGGCGGGTGCTGTACAGAACGGCGAGAATGTCGCCGCCGAACCCGGTCCACCCAATCCACAGGCCGAGCGCGACGCCTGACATCAAAACCGCTGCCCCGGTTCTGAAGGCATGGCAGCGACAGTCAGGTCGCTGCTTACTTCCTATTCATCGGCCCTTCGGCTATCCAGAGTGTGGAGGGCCAGATGGATCTGATTCAGCTTCTCGATTATGCCGGCGTGGCCGTGTTCGCGGCGACAGGGGCGCTTGCCGCCTCGCGCAAAGAACTCGACCTCATCGGCTTTGTCTTTCTCGCCGGGGTGACGGGCACCGGCGGCGGCACGCTGCGTGACCTTGTGCTTGGTGTGCCGGTCTTCTGGGTCGAAAATCACATTTACATCATCGTCTGCGCCGCGGTTGCGGTGCTGGTCTTCTTCGCTGCGCCGCTGGTGGAGTATCGATACCGGCTGCTCCTGTGGCTGGATGCAGCCGGCCTCGCGGCCTACTCAGTGCTTGGTGCTGCCAAGGGACTTGAGGCTTCCGGATCGGCCATCGTCGCACTGGTCACCGGCATGCTAACGGCCACGTTCGGCGGCGTCCTGCGCGATGTTCTGGCCGGTGAACCCTCGGTGCTCCTGAGACCCGAGGTCTATGTCACGGCCGCTCTTGTCGGCGCGGGTGTGTTCACCGTGGCCGACCTTGCCGGAGTTGAGGGGGCGGTTGCAGCCCTGATCGCTGTCACCGCTGCATTTCTGGTGCGCGGCGGAGCTCTCGGATTTGGCTGGACAATCCCGCGCTACCGGTCGCGGCCCGGCCGGCCGCCCGAGGAACTAGAGTAGACCGGCCTGCTGCGCCTCGTAGCGCAGATCCTTTTGCGGGCGTGGGCCGATCTGCTGGATCACGAGACCGGCGGCGAACGAGCCGAGACGGCCGCAGTCGCGCAGGCTGTGCCCGTTCGTGTAGCCGTAAAGGAAGCCTGCAGCGTAGAGATCGCCGGCACCGGTGGTGTCCACCAGCTCGTGGATCTGGATGGCTTCGACGGGGATCGTCTCGTCATCCGTGATGATGATCGAGCCCTTCTCGGAGCGGGTGACGACTGCCAGACGGGTGTCCCTGCGGATTGCCTCCAGAGCGCTGTCGAACGATGCGGTCTGATAAAGCGAGAGCAGTTCGTGCTCATTGGCGAAGACGATGTTGACCCGGCCCGAGCGCATCAACTCCAGGAATTCGTCACGATAGCGGTCGACACAGAATGGATCGGACAGAGACATGGCCACTTCACGGCCCGCAGCATGGGCCGCGTCGGCGGTCATGCGGATCGCTTCCTTGGCGCGTGGCGGATCCCACAGGTAGCCCTCGAAATAAGTCACTTTCGAGCCGCTGGCCTTGTCTTCTTCGACGTCTTCGGGGCCGAGTTCCACGCAGGCACCGAGATAGGTGTTCATGGAACGCTCGCCATCAGGCGTGACAAAGATCATCGACCGCGCTGTCGGCGGGTGGCCCATGAGCGGCTTCGTATCGAAGGCCACGCCCTGCGCGCGGATGTCGTGCGCGTAGATTTCGCCGAGTGTGTCGTTGGAGACCTTGCCGAAGAAGGCGGATTTGCCGCCAAGGCTGGCGATGCCGGCTGCCGTGTTTCCGGCGCTGCCGCCGGAGGCCTCGATGGCCTGCCCCATGCGGTCGTAAAGCAGCGTGGCGCGATCGACGTCGATCAGGTTCATCGCCCCACGGATGATGTTGTTTTCTTCCAGAAACGCTTCGTCGCAGCGGGCGATGATGTCGACAATGGCGTTGCCGATGCACAGCACGTCATATTCGCTCAAGTTCAGATCTCCAGATATGCAAGGGAAGCGTTTTGGGATTAAGACTCCGGGCGGTTTAGCGGTTTGGGCGCGATTTGCAAGCCACCGGTGAAAAGCGATCGCCTTGCGCCGACCCGAAAGGGTTCCTATCTCGAAACGGCAGACAACCTCGAAAGGCCCTGAACCCGCATGATATTCGACGCGGCCCGCGCTGCCATCAGCCGTCTTTTCTCCAGTGAGTTCCGCAGCGTGTTTTTCAAGACGCTCGGGCTGACATTGCTGGTGCTCCTGGGCGTGTGGCTTGGGGTAAAGGAGCTGTTCGAATATATCGCGCTGCCCTGGTTTGACGCGATCTTTCCCGATCTGCCTTCCTGGCTCGGCTGGATGAGTTTCGTGGCGCTGATTGCTGCGGGTCTGGGCCTGGCCGCAGGGCTCGCGCTCCTGATCGGCCCGGTAACCGCCGTGATTGCAGGTCTTTTTCTGGATGACGTGGCCGAAGTTGTCGAGAAGGAAGATTATCCGCAGGACCCGCCGGGCAGGGCGCTGCCGCTGGGGCCGGCCATCGCCAGCTCGATCAAGTTTTTCGGCGTTGTCATTCTCGGCAATATTGTCGCGCTGTTCCTGCTTCTTGTACCCGGCATCAACATTCTCGCCTTCTTTCTGGTGAACGGCTATCTGCTTGGGCGTGAGTTTTTCGAGTTTGCCGCCATGCGTTTTCGCAGCGAGCCGGAGGCCAAGGCGCTGCGCCGCCGCCATGCGGGCACGATCTTTCTGGCCGGTCTCGTTATCGCGGGGTTCCTCGCCGTGCCGATCCTCAACCTGCTGACACCGCTTTTCGCCGCAGCCATGATGGTTCATCTGCACAAGATGATCTCGCAGGAAGATGCAGCCCGCGCTGGGCAAAGTGCAGAGCTGCGCGGGTAGTCGAAGCGAGCGATCAGGCCTGCGGCGCCAGCTCCACCAGCGGAGCGGGAATTTCGCTTGTCTTTTCTGCCGATTTACAGATGTCAGCGATGACGCAGGCCGGGCAATCGGGTTTACGCGCTTTGCAGACATAGCGCCCGTGCAGGATCAGCCAGTGATGGGCGTGGCGCATGAATTCGGCCGGGATAATCTTCACCAGCGTATCCTCCACCTGCTCCGGCGTCTTGCCGGGGGCAAGGCCGATGCGATTGCCGATGCGCAGGATATGCGTGTCGACGGCCATGGTGGGCTGACCGAACGACATGTTGAGCACCACATTGGCCGTCTTGCGGCCCACGCCCGGCAGGGTGACGAGGGCCTCGCGGCTGTCGGGCACCTGCGATCCGTGATCGCGGATCAGCGCCTCGCTGAGCGCGATGACGTTCTTCGCCTTGTTGCGCCAGAGCCCGATGGTGCGAATGTATTCGCCGACCTTCTGCTCGCCGAGTGTCAGCATCTTCTCCGGCGTGTCGGCAACCTTGAAGAGATCGCGCGTCGCCTTGTTCACGCCCGCATCTGTCGCCTGCGCCGATAGCACCACCGCAACAAGAAGCGTGAAGGCATTCACATGCTCAAGCTCGCCTTTCGGCTCTGGCCGCTGAACCGAGAAGCGACGGAAAATCTCGTGGATCTCCTCGGGCGAATAGACGGTTTTGCGTTTGCGGGAGCGGACGGTTTTGCGGGCCGCGGCAATTTTCTTCTTGGGCTTTTCCATGGGCCTTCTATAATCGGGATCATGGCCGAAACAAACAGTGCAGACGCTCCCGTCTTTCAGGCGTTGCTGACGCCGTACCGCTCGCTGAGCACGCGCGGCTTTACAATTCTCATGGCCGTTCTGCTGCTCGTCTGGCTGACCATCGGTGCGGTGTTCCTGAAGCTCGGCGCCTGGCCGGTGTTCGGTTTCTTCGGGCTCGACATTCTGGCGATCTACGTGGCCTTCCGGCTGAACTATCGCGCCGCCCGTGTGCGCGAGGAAGTGCGGCTGTCGCGCACCAGTCTCGACATTCGCAAGGTGCCGCCCTCGGGCAAGGCCGAGGAGCACCATTTCAACCCGTTCTGGACGCGGTTTCGCATCGACCGGCACGATGAGATCGGCATCACCGGCATGGCCGTGGAGATGCGCGGCAAACGCGTGGCCCTCGGCAGTTTCCTGAACCCGGACGACCGGGAGAGTTTCGCCGCCGCTTTCGGAGAGGCGCTCGCCACCGCCAGGGGCCGGTGAACTTGGCAGGAAACGGGTGGTTGACTGGCCCGAAACGCGGCATGGTCATGCTCAGGAAAGATGTCATGTGGCACCAGCGCAAAGGCGGGTGCCGGGAGTTTAGACCATGAACGTGCAGACAGCCCTGTTGCAACGCGATGTGACGCCGGAAGGCAGCGACTACGAGGTCGTGCGCCGGGTGATCGAGAAAATCAGCCTCGACTATCGGGACCAGCCTTCGCTGGAGGAAATCGCCGGTGAAGTGGGCGATACGCCGACCGGCCTGCAAAAGCTGTTCACCCGATGGGCGGGGCTTTCGCCCAAGGCGTTTTTGCAGGCGGTGACACTCGATCACGCCCGCAGACTGCTCGATTCGGGCATGCCGCTGCTCGACGCGGCACTGGAGCTCGGCATGTCAGGACCGGGGCGTCTGCATGACCTGTTTGTAACGCATGAGGCGATTTCGCCCGGTGAATACAAGGCGCGGGGCGCGGGCCTGACCATGCGCTACGGTTTTCATCTCTCGCCCTTCGGTCAGGCGCTGGTCATGGTCACGGAGCGCGGTCTGGCGGGGCTTGCCTTCTGCGATCCGGGCGATGAGCGCGCGGCATTCGAGGATATGGCGTCACGCTGGCCGAACGCCGATTACGAGGAAGACATGGCGGCCACCGCGCCCTATGCGGCGCGGGTGTTCGATCCGTCGCGCTGGCGCGCGGAAGAACCGCTGCGTGTGGTGCTGATCGGGACGGATTTCCAGGTGCGGGTGTGGGATGCGCTTTTGAAGATCCCGATGGGCCGGGCCTGCGCCTATTCCGATATCGCCGAGCGGATCGGCAAGCCCACGGCGTCGCGCGCCGTTGGCGCGGCGGTGGGAGCGAACCCGGTTTCCTTCGTGGTGCCGTGCCATCGCGCGGTCGGCAAATCCGGTGCCCTTACGGGCTATCACTGGGGTCTGACCCGCAAGCGCGCCATCCTTGGCTGGGAGGCCGGGCAACTCTCTCAGGCCGATTGATGCGGCTGTTCCTGTTGGAGTACCGGTGGATTCCACCGTGTTGCAAAATGGTCTAGGTTCCCTGCGAATCTGCGTGGGAGTGTGCCTTGATCGTCATCATCGGTTCCATCAATCTCGACCTGATCGCAACCGTTCACCGTCTGCCCAAGCCGGGCGAGACGGTGCCTGGCGACACGTTCGTCACCGCCCCGGGCGGCAAGGGGGCAAACCAGGCGCTGGCCGCCAGACGTGCCGGCGCGCATACCCGCATTGTCGGCGCCGTGGGCAACGATCCGTTTGCCGGCGAGGCACTGGAGCTTCTGAAAGCGGCGGGCGTCGATCTCTCTGCCGTACATCAGGCCGAAAGCGCCACGGGAACGGCCCACATCCTCGTTGATCGGGAAGGTGAAAACACCATTGCCGTGGTGCCGGGCGCCAATGCCGACGTTCTGCCGGGGCATGTGGCGCAGGCAGCGCTCGCAGCCGGAAACCACGTGCTCCTGCAACTCGAAATTCCCATCGAGACGGTGGCCGCCGCGATAGAGGCTGCGCGTAAAGCCGAAGCGGTTTCCATTCTCAACACGGCGCCCTATCGGCCAGAGGCGAGGGACCTCCTCGCAGTGGCCGATTATGTTGTCGCCAACGAGACCGAGTTCGATCTCTACGCCGATGCGCTCGGGCTTGACGGCGAGGATCGCCGCGCGCGCATGAAGGCATTCGCCGCGAAAACAGGCCGCACCGTCATTGTGACGCTGGGTGGCGAGGGCGCGTGGGCTGCGACGCCTGACAACTTCGTCACCTGCCCTTCGATGAAGATCGCTCCCGTCGATACTGTCGGTGCGGGTGACACTTTCTGCGGCTATCTGGCTGCAGCGCTGTCCGGGGGGCTGGGCCTTGAAACCGCACTGCGGCAGGCAACGGTGGCCGGAGCGCTTGCCTGCCTGAAGCCGGGCGCGCAGCCGGCCATCCCGCTACGCAAGGATGTCGACGCGGCACTCGCATAAGTGTGCTCTTCATCGGCGGCGCGGTTTATAACCGCGCGAGCCGTTCTGTCAGAAGCTTGAAGAAGCCGTCAGCGTCGATGTCGCGCATTACGAGGGCGTTCTTCGACCGTTCAGTCACCTGCCACCAGTCGATCACCGTCATGCCCATGGTGAGTTCGGAGCCCGTCTCCACCGTGACATTACAGTTTCGGCCCCTGAAGAGGTCGGGCTGGAGCAGATAGGCGATCACGCAGGGATCGTGCAGCGGGCCGCCGTCGGTGCCGTATTTTTCCTCGTCGAAACGCTCGAAAAATTCCAGCAGCTCGGCACAGGCGTCCCCGACCTTCGTTCCCAGATCGCGAATGGCTGCAATGCGGCTGCGGGTGGTGAGCGCCTTGTGCGTGACATCGAGCGGCATCATGACCACGGGAGCGCCGGAGCGCAGCACCACATCGGCAGCATGCGGATCGACATAGATGTTGAATTCGGCAGCGGGCGTGACGTTGCCGCCCTCGAAGAAACCGCCCCCCATCAGCACGATTTCGCGGATGCGGGAGGCGATGCGCGGCTCTCGGTTGAGCGCGAGTGCGATGTTGGTGAGCGGGCCGAGGGGGCACAGGGTGATTTCGCCCTCTTCATGCGCCATCAGGGTCTCAATGATGAAATCGACCGCATGCTGTTCCTGCAGGGGCATTTCAGGTTCCGGCAGGTCCGGGCCATCGAGCCCGGTGCGGCCGTGAACATGTTCAGCGGTGACCAGATCGCGGACCAGCGGGCGGATTGCGCCCGCGAAGACCTTCGTCCCGGGTTTGCCGGCCAGTTCGCAGATTTTGCGTGCATTCTTCTCGGTTAAGGCCAGCGGAACGTTGCCGGCAACGGCGGTGATGCCAAGCACATCCAGCTCCGGACTGCCCAGCGCCAGTAATATGGCCAGCGCATCGTCCTGGCCGGGATCCGTGTCAATAATAATCTTGCGCGCTGCCGCCATGCAGTTGCTCCAGAATGCTTGAAACGCGGGTTTTGAGCGACCATATCAGTTGAGAAGAGGAAAATGCCAACCGGGTTTTTCTCTATCCACGTCGCTCTTTGAGGACTGTTTAAATGACGCGTATGACTCCTTTTTCGAATCCGCTTCTACTTGGGTTCGACAGTATGGAAAAAACGCTCGAGCGCATTGCGAAATCGGGCGATGGCTACCCGCCTTACAATATCGAGCGCATCCGCGCGGAGAACGAACAGGGCGTGACGCTGCGCATTACGCTGGCCGTGGCAGGTTTCAGCGCTGATGATCTGGATGTCACGACGGAAGAGAACCAGCTCATTATTCGTGGCCGGCAGGCCGATGAAGGCGAGCGTGAGTATCTGCACCGCGGCATCGCCGCGCGCCAGTTCCAGCGCATGTTCGTGCTGGCGGAAGGGATGCGGGTTCTGAATGCCGAACTGAAAAACGGCCTTCTTTCCATCGATCTCGACCGCCCCGAACCGGAACGGCTGGTACAAAAAATAAACATTTCCGTGAAAGACTGACATACTGGTCTTATTCGGGAGGAAACCGGACGGGCTGACCCGTTTCGGAACCTTGGGCTCTTCAGCGGGTTGGTTTCATAGGGAAACGCCTGCGCTAAGGAGGCTTGCATGACCGAACATGAGCACAAATTCGCGATTACCCAGCAGCAGCTTGCCCATATCGGCGAAGGCGCAGTGGCTTACATGCGCGAAATGGACGCCGAGGATCTGCAGGGAAAGTTCCCCGGCATGCCGGACCTGAAGCCAGGCACACGGTTATGGGCGCTTTTCGGGGCCGATGGACAGCCGATCCTGCTGGCCGATGCACGCGACGCAGCGCTCGCAGGCGCGATGCAGAACGATCTGGAAACCGTCAGCCTCCACTGAGGCAGGGGCATTGAACAAGAGTTTCAGGGTGCGTGGGTGACCGCGCGCCCTGACGCATATCTGACCCCGGAGCGTTTCCGGGTCTTGACAGCAGAGCCGATCTTCCAGGCAATGGCAGCCGCGCCTTTCGCGCACCAGGATTGGAGGGGAGGCCATGCCGGCCAGCAAAACCAGATTTCCACTGATCGACGTTTGGGGCAGACCGGAGGAACGGGGCCGGCAGATAGGCGCTGCCTTTGGCGAGCGGATTGACCGTACGCTTTCCATTTACAGGGCGTATTTCGCGCGGCCCGACGAAGAACTGCTTCGGGTGGCTGCTCATTTTCGCGGCGTCATCGGCGCGTTCGATCCCCACTACGCGGCTGAAATCGAAGGGATCGCCGAGGGCGCCGAGGTCGATCCGTTATGGGTCTACGCGCTCAATGCGCGCAGCGAGTTGCTTGCGGCCCTTTCGGCCTCTGAATGCACGGTGGTGCAATACACCGGAACGCCTTTTGCGGGTCAAAACTGGGACTGGTCCGAAAAGCTTGAGGATCTGGTCGTTCTGATCCGTTCCGAGGATGAGCGGGGCAGGCGTTTCCTGACCATGACAGAGCCCGGCATTCTGGCAAAGGTCGGGCTCAACGATGCGGGTTTCTGCGTGTGTCTCAATTTTCTGCCCACGCCGAAACCGACAAATGGCCTGCCCTCGCACGTGCTCCTGCGCGCCCTTCTGGACGCGGGATCCTGGGCAGAAGTGGAAGAAACGCTTGAGCGTGCCGGCACCGGCCGGTCGCTGAACCTGCTGGTCGCAGGTGCGGACGGGCGCGGTATCAACATCGAATATGAGGGTGATGCCGCGCGGCGTATGGAGGCAGGGGGCACTGCCACGACCCACACCAACCACTACCTGACCTGCGATGCGCCTGTGGATGCCGAATTGCTGGAAAATTCGACAGCACGGCTCGACCGCATCCGCGCCCTGACGGTTCCCGGCTCGCCGACGGACCTTGCACGGCTCAAATCGGTTCTTTCCGATCAGGAGCACTCCGAGCACGCGATCCTGGCACCCTACAGGGACAGCGAAGGGTTCCTTGGCCGCAAGGGCACGGTCTGCACGATCGCGATGGATCTTGCCGAACGGCGCATGCACATTCGCCGCGGCAACGATCCGGCCAATCCGTTTCACCAGATACCGGTCGTCGAAAAGGAAACGGCCCTCTCCATGTGAGAAGGCCGTCCACGAAGAGGACCGATGGTCCTGCCGCCAAAAGCGCTGAACGTTCAGGCGGCGTTGGAAGCCGGTGTCTGCGACAGGAAGCTGTGAATGGCGGCCGCGTCCTTGGTGCCGCGAATCTTGGCCGTGTTGTCGGCATCGCGCAAAACGCGTGCGATGCGCGACAGCGCCTTGAGGTGATCGGCACCGGCCCCTTCGGGCGCAAGAAGCAGGAAAACGAGATCGACGGGCTGGTCGTCGATGGCCTCGAAATCGACCGGAGTCTCCAGGCGTGCGAACACGCCGGTGATACGGTCGATGCCGGGCAGTTTGCCGTGCGGAATGGCGACACCATTGCCGACGCCGGTGGAGCCCAGGCGTTCTCTCTGCAGAATGGTATCGAAGACTTCGCGTTCCGGCAGGCCGGTCACTGCGGCGGCCTTTTCGGCCAGAAGCTGCAGGAGCTGCTTCTTCGAATTGGCCTTCAGGGCGGGGATCACGGCCTTCTGGTCGATCAGATCGCTCAGATCCATGTCTATGCATCCTCTGCTTTGTCTGTTCGCCGGTCATGCTGCATGACCGGCGCTGAGGCTGGCACGGAACCTATGCGCTTGCCACTGCCGACGGATCGATCCAGCCGATGTTTCCATCGGCGCGGCGGTAGACAATGTTCACTTCGTTGTTTCCGGCATTGCGGAACACGAAGACGGGATTGTCCTTGGTGTCGAGCTCGATGACGGCGGAGGCGACAGACATGGTCTGCAGAGCCATCTTCGATTCGGCGACCACGGTGGGCGCGTAATCTTCCGGGACCTCTTCTTCATCTTCGGCCACCGGCGCCATGACGCGATACGCAATGTCCATCGGATCGACAGTCTGGCCGTTGTTGTGGGACTTCAGCCGGCGCTTGTAGCGGCGCAAACGCTTTTCGATGCGCTCGGCGGCAGCATCGAAAGCGGATTGCGGCTCCTGCGCCTGGCCAGTGCCCTGCAACACCATGCCCGTGTCGAGATGGATCATACAATCGGCGGCAAAACGAGAACCCGACTTTTCAACCGTCACGCGACCGGCAAACCCACCATCGAAATACTTGTCGACGGCTTCGCCGATCCGCTCCTCAATACGCGAGCGAAACGCTTCGCCGATGTCCATATGCTTTCCGGAAATACGTAAGCTCATCTGAAAACAGACCTTTCCTGATCAGACACCGAACGAATCGAGTTTATACGTGTGGCTTGCATGTACAAGGTGCCGCGGCGGATTGTGATGTAAGTCGGCCGCGTATCCCTTCTTCGGTTGCTGGCACTGCGGACAAAAGTCGAAGGCTCTCAAGGCCTGGTAGTCCATGCGGGCGGGCTTCTAGTGGCTTCCGTCGCCCTTGTCAATTCAACCGCAGGCGCAATCAGGCGCGCGTGCCTGCAGCCGCCAGCATCTTCTTCTCGCGGCGGCGCTGTACTGAAGAGGGAATATTGAGCGCTTCCCGGTACTTGGCCACGGTGCGGCGGGCGATATCGATGCCCTCTTCGCGCAGCATATCCACAAGGGTGTCGTCGGAAAGCACGGCTGATGGTTCCTCGGCATCGATGAGGGCGCGAAGGCGATCGCGCACGGATTCCGAGGAGTGCGCGTCGCCGCCCGACGCGGAGCCGAGCGCCGATGTGAAGAAATACCGCAGCTCGAAGGTTCCGCGCGGGGTCATCATGTATTTGTTGACGGTCACGCGGCTGACGGTCGATTCATGCATCCCGATGGCTTCTGCCACGGTGCGCAGATTGAGCGGCCGCAGATGGCTGACGCCATGAACCAGAAATGCGTCCTGCTGGCGCACGATCTCGGATGCAACCTTGAGGATGGTCTTTGCCCGCTGGTCAAGGCTGCGGGCGAGCCAGTTGGCGCTTTGCAGGCATTCGCTCAGGAACTGGCGCTCCCCTTCGCGGGCCTGGCTGGAAACCTGCGCGTAGTATGGCTCGTTGACGAGAACGCGTGGCAGGGTCTCGGGATTGAGTTCCACCGCCCAGCTCCCATCGCTTGCCGCCCTGACGACGATGTCGGGCACGACCGGGTCTGCGGTGCCGCCCGAGAATGCCATACCGGGCTTGGGGTCGAGCGCGCGAATTTCCGACAGCATGTCTGCGAGGTCTTCCGCATCGACGCCGCACAGGCGGCCAAGGGTACGGAAGTCGCGTTTGGCCAGAAGCTCCAGATTCTCCACCATCGCCTTCATCGCCGGATCGTAGCGATCCTGTGCGATCAGCTGGAGGGCGAGGCACTCGGCCAGATCGCGCGCAAAGATGCCGGGCGGATCGAAGGTCTGGCAGGTGGAGAGCGCGGCATTGACGGCTTCGCGGGTCGCGCCGACGCGCTGCGCAAGTTCTTCGGTGCCTAGGCTGAGATAGCCCGCCTCGTCCAGGCCATCGGCGAGTTCATGGGCGATGAGCAACTGCGCCGGATCGGTGAAGGCCAGGGCAATCTGGCCGTTGACGTGGTCGCGCAGGGTTGGGGTGGCGGCCGTTGTGCTTTCCAGGTCGAAGGCCGTCCCGCTGCCGCTCTGAAGCCCGTTGCCGCCCGCCGATTTCCACTGCGCCGAAAGATCGGCGCTGATGCGCTCCTGCGTGCCCGGATCGTCAGGAAACAGGTTTTCCAGCGAGGAATCGAGCTTGTCCGATATGGATTCGGCTGTGTTTTCGCGCGGTTCCGGCTCATTTTGCCAGGTTTCGGCGTGTTCCTCGGCATTGTCTTCGCCGCGTTCCAGCAACGGATTGCGCTCGATCTCGGCATCGAGGAAGTGCTCAAGCTCCAGATGCGTCATCTGCAGCAGCTTGATCGACTGCAGCAGTTGCGGCGTCATGACGAGCGATTGCGTCTGACGCAGATGGAGTTTTGGCGCAAGCACCATCACATGAGCCCCGATTGCGCCCGGCAGGGGTGCCGGGAGAAAACCGGATTCAATTGGCCCGACTTTTGCTTGTCAAGCTGAAAGAGGCAGATGGCTAAAGGGTGAAACCTTCGCCGAGATAAAGACGGCGCACATCGGCATTGCCGACAATGTCGTTGGGCCGTCCGTGCGTGAGCACCTGGCCGGCATGAATGATATAGGCCCGGTCGATCAATCCCAGCGTCTCGCGCACATTGTGATCGGTGATCAGAACGCCAATGCCGCGCGCGGTGAGATGGCGCACGAGCTGCTGAATATCGGTCACGGCGATGGGGTCGATGCCGGCGAACGGCTCGTCGAGCAGCATGAAGTTGGGTCGGCTGGCGAGCGCGCGGGCGATTTCCAGCCTTCGCCGTTCGCCACCCGAAAGCGCAACCGAGGGCGATTTGCGCAGATGGCCGATGTTGAATTCCTCAAGCAGCGCATCGAGGTTTTTGTCGCGTTCCTTGCGGCTTGGCTCGACCACTTCGAGGATGGCGCGGATGTTCTGCTCGACGGTGAGGCCGCGGAAGATGGAGGCCTCCTGCGGCAGGTAGCCGATGCCGAGCCGCGCGCGGCGATACATGGGCATTCCGGTCACGTCGTGCCCGTCGATATGGATCGTGCCCTGATCCACGGGAACGAGACCCGTGACCATGTAGAAGCAGGTGGTCTTGCCGGCGCCGTTGGGACCGAGCAGACCCACGGCCTCGCCCGCGCGCACACCGATGGAAACCCCGCTGACGACCTGGCGGCCCTTGTAAGCCTTGGTCAGGCCGCGCGCGATAAGCGTGCCCTTGTAATTGGGCAGCTTGCCGCTCGCCGGATTCTCTGCGGCGGGCTCTTTCGCCGCCCGCTTCTTACGCAACTTGGAAATCAACGCGGATTACTGCCTGTTCTGGGAGCCGGGGGTGAGGAGCATCTTCACGCGGCCGCCCGAACTGCCGCCCTTGCAGCCATCGAGCTTTGCCTGACCATTCTTCATCTGCACGGTGAGACGGCAGCCGACGATGACGTTCTCGCCCTCCGAGAGGACAACCTCCTTGCCGGACAGGACGAGCACCTCGGTCGCCATGTCGAACGTGGCGCTGTCGCCGGTGGCGACCTGGTTCTCAGATTTCACGTAGACATTGCCGTCCACTTCGAGCCGGTCGATATTCGCGCTTCCGGTGGCGGCCGAACCGCCATCCTTCAGATAGTAGACCTTCATGCGCCCGGCCTTGAGCAGGGTTGGCCCCTGCACGACGGAGACATTGCCGGAGAAGACCGCGACATTCTCGCTCTCGCGCACCTCGAGGCGTTCGCTCTCGATCTGGATGGGCTTGTCGCCGGAAAGCTGGAGGCCCGTCAGGCGGCTCTGGGAATCCTGCGCAAAAGCGGCAGAAGACAATCCCGCCAGAAGGAGCACGCCAGAGGCGAGCCTTGAAAAGCTTCCGATGCGCATTGTGTTCCTCTCCATTGCCTGGCCATCGCGCCGGTGACCGTGGTTCAGTTTCCCGTTGCCGACGCTGTTTCGCGAAGCCGCGACGGGTCGATTGTAACGCGAACGCGTTTATCGAATACAAACACTTTACCGCCGTCTTCCGCCGCGAAGGAATCGGCTGCAATCTTCGTTCCGTCAAGCTCGATTTCCACGGGCTTGGAGGAGGTGAGGTTGCTTTTTTCGATGTCGATTTCGGCGGAATCGAGGGTCGCAACAATGCCGGAAGTGGTGCGTAGCGAAATCTTGCTGGTGATGTCCAGACGGTTGTTGCCGCGATCGTAGATGCCGTCGCTTGCCTGGATCGTGGCGAAATTGTCGGCGTCGACCGGCACATGGGCGCGAATGCCCTCAAGCTCGATGACATCCTCGCCGCCCAGCTTCTGACGCGCGCGCTCGGCGGTCATCTTGTAAGGGCGATCGTCATTGGTGAAACCGTTCAGCTCCGGGCTGGACATGACCAGCGAACCGCCCTCGATCGACGCGCTCGCCAGATCTATGGCGCCGCGCGTGCCCGAGAAGATGTAGGAATATCCGGCAAACACGACGGTGATGACAAGCGCCGCCGCGGGGAGGACGCGTTTGAGAAGTCGCACGCGCTGCGAATGGCGTGATGCCTGTTCAAAGGCTTCCACACCGCGTTCGCTGCTGCGGATTGCCTCGCCGCGCCCGCTCTTCGCCGTACCGGCGCCGCTGTTGACAGGATTGCTCATCATATTTTTCCGCGTGTTCCGCAGCCGGTTACTCAAGTCGGTCACTCGGCCGCCTGGGCGTGGCCCTTCCCGGATACAGCCAGCATCGTTCCGATTGGGAACGTACCATCCGTATGTCGGCGGAACACCGTCGCCGACCCCTCTCTAGATCTCCGTGCGTCCATCCAGACGCGCAAAGGACGATCTAAACAATTGATGGAGCATCGGAATAATCCAAAAACCGGATTCCACTTTTCGGTCCGATGCTCTAGCCAATACTGCGTGGCCGGAAAACTCCAAGTCCTAAACTTGCCCCTTGCTTCTCACTTTCACCCCAATATGGCTATTTTTGGATTAACGACAATGATTTAAGCGCAATTTTTCCAGCTTTTGTGCCCATGATGCGAGCTTGTTGCGGAATCTTGCACAAAGGCGGTGGCTCCGAACTGGCCTTTGCACTAAAAGGCGCTTGATTTGGACCGAATTTTCCGGTGAAAGCGAGGCTGTCATGTCCATTCGAGCGGATGAACTCATCGACCGTCGGCGATTGCGGCGCAAGCTGACATTCTGGCGGATCGTGGCCTTTGCCTTCATCGTGCTGGCGATCGCGTTCGCGACACGGCAGATCATGGGAAGCGCGGTGGACGTTTCCGCGAACCATATCGCGCAGGTCAAGATTTCCGGCACGATCTTCGAAGATGACGAACTGCTCGAGCGGCTCGAGCGTATCCGTGAAGCCCCATCGGTGAAAGGCGTGATCCTGACGATCGACTCGCCCGGCGGCACCACAGCCGGGGGCGAGGCGATCTACGAAGAGGTGCGTCGCCTGGCCAGCGAAAAGCCGGTGACGGCTCAGGTGGGCACGCTTGCAGCCTCGGCCGGTTACATGATCGCCAGCGCCACCGATCACATCGTCGCGCGGCAGTCCTCCATCGTTGGTTCCATCGGCGTCCTGTTCCAGTATCCCGACGTCAGCGGGCTGATGGACAAGCTTGGCGTGAAGCTGGAAGAGATCAAATCCTCGCCGCTCAAGGCAGAGCCTTCGCCGTTCAAGCCGACCAGCGACGAGGCGCGCGCCATGATCCGCGCCATGATCCTCGACAGCTATGACTGGTTCGTCGACCTCGTGACTGAACGCCGTCCGCTTTCGCGCGACGAGGTCCTGAAGCTCGCCGACGGTTCGGTCTTCACCGGTCGTCAGGCGCTCGAGAACAAGCTGGTGGACGGGCTCGGCGGTGAGCGTGAAGCAAAGGAATGGCTGGTCTCCAAGGGGCTCAGCGACGATCTCGACGTGGTCGAATGGAAGAAGCGCGAAACGGCGAGCAGCCTTTTTCTGCCTGAGATCGCCTCGCGTTTTCTGGGCGTGCCGCAAGGCGGTGCCGACATCCTGCGTGAGCTTGGCGCCGACCGCATCTTCCTTGACGGTCTGCTATCGGTCTGGCAACCTGAAATGAAAAGGTTGACTGACTAAAAAAGCAAACAAAATCATCTTTGTGTCAGAGACAACCGGCGACAAACAGGGCAACTCAGCGGCGGAAAAGAACCCATGATCAAATCAGAGCTCGTGCAGACGATTGCCAATCGCAATCCGCATCTCTATCTGCGTGACGTGGAAAACATCGTCAACGCGATCTTCGAGGAAATTTCCGACGCGCTCGCGGAAGGAAACCGCGTGGAATTAAGAGGTTTCGGAGCGTTTTCGGTAAAAAACCGCCCGGCGCGCACGGGGCGCAACCCGCGCACCGGCGAGTCCGTTGAGGTAGAAGAAAAGTGGGTTCCCTTCTTCAAGACCGGCAAGGAACTGCGCGAACGCCTGAACGCAGAGAAGGACCGGTAAGTCTTCCCTGAAGCGTCTTCCAGATTAACAGTGGGTTGAAATGGCCAACCGCATCATTCTCGTACTTGTTCTCGTGCCGTTGGCAGTGATCATCATTGCGCTGGCCGTAGCCAACCGCGCCCTGGTTCCCTTCACGATCGACCCGTTCAACCCAGGCAATCCCGCCCTCACCGTTCACTGGCCGCTGTTCGCCTATCTTTTTGCCTCCGTGGCACTCGGAATGGTGGTGGGCAGCCTCGCCACCTGGTTCCGCCAGGGTCGCTACCGCCGTGACGCGCGGGAACGCAGGAAAGAGGTCGACAAGCTGCGTCAGGCTCCGGCGGCTGCCGCCAGCAATGCGCCGCAGATCAAACATTCCCCTTCCTGAAACTAGCCGGGCAGGCCAAAGCTTCGCTGACGCTTTGTTGCCTGCGCGGCGCGGCTGTGGCAGAAGCGCGGGCATAGTTGCCCAGTGTCGGAGACCCGATTGAAGCCTGCGCGCGCCAAACGCCGGAACGATGACCGGCGCAGCCCGAAGAAACAGACAGCTCCGCGTGAAAAGCCGCAGCGCCAGCCCGAGCCGAGCGCGCGCCCCGCGCCGCCGCGGCGCAGCGGTGCCCTGCCGGACGAGCGCCTGCCCGTCATTCTCGAAGTGCTGCCGAATGATGATTATGCGCTGCTCGATTCCGGCGGCGGGCAGAAGCTTGAGCAATATGGCCCCTACCGCATCGTGCGGCCGGAGGGGCAGGCGATCTGGCAACCCGCTCTTGGCCCGGCTGAGTGGAACAGGGCGGATGCCATCTTTACCGGCGATACGGACGAAGAAGGTATGGGCCGCTGGCGCTTCCCCAGGGAGCCGCTCGGCGAGACATGGCCAATGCGCCATGACGGGATCGACTATCTCGGACGTTTCACCTCGTTTCGTCATGTGGGCGTGTTTCCGGAACAGGCGACCCACTGGTCCCATATGGAAACGCTGGTGCGCGAGGCGCGCCGCCCGGTGAAGGTGCTGAACCTGTTCGGCTATACGGGGCTTGCCTCGCTGGTTGCAGCCCGGGCCGGCGCGGAAGTGACCCATGTGGATGCGTCGAAAAAGGCGATCGGCTGGGCGCGCGAGAACCAGGAAATGGCTGGCCTTGGCGACAGGCCGATCCGCTGGATCTGTGAGGACGCGGTGAAGTTTGCCGAGCGCGAGGCGCGGCGCGGCAATGCCTATGACATCGTTCTGTTCGACCCGCCCGCTTATGGGCGCGGGCCCAAGGGCGAGGTGTGGCAGCTGTTCGAGGATCTGCCCTATCTGGCCGACCTCTGCCGCTCGATCCTGACACCCAAACCGCTGGCAGTGGTGCTGACGGCCTATTCCATCCGCGCGTCCTTCTTCGCCATCCACGCCCTGATGCGCGACACATTTGCCGGCGATGGTGGCCGGGTGGAATCGGGTGAACTGATCATTCGCGAGAAGTCGGCAGGCCGCGCCCTGTCCACCTCGCTGTTTTCGCGCTGGGTGGCATCATGAGCGGACATGACAACGAGCGGCGCAGGCCGGGTCAGGTGAAGGAAGTCACCAGCCTCACCAATCCGATCATCAAGGACATTCGCGCGCTGGCGCAGAAGAAGTATCGCGACCGCGAACACGCCTTCATTGCCGAGGGACAGAAGCTGGTGATCGACGCGTTCGATGCCGGCTGGACGATCCGCACGCTTCTCTATGCCAAAGCGGGGCGCGGCAATGAGGCGGTGGAGCGGCTGGCCGCGCGCACCGTCGCATCCGGCGGTCTTGTTCTCATCGTCAGCGAAAAGGTGCTGTCGACCATCACCAAACGTGACAATCCGCAGATGGTTGTCGGTGTTTTCGAGCAGAAGACAATGAGGCTTGAAACCGTAAAACCCGCCGCCGGCGAGGTCTGGGTGGCGCTCGACCGGGTCCGCGATCCCGGCAATCTGGGCACCATTCTGCGCACCGTGGACGCAGTGGGCGCAAAGGGTGTCATCCTCGTGGGCGACTGCACCGACCCGTTTTCCTTCGAGACGGTCCGGGCCACGATGGGCTCCATTTTCGCCGTGCCCATCGTGCGGACGGGCGAAGAAGCGTTCCTCGCCTGGCGGAAAGGTTTTGCCGGCCGGGTTGTGGGCACGCATCTGAAGGGCTCGGTCGACTATCGCACCGTCGATTACAGAATGGGTCCGGTCCTGCTTCTGATGGGCAATGAGCAGCAGGGCCTGCCGGACCGGCTAGCCGAAAGCTGCGACACGCTCGTGCGCATTCCGCAGGCAGGGCGGGCGGATTCGCTCAATCTCGCCGTGGCAACGGGCGTGATGCTTTATGAAATCCGGCGCGCGGCGCTGCCGCTTGAAGAAAGGGCCGACGCATGAGCGCGCGGGCCATCGGGTTCTACGCGCTGCTGATCGTGCTCTTCACGGTCGCAGATCAGGTGGTGAAGGAAGTGGTTGAGACCATGATGCCGCTGCATGAGCGGATCGAGCTTCTGCCGTTCCTCTCGCTTCTGCATTCACGCAACACCGGCATTGCCTTCTCCATGTTTTCCGGCATGAGCGACATGGCACTCAGCCTCGTGATGGCAGGCGTGATCCTGTTCATCGGGTATCTCGCATTGCGCACGGGGTCTGCCCAAAAATGGGCACGGCTCGGCTTCGCGCTCATTCTGGGTGGGGCATTCGGCAATCTCATCGACCGGCTCACCAACGGTTTCGTCACCGACTACATCTATTTCCACACGCCGGTCTGGTCGTTTGCGATCTTCAATCTGGCCGATGTGTTCATCACTGTCGGCGCGGGACTTGTCATCCTCGACGAGTTTCTTGACTGGCGGCGCGGCCGCACGGGCGGCGAGACGCGCGCGGATTGACCTCGCGTCCGCCGCGCCGCAAAGTCTGCGATCATCGATGACCGTAACCAGCCGGAGTGAGTGATGGCGGACACGTTTCAAGCGGTTCTGATTTCACGCGACGAGGACAAGAAGCAGTCCGTCGAATGGACGGAGCTTTCCGAAGACGATCTGATGGAGGGCGACGTTACAGTCGCCGTGGAGGCGACCACCGTCAACTACAAGGACGGGCTCGCCATCACCGGTAAGGCCCCTGTGGTGCGGCGCTTTCCCCTCGTGCCGGGCATCGATTTCGCCGGCACGGTTGTGAAATCCTCCCATGACGGCTGGAAAGAGGGCGATAAGGTCATTCTCAATGGCTGGGGCGTGGGCGAGACGCATTACGGCGCCTATGCCGGGCGCGCGCGGGTGAATGGCGACTGGCTGGTGCCGCTGCCCGATGGCATGAGCGCCAGGGATGCGATGGCCGTGGGCACCGCCGGCTATACGGCCATGCTGTGCGTTATGGCGCTGGAGCGTCACGGCATCAACCCGGAGCGCGGGCCGGTGGTGGTGACGGGGGCGGCCGGCGGTGTCGGCTCTGTCGCCATCGCGCTTCTGGCCGGGCAGGGGCATCACGTGATCGCCTCCACCGGACGCGCATCCGAAGCCGATTACCTGAAGGAGCTCGGCGCATCAGAAATCATCGACCGGGAGGAGCTTTCCGGTCCCGCCCGTCCCCTCGGCAAGGAACGCTGGGCAGGTGGCATTGATGCGGTGGGCAGCCACACGCTCGCCAATGTGCTTTCCATGACCTCCTATGGCGGCGCGGTGGCGGCCTGCGGGTTGGCGCAGGGCATGGACCTGCCGGCCAGTGTCGCGCCGTTCATCCTGCGCGGCGTCTCGCTATTGGGCGTTGATTCCGTCATGGCGCCGAAGGAGCTGCGCATGGAGGCCTGGCAGCGCATTGCCAAAGAACTCGACCACAAAAAACTTGGCGCCATCGCAAGCGTCGTGCCGTTCAGCGACGTGATTTCGGCTGCAACGGACATCATCGAGGGCAGGGTGCGCGGACGCGTGGTTGTGGAGATGCCCAGTTAAGCCATTCGCTAAAATTCGAACGGCCAGCCAAAAGCTTCCGTAATGCCCGCCGCCTATTGTCTGCGCCATGACAATGGCGGGGAAAAACAAAGGCGACCCGAAGCCGGCAAGGACGCTCCCCCCGGAGCGGCAGCCGCGCAAGAGGATCCGCATCAGGCCACCGGCGCTGGCGCCGGTGCGGCTTCCCGTGCCGACGCATCATGGCGAATTGGCCATCGGCCTGGCGATTCTGCTGATTGCGGGGCTGAGTCATCTGACCGGTGCCTCACCGCTCATCAGCATGGCGCTTCTGGCACTGGGTGGCGTTGCGCTGGCGCTCGCCCTTCGCGCGTCCATGGTGGATCGACGCATGGCATCGGTTCTGGCCGAATCCGAAGCGGTCAATCGCGGCGAGCTCGAAGAACTGGCCGACCGCATGTGGGAACTGCGCGAAAGCGAGGAGCGCTTTCACGGGCTGGTGGATGCGCTGGGTGACCTGATCGTCCACCGAGACCGCAGCGGCCGCATCGTCTATGTGAACCGCGTGTTTGCAGACCTTCTGGGCCGCGACCCTTCCACCCTGGTGGGCCGCACGCTGAGCCAGCTCGGCATCGATATCGGCCTCGTGCCCGATGCCGCCTTCACCGATGGCGAATGCCTGAGCTCCACCGATGTGGCGATCCACACGCGTGGCGGGGTGCGCTGGTATTCATGGATCGAGCACTCGGTGCGCGACGACAGCGCGGATTCGGTGTCGCACCGGGCCATTGCGCGCGACATCACCGCCCGCAAGCGGGCCGAGACGGCGCTGATCAACGCGCGCGAACGCGCCGAACAGGCAAGCCGCGCGAAATCGAGCTTCCTCGCCACGGTGAGCCATGAAATCCGCACGCCGATGAACGGCATTATGGGCATGGCGACACTTCTGGCCGACACGGAACTGACGCCCGAGCAGCGCACCTATGTGGGCGCGGTATCCACTTCTGCGAGCGCGCTTGTGGCGCTGATCGAGGATCTGCTCGACTATTCCAAGATCGAGGCGGGGCGGCTGGAACTGGAGCCCCAGGCGCTCCCGGTGAACGAGCTCGTGGAGAACGTGGTCGAACTGCTGTCTGCCCGCGCCTTTGCGAAGAACATCGGCCTTGGCTGCTACATCGCGCCGGATGTGCCCGAAACCATCACGGCGGATCCGGGCCGCCTGCGCCAGGTGCTGATCAACCTGCTCGGCAATGCGCTGAAATTCACCGACGAGGGCGGGGTGACGGTCGCGGTTTCGCGCGCCGAGAAGAATGGTGCGCCGGCGCTGCGGATTTCCGTTTCCGATTCCGGCCCCGGGCTCGAAAAGGACGACATCAACCGCATTTTCAAGGATTTCGAACAGGTGGACGGCAGCTCCACCCGCCGCCATGGCGGCGCGGGGCTCGGCCTTGCCATCACCAAGCGCATTGTCGACGCGATGAATGGTTCGATCAGCGTGGCGAGCACGCCGGGCGAGGGCTCGGAATTTGCCGTGCTCCTGCCGCTGGGCGCGGAGGCGGAAGAGGCGGGCCGCGTCGAACCCGTGCTTGAAGGGATCAACGCCGTCATTCTCTCGCCCTTCGCACAGGAGGCCGAGACCATCGCCATGACCGTGCGTGTCCATGGCGGGCGCGCGGCCATCGCCGCCACTGCGGAGGATGCGGCAAGGCTCGCCGAAGAGAGCGGTCGGCCGTTCAACACGGTGCTGGTCGACGCTTCGCTTGAAAGCGACGATGGCGCGCTGATCACCCGTCTGCACAAGCTCGGCGTGGGCGGAGATCGTGCGCTGACGCTGATCACGCCTTCCGAGCGCGGGCGGCTTCCCGCGTTTCGCGCCAGCGGCTATGGCGCCTTTCTCGCCCGGCCCGTGCGTGGCAGGACGCTTCTGCGCCAGCTTTTGGGCAGCAAGGGCGAGGCCATCTGGCCGGCTGCCGAAGCGCTCGGCCGCACGCATGATGCCGGGACCATGGGCCGGCGCGCGGGCGGGCTCAACATTCTGGTCGCCGAGGACAACGAGATCAACGCCATGCTGGCGCGCGCCACACTGTCTCGCGCGGGGCATCGGGTCACGCTCGTCTCCAACGGGCGCGAGGCGGTGGAGGCGGTGAGCGCGCCGGGCACACGCTTCGATGCGGTGCTGATGGACCTGCACATGCCGGTGATGGACGGGCTCGACGCCATCAACGCCATCCGCCGGCACGAGGAGGAAACCGGGTTGGCGCCACTGCCCATCCTCGTTCTCACCGCCGACGGGCAGGAGGAGACGCGCAGCGGCGTGCTTGCCCATGGCGCCAATGGCTTTGTCACCAAGCCGCTCGACCCTGACGAACTTCTGGCCGCGCTGGAGCTGCAGGTCACGGCCTGAAAACAGGGTGGGGCATACCGGCCCGGCGCCCGCTGTGACGGCCTACTTCTCCCCGCACCCGCTCGTCATCCCCGGGCTTGACCCGGGGATCCATTCCGTGACCGGAGCGGCGGGTTCTGGCCGACCGGCATGGATCCTCGGGTCAGGCCCGAGGATGACGAAGGGGAAGGTGGCTTCGTTATTCATCTCCGGTGAGGGGCAAGCGTAGGTGAGGAACGAGCGGTTCGATTGGGCGGGTTGCGACAGGGATAGGGGTTGGTGTCTTTCCACGCACGCCGGATCGCCGTGCCTCCACGCTCAGGATGAGGGCTGTGTGGGCCTTCGCCCTCCAAGCACCGCGTCATTCCGGGCTCGACACGGGACCCATTGAGAAGCGAGGCCGCGGTCCGCAGAAGGCCTGCCGGTGAAGCAGGGGCGATGCCCGGACCGCGCACCCGCTTGCCGCTCACCCCCTGTGACGGTAGTGTCATAGTTCTGTCGCAAGCGACCACTATTTCAGCGTCAACGCCAAGCGGAGGAGAATCAGCAATGCAGGGCATCACGCTGAACCGGGCCCCTCTCGATGACCAGGCCGCAAGGCCGCCGCTCGCCGGCGATGCCGGGGATGCGCTTCTGGGCCGCATCGGCTCGCTCGAAGTGCGCCTTGCGCGCAGCGAGGAGGAGATTGCCGCGGCCCAGAGCATTCGCTACCGGGTTTTCTACAATGAGATGGGCGCGAAAGCGCCGCTCGGCGCGCTGAGTGCCGATCGGGATGCGGATGCGTTCGATGCCGTGTGCGACCATCTTCTGGTGTTCGACACCGCGCTGACGGGCGAGGATGTGGACCGCATTGTCGGCACCTACCGGCTTCTGACGCCGGAGGGCGCGCGCCGGGCCGGAAAATTCTACTCCGCAGACGAATTCGCCATCGAAACGCTGATGGCCCGCCACCAGGGCCGCCGCTTTCTGGAGCTTGGACGCTCCTGCGTTCTGCCGCCCTACCGCACCAAACGCACGATCGAGCTTCTGTGGCAGGGCATCTGGGCCTATTGCCGCAAGAAGCGCATCGACGTGATGATGGGCTGCGCCTCCTTCCCCGGCGTTGTGCCGGCGGCCCATGCGGAGGCGCTCTCCTTCCTCGGGCATTTCTGCCAGGTGGAGGCCGATTGGCATGTGCGCGCCGTCGCCAGCCGCTATGCGCCGATGGATTTGATGCCGAAGGAGGCGATCCAGACCCGCTCGGCGCTTGCCGCCATGCCGCCCCTCGTCAAAGGCTATCTGCGCCTCGGCGCCCGCTTCGGCGATGGCTGCGTGATCGACCATGATTTCGGCACCACGGATGTGTTCGTGGTCCTGCCGGTGGAGGCGATCTCGGACCGGTATATCAATTACTACGGGGCCGAAGCGCAGCGTTTTGCGGCTTGATTGATGGCCGCGCTGATGCGCGGCTAGGAGTGAGCGACATGAAGGCCGGGTGATGCGTGAGGCGCGTCGCCCGGTTTTTTAATGGTGGGGCGTGTCGTGTTCTGGAAGTTGCGTCTGCGTCGTACAAATAATTTCCCTGATCTGAACGATCTGGTCGCTTATCTTCAGCTTTAAGTAGACGCAAGGTCGAAGAGATTGTTGTTTCAGTTTGCAGAGGGGGGGGCGGTAGATATCTAGAAATATATTTAGGAACTTAAAAAATATCTAGTGTCGGTACGTTGGTGGTTAAGAGGAAACCCAAAACAATTGACCTCCATGTAGTGATCCTGCTATTTTTAACATCTGAATGAATAAATTTTCCACTCAAAGAATATGGAGATGTTATGTCTTTAATTTCCATTCGGGATTTTTCTTGCATAAAGAAAGCTGATATAAAAATTAAGAAAGTTAATGTAATTATTGGTCCTCAGGGGTCAGGGAAAAGTGTTGCGACTAAGTTAATCTACTTCTTCAATGATATAATTCCGTCAATAATTTCGAGGGCCGAAGACGGAATGACCATAAACGAGTTCAAGGCGCATATAAAAAGGTCTTTTACTGTTTGGTTTCCGCCGCAAGCATGGGGGGATAAGCGGTTTCAGATTAACTTTAATGATGGGAAATTTGGTGTCCGAATATTGAGGAGAAAAATGGGTGGTAAACTATCGGGCGAAGTGTCTGTTAAATTTTCTCCTTGGCTTGATGAGCTTTACAGCGTTTCCCAGAGTGCATTTAATGAAATAAATGAGAAAATTTATGAAGATGATGATGAGGGAGTTGTTACATCGCATCATATTGAGATGTCTTCCAGAATAAGAGGTGCTATATGGTCTCATATTAGAAGAAGTGCCGATTTTAATGTTGTTAACAATCAGGTGTTCATTCCAGCTGGTAGAGCTTTTTTTACCAGCATTGGAAAGATGGTCGCTGGTCTTGAGCAGGGAGTGAGTCTAGATCCGGCGACGCTCCGGTTTGCGAGGCTCTTTGCGAGCTGGCGGGATCTGCCTAGTTATACTCCGAGAGCCTTAATGGAGGCGGATTTTCAGGACCGGCGCCGTAAAGTTATGATCGATTTCTTTGGCGGAGTCGTTCAAGTGAAAAGGGAGAGTGAGTTCATTGAGATGGAGGATGGTCGAAAGGTTCCCTTCTCTTCTCTGTCGAGTGGTCAGCAAGAACTTCTTCCTATATGGTTTTTTCTTGATAATATTATGTCTATTGATGAGAGAAATAGACACCGAAGCGCGATAATTAATCGAAGAACTTCCGATTTGATTTATATAGAAGAGCCTGAAGCGCATCTATTTCCGAAGGCTCAGTGCGACCTTCTTGATGTTTTGATTTCAAGAGTGACTGGAGGCAATCCTCGCAGGAGAATGATAATAACGACGCACAGTCCGTATTTGATGTCGCGCTTAAATGTTCTTCTAACGGCTGGAAGGCTTTCTCGTAGGAGGAAGATAAATACGAAAATTGGTCTTATTGTTCCGAGAGAATCGTGGCTTAACATTGAGGATTTCTCTGCGCTGAAAATTGATGATGGTGTTGTTTCGTCAATTATTGACGATGATGAGGGGCTGGTGGACGCTGTATTTCTGGATGAAGTATCCGATGTTATATCTCAGGATTTTGAAAATCTTTTGGAATTGGAGGGGGGGATATAATTATGTGTATAGATGTCGTAAGTCACAGTAAGATAAAGGTGGAGGAGAATAGGAAGAAGGTTGTATTTTTAAACAAAGAGCGTGAATCTTATGAGGTTGGTAGGATAGATGGTTGTTTAGTTTCGGAGGGGGTTAGGGCGGATTATTTTGTTTCAAACAAAGAAAAAACGGTCCTTATAGAGCTTAAGGGAATTAATATTTCTCACGCTTGTGAGCAGTTGTTTGCGGCGATTGAGCACAATAACGTAAAAAAGAATATAAAAGAAAATGTTGGATTTATTGTGGTTTGCTCTAGATTTCCAAAGGCTTCAACTACTGTCCAGCGGGCAAAGACGAAGGCGATGAGTAAGTATAGGGCGAAATTCAGTGTTTTCTGTACGAGGGTAGAGTTGAATATTTCTGATTGTTGATTGGGTTGTTCTGGTTGTCGTGAGAGCAGACGTTTGGGTGATACGTTTTTCATGTTACCGAAGCCGCGCTCACGCGCGGCCCCATAGAATCTCGTCGCTGTCACAGCTCAAACCGCCGCGTTATACGCCGCAATCGCCGCCATGTTCACGATATCGGAATCCTTCGCGTTCAGCGAAACCACCTGAACAGACTTGTTCAGCCCCACCAGAAGCGGGCCGATGACGGTGGAGCCGCCCAGTTCCTGCAGCATCTTGGTGGAGATGGAGGCGGAGTGGAAGGCGGGCATGACCAGCACGTTGGCCGGGCCCGACAGGCGGCAGAAGGGATATTGCTGCATCAGGCCCGGGTTCAGCGCCACATCGGCGGCCATCTCGCCATCATATTCGAAATCGACCCGGCGCTTGTCGAGGATCTTCACCGCCTCCTGCACACGCTCGGAGCGCTCGCCCGGCGGGTGGCCGAAGGTGGAATAGGCGAGCATCGCCACGCGCGGTTCATAGCCCATGCGGCGGGCCTGTCCGGCGGCTTCCTCGGCAATGTCGGCCAGCTCCTCGGAATTGGGCATGTCGTGCACCGCCGTATCGGCCACCAGCACGGTGCGCCCGCGGCACAGCGCCAGCGTGACGCCGATCACCCGGTGGCCGGGGCGCGCGTCGATCACGCGGCGCACATCGTCGAGCACGGTGGAATAGTTGCGCGTCACGCCGCTCACCATCGCATCCGCATCGCCCAGCGCCACCATGGTGGCGGCGAAATGGTTGCGGTCGTTGTTGATCAGGCGCTGCGCATCGCGGAAGAGATAGCCCTTCCGCTGCAGGCGCTCATAGAGATAGTCGGCATAGATGCTGTTGCGGCGCGAAAGCCGCGCATTGATGATCTCGATGCCGGATTTGGAAAGATCCACGCCCGCCTGCCGCGCCGTCTCGCGGATCTGCTCCTCCCGGCCGAGCAGGATGGCGGTGCCGAGCTTCTGGTTCACATAGGAGGCGGCAGCGCGCATCACCTGTTCTTCCTCGCCCTCGGCGAAGACCACACGCTTGGGCTGGCGGCGCACCCGGTCGTAGATGCGCTGCAGCGTCGAGGCGAGCGGGTCGCGGCGGGCCGAAAGCTCGTTTTCGTATTTCTGCATGTCCAGGATGGGGCGGCGGGCAACGCCCGAATCCATCGCCGCCTTTGCGACAGCCACCGGCACGGCCGAGATGAGGCGCGGGTCGAACGGCACGGGAATGATGTAGTTGGGGCCGTATTTCGGGCGGTTGCCCTGATAGGCGGCGGCCACATCGTCCGGCACGTCCTTGCGGGCAAGCTCGGCCAGCGCCTCGGCGGCGGCCACCTTCATCGCGTCGTTGATGGTGGTCGCGCGCACATCGAGCGCGCCACGGAAGATATAGGGGAAGCCGAGGACGTTGTTGACCTGGTTGGGATAGTCCGAGCGGCCCGTCGCCATGATGGCGTCGGTGCGGATTTCGGCCACTTCCTCCGGCGTGATCTCCGGGTCGGGATTGGCCATGGCGAAGATGATCGGGTTTTTCGCCATGGACTGCACCATGGCCGGCGTCAGCGCGCCCTTGGCCGAAAGGCCGAAAAACACATCCGCCCCTTCCAGCGCCTCGGCCAGCGTGCGCTTGTCGGTCTCGACGGCATGGGCGGATTTCCACTGGTTCATGCCTTCCTCGCGGCCCTTGTAGACCACGCCCTTCGTGTCGCAGAGGAAGACGTTTTCCGGCGCAAGGCCAAGCGATTTGGCAAGCTCGATACAGGCAATGCCGGCAGCCCCCGCGCCATTGCAGACAAGCTTGGTCGTCTTGATGTCGCGGTCGGTGAGGTGCAGCGCGTTGATGAGGCCGGCGAGCGCGATGATGGCCGTGCCGTGCTGGTCGTCATGAAAGACGGGGATGTCCATCAGCTCGCGCAGCCGGCTTTCAATGATGAAGCACTCGGGCGCCTTGATGTCTTCCAGATTGATGCCGCCGAAGGAGGGGCCGAGCAGCTTGACGCAGTTCACGAAGGCGTCGGCGTCTTCGGTGTCGACTTCCAGATCGATGGAATCGACATCGGCGAAGCGCTTGAAGAGCACGGACTTGCCCTCCATCACCGGCTTGGAGGCGAGCGCGCCCAGATTGCCGAGGCCGAGGATCGCCGTGCCGTTGGAGATGACGGCCACCATGTTGCCGCGCGTGGTGTAGTCGAAGGCGCGGCTCGGGTCCTCGGCAATGGCCTGAACGGGAACCGCCACGCCCGGAGAATAGGCGAGCGAGAGGTCGCGCTGCGTCGCCATCGGCTTTGTGGGGGTGATTTCCAGCTTGCCGGGTCTGCCGGATGAGTGGAAGTCGAGCGCTTCCTGCGGGCTGACGGACGGTCCCTGACGTTCGGACTTTTTATCGTTGGGCATGTCGGCTTGTTTCCTCCGGGAGACGGGCTCTGGCTTATGCTTTCTGTGGAGTTTTGCCAGTGACGGGTGCATAAGGCTACACTTTTGCCCAGTAAATGGCCAAGCAGATTGAAGCTGTTGATTTGAAGCCAGTACAAAGCCAATGCAAAGGCTGGGGAGCCCTCCTTGAACGACGAAACGCCCATGCGCCACAAGGCAATGCAGGCCGCCGCCGGGGCAACGCCCATGATGGCGCAATATATCGAGATCAAGACGGCCAATCCCGATTCGCTCCTGTTCTATCGCATGGGCGATTTCTATGAGCTGTTCTTCGAGGATGCGGAGATTGCCAGCCGGGCGCTGGGCATCACGCTCACCAAGCGCGGCAAGCATCAGGGCGACGACATTCCCATGTGCGGCGTGCCGGTGCACGCGGCGGACGATTATCTGCAGAAGCTGATCGGCCTTGGCCATCGCGTGGCCGTCTGCGAGCAGATGGAAGACCCGGCGGAGGCCAAGAAGCGCGGTTCGAAATCCGTGGTAAAGCGCGATGTGATCCGGCTGGTCACGCCGGGCACCATCACCGAGGAAAAGCTGCTCGATCCCTCCGAGGCCAATTATCTGATGGCGCTTGGCCGGGTGAAGGGCGGGGATGAGAGCCTTGCGCTTGCCTGGATCGACATTTCCACCGGCGCGTTCCGCGTGGCGCCCACGCGGCCCGACCGGCTTCTGGCCGATGTGCTGCGCATCGACCCGCGCGAGCTGATCGTGCCCGAGGCTGTCTACTACGACGAGGCTTTCCGGTCTGCCTTCGACGTGCTGGGGCGAGTGGCCAATCCACAGCCGGCGAACCTGTTCGATTCCGCCTCCGCCGAAATGCGCCTGACGCGCTTTTATGGCGTGGCGACGCTGGAAGGTTTTGGCCGTTATTCCCGCGCCGAGCTTTCGGCCATTTCCGGTGCTGTCGCCTATGTGGAGAAGACCCAGAAGGCAGAGCGTCCGCCGCTTGGCCGCCCGGAACGCGACGATGAAGGCGCGAGCCTGTTCATCGACCCGGCGACCCGCGCCAATCTGGAGCTTGGCCGGACGCTTTCGGGCAGCCGCGATGGCAGCCTTGCCAAAGCCATCGACCGCACGGTGACGGGCGCGGGCAGCCGGCTTTTGTTCGAGCGGCTCATGTCACCGCTCACCGATCCGGAAGCGATTGGCAGGCGGCTCGATGCGGTCTCGTTCTTTCTTTCCGAGCCGGGCCTGCGCGAAGATGTGCGCCGGCTTTTGAAAGGTGTGCCGGACATTGCCCGCGCGCTCTCGCGCCTGGCGCTCAACCGTGGCGGCCCGCGCGATCTCGGCGCGCTCGCCTCCGGTTTCGAGGCGGCGCATGGCGTGGCGGAGCTGCTTCAGGGCAGGGACGCGCCGGCGGAGATCGCCGGAGCGCTTTCCGGCATAGCCGGTCTTCCCATGGATTTTGCCGCCCATCTTGCGCGCGCGCTTTCTGATGAGCTTCCGCTATTAAAGCGCGACGGCGGTTTCATCCGCGCTGGCTACAATGACGAGCTGGACGAGATGCGCGCGCTTCGCGACCAGTCGCGCCGGGTGATCGCCGAGATGGAGCGGCAGCTTGCCGAGGAGACGGGCGTCAAGTCGCTCAAGATCCGGCACAACAATGTGCTCGGCTATTATATCGAGGTCACGGCCAACAATGCCGGCGTGATGACCGGCACGGATGAGGCCAAGGCCCGCTTCATCCATCGCCAGACCATGGCCAACGCCATGCGCTTCACCACGACGGAACTGGCGGAACTGGAAACGAAGATCGCCAATGCCGCCGACCGGGCCCTGCAGATCGAGCTCGGCGTCTTCGATCGGCTGCTGTCGGAAGCCGTGTCCGCCGCCGATAGCATCCGCGCTGCGGCGGATGCTTTGGCGGTGCTTGATGTTTCGGCCGCACTTGCCGAACTGGCGGAAGCGGAAAACTATTGCCGCCCGCAGGTGGACGACAGTCTCGACTTCCACATCGAGGGTGGACGGCATCCCGTGGTGGAGCAGGCGTTGCGCAGGCAACTGGCCGAACCGTTCGTTGCCAATGACTGCGACCTCTCGCCGACAGGTGAGGAGCAGGCCGGTGCGATCTGGCTTCTGACCGGCCCGAACATGGGCGGTAAATCGACATTTTTGCGCCAGAACGCGCTGATCGCGGTAATGGCGCAGATGGGCTCCTTCGTGCCGGCGTCCGTTGCGCGCATCGGCGTGGTGGATAGGCTCTTCAGCCGCGTCGGCGCATCCGACGATCTGGCGCGCGGCCGCTCGACCTTCATGGTCGAGATGGTGGAGACCGCGGCGATCCTCAATCAGGCGGGGCCGCGCGCGCTGGTGATTCTTGACGAGATCGGCCGCGGCACGGCGACGTTTGACGGCCTCTCCATCGCCTGGGCGGCGGTTGAATATCTGCATGAGCAGAACCGCTGCCGGGCGCTGTTCGCCACCCATTTCCACGAGATGACCGCGCTTTCGGAAAAACTCGGACGGCTGTCGAATGTCACCATGCGGGTGAAGGAATTCGAGGGCGATGTGGTGTTCCTGCACGAGGTGGGACGCGGCGCGGCCGACCGTTCCTACGGCGTGCAGGTGGCGCGGCTCGCCGGTCTGCCCCATGCGGTGGTGGAGCGCGCGCGCGAAGTGCTCCAGCAGCTCGAAGAGGGCGAGACCTCCGGCAAGGCGTCGAAGCTGATCGACGATCTGCCGCTCTTCTCGGTGGCGGCGAAACAGGAAGCGAAAGCGCAAAAGACGCCGGATCGGATTGGCGAGGAACTGCTGGCGATCAACCCGGATGATCTGACACCGCGTGAAGCGCTGGAGGCGCTCTATCGGCTGAAGCAGCTTGCGGCTGAGAAATAGGCTGCGCGACGGCAGGCGGTCTGGCATGGATCCTCGGGTCAAGCCCGAGGATGACGAAGAAACGGGCTGCGTGGAAGCTCGCTATGGCTGGGCTTGCCGATATTCTCCTGCTGAGGTGTTATTGCCGGGTTGAACGGGAAAGGCTGTTCTGTGACCGGCTATGTCTACATGCTAGCGAGCCAGAAACGGGGAACGATCTATATCGGCGTTACCAACGATCTGGGACGGCGAATCGTAGAGCACAAGGAAGGTCGGATTCCCGGCTTCACCAGTCGATATGGAGTGACCCGGCTTGTCTGGTACGAAGAGCATTTTGATATGCGCGACGCCATCCAGCGGGAGAAGTCGCTGAAACGCTGGTCGCGTCAGTGGAAAATCGACTTGATCGAGAAAACCAACCCGGAGTGGAACGAGCTTTTGCGTGGGTGGGGTTGGTCGTGATGCTTTGACGTTCCGGCATGGATCCTCGGGTCAAGCCCGAGGATGACGAGTGTGTTTTGACGCTTGTTCGCAACCGTATCCAGGCCGGACTGGAGATCACTCCCCCGTCGTCATCCTCGGGCTTGACCCGAGGATCCATGCCTGAACATTCCAGCAGGGTCGCCTAAAGCACATCGCCCCAGTCGGCCTTGCGGGCGGCCTTGAAGGAGGGGCCTTCGCGGCGGGTGATGAGGCGCTCGTCCAGGGCACCGTCGCTGGTGCACAGTTTCAGGCGCACCATGCCGCTGGATGTTTTCGGTGGGGCGAGCACGCGGTCGGGGCGCACGTCGGGCGCGTGGCGAGACACCGCCAGATAGCTGAATTTTTCATCCTCCCACGGCACCTCGCCGCCCTTGGCTGTGCGGTGCAGGCGCGAGCGGGCGACGCGGCGCGAAAAATGACACCAGTCGGGCGCAGCCACCGGGCAGGGCGCGTGGTGCGGGCAGGGGGCCAGAATATGGCCGCCAAGGGCGATCAGCCGGTCTCGCGCGGCAAGAATGCGCTGCCACCCGGCAGGGGTGCCCGGCTCCACAATCACCAGCGTGTCGGCGGTCAGCGCCCAGAGACGGTCGATCAGCGCATCGCGTACCGCCGGAGCAAGTTCGTCCAGAACGTAGCAGAGCGTCACGAGGTCGGCGGGCGCGATATCGGTGAGACCGTCTTCGATGCCTGCCGCATGCCACCTGGCTGCCACGGGAAGAGCTTCAGCAAGCCTCGCGCCGGTCTCACGCATGGCAGCGCTCGTTTCGACCAGCGTTGCGGTATCGAGCTCCGGCCATTCTGCGCGAGCCGCCCAGAGCGCCGTTCCGGGGCCGGCGCCCACATCGAGCATGCGCGCCGGCGTGAAACCCTCATGGCGGTCCGCCGTTTCTGAAAGGCATTGGCGCACGGCGGCGTAGGTGGCGGGCAGGCGGGTTGCCAGATAGGCTTTTGACGCCAGCGCATCGCCCACATGGAGGCTTCCGTCACGGGTTTCGGCGCGATAGCGTTTTGAGAGGCGCTGGGCTGCGTCCTGAATCTCGGAAAGCGGCGTGCCTTCCAGAAACGCGTCGACTGCCTGTCGCAGCGGGGCGGGAAGCTCCATTTGAAACCCGTGTGCTTGCTGTGCGAAACCCATGCGACATAGCCGCAGGGCCGAAGCCTCGCAACCGCAGTTTTTGACAGCCATTTCGCAGCGCGCGAAAACAGGCTATACAGCGCCGCCAATTCGGGAAGCTCATGGCCAAGGTTCCACTCAAGCTCGATCAGATCATAGACGGCGCAGACCTGCGCGCCGAGCTCGCAGGTTATGCCGAAAAGTCGAGCGGCTCAGATCTGCGCACAAGCGTGATGAGAGCACTGAAGGTGCGCATTGCGGAAGGCCGCAAGGCGGCCGAAACCATGCTGATGAACGATGGCGGCGGCACGGCCTGCGCGGCGCGTCTCTCGCATCTCATGGATGTGATCATCACCGAGGTGCAGCTTTTTGCGGCAACGCATGTCTATCCGACACAAAACCCTTCATCGGCAGAGCGGTTGGCGATCGTCGCGGTCGGTGGCTATGGGCGTGGCACGCTGGCGCCCGGCTCCGATATCGATCTCCTGTTTCTGCTTCCTTACAAGCAAACCCCGTGGGGCGAGCAGATCGTTGAATATGTGCTCTATATGCTGTGGGACATGGGGCTGAAGGTCGGTCATGCCACCCGCAACATCGACGAGTGCATCCGCCAGGCGCGCACCGACATGACGATCCGCACTGCCGTTCTGGAAGCGCGCTTCATCTGCGGCGAAAAACCTCTTTATGAAGAGATGGTCGAGCGTTTCGACGAGGAAGTGGTCAAGGACACGGGCGCCGAATACAGCCAGGCCAAGCTCGCCGAGCGCGATCTGCGCCATGCCAAGGCGGGCGAGAGCCGCTATCTGGTGGAACCGAATGTGAAGGATGGCAAGGGCGGCCTGCGCGATCTGCACACGCTGTTCTGGATCGGCAAATATTTTTACCGCGTGCGCCGCGCGGAAGACCTGGTGGGGCAGGGCGTGTTCACCCGCAAGGAATATCTCCAGTTCCGCAAGGCGGAAGATTTCCTGTGGGCGGTGCGCTGCCACATGCACTTTCTTACCGGAAAGGCGGAGGAGCGGCTGCATTTCGATATTCAGCGCGATATCGCAGAGCGGCTTGGCTATACGAGCCATCCCGGCCTGTCGGCGGTCGAGCGCTTCATGAAACATTACTTCCTGACCGCCAAGGGCGTGGGCGACCTGACCCGCATCTTCTGTGCGGCTCTTGAGGAGGAGCAGGGCAAGCATGTCCCCGGCTTCAACCGCTTCTTCTTGAACTTTTCGCGCCGCCGCAGAAAACTTGCCGGCACCAGCGATTTCATCGTCGACAATCACCGCATCAATGTGGCGGACGAAGGCGTGTTCGAGCGGGATCCGGTGAACCTGTTGCGGCTTTTCTGGTTTGCTGACCGACACGGTCTCGAATATCACCCCGAGGCGCTGAAGCTGCTCACCCGTTCGCTCAAGCTGATCGATCGCAATCTGCGCCGCGACAGGGAGGCCAACCGCCTCTTTATGGATGTGCTGACATCTGACCGCGACCCCGCGCTCAACATGCGGCGCATGAACGAGGCCGGTGTGCTGGGCAAGCTCATCCCCGATTTCAACAAGATCGTGGCGATGATGCAGTTCAACATGTACCACCACTATACGGTCGACGAGCACCTCATCCGTTGCATCGGCGTGCTTTCGGAAATCGAACATGGCGATGGCGAGAAGCTGCATCCGCTTTCCCATTCGCTGATGCCGTCGCTGAAGCCGTGGCGCGAAGTGCTCTACACGACGCTTCTCCTGCACGATATCGCCAAGGGAAGGCCGGAGGATCACTCCACGGCAGGTGCGCGGATTGCCCGCAGGCTCTGCCCGCATATGGGGTTCGATCCCAAGGAAACGGAGATGATCGCCTGGCTGGTCGAGCATCATCTCGACATGTCCATGGTTGCCCAGACGCGCGATCTGAACGACCGCAAGACGATCCAGGACTTCGCCGACATGGTGCAGTCCGTGGAGCGGCTGAAGCTGCTTCTGGTGCTGACCGTATGCGACATTCGCGGCGTCGGCCCCGGCGTGTGGAATGGCTGGAAGGGGCAGCTCCTGCGCACACTCTATTACGAGACCGAAGTGCTTCTGACCGGTGGCTTCTCCGAAGCGCCGCGCTCCACCCGTGCGGACGAGGCGCGCCAGCGGCTGGCAGGCGCGCTTGAAGAGCACGGCTGGCCCGAAAAAGACATCGAGGACTATCTCGATCTGCATTATTCGGCCTACCTGCTGGCCGTCGATCTGGATGACCAGATACGCCATGCGGATTTCATCCGCGAAGCCGACAGGCAGGAACGGCCTCTTGCCACGATGGTGAAGCCGCACACATTCGAGGCGGTGACGGAGATCACGGTGTTCGCGCCGGATCACCCGCGCCTCCTGTCGATCATCGCTGGCGCGTGCTCGGCGGCGGGAGCGAACATCGTCGATGCGCAGATTTTCACCACCACCCATGGCCGCGCGCTGGATACGATCCTGATCAACCGCGAGTTCGATTTCGATGCCGATGAGCGCCGCCGCGCCGAAAGCGTGCGCAGGCTGATCGAGGATGTGCTCTCGGGCAAATCCTATCTCCCCGAAATGATCGAGAAGCGCGCCAAGCCGCGCCGCGGCACCCGCGCGTTCCGCGTCGAGCCGCGCGTGGAGATCGGCAACACCCTGTCGAACCGTTTTTCCGTTGTCGAGGTGAAGGGCCTCGATCGTCCGGGGCTGCTTTCGGAAGTAACCGAAACGCTCTCCGACCTCTCGCTCGACATTGCCTCGGCACATATCACGACGTTTGGCGAAAAGGTGATCGACACGTTTTACGTGACCGATCTCACCGGCCAGAAGATCGTCAGCACCGACAGGCTGGACACGATCCGCAAGGCCCTTTTGAAAACGCTGGAAAGCGGTGTCGAGCGACCGGCCAAAGGCAAATCTCGGACGGCTGCCGAATGAGCGGAACGGCGGGGGAGGGAGCCTTGCAGGGCGGCGGCGGGAGCAGCGTTCCGGCATGGATCCCCGGGTCAAGCCCGAGGATGACGAAGAGGAATGTTGTCCGCTTGCGCGCTTGTCTCGGGGTGCTCAGGGTTCCCATTGAGTTCGTCATCCTCGGGCTTGACCCGAGGATCCATGCCAGAGCAGCCATACAGGCCCAATTTCTCAGTCGCGGGCGGCTTCCCGCGCCCATTTTCAGGTCTTCCTACCCATGAGTCTCATCGGAAAATTCGCCAGTGTCGGCAGCGCCACCATGGCAAGCCGCATTCTCGGTTTTGCGCGCGAAGCACTGATTGCGGCCGCCATTGGCGTGGGCCCGGTTACGGACGCCTTCTATGCTGCGTTCCGCTTTCCCAACCTCTTCCGCCGGCTCTTCGCCGAAGGGGCGTTCAACACCGCCTTCATCCCGCTTTTCGCCAAGGAGATGGAGGGCGGTGGTGTGGAGGCCGCACGGCGCTTTGGCGAGGATGTGCTGGCCGTTCTGATGACGGTGCTTCTGGCGCTCTCGGCCGCCGCCATGCTCGCAATGCCGTTTCTGGTCTCGACCATCATCGCACCGGGCTTTGCCGCTTCGCCGGAGAAGTTCGACCTGACGGTGATCATGACGCGGATCATGTTCCCCTATCTGTTCTGCATGTCGCTGGTCGCCATGTTCTCCGGCATTCTGAATGCGATGCGCCACTATTTCCTGGCGGCATTGGTGCCGACGCTTCTCAATGTGATTTTGATCGGGGTTCTGCTCGTCGCGCTTTTCTGGCAGTTCGACCCGCGCCAGACGGGCATCTGGCTTGCCTGGGGCGTGTTTGCCTCGGGTCTGGCGCAGCTCTTCTTTCTCATCCAGGGCGCGCGCCGCACAGGCTACTCCATGCGGGTGCGGCGTCCGCGCCTCACGCCGGGTGTCAAGCGTCTGCTTGTGCTCATGGCGCCGGCGCTTCTGACGGGCGGCATCATGCAGATCAACCTCCTGGTCGGGCAGATCATCGCCTCCACGCAGGACAACGCGATCGGCCTCCTGAACTTCGCCGACCGCATCAACCAGCTGCCGCTCGGCGTCATCGGTATCGCCGTGGGCGTGGTGCTTCTACCGGAGCTTTCCCGCGCCCTGAAGGCCGGCGATCACGCCGATGCGCAGCATCTGCAGAACCGCTCCATGGAATTCGCGCTGGGGCTCACACTGCCGGCCGCCGTAGGGCTCATGGTGATGCCAGCGCCGATCGTCGCTCTTCTGTATGAGCGTGGTCAGTTCACGGCACTCGATACCGCAATGACGGCGGCGGCGCTCGCCGCCTTCGCCAGCGGCCTGCCGGCCTATGTGCTGACGAAGGTGTTCCAGCCGGCTTTCTTCGCGCGCGAAGACATGAGAACGCCGATGTGGTTCTCGCTGGTCACGGTTGTTGTGAACATTGCAGCGAGCCTACTGTTCTTCCCCGTCTACGGCCATGTGGCGATCGCCGCGGCAACTTCGCTTTCGGCCTGGGTGAATGTGCTTCTTCTGGCGGTCACCCTTTGGCGGCGCGGCGACTTCCGACCTTCGTCGCTGACACTGCGGCGCATCGCTTTCATGCTGCTCGCCAGCGCAGTGATGGGCGTGGTCGTGTGGGGAACGCTGACAGGTCTACCGCAGTTTGTCGGGCACGACCTTCTGTTCGTGCGTATTCTCACCGTTGTCGCCATCGTCGTGCTCGCGGCGGTTGCTTATTTCGGCGTGGCACTCGCGACCGGCGGGATCGACCGGAAGGAGCTTGCCCGTGCCCGGCGGCGGGACCGCAAGAACGTCTCCCATTAACGGAATGCGAAGGCGGTGCATCTAGCATCGCCTTCATCATTCCGGGGGAGAGGCATGCCGCAACGGCTCTACTATATCGATTTCCTGCGCGTCTCCGCGTTCATGCTGCTGATCGCCTATCACGCTTCGGTCGCCTTCTTCCCGGACATGAAATGGCTGATCGAGGCGCCGGAGGGCAGCGCCACCCTGTCGCTGATCATGAAACATCCGCGCGCCTGGCGGCTTGCCCTGCTTTTCTTCGTGTCAGGCATGGGAACCTGGTTCGTCTACCGGCGGTGCCACGATCTCAGCTTCCTGACCGGCCGGTTCACGCGCCTCTTCCCGCCGCTGATCTTCGCCATGTGCGTCATCATCGTTCCGCAGGTCTGGTATGAACGCATGTATGAGGAGGGCTATCAGGGTTCGTTCCTCACCTTCTGGCTCACGCGCTATTTCACCGAAGGCAAGTATCCCGACGGGAATTTCACCTGGGCGCATATGTGGTTTGTTGCCTATCTGCTGGTGATGACCCTCGTCTGCTATCCGGTTTTCCGGCTGATCGACCAGCCCTTCATGAAGCCGATGACCGAGTGGTTCCAGCGGATAGCCGCCTCGCCCCGGGTCTATCTGCTTTTTCTCCTCCCACTCGTGCTCAATCTGGCGCTGTCACCCGTTTTCCCGCGCCAGACCAATGCGCTCTACAATGACGGCGCATGGTTTGCAGTATGGGCGAGCTGGTTCGGGCTTGGTTTCCTCTTTGCCCGATACCATCAGGCATTGATCGGGACCGTGGTGGGCTTGCGATGGCAAAGCGCCGGGTTGGCAGCAGCGCTGACGGCGGCGCTCTACCTCTTTTCCTGGACAGGAGCCGGTGGTGCTTTCATCGGCGACTATGAAACCATGACGCCGCTCTTCAAGACGCTCCTGATGGCGCTGGCATGGACGATGATCCTGGCGCTGTGCGGGTTTACGGCGAAACATCTGAACGCACCGAGCGTCACTGTCTCCTGGCTCAATCGCAAGGTCTTTCCGCTTTATATCGTGCATCAGACCGTGGTGGTGGCAGCGCTCTATTATGTTCTGCCGCTCGGGCTTGGCGTCTGGACCGAATACGCGCTGGTTCTGGCTGCGACGTTTGTCGGCTCGTTCCTGTTCGCCATCGCGGTCGAGCTTCTGCCCGGTCGTGCCGGCCTTCTGGTAGGCCTTCCGCCGCGGGGAAAGCCGCTTCCGGCCGGTGGCGCGGAAACGCAATCGGTGCGTGGGGCTTGATTGCCGGTTTCGCGTCGTTCATAAGCCATGGCGCGCGGTTTTCGCGCTCCACAGGGCATTCAGGAAAGATCCATGAGCGAATTCAGGGAGCTCGTCTTCTCCGGCGTTCAGCCGACGGGCAATCTTCACCTCGGCAATTATCTGGGCGCGCTGCAGAAGTTTGTCGCGCTGCAGGACAGCCATGAGTGCATCTATTGCGTCGTCGATCTGCACTCGCTGACCGCGACCATGGCGCATGACGATCTGGCTGACCAGACGCGTTCGATCACCGCTGCCTTCCTGGCGAGCGGCATCGACCCGAAGAAGAACATCGTCTTCAACCAGAGCCAGGTGCTGCAGCACGCTGAGCTCGCATGGATTTTCAACTGCGTCGCGCGCATCGGCTGGATGAACCGCATGACGCAGTTCAAGGACAAGGCCGGCAAGGATCGTGAGAACGCGTCCCTCGGCCTGCTCGCCTATCCGAGCCTGATGGCGGCTGACATTCTCGTCTACCGCGCCACCCACGTGCCGGTGGGCGACGACCAGAAACAGCATCTCGAGCTGACGCGCGACATTGCGCAAAAGTTCAACAACGACTTTTCCGGGCGCATTGCCGAGCTTGGCTATGGTGTGGAGATGGAGGTGGGCGAAGAGAAGGTGAACGGCTTCTTCCCGCTCACCGAACCGCTGATCGAAGGCGCGATTACGCGCGTGATGAGCCTGCGTGACGGCTCCAAGAAGATGTCCAAATCGGACCCGTCCGACCTGTCGCGCATCAATCTTACGGACGACGCTGACGCCATCGCCAAAAAGATCAAGAAGGCAAAGACCGACCCCGAGGCTCTGCCTTCAGAAGTGGAGGGCCTGGCCGAGCGGCCCGAGGCGCAGAACCTCGTTGGCATCTATGCCGCGCTTTCCGGTGTCGGCAAGGCGGATGTGCTTGCAGAGTTCGGCGGGCGCCAGTTCTCCGAGTTCAAGCCGGCACTGGCGGAGCTTGCGGTCGAGAAACTCTCGCCGATCGCCGGCGAGATGCGCCGCATTCTTGCGGATCCGGCTTATATTGACGGTGTTCTGCGTGAAGGTGCTGGCCGGGCGCGCGAGAAGGCGGAAGCGACCATGAAGATGGTGCGCGGGATCATCGGGCTCATCGACGGGTGAACCCGTTGAACACCCCGTCTTGCCGAAAGCCCTTCGCGATGGCAGATTGCGCGGAATTGGCGGGTCACTCGCCGGCGAAACAGGACGTGTGAATGGTCTCCAAGCGACTGATCCGCGAGGCGGGACACCGCCGCAAGTTCCTTGCCATCATTGATGACACGCCCGAATGCGAGCGGGCCGTTGCTTACGCGGCGCGGCGCGCCCAGTCGACAAATGGCGTTCTGGTGCTTCTTTTCGTGATCGAACCCGGGGACTTTCAGCATTGGCTGGGGGTCGAGCAGATCATGCGTGAGGAAGCGACGGCAACCGCCAATGCGGCACTCGATACCCACGCCACCAAGGTGCGCGAGACAATCGGCATCGAGCCGGAGCTCGTCGTGCGCGAAGGAAAATCTGCTGACGAGATTCACAAGCTGATCGAAGAGGATCAGGACATCGCCATTCTGGTTCTGGCGGCGGGCAGTTCCAAGGAAGGGCCGGGGCCGCTGGTCTCTTCCATTGCCGGCAAGACGGCCGCTTTTCCCATCCCCGTCACCGTCGTGCCGCAGAATCTGAGCGACGAGGAAATCGAAAGCCTGGCATAGGGGCGCGACGCTCCCCATATGTGCGCTTGAACACCGGAGCGATTCCACCTATTTTAGAATCATTCCAAGAAACGCCAGATCGGAAAACCACCATGTTCATTCAGACTGAAGCGACCCCCAATCCCGCGACGCTGAAATTCCTGCCTGGCCGGGTGGTTCTGGAAGAAGGAACGGCCGATTTCCGCGAGGCGGAGTCGGCGGCAGAGACATCGCCTCTGGCCGAGCGGCTGTTTTCGGTCTCCGGCGTGACTGGCGTCTTCTTCGGGTATGACTTCATTACCGTCACCAAAGAGGACGGTCCGGACTGGCAGCATCTGAAGCCGGCCATTCTCGGCACCATCATGGAACACTTCATGTCGGGCCAGCCGGTCATGGCCAAGGCAGGGCTCGGCGGTCTTCCGGTTTCCGACGAAGGCGAGTTCTACGACGAGGCGGACGAGGAAATCGTATCGACCATCAAGGAGCTGCTCGATACGCGTGTACGCCCGGCGGTTGCCCAGGATGGCGGCGACATCACGTTTCGCGGCTACGAGAAGGGCACCGTCTTTCTGCACATGAAGGGTGCCTGCGCGGGCTGCCCGTCTTCCACAGCCACGTTGAAGCACGGCATCCAGAACCTGCTCCATCATTTCGTTCCGGAAGTTCGGGAAGTCGAACAGGTGCTCTGATCGCTCCTGCGTCAGGATCAAGACAAGAAAAAACCGGGCTCCAGGGCCCGGTTTTTTTCAGGGTCGGATCGATTGACCCCGGTCGCTGAGACGGTTTCTACCGCTTAACGATTACTTTAGCACCAACTTCGGTACGGTTGTAAAGGTCAATGATGTCCTGATTCATCAATCTGATGCATCCCGACGACATTGCCTTGCCGATGGAGCGCCATTCCGGCGTGCCGTGCAGGCGATAGCCGGTGTCGCCACCGCGGTTGAACAGATAGAGCGCGCGTGCGCCGAGCGGATTGGAAAGGCCGGGCGGCATGCCCTGGCGCCATTTCGCCAGCTCCGGCTGGCGACCGATCATTGCAGAGGGCGGCGTCCAGGTCGGCCATTCGCGCTTCATGGCGATGCGTGCCGTGCCCGCCCATTCAAAACCCTCGCGACCGACCCCGATGCCATAGCGCATGGCTTTGCCGCCATCCATCACGAGGTAGAGAAACTTGGCATTGGTGTCGACAATGATGGTGCCAGGCTTTTCCTTGGTTTCATAGGAAACGATCTGGCGATGGTATTGCCGGGGAACTTCATTGATCGGAATGCGGGGAAGCTGGTAGCCAGCGTCTTTCACCGTGCCGTAGTCGGACGTGAAAACCTTGAAAGGACCGCCCGTCGTACAGCCGGCAAGTGCCGTTGCAAGCCCCAGTGCCGCAGCGACGGCGATGGATTTGAATTTCATATGTTCCCCCAGCCCGGATACCTTAATTATGCCTGAAGCGCGTCGTAATCTGATCATCATTGTTAAATTCTTGGTTAACAAATTGCCAAGGCTTCGACTGCGCTGACGTAGCGGAAGCCCCTTATTGACTCTCATTATTGCAAACAGGCAACACAATCCCCAGTTCTGCATTGATGAAAGCGCAGGAGTCGCATCATGAATGTTGGACAGGCCGCCCGCCGTTCGGGATTACCGGCTAAGACGATTCGCTATTATGAGGAAATTGGCTTGATAGCGCCGCAGCGTGCGGGCAACGGCTATCGCGCCTACAGCGATCAGGACCTCCATTTCCTGACATTTCTGAAGCGCGCGCGGGGGTTGGGTTTCTCCATCGACGAATGCCGGCAACTCATGGCTCTCTATCGGGATAAAGAGCGGGCAAGCCAGGACGTGCGCGATATAGCCGTGTCCCATGTGGCGGCAATCGACGACAAGATTGCTGAACTCCAATCCATGCGCGCAGTCCTCAACAAGCTGATCCTTGCCTGCCGGGGCGATGAACGTCCCGATTGCCCAATCCTCAATGACATCGCCGGAGCACGGTAAGGCTTCAAACGGGGCTATGAGGATGGCATAATTCCGCAATGCCGATCATCTCTCCGATTCCCGTCAATCCTCTGGCCGATGGGCGCCAGTCGGATCGCGCCATGATCATCCGGCGTGGCGTGCAACGCCTGCTGATGAGCATGGGGGCCGTTGTGTTGCCGGAGTTGACGCTTGCCACCGGTCGTCGCGCCGATCTCGTGGCGCTGACGCGGAAAGGCGACATCTGGATCATCGAGATCAAGTCGTCGGTTGAGGATTTTCGGGTAGACCGGAAATGGCCGGATTACCGCCAGCACTCCGATCGCTTCTTCTTTGCGACCCACCCGGAAGTGCCGGCAGAGATTTTCCCCGAGGAGTGCGGTTTTATCCTGTCTGACGGCTATGGGGCCGAGATCCTGCGCGAGCCCGACGAACACCGGCTCGCCGCCGCCACTCGCAAGGCGATGATGCTGCGCTTTGCGCGGGCGGGTGCTGCACGTGTTACCGCTGCGGAGCTTGCCGGCATCGAGGTCCCGCTTGCCGAAGGCGAGGCAGGCTGAGGCTCAGGGCGTGATGGGTGCGCGGCCCGTCGCAAGGGCGTGATCGAGATATTCGACACGGTCCTGCCCGAAGAACGCCTCGCCGTTCAGCACATAGGTGGGCACGCCGACAGCATCGGCCTCGACCGCGTCTTTCGTATTCTGCGCGCGGATTGCGGCAATCGCTTCGCTTTGGGCGGCTTCGAGAATGGATGCGGCGTCGAACTTCTCCAGTTCCAGATACTTCGCCAGCGTGTCGGGATCGGCGATGTTCTCCTCGTTCGCCCACACGGCGGCGAAAACACGCTCCATATAGCTCATGGGGTCGTGCCCCTCGGCGACCAGGGCCGCAATCACATGGTCTGAAAGAGCCGGGTCGACAGGCCAGTGCCTTGGCGTCTTGTTGATGGGCATGCCGCGGAAGTCCGCGATGCGCTGCAGTTCCACCAGCCGCAGCCGCTGGCGAACCGGAGGGCGCTTTGCCGGCGGGACCGCACCGGAAATCTCCCACACGCCCATCAGGTTGACCGGCTTCACCCGCACGTTCGCGCCATGTTTGGACAGAACCGTCCGCAACGGCTGATGACCCAGATAGGTGAAGGGCGAAGCGGATGTGAAATAGTAGTCGACGGTGGCTGGCATGAGTGTCTCCGGTACATTTCAGAACGCAGAATCTAGCGAGCCAGGCGCCGCACCGATAGACGTCAGGCCAACACTTTTGCGCGAGCGCGCAGGCCCTGATGCGAGGCCATGAAAGCCTTTTCCTCGTCGTTGGGAGCGCGCGGTGCCGTATCGACGCCGAGCGCGCTCATCAACTCGTCCATCGGAACGAAGCGCTTTCCGCGATAATCGTAGACACCTCCGGTGGTGAGGATCATGGCGGCAATACGTCCGTCCTGGAGGACGAAACGATGCTGTCCGATAATCTGCGTGCCGTCCCACGTCTCGATGGTGGAGACCACATCGAAACGTTGCCACAGGCGAACCTCGCGCACATAGGCGGTCTGCAGTCCACCGAGCAACGGGGCCCAGCCGCGCTCGCGCGCGGCACCGATCAGCCCGCTGCGCAGGAAGATGTCGATCCGTCCCATGTCCGCAAGCATCATGTAGCGGGCGTTGTTGAGGTGGATGTTCATGTCGATGTCGGTGGGCAGGCAGCGGAAGGAGAGCTTGCTCTCATCGCCCAGCCGATAGACGCCCCGGCTCTTGCGTGTAGCGGCCACGCGAAGAAGACGCATCCAGACATACATGATTTTCTTATCCTGATCGGGTTGGCGTTGCGGTCGGTGCCTCTCCTAACGCTTAAGGCGTTTTTGGGAAACAGCCATTTGAGTTGCCGCCGTATCCACCGCCCCGGATGCGGAACGCTACCGGGACGGGGCTTTTCATTTCAAGTCGCGCGCCTCAGGCGGCCTTCTTCTCTGCCGCCTTTTCAGGCGCGAAGCGCTGGTAGAAAGTCTCGCCGCTCTCGGCCATGTCGAGAAGCAGCTTCGGAGCCTTGAACTGTTTGCCATACTTTTTCTGAAGGCGCTTGGTCATGGCGACGAAGGCGTCCGCACCCATCCCGTCGATATAGGAGAGGGCACCGCCCGTGTAGGGCGCGAAGCCGAAGGCGAGAATGGAGCCGACATCCGCCTCGCGCGGATCGACGACAATGCCTTCTTCCATGATGCGGGCCGCTTCCAGCGCGATCGTGGCGAGGAAGCGCTCCTGCAGCTCCTCGACGTCGATCTTGTCCGGGTTCTTCTGCGGATAGAGATCCTTCAGGCCAGCCCACAGGTGCTTCTTCGCGGGCTTGGCCGGATAGTCATAGAAGCCCTTGCCATTCTTGCGGCCAAGGCGGCCATGCTTGTCGACCAGCGTGTCGATCAGCTCCATGTGGCGCGGGTCGACGGCCTTGGGGCCGAGATCGCGCACGGTCTGCTTCATGATCTTCTGGGCGAGATCGACAGCCGTCTCGTCGGTGAGGGCGAGCGGGCCAACCGGCATGCCGGCCATCTTCGCCGCATTCTCCACCATCGGGGCGGGCACGCCTTCGATGACCATGGAGAAGGCCTCCTGCATGTAGCGCAGGACGCAGCGATTGACGTAGAAGCCGCGCGTGTCGTTGACCACGATGGGCGTCTTCTTGATGGCGCGCACATAGTCCATCGCCATGGCGAGCGCCTTGTCGCCGGTCTTCTTGCCCATGATGATCTCGACCAGCATCATCTTGTCGACGGGCGAGAAGAAGTGGATGCCGATGAAGTTCTTCGGTCGCTTGGAGTTTTTCGCCAGGCCGGAAATCGGAATGGTCGAGGTGTTGGAGGCGAACACGGCGGACGGCTTCAGAACCGCCTCGGCCTTCTCTGTCGCCGTTTTCTTGATCTCCGAATCCTCGAACACGGCCTCGATCACCAGATCGCAGCCTTCAAGCTCGGCATAATCGTCGCTCGGCGTGATGAGCGAAAGGAGCTTTTCCTTGTCCCCGGCGGTGGCGCGGCCTTTTTTGATGGCCTTGTCCATCAGGTCGGCGGAATGCGCCTTGCCCTTCTCGGCGGATGCCGTGTCGCGGTCGATCAGAACGACCGGAATGCCGGCTTTGGCCGTGACGAAGGCGATGCCTGCGCCCATGAAGCCGGCACCGAGCACGCCGATCTTCCTGAACTTTTTGGCCGGCACGTCGTCCGGACGGCGCGCGCCCTTGTTGAGCTCCTGCAGCGAGACGAAGAGCGAGCGGATCATCATCTTCGCTTCGGTCGTCTGCATGATCTCGGTGAAATAGCGATGCTCGATGGTCAGCGCCGTCTCGAAGGGCACCAGCATGCCCTCATAGACGCATTTCAGGATCGCGGCTGCGGCCGGGTAGTTGTTGTAGGTCTCACGGCGCAGAATGGCGATTGCCGGCGGCCAGAGGTTCGCGCCTGCTGCCGAGTAGACGGGGCCGCCGGGCAGTTTGAAGCCCTTCTCGTCCCACGGCTGAACCGGGCTCAGGCCGTCGAGGATCATCTTCTTTGCTGTCTCGACCAGCTTCTTCGGCGCGGCGATCTCGTCGATCAGCCCCATGGCCTTCGCCTTCTGCGGTGTCAGCGTCTGGCCGGTGGTCAGCATCTGCAAGGCTTCCTGCGGCTTCGCCAGACGCGGCACGCGCTGCGTGCCGCCGGCACCAGGGAAGATGCCGACCTTCACTTCCGGCAGCGCCATCTTCACTGCAGGGCTGTCGGCTGCGACACGGCCATGGCAGGCAAGCGACAGCTCGAACGCGCCGCCCATGCAGGTGCCGTTGATGGCCGAGACCCAGGGCTTGCCGGAGGTTTCAAGCTTGCGCCAGAGCCAGCCCATGCGGCCGGCATTGTCGAACAGAAGCTTGACCGCCTTCTTGCGGTCCTTGGCCTTTTCCTTCTCGAACTGGCCGAGCATCTTCTGCAGCATGGTCAGGTCCGCACCGCCGGAAAAGGTCTCCTTGCCCGAGGTGATGACAGCACCCTTGATCGCATCGCTGCCGGCAATCTGGTCGATGATCGCGTCCAGCTCGTTCATCACCTCTTCGGTGAAGACGTTCATGGAGCGGTCCGGCATGTCCCAGGTGACGAGCGCGATGCCGTCTGCGTCCACGTCAACGGTGAAATTCTTGTAGTCGGTCATGGTCTGATCTCTCCCCGACAGCTCAAACGCGTTCGATGATGGTTGCGGTGCCCATGCCCGCGCCGATGCACAGCGTCACGAGCGCCGTATTCAGGTCGCGGCGCTCAAGCTCGTCGAGAACCGTGCCGAAAATCATCGCGCCGGTCGCGCCGAGCGGGTGGCCCATGGCGATCGCGCCGCCATTCACATTGATCCGGTCATGGTCGATCTCGAAGGCCTGCATGTAACGCAGCACCACCGAGGCAAAAGCCTCGTTCAGCTCAAACAGATCGATGTCCGAAAGCTTCATCTTGGCTTTCTTCAGAAGCTTTTCCGTCACGTCGACCGGGCCGGTTAGCATAATGGCGGGCTCGGAGCCGATATTGGTGAAGGCGCGGATTTTCGCGCGCGGCTCAAGCCCCATGGACTTGCCGGCCTTGCGAGAGCCGAGCAGCACGGCGGCCGCGCCATCGACGATACCCGACGAGTTGCCGGCGTGGTGCACATGGTTGATGCTCTCAAGCTCCGGATAACGCTGCACGGCGACGGCGTCGAAACCGCCCATCTCACCCGGCATCACGAAGGAGGGGTTGAGTTGGCCAAGCGCCTGCATGTCGGTGCCGGGGCGCATGTGCTCGTCATGATCGAGAATGGTCAGCCCGTTCTGGTCTTCCACCGGGATCACGGACTTCTTGAAATAGCCCTTGTCCCAGGAGTTCTTGGCGCGCTTCTGGCTCTCAACGGCATAGGCATCCACATCGTCGCGTGAAAAACCATATTTCGTGGCGATCAGATCGGCGGACACGCCCTGCGGCATGAAATAGGATGGGATGCCGACCGAAGGGTCCATGAACCACGCACCGCCGGACATGCCCATGCCGACGCGCGACATGCTCTCCACGCCGCCGGCAATGACGATCTCGTCGGAACCGCCGGCGATCTTGGCTGCGCCCAGATTGATGGCGTCGAGGCCGGAGGCGCAGAAGCGCGAGATCTGCATGCCCGGAGCCGCGTTCGCGTAGCGCGCCTCGAAGGCAGCCGAGCGCGGGATCACCGAGCCGGCTTCGCCGACCGGATCGACACAGCCGAAAATGATGTCGTCCACCTTGGCGGTATCGAGGCCGTTGCGGTCGCGCACGGCTTCGAGAACCTTCGCGCCAAGGCGCACGGCGGGCACCTCGTGCAGCGATCCGTCCTTCTTGCCCCGTCCGCGCGGCGTGCGCACGGCATCATATACATAAGCGTCAGCCATATCGGTCTCCCTGCTTTACCGACCCAACGCGGGGTCGTGCGATTGGTTCAAAGGGTTCTGGCGATCACCAGCTTCATGATCTCGTTGGTGCCGCCATAGATGCGCTGCACGCGGGCGTCGCGATACATGCGCGCGATGGGATATTCGTTCATATAGCCATAGCCGCCATGGAGCTGCAGGCATTCATCGACCACTTTGCACTGCAGGTCGGTGAGCCAGTATTTGACCATGGAGGCGGTGGCGGTATCGAGATTTCCGGCGAGGTGACGTGCCACGCAGTCATTGTAGAAAACGCGGCCGACCGTTGCTTCGGTTTTCAGTTCCGCCAGTTTGAACTGGGTGTTCTGAAAGTCGATCACCTTCTGGCCGAAGGCCTTGCGCTCCTTCACATAGTCGATGGTGACGGCCAGCGCGCGCTCGATCATGGCGATGGCCTGAGCGCCGATCAGGAGCCGCTCCTGCGGGAGTTGCTGCATGAGCTGCACAAAGCCCTGGCCTTCCTCATGACCGAGAAGATTGGCGGTCGGCACACGCACATCGTTGAAGAAGAGTTCCGAAGTGTCGTTGGACTTGAGGCCGATCTTGTCGAGGTTGCGACCCCGCTCAAAACCTTCGGCCTCGTCGGTTTCGACCACGATCAGGGATGTGCCCTTCGCGCCCTGGCTCGGGTCCGTCTTGGCGACCACGATGACGAGATTGGCTAACTGCCCGTTGGTGATGAAGGTCTTGGACCCGTTGAGACGGTAATGGTTTCCGTCCTTCTCGGCCCGCGTTTTCACACCCTGAAGATCGGACCCGGCGCCGGGTTCGGTCATGGCGATCGCGCCGATCAGCTCGCCGCTCGCGAGCTTCGGTAGCCAGCGCTGCTTCTGCTCTTTCGAGCCATAGTGGAGGATGTAGGGCGCGACGATGGCGTTGTGGAGCGCAATGCCGAAACCATCGACGCCCACATGGCTGATCGCTTCGATGATCGCGCTTTCGTGGGCGTATGTGCCGCCCGCACCGCCATGCTCCTGCGGCATCGAGGCGCAGAGAAGGCCCGCCGCGCCGGCCTTCTCCCAGCTTGCGCGGTCGAAGATCTCCGCCTTCTCGAACGCTTCATAGTGAGGCGCAATCTCTTCCGTCAGGAAGCGGCTCGCCATGTCATAGAGCATGGCGACGTCTTCACCGGCCCAGTCGGGCCGGGAAAGGCCAAGTACGGACTGCGGGTCTGCCACTCTACGCCTCCTCGCTGACAGCACTGCGCTCTAGCGAAAGCACGCTAGGGTCAGGACCTATTAATATGACCACAATGGTCGGCCTGATTTGTGCGGATACGCGAAGCAAGACCACAGGAAGACTTCATGTCTTTCAAGGTCTTGCGACAAAGTAGGCCGTGCAAATCAGGCCGATCCGAAGGACGCTCGATAGACCGGCGACCTGCCACGTCAAACCCCTTGACCGGGGGAAGGACCCCGCTCTGCGGGCTTTTCCTTGCATCTCTTGGTCTATCGATCGCCATTGTGGTCATATTAATGGGTCCTGACCCTAGAACGAGCACGGTTTTCATGCCAGTCAAAACGCCTCTTCCGGCAGTGCCATCATCGCGTCGGCGCCGGTGGAGATACGGGCAAGATGCGCCGCCGTTTCGGGCATGACGCGCTCCATGAAATACCGGCCGGTGGCGATCTTGGCCTCAAGGAACGAGGCGTCGCCATTGGCACCCGCGGCAATCTGCTCCTGCGCTTTCTTGACCATTCGGCCCCACATGTAGCCAAGCGCCACAAGGCCCATCAGATGCATGTAGTCATGGGAGGCCGCACCCGCATTGTCAGGCTTCTGTACGGCGTTCTGCATCAGCCACAGCGAAGCGGCCTGCAGGTCGTTAAGGCCTTTCTTGAGCGCCTTCGTGAAGGGGGCCATCGCCTCGTCTCCACGATGGGCCTCACAGAAATCGCCCACCTCCTTGAAGAAGGCCTGTGCGGCGCGGCCACCCTTGGCCGGCAGCTTGCGGCCCACCAGGTCCAGCGCCTGAATGCCGTTCGCGCCCTCGTAGATCATGGCGATGCGGGCGTCACGCACGAACTGGCTCATGCCATGCTCTTCGATATAGCCATGACCGCCGAAAAGCTGCTGCGCCATGACGGCGTGCTCGAACCCCTTGTCGGTGAGAACACCCTTGATCACGGGCGTCATCAGCGCCAGGAGATCGGATGCCGCTTCGCGGTCCTTCTCGTCTTCGGAGAGATGCGCGATGTCGGATTTGAGCGCGGTCCACAGGATCAGCGCACGTCCGGCCTCGTTGAAGGCGCGCATGGTCATCAGATTGCGGCGCACATCCGGGTGGACGATGATCGGATCGGCCTTCTTTTCAGGCGCTTTCGGCCCTGTGAGCGAGCGACCCTGAAGCCGTTCGCGGGCATATTCCACCGCACCCTGATACGCCGCTTCGCCAATGGCATGGCCCTGCAGACCGACGCCGAGGCGTGCCTCGTTCATCATCGTGAACATGGCTTTGAGGCCGCCATGTTCCTCGCCAAGCAGATAGCCGGTCGCGTCGTCATAGTTCATGACGCAGGTGGCATTGCCGTGGATGCCCATCTTCTCCTCGATGGCGCCGCAGGAAACGGCATTGCGCGCACCGGGCGTACCGGCATCGTCGACCATCACCTTCGGCACGATGAAGAGCGAGATGCCCTTCACGCCGGCCGGCGCGCCCTCGATGCGGGCCAGAACCAGATGGATGATGTTTTCCGAGAGATCGTGCTCGCCGGCGGAAATGAAGATCTTCTGTCCTGAAATCTTGTAGCTTCCGTCGCCGTTTGGCACGGCTTTGGAAGTCAGAAGGCCAAGGTCGGTGCCGCAATGGGGCTCGGTCAGGTTCATGGTGCCGGTCCAGGCGCCTTCCACCATCTTCGGCAGCCACTTCTGCTTCTGCTCCTCGGTCCCATGCGCAAGGATCGCCGCGATGGCGCCCTGCGTGAGGCCGGGATACATCATCAGCGCCATATTGGCGGAAACCAGATACTCGCTGACGGCAGAGTGCACCGTGTAGGGGAGGCCCTGGCCGCCATATTCCGCAGGCACGGAAAGGCCCAGCCAGCCGCCTTCGCAATATTGACGGTAGGCATCACCAAAGCCCTTCGGCGTTGTGACGGAACCATCCTCAAGGCGGGTGCAGCCTTCCATGTCGCCTGTGCGATTGAGTGGCTGCATGACGTTTTCGGCCAGTTTCGCGCCTTCGCTCAGGATCGCTTCGACGATATCTGGTGAGGCGTCGGCAAAGCCCGGCAGATTGTCGTAATTGCCGTAGCCAAGAACATCGTTGAGCACGAACAGCGTATCGCGCACGGGCGCACGGTAGGTCGGCATGAGACTCCTCCAGCTCTCGGAACAAAGGCGCGAACAGAGCTTTCGCGCAGCATCGAAAGCGCTCTAGCAAATTTTGACGTTTGCGTAAACGTCAAAAACGACGCATGGCGTCACAATGCCCCGTGCCGACCAGTGCCGGCACGGTGAGTTCTGGAATGAAACTGAAGCTGCGGCCCCGCAGCGGAGAGCGCGCCGGAGCAATCTGCAGTCAGGTGGAATGGCCTGACATCTGCAGAAATTCAGATGATGACAGGGTGCCGGGGCAGTGCTTCTATGACGCGGCGGACCGGTCCATGGCCTGGCGGTTTGCTCCCGGCATCCGCATCCCGTCCATTTCGGCCGTGCGCGCAAATGCCGGGAGGAGAAAAACCGCTGACGGTGCTTCGCCAGACTTCAGTCCGGATGTGTCGGGCGAAATCAGCCGGCGGTGCCCAGAGCCGAGGCGGTATCCAGCCGGTCGCTGACGTCCGCGATCAGCTTCTTCAGCTCGGAAATGGCATCCTCTATGGAGCGATGCTGCTTCTCAAGCCGCACCATCTGGCGTTCGGATTTCGTCAGGACGAGTTGCAACTGCTCGACATTGCCCTTCTTGCGGTCCGCCTTGGGGTCGTGCAGATCAAGCACTTCCTTTATGTCGCTCAGCGAGAAGCCGATCTTGCGGCCAAGCAATATCTGCTGGAGGCGGAGCTTGTCGTTGCGCGAATAGAGGCGTGTCGTGCCCACGCGCTCCGGCGTCAGCAGGCCTTTGTCTTCGTAAAAGCGCAGGGCGCGAAGGGTGACGCCGAACTCGCGCGCCATCTCGCCAATGCGGGTGTATTCTTCGGAGGTCTCGGGAGAATCATTTCCCTCGGCGGTCTTTTCGACAGCCATTGCAATGTTCGTCATGATCACTGTTCCGTATCGAATGAACACTCCGGCGGGGGAACCGGAATGGTGACATGCCTGACGGCCAAACTTCGCCGACGGGCGAAGGACGCACCGCTCAGACATGTTTAGAAGGCGGGCTTATGCGTTGCAGAATACGGCATTACAAGGGCCTTTGGCCAAATTGTGAACGGCTTGCCAACAACCTTTTTGCCGGATTTTCGCGCGTATGCTTAATCGCCGGTAAGAAATGTTAACTCCGTGTTTACCATGATCGGGGAATGGTGGACCCGTCAGCAGACCATGCCGTTCGCGTTCGAAGCCTGGGCATGGCGGCCTGACCGTGGGTGTCTCTGAAGTGTTTGTCTTCTGCCTTCCCGGCGTACCAAAGCTGAAGGGCCCGCGCGGCAAGAACTATCGATGGCCAACCGGCAACCGGTGGAGAGGCGGGCGTTCCGATGAACAACAAGCGTTCCTATCTGGAAAACATAAATGCCGGTCGTCGTCGGCGGCCACGGGCCAACGCGTCTCTTGATGAGATCAGCCGCACACTCGAAGAGATGGAGCATCGACTCGGCCGCGCCACCGGTCGTTTCGACCAGCAGGCCGAGGAAAACGAGGTCGCCCGGCGCATCCAGGAACTGTCGGAAACGGTGTCCCAGACCTATGCGCGGCCAAGCGAACGCCCGGCGCCGCACAGGCACAAGGTCGCGCCGCAGGCCTATTTCGAACGCGCAGCGCATGAGCTTGAGCGCAGCCACAGGCAGGAGCGCGAAGTCTCATCGATTGGCAGCATCGCCAGCGAGCTGAAGACCCTGCGCTCGGACCTTCGTGATGCAATGCGCTCCGGCCTCAACGACGAGTTCACCACGCTGCGCCGCGAACTGGCAGGCATTATGGCCTCGGTGCCCAACAGTGCGTTGAGCAGCGAGCTTGTGGTTGAATTTGAACGCCTGTCCAATGCTATCGCACAGCTTGCGGAGCGCAGCGACGACAAGAATGTCAAGATGCTGCGCCTGGAAATGGAGGAGTTGAAATCGTCCATTTCCAATCTCGCGCGCGAGGAGACGCTGCGGGCCGTCGATCAGCGCTGGGATGCGCTCGACGATCGCTGGAGCGCGTTCGAGGATCGTGTTTCCAATGACATTCGCAGGAGCGACCCGGCGATCGAGATGCTGCATCAGCGCATCGAAGAAATCGCCCATGCGGTCAATAGCCTGCCGGAATCCCTCTCGATCCAGTCGCTTGAGGACCGGGTACGCACGCTTGCGGGCGCACTCGACCAGTTGCTGGAGCGCAAGCAGCAGAGCAACCCCGAGGTTTATGCTGCCCTGGATGAACGTCTTGACGAGATCAGCAGGGCAATCGCGGCCTCCGCTCCGAAGGCGCAGGCCGCGAGTTTCGATCCACAGCCCTTCGAGCGTATCGAGGCGCGGATCTCCTCTCTCGCCGGTCAGGTGTCCGAACTGCTTTCTGAACGTTCGGGCGGCGAGGCGGTCGGCCAGCTCAGCGAACAGCTTTATTCGTTGTCACAGCGGGTCGACGATATCGCCCGCCGTATCGACATGCCGGAACAGACGGTTGAACGGTTGGCCGGCCAGATCGCCGGCATCGCCGAAAAACTCGATACCGCCCCGCAGCCGCAGCCGCAGATCGCGGAGCACATGCTGCGCGGCATAGAGGATCGGTTCGCGCATCTTTCCCAGCTCATTGAGGAGCGGCAGGGCGATGTCGCCGAGCAGGGCCGGACGCTGGTTGACGAGCTGGAGCGCCGCCTGCAGGAGATTTCCGCGCGGATCGATGAGCGCGGCAATCCGGCTCATGCCGAAGCAGGCATCATGGCGACAATCGACGCGCGCTTCAACGAGTTGGCCGCGCGCCTCGACGTTGGAGCTGGTGAAACCCGCGATGGTGAAGCGCTTCGCGCGCTCGAGGCGCGGCTCGACGACATCTCGGGACGTTTGCAGGCCTCTTCTTCACAGGCCTCTTCCGTCGATCCCGAAGTGATCCGGAATCTCGAAGCACAGGTGCGCAGCCTTTCCGAACACCTTTCGCGCCCCGGTGCCGACCTGCCGGAATTCGAGGATCTGGGCCCGCGTCTGGAGAACATCGAGCGCTCCATTCACGAGAACCGTGCCGCTGTTGTGGAAGCAGCACGGCACGCTGCGGAGCAGGCGATCGGCGCACTCGGAAACGCTCCCCAGGCGGAGGCATTCGATCGCGAGCTGCGGGCCGAACTGCGGGCTCTCGAGGAGCTCACGCGCAAGTCGGACGAACGCAACACCAAGACCTTCGAAGCCATTCACGACACGCTCCTCAAGATTGTCGACCGCATCGGCACGGTGGAAAGCACGTCGAAGGCCGGCGCGGGTGGCGATGCGGTGAAAATTGCCGTTGCAGCCCCACCGTCGATTTCGCCGGCAGGCGATGAGGCCGTGGAAACGGTGACGCGCGATTATGAACCGGCACCAAACCGTTCGCCGGCCGAGGCTGCCGCTGCTGCGGCCCGTGCGGCTCTGGATGAGGACGGGCAGAAGGAGCAGGTAAAGCCAGGGCGCACCTCGCTTCTTGGCGGGTTGTCGCGGGCATGGAGCACGCGCGGCGAAAAGCAGCGGGCTGATATCGAGGAAGACGTTTTCGAGGAGGCCGAGCTGGAGGCCGATGGAAGCCTTGAGGCGGTAGAGCTGGATGCTGAACGCATCAATGAGCCACTCGAACCGGGCTCTGGTGCTCCCGATCTCAATGCAATCCTGCGCCGTGTGCGTGATGAGAAGAAGGCACCGGTTCGCTCGGAGACGGACGACGCTGCGAAATCGGATTTCATTGCTGCGGCAAGGCGGGCGGCGCAGGCTGCAGCGGCCGAGGCAGAGATCCTGAAGAAGCGCAGGGCCGAAGCGACGGAAGAAACCGGCCGCTTCGGTCTCGGGCGCCTCCTGAAGCGCAGCAGAAAACCGCTTATGGTAATGCTTGGAGCCGGCATTGTCGCCGCCGGAGGCTATCAGGTCGGCAAGGCATACCTGTCGAACTCGACGTCCATCCCGATGCCAGTCGCAAGCGATAGCTCGGCGCCGGAGCCTGCAGCCGTTGTGGCCGGCACCAGCTCAAAGGCGGAAGATCGCCGGGTGCGTGTTGTGGATGAGCAGCCGCTGGACGGGTCGAATCCCAACCAGGCAGTCGATGAGACCGTCGACACGCTGGCCTCCATGCCGCAGATGGACGCGCCTGCGCAGGGCAAGTTCGAGGAACCACTTTTAACAACCGAGACGGTCAGCCTTCCGAAAGCACCGCCTGTGGAAGCCGTTCAAACGGTTTCGCTGGATGAAATCCCGATGGATGCCGGGCCGATACCGCTTCGCGAAGCGGCTGCCGAAGGAGATCCGAAGGCGTATTTCGAAATTGCTAGCCGTTATGCGGAAGGACGCGGGACGACGGCGGACATGGCGAAGGCCGTCGAATGGTACACGAAGGCCGCTGAAGCCGGCTTCGCGCCCGCTCAATACCGGGTCGGTGATCTCTACCAGAAGGGTACCGGTGTCGAGCGCGACGCGGCAAAGGCGAAGATGTGGTTCCAGCTTGCGGCGCAGCAGGGCAATGCAGGTGCCATGCACAATCTGGGTGTTCTCTATGCCATGGGTGCCGACGGGCCGGCAGACAACAGCTCTGCCGCACGCTGGTTCCTTGAAGCGGCGGAGCATGGCGTCAAGGACAGCCAGTTCAACCTTGGCATTCTTTCGGCCAAGGGCATGGGGGTGCCGCAGGACCTGACCGAAGCCTATAAGTGGTTTGCCATCGTCGCCAATGGCGGTGACAGGGATGCTGCCAGCAAGCGCGACGAGATCGCAGCGGCCCTTTCGCCTGAAAAACTGGAACAGGCGAAAAACAAGACCGCTTTGTGGAAGGCCAAATCCATCGATCCTGCCGTCAACATGGTCGATGTGCCTGAATCCTGGCGTGAGAGCCGTGAGCTGACCGCCAGCGTCGACATGAAGAAGGCGGTCACCAACATTCAGCTCATCCTGAATCAGCAGGGGTTTGATGCGGGCAAGCCGGACGGCATCATGGGCGCCAGGACCAAGACGGCGATCAGCGCCTTCCAGGAAGCCAATGGCATGACGCCGACCGGAGAGGTCGATGAGGCGCTGGTACGCGCACTTCTGGAAAAGAACAAGGCAGCGGCTGCTGCTCAGTAAGGCGGCTTCGCATTTGATGGACAGCCGGCTTTTAGGGTCATGACCCTAAGTGTGTCCGAACGGACGCACTTCACCTTCGCCGGGCAAGTCGTTCAAACTTTTCCCGATTCGGAGACAACTCGGTTTGACTTCGTGATCGCCAGAGCGCAGAACGGAAGCACGCATAATGCTTCCACATCTCGCCCGGCGCCGCCGTCGGGGAAACAGTTATTCGGGTGCCGCGGGTGGGTATTTATCTCCCAATCGCCGAAATGTCCGTCAATGTCTTCGTGCTGCTGGCCATGGGCGGCGCGGTCGGCTTTCTCTCCGGCATGTTCGGCGTCGGCGGCGGGTTTCTCATCACGCCGCTTCTGATCTTCTACAACATCCCGCCCGCCATTGCGGTTGCCACGGGCGCCAACCAGGTGATCGCTTCATCTTTCTCCGGGGCGCTGGCGCATTTCAAGCGCAAGTCGCTCGACCTCAAGCTTGGCACGGTGTTGTTGGCCGGCGGCATTGTCGGTGCGTCGCTGGGTGTCTCCGTCTTCGCCTATCTGCGGCGACTGGGACAGCTCGACCTGATCGTCTCGCTGCTCTATGTGGCGTTTCTCGGCGTGGTCGGCGGTCTGATGCTGATGGAAAGCGTGCGTGCCATCAGGCGCTCGCGCGGCGGCCAGACGGTGACGCTGCGCAAACCCGGCCAGCACAACTGGATTCATCGCCTGCCGCTGAAAATGCGTTTTCGCGCCTCAAAGCTCTTTGTCAGCGTGATACCGGTACTGGCCTTAGGGGCGTTCATCGGTTTCCTGGCATCGATCATGGGTGTCGGTGGCGGCTTCATCATGGTGCCGGCGCTGATCTACCTTCTGAAAGTGCCGACCAATGTCGTGATTGGCACGTCGCTGTTCCAGATCATTTTCGTGGCGGCTTTCACGACGATCATTCACTCGACGGCCAACCAGACCGTCGATGTGGTGCTCGCTTTTCTCCTCATGGTCGGTGGCGTTGCCGGTGCGCAATATGGCGCAAGAGTGGGGCAAAAGCTTCGCGGCGAGCAGTTGCGCGCGCTTCTGGCGCTGCTCGTTCTGGCGGTGGCGCTTCGTCTGGGGTTCGACCTCTTCGTTCGGCCCGAGAGCGTCTACTCCCTCTCCATGGGAGGGGTGTGAGCGATGCGTTTTGCAATGCTATCCACGCTTGCCCTTCTGGTGCCCGTGCTGGCCGCCCGGGCGCAGGACCACATCCCGGAAAACATCCAGATTGGTCTGTCCACGGACCAGGTTTCGATCACCTCGGATTTCAGCGGCGCGGAACTCACAATTTTCGGCGCGCTGGACAACGCCGACCCACTGGTTTCCCGGCAGGGGCGCTACGACGTGATCGTGGTTCTGGAAGGGCCACCGCGTGCCGTAACGGTGCGCAAGAAAACCCGTGTCGCTGGCATGTGGATCAACACGGAGTCCGTCATCTTCCGCGATGTGCCGGCGTCCTATTCCATGGCGCTGACGCGCGCGCCCCAGGACATCACCGCGCCGGATGGCTATCGGCAGCTCGCGCTTGGGGCGGACAATCTACATCTGCAGCCGCTCGATGCGGATGGCGATCCGAAAACGATCGAGGAGTTCACCCGTGCTTTGCGGGAGCGTAAAGAGGCCGAGGGGCTCTATTCGACGCGGGCGGGCGCGGTGCGTTTTCTGTCGCAAAGCCTCTTCCGGGCTTCGCTGCGGCTGGCACCCAACGTTGCGGTCGGCACGCACAGGGCCCGCGCCTTTCTGTTCCGCAACGGCATGTTCCTGCGCGAGACGTCGGCCCAGCTCACCATCCGCAAGGCGGGGCTTGAGCAGCGCCTCTATCAGTTTGCCCATCAGAACAGCATGCTCTACGGCATTCTGGCGGTGCTGATCGCCATCGTGACAGGCTGGCTCGGGCGGTTGATTTTCCGCAAGGACTGATCCTGGCGCAATTCCAGGAAAAGTGGGTACCAGTTTTCTGTTGGAAATTGCGCAATAATAACAAGACGGAGCGGAGCGACGTTTCCATGAAACGGTGCACCGCTCTAGCGCAGCATGCTGCCGGCTATGGCGTAGATGCCCTGCCGTCCAAGCATGTAGGCCGCGAGCCTTTCACGCGCGAACAGACCGGTGAAAGCGCGGTCAAGCACATTGAGGGTGCCGGAGAGGCTGCCGAAGGCGGGCATGATGAGCCGCTCCCCGTCGGAGACAAAGCAGGCCCGCCGCACCGAGCGCCCGCGTCTTACGATACGCGCTCCCGGATGCAGGTGCCCGGCGATCTCGCCGGGGCCGGCGCCGCGCGCGGGCTCGTGGCGAAAGGTGAGGCCTTCGACGGCGATTTCCTGCGCGCAGCGACCGGGAAGATCGGGTGGCGGTGCAGGGTCGTGGTTGCCGGCGATCCAGTGCCAGTCGCGCCTGCCGATGATCCGCACAAGGTGATCACGGAACGCTGCCGGCATTTCGGCGGCTCCGTTTTCGTCATGAAAGCTGTCGCCGAGGCTGATGACCATCTCGGGATCGTAATCTGCCATAACGCTTTCGAGCCGCGTCAGCGTCGCAGCGGTGTCGTATGGCGGCAGCATCCGCCCGCGCCTGGCATAAGCCGCCCCCTTTTCCAGATGCAGGTCGGAGACGACCATAAGGCCCATCGCCGGAAAGAACAGCACACCGCGCCAGTCGCACACGGCCTCGTGGCCGGCGATCCGGACCGTCAGCGCCGTGCTTGCATCGGTTGCGGGTGCAAGGCTGTTCATGCCTCAAGAGCCTCCTGCATTAGCTCCTCGCCGGAAAGCCGCGAAGCTTCGCCGAGCAGTGCCTCGTTGGCGTCGCCGGCCACGGCCTCCTTGCCGATCTCCAGCATGATGGGCACGGCCAGCGGCGAAATGCGCTCCAGCGATTTATGCACGATTCGTCCCCGAATGCGCGACAGCATCTCGCCCAGTCTCCTGACATCGAGCAGCCCCTGCGCGGCGTCCGCCCATGTGGCCTGCATGAGAATGTGGTCGGGCTCATGGGCCCGCAAAACGTCGTAAATGAGATCGGCTGAAACGGTCACCTGCCGGCCGGTTTTCTCTTGTCCGGGGTGGCGTTTTTCGACCAGCCCCGAGATCAGCGCACAATTGCGGAAGGTGCGCTTCAAAAGCCAGCTGTCGGCGATCCATGCCTCCAGATCATCGCCCAGCATGTCCTCATCCATGAGCGCGGCCAGGCTGAGCTTGCCGCTCTTCAGCATGGCGCTCATATCGTTGAGACCCCATAGGGCAATGGCATAGTCGTTGGCGACGAAGCCCAGCGGATGTGCGCCGTCACGCTCGAGCCGGCGGGTCAGGAGCATGCCGAGCGTCTGGTGTGCGAGCCGTCCTTCGAACGGATAGAGCACCATGTAGAAGCGGTTGCCGCGCGGAAACGTTTCGACCAGAAGGTCTTCGCGGCGCGGCAGAATGGACTTGTCGCGCTGGATGGCGAGCCATTCGGCCACCTGCGGCGGCAGCGCCTTCCAGCGCTTCGGGTCCGCCAGCATGGCGCGCACCTCCGCTGCTAGATAGGTGGAGAGCGGAAACTTGCCGCCGGCATAATAGGGCACTTTGGCGTCCTCGCCGCCGCCAGCCGAAACGAGGCACTCATTCTCGCGGATACCCTCGAAGCGCAGCACCCGGCCGGAGAACAGGAACGTGTCACCCTGTGTGAGGGTTTCGAGGAAATATTCCTCCACCTTGCCGAGCACGGGGCCGCCGCGCGAGGCGTTGCCACGCCCGCGCCGCACCATGCGGATGTTGAGCATGGGGGATTCCACGATGGTGCCGACATTCAGCCGGTATTGCTGGGCTATGCGGGGGTTGGCGATGCGCCATAGCCCGTCCTTCGTCCTGCGGATGCGGGCATAGCGCTCATAGCTTTTCAGCGCATAGCCACCCGTCGCCACAAACGCGACAATCCGGTCGAACGTCTCCCGGTCGAGCGCGGCATAGGGGGCCGCCCCCGCCACCTCGCCATAGAGCACATCGGCGTCGAAGGGGGCGGCGCAGGCCGAGCCCAGCACATGCTGCGCCAGCACATCGAGCGCCCCTTCCACCAGTGGTGGCGTGTCCTGTGCGCCCAGATAGTTTGCCTCAAGTGCCGCGCGGCACTCCATCACCTCAAAACGGTTTGCCGGCACGAGGATTGCGCGGCTCGGCTCGTCCATGCGGTGGTTCGAGCGGCCAATGCGCTGCGCCAGCCGGCTCGCCCCCTTCGGCGCGCCTACATGCACGACCAGATCCACATCGCCCCAGTCGATGCCGAGATCCAGCGTTGACGTGGCGACAATGGCCCTTAGGCTGTTGGTCTCCATCGCCTTTTCGACCTTGCGCCGCTGCCCGACATCGAGCGAGCCGTGATGCAGCGCAATGGGCAGATTGTCGTCGTTGGCGCGCCACAATTCGCGAAACAGAAGCTCGGCCTGGCTGCGCGTGTTGACGAAGAGCAGGGTGGTGCGATGCGCCTTGATCGCCTCATAGACCTTCGGAATGGCATAAAGCGCGGAGTGCCCGGCCCAGGGGACGCGCTCCTCCGTTTCCAGAATGGTGATGTCCGGCTTTGCGCCACCGGACACGGTCACGATATCGGCCATGGTGCCGGGCCTGTCCTGAGGCACCAGCCAGCGGCGCAGTGCTTCAGGCTCGGCAACGGTCGCCGAAAGCCCGATGGTCTGCAGCTCCGGTCGCAGACGGCGCAGCCGCGCAAGGCCGAGTGAGAGTAGATGCCCACGCTTGGAGATCACCAGCGAATGCAATTCGTCGAACACGACGAATTTGAGGTCCGAGAAGAAGCGCTCCGCATCGGGCGAGGCGATCAGCAGGGCAAGCTGTTCGGGGGTCGTCAGCAGAATGTCGGGCGGTGCATGTTTCTGCCGCTGGCGCTTGTGGGTGGGCGTGTCGCCGGTGCGTGTCTCCATGGTCACCGGCAGCTCCATCTCGGCCACCGGCATGTTCAGATTGCGCTGAATGTCGACGGCGAGCGCCTTGAGCGGCGATATATACAGCGTGTGAACGCCACGCCGCGCTTCGCCGGGGCGGGGTTTTGGCCGGTTTGCAAGATCGGTGAGCGTTGGCAGGAAACCGGCAAGCGTCTTGCCGGCACCCGTCGGCGCGATCAGCAGTGCTGAGCGACCGGCCTGTGCGCGCGCCAGAAGTTCGAGCTGATGCGCGCGCGGCTGCCACCCACGCGTGGCGAACCACTCGCTGAAGGGCGCTGGCAGGAAAGGCGCGGCAATGCCGTCAATGGGGTGCGTCCGGTGTTCCAAGATGGGTTAGAACTAAACCAGAACAGAAGGCGCGCCAAGAGGGGCTGTCGGCATCAGCCAGGATATCTGAAACAGGGGCGAGGATCAGACGCTGTCGCTCACCGCGCTCCAGGCGGCGGCTCGGCGCAGAATGTCCTGAAACTTTTCGCCCGCCTCTTCCAGCGTGCCTGAATTGTCGATCACCGTTGCGTCTTCCACGGCGAGCTCCTTCGCGTGCGCCCGTTCGAGACGCGCCAGCACTTCCTCGCGGGTCTCGCGGCCACGGCTTGAAAGCCGCTCGGCAAGGACCTCGCGGGATGCGGTCACGATCACGGCGATGACATTGCCATAGCGTTCACGCAGGAGCGGGATGACGGCGCGGGAAACGTTGGCGACTGCCACATGACCTTCGCGCACGATGCCGTCCACGCTGGCGGGCAGGCCGTATTTCAGCCCGTTCGCTTCCCAGCTTACAGCGAATGCGCCTCTGCTTTCCGCCTCGTCAAAACTGGCGCGGGTGAGGCAGTCATGGGCCTCGCCGGCACCGTCCATCTCGCGGGTGATGACACGGCGCACGAAGGTGACGTCGCTGTCCTGTGGCCCAAGTCGCTGGCGCGCATAGTCCATCACCGAGTCCTTGCCGGCGCCCGAGGGGCCGGCGACGGCGATGAAAACGCCGTGTCGGATCGGGAAATCCTGCTCGTCGATGACGCGCTCCAGCGTGGCCGAGGACCTCATGCCACCCGCGCTCCTTCGCGCCAGACCGAGCGCACGATCGGCACATGCTCGTCCACCCGCACGCGGATCATGTCGCCGCGACGGCCCTGTTCGAGAATGCCGCGATCATCGAGACCGACGGCTTCTGCCGGGTTCTTCGAAACCATGGCGACAGCCTGCGGCAGTGAGATGTGCTCCACCGTCTCGCCGAGAGCAAAAGCGGCCTGAACGAGGCTGAACGGGATATAGTCCGAGGATAAAATGTCGAGCGTCTTGCCTTCCGCCAGACTGCGAGCCGAAACATTGCCGGAATGCGATCCGCCACGCACCACATTGGGCGCCCCCATCAAAACCTGCATGCCGGCCTCGCGCGAAGCCCTGGCGGCCTCCTGCGTGGTGGGGAACTCGGCGACGCGCACGCCCTGCGTCGCGGCTTCGTCCACATGCTCCATCGTGGCGTCGTCATGGCTTGCCAGAATGATGCCGTTGTCCCGGCAGATTTCGGCAATGGCGTTGCGATGCCTGCTCGAATAGGTCTGCGACTGGGTGATGCGCTTGTCGCAGAACTGGCGGAAATCCTCTTCCGTCATGCCGGTCTTGTTCATGTAGTAGACCTTGTAGGTCTCGATGCTGGTGAACTGGCGCTGGCCCGGCGAATGGTCCATCAGTGAAGCGAGCTTCACGCGGCTGTCGTTTCTGAAAAGTTCGAAACCCTCCAGACAATCGGGCGCGGAGACCTCACAGCGCAGATGCAGGAAGTGGTCGGCACGCAGGCGGCCGGCTTCCACGCTGTTTTCGATGGCGTGGCCAAGCTCGCGCATTTCCGGCGCGCCGAGGTTGCTGTCTTCATCAAGGCCGATGCGCAGCGCGTCGAACACGGTGGTAATGCCGGATGCGGCAATCTGTGCATCATGCGCGAGCACCGAGGCGATCGGGTTCCAGCGCACTTTCGGTCTGGGTGCGTAGTGGCGCTCCAGATGGTCTGTGTGCAGCTCGACAAGGCCCGGCAGGACGTAATCGCCGTCCATATCTTCACCGACAGAGGTATTGCCTGTGGCAATGTCGACGATGCGCCCGTCACGGATCGAGATGCTGCCTTCGATCACCTCATCGGGCAGCACGATGCGGGCATTTTTGAGGACCAGTTCGTTCGTCATTATCAGGCAGTCTTTCTTGTCTTGCTCCAGCCGAGCGTCTGGAATGATTTCACCTGGAACGGCGCGCCCGGCTCCGACTCGATGAACAGGGCCAGCGAGCCAATCTCCAATGGTTCCGACAAAAGCGGCCCGAAGAAGGCATCGATGGCGCGTTCCATGCGGGGCGCTTCGGCCTGTGGCACGCGTCCGGTCAGGGTCATGTGAAAGCGGAATTCCTCGAACACATAGGGATAGCCCCATTTGTGCAGATTCTTGAGCTGTCCGGGTGAGAGGTTTTCCGGGTTGCGCCGTTCAAGCTCATTGGCCGTCAGCGGCGCGCGGAAGGATTCGAAGCTCTCCACGATGCTGCCCGCCAGCGCATCCAGCCGTTCAGACCGTTCATCCGGCACCAGCGCGAAGAAACCGTCCAGCCTGCGCACCACCGCGCGCGGGATCGTTACCGGTTCCATCTGCGCGCAGAACTTTGTCAGCGCCTGGATCAACCCCTGCTCGCTCTGGCCTTCGGCAAGCCGGAACGGGGCTTTCAGCGTCGCGTGAAACCCGTAGCGGCGTGCCGCAGCCGTGTGAAACGAAATCTCCGCAGCCGAGAACGGCCCGGCCTCCACCGGGGTCAGCGGCATGCCGGTGAAGGCGTCACGTCCCAGCCAGCGGGCGGCGGCCCGCGTCAGCGGGTCGTCTTGTTCAGGTGTGAAGTAGATTGCGTAGCGCATGAGCTTTTCCTCGCCGATTGCGGTGCAATAGGCGATTTGTGTGACAGGTTAACGAATCCCTCGAAAGGACCACAGAAGCTATCAGCCAATTTCCGCTGCGTCATCATCCACCTCATTGCCTGCCGATGAGGCGCTGGCGCAGCATGTTGGAAATATTGTCGAAGACGAAAACGACCAGCAGAATGAGAAGCACCATGTAAGCCACGTTTTCCCAGTCCTGATTGGTGCGCATCGCCTCCCAGAGCTTGAGGCCGATGCCGCCTGCTCCCACTGCACCGATGATGGTGGCCGAGCGCGTGTTGGACTCCCAGAAATACAGCGACTGGCTCAAAAACACTGGCAGAACCTGCGGCACGACGCCGTAGCGCTGGACCGAGGATGGGGCCGCACCGACGGAGCGCACGCCCTCCCGCTGCTTGTCGTCGATGTTCTCGAGCGCTTCGGAATAAAGCTTTCCGAAGGTGCCGGTATCGGTGAAGAAGATCGCCGAAATGCCGGCCAGCGGCCCCGGCCCGAACGCCCGGGTGAAGAACAGCGCCCAGATCAGCATGTCCACCGAGCGCAGGAAGTCGAACGAGCGCTTCAAGAGATGGTTGATGAAACGGTTGGGCATGATATTGCGTGCGGCCGCAAAGGCGAGCGGGAAGGCCAGAAGCGAGGCGAACACCGTGCCGGCAAACGCCATGACGATGGTCTGCAGCAGCTTCAGCCACACATCGCCATGCTGCCAGTCGGCATTGTTGACGATGTTGTCCCAGGCAACGGCCAGATTGGAGCGGCCTTCCTCGATGCGGCTGCCGAAGAAGATCGTGCCCAGAACCTCGCTGACCGGCATGCCCCAATAGGGAGATCGCGTGTCGAAGAAGAAGTTCTCCCAACCGAGGAAGCGGCGGCGTATCTTGACTTCGTCATCCTCGATTTCCGCGCGGCCGGCGAAGCCGAAGCGCGCGATCACTTTGGAGCCGGGTGCGCGCTGGCTTGCCCAGTCGGGCAGGGGGCTGCGCGCATGAACGGTCTGCCCCTCTTTGATATCGAGTTCCAGTGTTTCGCCATTGTGCGAGACCGAAACAAAGCCCGGCTGAACGCGGATATGCGTGTCGCCACCGAACGAAACATCGGCGCTCACAATGGCTTCCTCGCGGGTCGCCACCGGTTCCGCCGGTGCGGTGTTTACGGACGGAGTTTCTGATGGCGCGGAAGGAGACGACATGGCACCAAGAAACCCACCGCCGTCCTTCGCAGCCGGTTTCGTGTCCAGCGACCCGAGGAAGCCGGCGCCGCTGGTTTGGCCGCCGTCGGAGCCGGCGGCTGCACTGGTCGTTGCGCTCCGGCGTTCGACGGTCGCCGTTTCCGTCACCACCCAGTCCGGTTTCGGATCGTCGCCCAGCGGCGAGAAACGGGGGAAGGAAACATCCAGCGCTTCGCCGTCATATTCGATGTCCGGGCGCACCTCGTAGGAAACCCAGTCGGCCAGATAGCTTCCGGCGATATCCCAATTGCCGTTGGAGATCACCTGTCCCACCGCAAAGAGCCACCAGGCGAAGACCATATAGAGCGCGACGGCAGCGATGATGAGCGCGGCGCGAAAGCGCTCAAGCAGCGGGCGCTGAAAAACATCCGTGTGGCGCGCGACGATGGCGTTGGCTTCGGTTTCGGTCATGGTCAGCCTCCCCGGCCGAATTCGAATGCCTGCCTGCCGACGAGGCGCCCGCGCAGCCAGGCCGAAAGCTGGTCGACCGCGACGATGGTGCAGAACAGGAGAAGGATGATGGCGAGCGTCTTTGCCTCATGCGTGCGACTGATCGAGAGGCGCAGCGCCTCGCCGATACCGCCGCCCCCCACTGCACCGATGATGGTGGAAGCGCGCACATTGATCTCGAAACGCAGGAGCGCGTAGCTCAGGAAGTTGGGCATGACCTGCGGCACGATGGCGAACCACACGCGCTCCACCCAGTTCGCACCGGCAGCGCGCAGGCCCTCCTCGGCTTTCATATCGGCGTTCTCGACCACTTCGAAGAACATTTTGCCGAGCGCCCCGATCGTATGGATCGAGACTGCGATGATCGCGGGCACGGCGCCGATGGTCAGCACGGCCAGAAAGAAGCCGGCAATGACGATTTCGGGAAAGGCGCGCAGCAGTTCCATGAAACGGCGCACGAAGAAGCGCAGCCAGCGCCGGGTCGTCAGGTTCGATGCGGCCAGGAAGCACAGAACGAAGCCAAGGCCGAAGCCGATCAGCGTGGAAACCAGCGCAATGTTGATGGTCTCCAGCATTTTATAGAAATATTCGGGCAGATAGAACGTCTCGGTGAGATAGATCCGCCCATCGGGATAATTGTACTTCAGGCTGCCATCGTCATAGGGCGAGGGCAGGTCGAAAAGGGCGCGCCAGATTTCACAGCCATCGCGCGGCATCATCTGTCCCACGAAATCGAACAGATAGGGCAGGCGGTCGAAGAACTTGCCGGCGTTCGATTCATTGGCAAACCAGAGCGAACCACTCATGGCGAGAACCATGAACACGATGCCGCCAATGGTGTAGAGCCGGCGGCGTCCGGCCAGTTCGCGCCAGTGGCGCTCCACGGCCTGGCCGGCTTCGGAAAGAAGCGGGGAATGGGTCGTTGCTGTCATGTCTGGCACGCCTGTGCGACAACGCCGCCGGCACAGGCCGGCGGCGCGTCAGATTGCGGGAAAGGGATCAGGAACCGATCTTGGAGCGACGGGCGTCGATGATCGGCTCGTAGAATGCCGGCGTCACTTCGGTGTAGCCCTTGTAGTCACCGCCCTGGATGGCTGCGAAGCACTCCGGATCGGCTTCCGGCATCTCCATCATGAAGGTCTTGAACTTGTTCTTCATGTCGGCGTCCATGGAGGTGCGAACCACGACCGGGCCGTTCGGGATCAGCGGGGACTTCCAGAGCTCAACCAGATCGTCCATGTCGAGAATGCCCTTCTCGACCATCTTGTGCAGGTTGCCGGAGGTGTAGCCGTCGGAGAACTCGCCAACGCCCGAAGCCCAGGTGGTGCCGGCGTCGAACGTGCCTTTCACCACTTCGAGAACGAGGTTCTCGTGGCCGCCGCCAAAGCCGGTTTCGCCAAAGAACTCTTCAACAGAAGCGTTGATGGCCTTGGGGAGCGTGACGGCGGGTACGAGGTAACCGGAGGTGGAATCCGGGTCGGCGAAGCCGAGCTTCTTGCCCTTCATGTCTTCCAGCGACTTGATGCCGGAATCCTTGCGGGCCACCATGACCGAGTGATAGCCGGTCGAACCGTCGGTCTGCACCGTGGTGAGGATCGGCTCAACGGCCTCCGGATCTTCCAGATAGACCTTCGCATAGCCCGAAGCGCCGAGCTCGGCATAGTCGAGCGTGCCGCCAAGCAGGCCCTGGATCACGCCGTCATAGTCGGCAGCCGGGAACAGAGCGACCTTCTCGACGCCCAGAACCTCGGGAAGCTTGTCGACCATGCAGGAGAAGTTGCGCAGGCGGTCGGCTTCGTTTTCGCCGCCGAGAATGCCGATGCGGAATTCCTTCAGGTCTTCGGCCTGTGCGCCGCCGACCATCATTGCGGTGAGCGCTACGGCGCCCATAAGAGCTTTCTTGAACATGACGTCTCTCCATTTGGGTGCCGGCTTTTCCCGCCGGCGGGTTTTCAGGCAGAGCGGCCCGTTACGCGGGCCAGGCGATCCCGTGGGTCAGACGGCGGCGAGCGCCGGTTGAGCCTGACCGGTCGATTTTCTTGCCGGCTGTGGAGCCGGGACATTGATGCTGGTGGAGGTGATGGCTTCGGAAAGCTCCGCGCCTTCCTCGCCGCCATAAATGGTGCGCACCGCTTCGCTGGTCAGCGCTTCCGGCGGACCGTCGAACACGACAGCACCCTTGGCCATGCCGACAATGCGGTTGCAATAGGCGCGCGCCGTGTCGAGCGTGTGCAGGTTGGTGATGACGGTGATGCCTTCGCGGGCGTTGATATCGGCAAGCGAGTCCATCACCACCTTGGCGTTGAGCGGATCGAGCGAGGCGATCGGCTCGTCGGCGAGGATCACTTTCGGCTCCTGCATGAGTGCGCGGGCGATCGCCACACGCTGCTGCTGACCGCCGGAAAGTGTGCCGGCGCGCTGCAGCGCCGTCTGGGCGATGTCGAGGCGCTCAAGCGCTGCAATCGCCTGGATGCGCTCTTCCCGCGTAAACATGTTGAGCAGGTTGAGAACGGTGGAACGATGGTTGAGGCGCCCGAGCAGGACATTGGTCAGCACGTCGAGGCGCGGCACCAGATTGAACTGCTGGAAGATCATGGCGCAGTCGCGTTGCCAGCGGCGAAGCTCCGTTCCTCTGAGGGCCGATACCTCTTTGCCATGAAAAGTGATCGAGCCCTCTGAAGGATCGATCAGCCGGTTGATCATGCGCAGAAGCGTCGATTTTCCGGCGCCCGAGCGGCCAATGACACCGACCATCTGGCCCTGTTCGATTTCCAGTTCCACGTCGCGCACGGCCGTGTTCTGTCCGAAGCGTCGGGTGACCTGTCGAATTTCAAGCATTTGCTGATCCCGTTAAGCGCCTTGTTGCGGCTCTCCCGCGGGCTTTCCGCCCTTGTTGCTCTTTCGCCTAATGGGTGTGGATGAAACCTGGATGTCGCCTGGGTGACGGTTTTTTGACAGTGCACAGCTCCGGCAGGTACGGGGTGGTACGCATCGAATGCGGTTCTCTGCCGGATGTGTTAATGGGTCCTGCCCCTAAGGGGCACCGTCTGGAGGGAAATAAACCATGAGTACGAAGCATTCCGGCACGTGTCTGTGTGGCACGGTGAGATTTGAGATCTCAGGCACATTCGAGCGCTTTTATCTGTGTCACTGTTCACGATGCAGGAAAGGATCGGGCTCCGCCCATGCGGCCAATCTGTTTTCGAGCGAGGCCGAGATCACCTGGCTTTCAGGCGAAGACTGTATCGAGAGTTATCGCGTGCCCGATGCGCGACACAGGAGGAGCTTCTGCCGAAGCTGTGGTTCAGCCCTGCCGAGGGCGGAGGCGGGGGGCGCGATGATCGTCGTTCCTGCCGGCAGCCTCGATACGCCCGTTGATATCCGGCCCAATGCGCATATCTGTCTTTCCAGCCGGGCGAACTGGGATAATGGGCTGGATGAGGTAACCCGGCTGGACGGCCTGCCGGGGTAATGCGTGAAATTGTTAGCGAGGGGCGCAGAGCCGCTTTCTCGCGGCTGCGTACTCGTCCGCAAGCCGATCCACCAGCGCGCCTGCTCCGGTGATCTCGCCCACCGCACCGACACCCTGTCCGCTGCCCCAGATATCGCGCCAGGCTTTTGCATCGGCGCTGGCGAAATTCATCTTCGACGGATCGGCTTCCGGCAGGTTGTCGGGGTCCATGCCGGCCTTGACGATGGAGCCTTTCAGATAATTGCCGTGCACGCCGGTAAAGAGGTTGGAATAGACGATATCGGCTGCGCGCGAAGAGACGATCATTTCCTTGTAATCGTCCGGCGCACGCGCTTCGTGTGTGGCGATGAACGGCGAGCCGATATAGGCAAGATCCGCGCCCATGGCCTGTGCGCCGAGCACCGCGCCGCCATTGGCGATGGCGCCTGAAAGAAGCAGCGGCCCGTCGAACCACTGGCGGATTTCCTGCACTAGGGCAAAGGGAGAAAGCGTGCCGGCATGGCCGCCGGCCCCGGTTGCAACCGCGATCAGCCCGTCAGCGCCTTTTTCTACGGCCTTCCGTGCATGGCGGTCGTGAATGATGTCGTGCAGCACGATGCCGCCATAGGAATGAACGGCCTGGTTCACTTCCTCGACCGCGCCGAGTGAGGTGATGACGATCGGCACCTTGTGATCCACACAGACTCTCAGATCGTGCTCCAGCCGGTCGTTGGAACGGTGAACGATCTGGTTGACCGCGAAGGGGGCGGAGGGGCGATCCGGGTTCTGTGCGTCATGCGCGGCCAACTCTTCGGTGATCTGCGATAGCCACTCGTCGAGCTGTTCCTTGGGGCGGGCGTTGAGCGCGGGAAACGAGCCCACCACACCGGCCTTGCACTGCGCCACCACCAGCGGCGGATGCGAGATAATGAACAGAGGCGCGCCGACCACGGGCAAACGCAATGTGTCGAAAACGGCCGGAAGCGCCATTGGCTATCCCCTTAATTGACGTATTCGTAAACGTCAAAGCTTCTACAGCATCTCACCCCGTGTTGAAAACCTCCGGCCGCACATTTTGTGCCGATGCTTTTTCAGCCGGGCGCGATGTCGTTGTGCCGGCGCGCGAGGAAGTCCTTCATCGCCGCAAGCCCGGCTTCAATGCCCCTGCGTCCGAAGCCAATGCGGAAGCGCCCCGCAGGCGTCTTCATCAGCTCTGAATGGTAGACCGAGGCGGGCAACAGCAGAACGCCCGCCTGCTCCACGAGGTCATGACAGAAACGCTCGACACCGTCCCGCCCGTTGTAGCGTGGATAGGCAACGCAGCCGCCATCCGGGTGCCGCCAGTCGAACAGGTCCGGATACTCTGCGAAGAAACGATCCATCTTCTCCAGATTCTCTGCGATAAGCGCGCGATTGCGCGCGAGGATCCGGTCGCTCACCGAAAGCGCCATGACCGCCAGCCGTTCGCTCGGGGCGGAATTGCAGATGGAGAGATAGTGCTTGTAGCGCTCCAGCTTCTGCAACAGCGCCGTGTCGCGGCTGGCGATCCAGCCGATACGCAGGCCCGGCAGGCCGTAGGCCTTGGACATGACGTTGAGGGAAACGCCCTTTTCATAGGCTTCCGCTGCCTGCGGCAGGCGCCCGGCCTCGTCGCGTTCGAGCAGGCGGTAGACCTCATCACTAAAAAGGTAGAGATCGTGCTCGCGGCATAGCGCCACGAGGGCCGCGAAATCCTCCTGCGGCATCAGGGCGCCGGTCGGATTGTTGGGCAGATTGACCGAGATGAGCTTCGTGTTGGGACGGATCGCGGCACGCACCGCATCGAGATCGAGCCGCCAGTTGTCGTTTTCCAGAAGCGGAACGCCGGTCACCGCGCACAGCCCCAGCGGCACGGTCTCCGCAGCCTGGTAGTTTGGAACGGAAACGATGGCGTGATCCTCGGATGAAAGCATCACCCGCATGGCCGCATAAATGCCTTCCTCCGCCCCGGCGAAGCAGAGAATGTCACGCGCGGAAAGACCGTCATAGGTGGCGGCAATGGCCTCGCGCAGGTCGGGCGCGCCCCATGTTTCCGTGTAGCCGAGCCACAGCGCATCAAGATTTTCGCGCGCGGAAGGCCCGGCCATCTGCGTCAGTTCGCCAAGCGTCATGCTCTCCATGTCGGAAGCGGTCATGTGATGCCGGGCGTTGAACTCCCAGCGGGAAAAGTGAACCTCGAGCGCGAAATCCCGCATTCTGAACTCCTTGGGGCATGATTGGGATGGACATTGAACCGGATTCCACGTGCCTGGGCGGGAGAAGCCGATTGTTCACACCTTGTTATGACCGTTGATTGCATACTCACCAAAGGTTAACCATGGGGCAATGACAGGCAAAGAGGGCAGCCAGCCTTGGACGCGATAGAAAATGCGATAAGAAAGGCGTTCGAAAAGGGCGATGCGAGCAAACGGCCTTTTCGTGAGAAGGTTTATCGTTCTGCCTTTGCCGCACTGGAACGCACGCTCGAAGCGCGCGACGATCTTTCAGAAGACGCGAAGCTCGCAAGACGCGACAATCTGAAGGCTACGATTACGGAGATCGAGACGGAGTTCGTGCCTGCCGCCGCGCCTTCGTCTCCGGCGGCGCCGAAGGCGGAGGCCCCTCCGGTTTCGCAGCCCGAACCGCGTCGCCGACAGGCTTCTTCACCGCAGGTATCGCCGGAGCCGCGCCGTGCGCCGCGCTCGAAGGGCGACAATGGCGATTTCGCGCCGCGGATTGACCCTCGTGACCGCGGCTTCACTCCCGATGAGCCCTCGCAGGAGGATGCAAAGCGCCGTATTCGCGCGGCGCTACCCCGGCAGCGCCGTCCCTACGCCATGCTTTTTCTGGTGGCGACCCTGGTGGCTTTCGCCGGCATGGGGCTCTGGTGGACCATGTCCAGTGGAATCCTGATGTCCAGCGATGAGCGCGACACCAGTGTGCGCAACCCGCCGCTGGCCCTTGAGGAGGACAGTTTTTCAGGCGGCGACGATGCGTCATCTTCCGGATCACGCGGAAGCCGGGCGGCCGGCCAGTGGATCACGGTGTTCGACCCGGCCGACCCGACCAGTGTTTCGGCACCGGACGGCGGCAATATCGACGTGATGCGCAATGACGATCAGATATTCCTGCGCGTAAGCACCGCTGGCAGCGCCGGCATCTCCTTCGATGTCGGACAGGGCGTTCTGGAGACACTTGCCGGACGAAACGCCATTTTCAGCATCGAGGCCCGGGCGCAGGATGGCGAGGAAACGCAGCTCTCGCTGTCCTGCAATTTCGGAGCACTCGGCGGTTGCGGGCGCACCCGTTACGTGGTGGGGCCAACCCGCGCTGACTACCTCTTCGAAGTCGAGCTGCCCAATGAGTCGCCCAGTGGTGGCGGCACGATCACGATCATTCCCGATGCAACGGGCGAAGGGCACGCGCTTGACGTTTTCTCCATCCGCGCTGCCATAGCCACGCGGTAGTCCTGGCCTCTACAGCGCCGCGCGTCTTATAAGACGCGCAAAGGACGCTGTAACACTTTCAAATGAATTCATTTGAAAGACAACGAACATGCATTAGAGCATCGGACCGAAAAGTGGGATCCGGTTTTCGGATTATTCCGATGCTCCATCAATAGTTTAGATCGTCCTTTGTGCGTCCGGATGGACGCACGGCGATCTAGTCAGCGAGCATGGCCGTCAGCGTTTCAAGCCGGTCTGCCTCGGCTGCCGGTTTGTCCCAGCGCAGGCGGGAGATGCGCGGGAAGCGCATGGCGACGCCCGATTTGTGGCGGGTCGAGCGGTTCAACCCTTCAAAAGCGATTTCCAGAACGAGGCCGTGACCGCGTTCGGCGCGCACCGAGCGGACGGGGCCGAACCGTTCGATGGTGTTGTCGCGCACGTATTTGTCGATCTGCTTCAGTTCCTCGTCGGTGAAACCGAAATAGGCCTTGCCGACAGGCACCAGTTCGGGCGCCTCTTCCGGCCCTTTCCACACGCCGAACGTATAGTCGGAGTAATAGCTTGACCGTTTACCATGGCCGCGCTGGGCATACATCAGCACGGCATCGACGGTAAACGGATCGCGCTTCCATTTGAACCACGGCCCCTTCGGGCGCCCCGGCACATAGGGGGAATCGCGCCGTTTCAGCATAACGCCTTCGATGACCGGGTGGGGCGGCGCGCGGCGCCTGGCATCCAGATCTTCCCAGCTTGCAAAGCCGACAAGCGGCGAGAGGTCGAAACGGTCCTGCGACAAGGCCGGAAGCGTCTTTTGTAGTGCCGCCCGGCGATCGGTGAAGGCAAGGGAACGCAGATCCTCGCCTTCGACCCGCAGAAGGTCGTAGCAGCGCAGGAAGACCGGGTATTCGGCCAGCATCTTTTTTGAAACCGTTTTGCGGTTCAGGCGCTGCTGCAGATCCGAGAATGTTCCGGTCCTGAATCTTGGATTTCCGACCAGAAGCTCTCCATCCAGCGTTATTTCGGCCTGGAATTCCGCCAACAGGTCGGGAAACGCGCTGGAAATCTCATCTCCCGTGCGTGAATAAAGTCGTTGCACACCCCCTTCACAGACCGCCTGCACCCGAATGCCGTCCCATTTCCATTCGGCCGCATAGTCAGCCGGATCGAGCTTTGCGAGATCGCCGTCGCCGACCGGATGAGCGAGCATGACAGGGCGGAACAGCGCGCGCGCATCGCTAACGGGTTTTCCGGCTCTTCCTTCGAGCCAGGCGAAGAGCGCTTCATAGGGTGGTTCGAGCCCATGCCAGAGCTCTTCGATCTCGCCCACATCGCGGTCGCCGAAAATGGCCAGCGCCTGCTTTGCAAGCCGAGCGGAAACGCCGATCCGCAAGCCGCCGGTCGCAAGCTTGATGAGCGCGAAACGGGCGGAAGGATCGAGCCGGTCGAGCAGGCCCGCGATGACGGAGGGTGCCTCGGCCCGTCCAAGCCTGGAGAGCGTTTCAACGATCTCCGAGAGCGGAGGTGGCCGGGTCTCGCCCTCGGTTGCGGATGGCCAGACAAGCGAGATGGTCTCGGCGAGATCGCCGACATAGTCGTAGGAGTAAGCGAAAAGCACTTCGTCCATGCGCTCGCCGATCAGGGTGCGTAGCATGGCGGGCTTGACGGCGGGAAAGTCGAGCCCGCCGGTCAGCGCGGCCAGAGCGTAGCCACGGTCGGGGTCGGGCACGGCGCGAAAATGATCCGTGAGAAGCCGGATCTTCCCGTTGCGCGACGGGGTCAGGACAAGGCGGTCGAGCAGATCTGCAAAGCGCTGCATCACTCGGCCTCGTCTTCATAGCCGACGAGATTGAGCGGGCGGGCCATGATACCGTTCAGTTCACACCAGCGCACGATGGCCTCCTCGCGTCCATGCGTCACCCAGACCTCGTTCGCTTCCGTTTCGCGGATGGTGGCGGTCAGCTCGTTCCAGTCGGCATGGTCGGAAAGGATCAAAGGCAGCTCGACACCGCGCTGCTTCGCGCGCTGACGAATCCGCATCCAGCCGGAGGCGAAGACATTGAGCGGGTCGGCGAAACGCCGCGTCCAGCGTTCACCGAATACGGATGGGGGCGCGACGACAACCCGGCCCGCGGCGCGGTCCTCGATGCCTTCCTCGACCGTTGCGGGTTCAAGTTCGCCAAGATCGATTCCCTGCTCCTGATAGTAATGGCAGAGCTTTTCCAGCGCGCCGTGAATAAGGATGGGCGCATCATGGCCGGCTGCCCGCAGGAGGCTGATGACGCGCTGGGCCTTGCCGAGCGAATAGGCGCCGAGGATGTGCGCGCGCTCGGGAAACTGCGTCAGCGAGGCGGTCAGACGCCGTATTTCGCTCATGGGGTCGGGATGGACGAAAACCGGCAGGCCGAAGGTTGCCTCGGTGATGAAGACGTCGCAGCGCACCGGTTCGAACGGTGCACAGGTTGCATCGGGATGGCGCTTGTAATCGCCTGAAGCGACAATGCGCAGGCCATTCTTCTCGACCGCGATCTGTGCGGAACCGAGCACATGGCCCGCCGGGTGAAACGAGACGGTGACGCCATCCTGCTGAAGCGGCTCGCCATAGCCGATGGGCTGCCGGCTTGCCGCAAAGCCCGCGCCGTAGCGCAGTTCCATGATATCGAGCGTCTCCCTCGTCGCCAGAACATGTCCATGTCCCGCGCGGGCGTGGTCCGCATGGCCATGCGTGATCATGGCCCGCTCCACCGGGCGCACGGGGTCGATGTAGAAATCGCCGGGCGGGCAATAAAGCCCCGCCGGACGTGGCTGGAGCAGGTTCTGCGGCTTCATGGCATCAGAAGATAGGATATTTTTCCGGCAGCGAAAGACAGGCTTGTCAGGAGAGATTTCCGGGAGCATAAGCGCTCACCGCCCGCGCAAGGGCCCTCCCGGAACACACGCACCGCATGAACCCGCTCACCTTTACCTCGGGCAACCTCCTGGCCGACCGCCGGGCCGAATACGCCGAAATGCTTTTCGAAACTGGGGATTTTAAGGCTGCCGCCACGCTTCTGGGCGACGCGCTGCAGCTCGCGCCCGGCTGGGCGGCCGGACACTATCGCCATGGGGAGATGCTTGCTGAAGCCGGCGAAATCGCTGCCGCCGTGGAAGCCTGGCGCACGGTTCTGCGGCTCGACGCCAAAGACCGGCTTGGGGCAGCGCTGAAGCTGGAGCTGCACGGCGCACTGGATGGGCTCGGTGCTGCGCCTTCCGCTTTCGTCGAAGCGCTGTTCGATCAATATGCGGATACATTCGACACCGCGCTGGTGGACAGGCTCGGTTATCGTGTGCCGCAATTGCTGGACGAGGCGCTTCTGCGTGTCGGCAGGGAAAGCTTCGCCCATGCCGTTGATCTCGGTTGCGGCACCGGTCTGATGGGCGAGCGGCTGAGAGCCCGTGTGAGCTTTCTCGAGGGGATCGACATTTCCGCGGAGATGCTCAGGCGGGCAGAAGGCAAGCAGATCTACGACCGGCTGGCACGGGCGGATCTGTCAGCACTCGCCGATCTTCCGCGCGCGGCAGATCTGGTGACGGCGGCGGATGTGTTCATGTATCTGGGGGCACTTGAAAGACTGTTTGCCGTGGCCGGTGCATCGCTCGCGCCGGGGACGCTGTTCGTCTTCTCGGTCGAGCATCACACGGGCCCCGAAGCAATGGTGCTGCGTGCTTCGCGCCGCTACGCTCATTCCGAACCACACCTGCGTGCGGTCCTTACCGAAGCCGGGTTCGACCCCGTGCTGCTCGAGAAGGCGACGATCCGGATGGACCGTGGAGAGCCGATAGAAGGTCTGATCGTGGTCGCAGAACGGGTTGGCAACGAGACCCGGCCCGCCGATCCCGCCATCATCTCCCGCCGGAAAGAGCGGCCTCGGGCCCATTAGAGCGTTTCACCGTTTCACGGAAACGCCACTCCGCTCTATCTGCCTGATTTCCTGCATTTGTGCTGACGTCAGGTGATTCCATCTGACTGCAAAATGCCCTAGACTGCTGTGCGTCTTTTCGGTCCGATACGCAAAATGCAAAAAGGGCTGGCCGGGAGCAGAGCTTGAACCGGCCAACCCGGGATGAGGTTACTCGGCTTCGTCGGCTGAACCGGCGTTGAGCTGGCCGTATTTTTCCAGGCCGATATTCTCAAGCAGTTCGAGCTGCGTTTCGAGATAGTCGATGTGGCCTTCCTCGTCTGCAAGAAGCTCTTCGAACAGCTTCATGGAGACGTAATCGCCTGCGGCGTGGCAGTCGTCGCGCGACTCCTTGTAGAGTTTGCGGGCGTCATGCTCGCCGGCGAGGTCGGCCTCAAGAACTTCCTTGATGTTCTGGCCAATGCGAAGCGGTCCGACGACCTGAAGGTTGGGGTGGCCTTCGAGGAAGATGATGCGCTCGACCAGCTTGTCGGCGTGGTGCATCTCCTCGATGGATTCCTCGCGTTCCTTCTTGGCAAGCTTGGTGTAGCCCCAATCCTCAAGAAGGCGATAGTGCAGCCAGTACTGGTTGACCGCACCGAGTTCGTGGGTGAGCGCTTCGTTAAGCCGCTCGATAACCTTTTTGTCGCCTTTCATTGAACCTGCTCCCGTAGCGTTCGCGCAGAGCGCGGACCTGGTCTAGATATGTCACGACTTCAGCTCCCTCGCTTTGATCGTGACGCTGGTGGTACTCTTCCGTGACTCGGATGATCGTTTCCACCACATTTGGGAAGCAGCCGCAACACCGTCCGCGCTTTGACATCGTGTGATAGACCTTGGCCGGCACGATGAGCTGCCACCGATCTTCGTCCAGCATGGAGATGATCGTATCCTCGACCTCTTTCTGGGTGATCATGTTGCACTGACAGACGAGCATGGCGACGTCGGAAACTCCGTGGCTTTGCAAGGTCGGGCCCAGGTGCAGAGCCAGAACCCTCAAGGCGGGAGTTTGTCGGAGGAAGAACCCGAACCATCTCCATGTGGTGCCGGCAGGTTCGACGGCATACAGGATGGCGGGCGACGACAGACGTCCTGCGATCGAAAGGGTTAAAGGCCCAGACATCATGGACGCATCGCGCGGATGCGGGATTATAGAAACCGCACGGCTGCGGTTCTGTCAATAAAAACCTGACAACTATATTCAGGGAAAGCTGCGACGCGATGGCGCGGGCCCTATCCCCCGTGCTTTTCCAGGAATTCCTCTGCGTTCAGCGAGCGGAAATCGTTCAGTGCGGCGCGCAGCCTGTCATGGTTCCAGTTCCACCACGCAAGCGCCTGATAGCGCTCGCCGGTTTTGCGGTCGAAACGCTCGCGGATCGGGCGGGCGGGAACGCCGCCGACAATCGTGTAGGGCGCGACATCCTTCGACACGACCGCGCCTGCGCCGATCACCGCGCCATCGCCGATTGTGACGCCGGGCAGGATGGTGCAGCCGTGTCCGAGCCATGTGTCGTGACCGATCCGCACCATGTTCTCCCGCCGCCATTCGAAGAACTGGGCGTCATGCTCGGCATCGGGCCAGTAGTCGCCGGAGCGGTAGGTGAAATGGTGCAGGGTCGGTCGCCATGTGGGGTGGTTCGTGGCGTTGATGCGCACGGCGGCGGCGATGTTGGAGAACTTGCCGATCTCCGCGCACCAGACGCTGCAATCCTGCGTCATGTAGGAATAATCGCCCAGGACCGTTTCATGCACGCGCGACCGCTCGCCGATTTCCGTGTAGCGGCCGAGCGTGGATTCGACGATTTCGGCAGAGGGGTGAACCGAAGGTTTTTCCGAGAGCTGTTTCATGCCGCTTTCCTGCCCGGTGCGAAGTCGGTGACGTCGATGATGCGGTCGGCGACGATCTCGCGCACATCCTGATCGTGGAAGATGCCGAGAAGCGCGACGCCCGCCTTCTTCTTCTCGTCGATCATGGAAACCACGATCTCGCGGTTTGCCTTGTCGAGAGAAGCGGTCGGTTCATCGAGGAGCAGCACCGGATGGTCGGTGATGAAGCCGCGGGCGATGTTCACACGCTGCTGTTCGCCGCCGGAGAAGGTGGCGGGCGGCAGATCCCACAGGCGCTCTGGCAGGTTGAGGCGCTCGAGCAGCATCTCGGCCCTGCCGCGCGCGGTTTCCAGAACTTCGCCGCGTGCGATGAGCGGCTCGGCCACCACATCGCGTGCGGAAACGCGCGGCACGGCCCGCAGGAACTGGCTGACATAGCCAATCGTGTCGCGGCGGATGGCGATGACCGTGCGCGGATCGGCGGTGGCGAGGTTCACCAGATTGCCGTCATGGGTGACGATCACCTGGCCGCTGTCGATGGCGTAGCTGCCATAGATCATCTTGAGGATGGAGCTCTTGCCGGCGCCCGACGGGCCGCCAAGCACGGCGCATTCGCCGGCGGAGAGCGAGAAGGAGACATCGGCCACCACGGGCAGGCGAATGCCGCCCTGGAGATGCATGGTGAAGCTCTTGCAGACTTCGGAGACGACGAGGGGCGTTGCCATGATCACACCTGCAGGATGGAGGAAACGAGAAGCTGGGTGTAGGGCGCCTGCGGATCGTCGAGCACCCGGTCGGTGAGGCCGCTTTCGACCACGTGACCGTCCTTCATGACGATCATGCGGTGGGAGAGAAGGCGGGCGACCGCAAGGTCGTGGGTGACGACGATGGCGGAGAGGCCAAGCTCGTGAACGAGGCCTCGCAGGAGATCGAGCAGGCGGGCCTGCACCGACACGTCGAGACCGCCGGTCGGCTCATCCATGAAGACGAGGCGCGGGCCGGTGACGAGGTTGCGGGCGATCTGCAGGCGCTGGCGCATGCCGCCGGAAAAGGCGCGCGGCTGGTCGTCGATGCGGTCGCTGGAGATCTCAACGCGGCCCAGCCAGTCGGTAGCGGTGGCGCGGATGTCGCCATAGTGGCGCTGGCCCACGGCCATCAGCCGCTCGCCGACATTCGCGCCGGCGGAGACCGTCATGCGCAGCCCGTCGGAGGGGTTCTGGTGAACGAAGCCCCAGTCGGTGCGCATCAGGAAGCGCCGTTCGGCCTCGCTCATGCGGTAGAGGTCGTGGAAGGCCCCGTCGCGCATCCGGTAGGACACGGTGCCGGATGTCGGCAGCAGGCGGGTCGAGAGGCAGTTCAGGAGGGTGGTCTTGCCGGAGCCGGATTCACCCACCACAGCCAGAACCTCACCCGGCCACAGGTCGAAGGAGATGTCGTTGCAGCCGATACGGTTGCCGTAGAATTTCGAGATGGAGCGAACGCGAAGCAGCGGTTCGTCGGTCATTGGATTTCTCCGCGAATTTTCAGAAGTTTGCGCAGCCCCTCATCCGCCTGCCGGCACCTTCCCCCCGCCAGCAGGGAGAAGGAGGACGGCCGCGATCCGGGCGCTGTCATCGATGCGCTGTCGTTCCTCACGTTGCAGCCTCCTCGCCGGACAGATGTCCGCGATGGCCTTCGGTGCGGCGCGCCTCGCAATTGTCGGTGTCGGAGCAGACGAACATGCGCCCGCCGCGATCGTCGAGAACCACTTCGTCGAGATAGACATTCGTGCCGCCGCACAGCGCACACGGCTCATCGAAGCTCTGGATCTCAAATGGGTGATCCTCGAAGTCGAGGCTTTCGACCCGCGTGTAGGGCGGAACGGCGTAGATGCGCTTTTCGCGGCCTGCGCCGAAAAGCTGGAGCGCCTTCGACATGTGCATTTTCGGATTGTCGAATTTCGGCGTCGGCGAGGGGTCCATCACGTAACGCCCCTCGACCTTGACCGGATAGGCGAAGGTGGTGGCGATGTGGCCGTGCTGTGCGATGTCCTCGTAGAGCTTCACATGCATGAGGCCGTATTCCTCAAGCGCATGCATCTTGCGCGTTTCGGTCTCGCGCGGTTCGAGGAAGCGCAGCGGCTCGGGGATCGGCACCTGATAGACGAGCACCTGACCGGCTTTCAGCGGTTCCTCGGGAATGCGGTGGCGCGTCTGGATGATGGTGGCGTCGGCGGTGTGGGTGGTCACCTCCACATTGGCGACCTTCTGGAAGAAGGCGCGGATGGAGACGGCATTGGTGGTGTCGTCCGCACCCTGGTCGATGACCTTGAGCACATCGTCGGTTCCGATCACCGATGCGGTGACCTGCACGCCGCCGGTGCCCCAGCCATAGGGCATCGGCATTTCGCGGCTGGCGAAGGGCACCTGATAGCCGGGAATGGCGATGGCCTTGAGGATCGCGCGGCGGATCATGCGCTTCGTCTGCTCGTCCAGATAGGCGAAATTGTACTGGGCGATGTTGTCGGTGTGGGCGTTCATTCGGCGGCCTCCCGGCGCTCGGTGTCTGCGGCTGCGCCCTCGCGGCGCTCCTCGTATTCGCGGCGCATCTGGCGGACCAGACCGAGCTCGGCCTGAAAGTCGACATAGTGCGGCAGTTTCAGATGCTCGACAAAGCCGGTCGCCTGCACGTTGTCACAGTGCGAAATGACGAACTCCTCGTCCTGCGCCGGTGCGGTGATGTCTTCGTCGAGTTCGTTTGCGCGCAGCGCCCGGTCGCACAGCGACATGGCCATGGCCTTGCGCTCAGACTGGCCGAACACCAGCCCATAGCCGCGGGTGAACTGCGGCGGCACCTTCTTCGACCCCTTGAACTGATTGACCATCTGGCATTCGGTGACGCGGATGCGGCCGAGCGTGAGCGGGAAGTCGAGTTCCGGCACGTCGATCTCCACATCCACTTCGCCAATGCGGATTTCGCCGGCGAAGGGGTGGTTGCGGCCATAGCCGCGCTGGGTGGAATAGCCGAGCGCCAGCAGGAAACCCTCGTCGCCACGCGACAGGGCCTGAAGGCGCTGGTCGCGCTCCATGGGGAATTCCGGCGGCTCGCGGGTGATGTCGCCGGGCTCGCGGTCTTCCGGCAGGGAGCCGTCTTCCTCGATCAGGCCTTCATTGGCGAGAATGTCGGACACGCGGGGCATGGCTTCTTCGGCCTCGCTGCGCGCCTCGGGCGCTGCCGGTTCGGCGTCTTCGGCCAGTTCCGGGTCAAGCAGGCGGTGCGTGTAATCGAAGGTGGGGCCGAGAAGCTGCCCGCCGGGCAGATCCTTGTAGGTGGCGGAGACGCGCCGCTCGACCAGCATGGCCGCCGTGTCGACGGGGCGCGAATAGCCGAAGCGTGGCAGGGTGGTGCGGTAGGCGCGCAGAAGGAAGATCGCTTCGATCATGTCGCCGCGCGCCTGCTTGACGGCGAGCGCTGCAAGGCCCGTGTCGTAAAGCGAGCCTTCGGACATGACACGGTCGACAGCGAGCGAAAGCTGGCTGGCGATCTGTTCGAGCGTGATGGCGGGCACGTTGCGGTCGCCGCGGCGGCGGTCGGCCAGAAGCCGGTGCGCGTTCTGGATGGCCGCTTCGCCGCCCTTGACGGCTACATACATGGCTCAGGCCTCCTGGCTGGTGATGCGGGTGGAGCGGGGCAGGGCCGCAAGGCCCTCGCGGCTGACCAGGATGAGGTCGATGCCACGGGGAAACCGGGCGTGGTTCTGCGCCCACTGGCGGGTGAAATGACGCGGCATGGGATGGGGCGCGAGGCGGGCCTCGTTTTCGATGCCGGGGCCGTCGAGAACCAGTTCCTCACCGCCCGAAAGGTCGCTCACCTGAAGAACGAGCGTTGCCGAACGGTCGGGATATTCCTGCGAGCCTTGAGCAAAATTCTCCAGCCCGATCAGGTGCTCGGGATCGGCCGACAGGACGAAATGCGCATCGGCCGGCGTGTTGGCGAGCGGCGCGCCGGTGTGGAAGGCGAGCCAGGCGCGCACCGCCTCGTCGCCCGCAAGCGCGGGGTCGAGCCAGATCGGCGTGTCCTGATCGCACAGCGCCAGCGCGACGGCGGCGGCCTCTGGCGTCAGCGGTGCGGGCGGTTTGGCAAGCGCTACGCCCCTGTGGATCGTGCCCGGCTCGGCCATGGCCTGCATGACGGCGCGAAAAATGGTCTGGGCGTCGAAGACCGGGTTCTGGAAACCGCCTTCGATGGCGATGGAATCGAGCGTCATCAGTCCTCTCCGCGAACCATGGTGAAGAAGTCGACCTTGGTGGCCGCCGTTTCGGCGCGACGGGTCGCGTCGGCCTCGATGCGGCGGGCGCGCAGCGGCGCGAGGATCTTTGCCTCGATTTGGGCTTCAAGGTCCGGTTTCTGGCGCAGCGCGTCGATCAGGGCGGCAACCCGCACCTTCATTTTCTCGCGGCCAAGCGCATAGGCGTGGCCAACCTCGCCGCTGGGAAGCTTGACGGTGGCGCGCGTGACGGTGGCTTCACCGAAGTTGAACGGCGCGCCGCCGCCGCCCATGCGGCCGCGAACGGTTACGAGGCCGGTTTCGGGTCCGCGCAGCGTTTCAGCTTCGTCGGGCAGCCCGGCTTCGTTCCAGAGCTGCACGAGATCGGCGCCGCTCGCCATGGCCAGCACCGCCATCGCTTCACGCCGCCGCTCGGTGACCGCCTGTCTTTCCTGTCGTGAGACCATGATGTCTCCTTCCTCGCTCGGCAATTTGTCTATTGTTCTAGACAACTAAACATATTATGGGTTTTTGCCTAACGGGTGTCCATGACGCGCTGATGACAGCGCAGCCGGGGAGAACGGAATTTTGGCGCAGGCGAAGGAAAAGGAAGCGGTGATCGAGCGGCGCAGCGGCGTAGCGCTCTGGCGGCAGATCGCCGACCGTATGCGGCGCGAGATCGGCGAAGGCGTGCTCGGCAGCGAGGGGCGTATGCCCCCCGAGATGGCGTTGGCCGAACGCTTTGGTGTCAATCGGCACACGGTGCGCACGGCCATTGCAGCTCTGGTGCAGGAGGGCGTCCTGCGCGCAGAGCAGGGGCGCGGCACCTTCGTGGAAGGGCGAAAGCGGCTGGCTTATCCCATCCGCAGTCGTACGCGGTTCTCCGAGGGACTGGCTGGGCAGTCGCGCGGGCTTGCGGCCGATCTGCTCGACCACGCGGTTGAAGCGGCGCCGATTGATGTTGCTCGCGCTCTGATGCTTGCTCCCGGCTCGCCCGTGATCCGGCTTGAAACACGCTCGCATGCTGACGGGCGGCCTGTTTCCCGGGCCAGAAGCTGGTTTGATGCGCACCGGTTTTCCGGCATGGCGGAAGCATTTGAGCGCTCGCGTTCGATCACGGCGTCGTTCAGGGAGCTTGGGCTCGTCGATTATCTGCGCCAGAGCACTACGGTGACAGCGCAGCACGCCGATGCCGGTGACCTGAAAGACCTGAAGCTCTCGCCCGGTGCAATCGTCCTCGTCACCATCGCCATCAATGTCGATACTGACGGCCGCCCCGTGCAGTATTCGCAGACCCGCTTTGCCGCAGACCGGATCGAGCTGCACATTCCCGGCGCTGGCATGGAGACAGGCGACTGACGCTGCACTTCACCTGACACTCACCGTGAAGTGACCGTAGCGCGAGGCAGTTTACGTTGATTTGATCTGCCCTGACGTGCTCTATCCCAACGGGTTTCAACCAAGGGCACCAAAGGGGTTTCGCTTGCGCGCACTGCTTTTCTCGACTGCACTTCTGGCCATTGGCGCGGTTTCAGCCAGCGCCGACACGACACAGCCGGATCCCTCGAACTGGGATGCGGTTCTGAAGGATGCGCGGGGCGAGACGGTCTATTTCAATGCCTGGGGCGGGTCGCAGAACATCAATGCCTATATCGATTGGGCCGGCGCGGAGCTGAAAGAGCGCTACGGCGTCACGCTCAGACATGTGAAGCTCGAGGATACCGCTAGCGCGGTCGCCACCGTGGTGGCGGAAAAGGCCGCCGGTCGCGATATGGGCGGAACGGTCGATCTCATCTGGATCAATGGCGAGAATTTTGCCGCCATGAAGCGGCAGGGGCTGATCCTCTCGCCGGGCTGGGCGGAAAAGCTGCCGAACTGGGCCTTTGTCGATGTCGAGAACAAGCCGACCGTCCGCTCCGACTTCACCGTGCCGGTGGAAGGGCTGGAAAGCCCATGGGGCATGGCGAAACTCGTCTTCTTCTACGACACCGCGCGCATCCATGTGGAAGACCTGCCGCAGGATGCCGACGGGCTGTTGAAATGGGCGCAGGAAAACCCGGGTCGCTTCTCCTATCCGCAGCCGCCGGATTTCATCGGCTCGTCCTTCCTGAAGCAGGTTCTGGCCGAAACGGTCGAAGACCCGGCACTGCTGCAAAAACCGGTCGATGAAGATGCGTTCGATCAGGTGACGAAGCCGCTGTTCGACTATCTCGACGCGCTGAACCCTGTCATGTGGCGTTCCGGCCGTGCCTATCCGCAGAATTATCCGGCCATGAAGCAGCTTCTGGCCGATTCCGAGCTCGACATCATCTTCGCCTTCAATCCGGCTGAAGCCTCGAACGCCATTGCCAATGGCGAGCTGCCGGACACGGTGCGTTCCTTCACCTTTCCCGGCGGCACGCTGGCCAACACCCACTTCCTGACCATCCCCTACAATGCTTCGGCAAAGGCGGGGGCGCTGGTGGCGGCCAATTTCCTGATGTCGCCCGAGGCGCAGGCGCGCAAGCAGGATCCAGCCATCTGGGGCGATCCGACGGTGCTCGCGCTCGACAAGCTGGATGTGGAAGACCGCGCCCGTTTCGACGCCATCGATCTCGGTGTCGCAACGCTGCGGCCCGATGAACTCGGCCCTGCGCTGGACGAGCCGCATCCGAGCTGGATGGAGCGCATCGAAACCGAGTGGAAGCGGCGCTATGGGGTTGGCAACTAGCCAAGGCACGGGACCAGCCTGATGCTGACGCGCCTCGGTCCCGTTCTCGCCATCGGGCTTTTGACCGTTCCGGTCGCGTTCGGGCTGGCCGGCACATTGCTGCCGGCCTTCGGCTATCTGCCGGCGCTGGGTGGCATGGAGTTCGGGCTCGCGCCCTTCGCCATGCTGTTTGCCGAGCCGGCCATTCTAATGTCGGCGCTGATGAGCCTCGTCAGCGGGCTTGTGACGGCGGCGATCTCGCTTGCGGTGGTGATGCTCTTCACCGCCGCCTGGGGCGGCACGCGGCTCTTTGCGCGCATCCAGCATCTGATTTCGCCGCTGCTTTCCGTGCCGCACGCGGCCAGCGCTTTTGCGCTCGCCTTTCTCATTGCGCCGTCGGGCATGATCGCGCGGCTGATCTCGCCGGGGCTGACCGGTTGGGAGCGCCCGCCCGACCTCCTGATCGTGCACGATCCGTTTGGCCTGTCGATGATGGCGGGGCTGATCGTGAAGGAAATTCCGTTCCTGCTTCTCGTCACGCTGGCGGCGCTGCCACAGGTGAAGCCGGCGCGCACGCGCGCACTCATTGCATCAATGGGATATGGGCGCATCTCCGGTTTCGTGTTCGGCCTCTGGCCGTCGATCTATCCGCAGATCCGTCTGCCGGTTTTCGCTGTCATCGCCTTTGCCACATCGGTGGTGGATGTGGCCGCTATTCTCGGCCCGACCACGCCCGCGCCGCTGGCAGTGCGGCTGGTCAACTGGATGAACGATCCCGACCTCTCCATGCGCTTCCTGGCGTCGGCGGGGGCGGTGCTGCAGCTGGGCGTCACAGCCGCTGCGATCCTGATCTGGATCGGTTTCGAGAAGCTCGGCGCGCGGCTGCGCGACCGGCTTTCCTGCGCCGGGCGGCGGCTTCGGCGCGACAGTGTTCTGCGCTGGGGCGCGCTGGCCGCGATGCTTGTGTCTGCCGGCGCAATCTTCGCCGGGCTTGTGGCGCTCGGCCTGTGGTCGGTGGCGGGGCTGTGGCAGTATCCGGACCTGCTGCCCGCGCGCTTTGACCTGCGCAACTGGATGCGGGTTTTGCCCAATCTGGTGGAGCCGCTGGCAACCACGCTGTTCGTGGCGTTCATCTCCACATTCGTTGCGGCGGTGATCGCCATATTGTGCTTCGTGCGGGAGGACGAGATGGGGCATCCGCCGGGGCGGGGCGCGCTGGCGCTTCTCTATCTGCCGCTTCTGGTGCCGCAGGTGGCGTTCCTGTTCGGGCTCCAGCTTCTCTTCATCCTGACCGGTGTGGAGGCGACGCTGGCGGCGCTCGTCTTTGCCCATCTCGTCTTCGTGCTGCCCTATGCCTGGCTCGCCCTGAAAGACCCCTGGCGGGCCTTCGACCGGCGTTACGACCAGATCGCGGCGGGGCTCGGCAAGGGGCCGGTGCCGCGGTTCTTCCAGATACGCCTTCCCATGCTGGCGCGGCCGCTTCTTGCCGTTGCGGCCATCGGCTTTTCGGTGTCGGTGGGGCTCTACCTGCCCACGGTGCTGATCGGCGCAGGGCGGCTGACGACGATCACCACGGAGGCGGTGGCGCTCGCCTCGGGTGGCAATCGCCGCGTGATCGGCATCTATGCCTTCATGCAGATGGTGCTGCCGGCCGCCGGCTTTGCCGTTGCCACAATCGTGCCGGCGCTGATATTCCGCCGGTATCGCGACATGCATGTTTGAACGGATACGGGATTTGACGGAAGCCGGACTTTTCATCGACCGGGTGACGATTGCGCTTGAAGGGCGCGAGATCGTTTCGCTGACCAGACGGGTTGCGCCCGGCGGGGTGCTGACGGTCATGGGGCCGTCGGGCGCGGGAAAATCCACGCTGCTCGCCTATATTGGCGGGTTTCTCGATCCGGTGTTTTCGGCGCGCGGCAGGGTTTTCGTCGATGGAACCGAGGTGACGGCGCTGAAGCCCGAAGACCGGCATGTGGGCGTGCTTTTTCAGGACCCGCTTCTTTTTCCGCATATGAGCGTGGGCGGCAATCTGATGTTCGCGCTGCCAGAGGCGGTGCGCGGCCGCGCAGCGCGGGCGGAGCGCGTCGCACGGGCGCTTGAGGGCGTGGGCCTTGCGGGGCTTGAGGCGCGCGATCCGGCAACGCTGTCTGGCGGGCAGAAGGCGCGGGTGGCGCTGGCGCGCGTGCTGGCCTCCTCACCACGCACCCTGCTTCTGGACGAGCCCTTTTCCAAGCTCGATGCGGAACTGCGCGCGCAGACGCGCGAACTGGTTTTCTCCAAGGCGAGCGAAAGCGGGCTGCCGGTGCTTCTGGTGACGCATGACGAGGCCGACGCGGAAGCCGCCGGTGGCGACATCGTGCGGATTGGCGCGTGATGGAGAGACCGGAACTCCCCGACCTGCCGGTAACGGAAGTGCTGCCGGCGCTGAGCGCAGCGCTGGAGACGCAGGGCAAGGCGGTGCTGGTCGCGCCGCCGGGAGCGGGCAAGACGACGCTTGCGCCGCTGGCGCTTCTGGAGGCCGGATGGGCGTCGCGCGGGCGCATCGTGCTTCTGGAGCCGCGCCGGCTTGCCGCGCGGGCCGCGGCCCGGCGCATGGCGGCGATCCTTGGCGAGGAGCCGGGCGAGACCGTCGGCTACGCCATGCGCATGGAGCGAAAGGTCTCCGCCAGAACCCGCATTCTCGTGGTGACGGAAGGCGTTCTCGCGCGCATGATTGTCGATGACCCGGAGCTTTCCGGCATCGCGGCGGTGCTGTTTGACGAGTTTCACGAACGCTCGCTCGATGGCGATTTCGCGCTGGCGCTGGCGCTTGATGCGCAGGCCGCGCTGCGGCCGGACCTGCGGCTTCTGGTGATGTCGGCCACGCTCGATGGCGCGCGGGTGGCGGCGCTTCTTGGCGATGCGCCGGTGATCGAGAGCGAGGGGCGGAGCTTTCCCGTCGAACTGCGCCATGCGGAACGGCCCGCCGGCGAGGCCATTGAGGAAACGATGGCGCGGGCGGTGCGCACGGTTCTGGCGGAGGAGGAGGGCAGCGTGCTCGCCTTCCTGCCCGGTCAGCGCGAGATCGAGCGAACGGCGGAGCGCCTTGCCGAACGGCTGCCTGCCGATGTGGACATCACGCCGCTTTATGGCGGGCTCGACGGGCGGGCGCAGGATGCGGCCATCCGCCCGGCGGGTTCGGGGCGGCGCAAGGTGGTTCTGGCGACGGCCATTGCGGAAACCTCGGTCACCATTGACGGTGTGCGCGTGGTGATCGACAGCGGCCTGTCGCGCCTGCCGAAATTCGAGCCCTCAACGGGCCTGACGCGGCTTGAAACGGTGCGCGTTTCGCGCGCTTCCGCCGATCAGCGGGCTGGCCGTGCGGGGCGCACCGCGCCGGGCATCGCGCTTCGGCTCTGGCGGGCGGAGCAGACGGCGGCGCTGCCCGCCTTCACGCCGCCGGAAATTCTGGAGGCGGATCTGTCGGGCCTGCTGCTCGACTGCGCTGCCTTCGGCGTGAGCGATCCGGCTTCTCTTTCCTTTCTGGACGCGCCGCCGGCTGCGGCGGTTGCCGAGGCGCGCAGCCTCTTGCAGCGGCTTGACGCGCTGGACGAGGCGGGCCGGCTGACGGCGGCGGGCGAGGCGATGCGCAGGCTCGCCCTGCCGGTGCGGCTGGCGCATATGGTGGCGCGCGCGGCGGAAGACGGTCACGCGCTCGCCGCAGCCGAACTTGCCGTTCTCCTTTCGGAGCGTGGGCTGGGTGGCCGGTCCGCCGATCTGGACGACCGGTTGCAGCGCTTCCGCAGGGAGCGGGGCGCGCGGGCGGAACAGGCGCGCGGGCTGGCCGCGCGGCTTGCCAAATCTGCCGGTGGTGAACGCGCCGGCGATGCGCCCCATGCGGGCGCTCTGCTCATCCATGCCTGGCCCGACCGCGTTGCCAAGGCGCGGGGCGCGCATGGGCATTTCGTCATGGTGAATGGTCGTGGCGGCGTGCTGGCCCCGGAGGAGCGGCTTGCCGGCAGCGCCTTTCTGGTGGTCGCCGATCTTCAGGGGCGGGCGCAGAATGCGCGCATCGCCTCGGCGGCGGCGATTGACGAGGAAGAGATCGTGGCGGCACTTGGGCATCTGATCGAGGAGGTCACGGAGACGCGCTTTGACCGGAGCGCTGGCACGCTCAGGCAGCGGCGGGTGCGCCGGCTGGGCGCGCTGGTGCTGGCCGAGCAGGCTCTGCCGCCGCCATCGGGTGCTGCCGCCGACCGCGCGGTGATCGACGCCGTGCGGGCGCACGGGCTGTCGCTTCTGCCATGGGACAGGGAGGCGAGGGTGCTCCGGGGCAAGCTTGCCTGGCTCCATGCGGCGAAGGGCGATCCATGGCCGGATATGTCCGACGAGGCGCTTCTCGAACGGCTTCATGACTGGCTTCTGCCGTTTCTCACCGGCGAGGCGGCGCTCTCGAGGCTGGCGCCGCACATCCTGCGCGAGGGATTGACCGCGCTGGTGCCGCACGAATTTCAAAGGCGCATCGGCCAGATGGCGCCCAGCCATTACGATGCGCCTTCGGGCAGCCATGTGCCCATTCGCTACGAGGCGGAGGGGCCGGTTCTGGCGATCCGCGTGCAGGAGCTTTTCGGCCTGACCGAACACCCGACGGTCGCCGATGGCATTCCGCTGAAGCTTGAGCTTCTGTCTCCGGCGCACCGACCGATCCAGACCACGCGGGATCTGCCGGGCTTCTGGGCCGGATCATGGGCGGATGTGCGCGCAGACATGCGTGGGCGCTACCCCAAGCATGTCTGGCCGGAAGATCCGGCGAACGCGGCCGCGACACATCGCGCCAAACCGCGCAAAAAATAGTTCTTGGAGTGCGGGCGGACTTCCCCCATAACCCCGCAATGCTTGAGGATATCAGGGCACACGATCCGAACCACGGCCTGCGGCTCAACACGCTGATCAAGTTGCGCTGGCTGGCGATCATCGGCCAGAGCGCGGCGGTGATCGTCGTTGCCTTCGGGCTCGATTTTCCGCTGCCTGTGGGCCTGTGTTTCGCGCTGATTGCGGCATCCGCATGGCTCAACGTGCACCTCGCCATCCGCTATTCGGCGGCGCACCGCCTCGCGCCGCTTGCCGCTCTCGGCATTCTCACATTCGATGCGTTTCAGCTTGCCGGCCTGCTCTATATGACGGGCGGCCTCACCAACCCGTTCTCGCTTTTGATGACGGTGCCCGTGGTGATCTCGGCCACATCGCTGCCGCTGCGCTGGACCGCGCTTCTGGGCTTTCTGGTGGTGGCGCTGACAACGGCGCTCGCCGTGTTCCACCGTCCGCTTCCCTGGTTCCCGGGCACGGAACTGGTGATGCCGCTGATCTACATCATCGGCGTGTGGATCGCCGTGGTGTCAAGCATCGCCTTTACCGGGGTCTACGCCTACCGGGTGGCGAAGGAGGCGCGGCTTCTGGCCAATGCGCTGGCCGCCACCGAACTGGTGCTGCAGCGTGAACAGCACATCTCGGCCCTGGACGGGCTGGCGGCGGCGGCCGCGCACGAGCTTGGAACACCGCTGGCCACCATCGCGCTGGTGGCACGCGAGATGGAGCGTGCGCTCGGCAAGGACGAACGTTTTAGTGAGGATGTCACCCTGCTGCGCACGCAGAGTGAGCGCTGCCGTGAAATTCTGCGCCAGCTAACCAGCCTGTCATCGGAAGGTGAGGCGCATATGGCGCGCCAGCCCTTTACGTCGCTGATCGAGGAAACGGCAGCACCACACCGTGATTTCGGCATCGATATCCACCTGGAGCCGGGCACGACAGAGGGCCCGGAGCCGGTGGGGCGACGCAACCCGGGCGTGATCTACGGGCTTGGCAATCTGGTCGAGAACGCGGTCGATTTTGCCAAGGAGAGCGTGACGATCCGCTGGCACTGGGATGCGGATACGGTCGGGCTCCTGGTTGTCGATGACGGAAACGGCTTTCCGGCCGAGATCCTTGACCGGATCGGAGAGCCTTATATGTCGAAGCGGTCCTCCGGTGGCAGCAGCGGCGGCGGGCTGGGGCTGGGGCTTTTTATTGCCAAGACGCTGCTTGAGCGTTCCGGAGCGCAGATCCGCTTCGGCAATCTCGCCGAGAAGGGCAAGGGCGCCTATGCAGAGGTCATCTGGCAGCGCTCGATTTTCGTGGTGCCTGACGACAATCTGGAATCAGGCGAAAAGAGTCCTAAATTGGAAAGCTGACAGATTTAGGTTAGAAAGATTCTAGGAAGAGTAACGTGCTGAACGTGCTGGATATGACAAGCAACACCGAGGAAGACCCGGAAGCTGCGCTGGGTGAAGACCGCTCCCTTCTCATCGTTGACGATGACAAGCCGTTTCTGACGCGTCTGGCGCGGGCGATGGAAAGCCGTGGTTTCACGGTGGAAACGGCCGAGAGCGTGGAAGAAGCCGTGGCGCGGGCCAGGGCGACCCCACCGGCCTTTGCCGTGGTCGACATGCGCCTTGCAGATGGCAATGGCCTCGACGTGGTGGCCACCATCCGCGAAAAGCGCAAGGATTCCCGCACGATCATTCTGACCGGCTACGGCAACATCGCCACCGCGGTCACTGCGGTGAAGCTTGGCGCGGTCGACTACCTGGCAAAGCCTGCCGATGCCGATGACATCTACGCAGCACTTACCCGGCAGGCCGGTGAGAAGGTTGCACCCCCGGAAAATCCCATGTCCGCCGACCGCGTGCGCTGGGAGCATATCCAGCGGGTCTACGAGATGTGCGACCGCAACGTTTCGGAAACGGCGCGCCGGCTGAACATGCATCGGCGCACCCTGCAGCGCATCCTTGCCAAGCGCGCTCCACGCTAAGGCACTTCCTATGGCTCTTGGTGCCTACAGGGAGCCTGTTTCCGGGATTGTGGTGTCTGCCGGCAAGCATGGGTTTATGGACAAGTTCCATAACCAGCGGTAAAACTGAAAAACAGGTATTTTTTCCTGTTTCGAGATTCCGGAAGGATGAGTCGCGTGCTTTCGCACGACAAGGTTTGGGCAGCCATAGACGCACTGGCTGTGCGTCACTCGCTTTCCGCCTCCGGCCTGGCCCGGAAGGCAGGCCTGGATTCGACTGCTTTCAACAAATCCAAGCGGCTTTCGGCGGATGGGCGCCCACGCTGGCCCTCGACGGAATCCCTGTCAAAGATCATGGATGCAACCGGCACCACGCTCTGGGAGTTCGTGGCGCTTCTGCAGAATGACGGCAAGCCGGCTGAACCCTATGAGCAGCCTTCATCCAGCGTTCCGCTGATCGGTTTTGCCCAGGCAGGCGCCGGCGGGTTCTTTGACGATGCGGGTTTTCCGCTCGGAGAAGGGTGGGAGCATGTCGACCTGCCCGGGCCGGCACATGAAGGGGCCTATGCGCTGCAGGTCCAGGGTGAATCCATGATGCCGCTCTACCGTGACGGCGACACGCTGATCGTGGATCCGACCGCGCGCCTGCGACGCGGCGACCGTGTGGTGGTCAAGACGGCGGGTGGCGAAGTTATGGCAAAGGTTCTTCTGCGGCAGACGAGCCGGCAGGTGGAACTGCTTTCCCTCAACCCCGAACATCCCAATCGCTTGCTGGAAAAAACGCAGATGGAATGGATGGCGCGCATTATCTGGGCGAGCCAGTGATGGCGGGGCGATATCGTTGTCGGTCCCTGTTTCTGGCCTGCGCAGCGATGCTCGCATCGTCCGGCTTCAGCCCCATGGAGGCACAGGAGAGGCGGCAACCACGCGTCATCGCACCGGAACTCGTCGCGCCGCCACCCATTGACGCCACGGGATTGAAACGTGCCGATCCGCGCACGCCGCTCAGCGAGCTTGGGGCACCAGCGCCCGAACCCAAGCCCCAGGACACGCTCTACTACCGGCCGATGGCAATTGCTGCGGGTATGTTCGAATCCGAAGGCCGCACCATAACCGTTGACGGTATCCGCATCATTGCGCCGGATCAGGTCTGCGATGCCAGTGACGGTGGCGTGTGGCCCTGCGGCAAGCGCGCGCGCACCGCGTTTCGCTACTGGCTGCGCGGGCGCGCCGTGGAGTGTCACGTTGAAGGAGCAGGTGAGGACGCCGCTGCGGAGGAAGAAAGCGACAGGCCGATGCGCTGTTCGCTTGCGGGCTATGACGTCGGCACGTGGCTGGTGGAGAACGGCTGGGCGCTTGCCGAGACCGGAGGTCCCTATGCCGAAAAATCCAGGGCGGCCCGCAATGCCGGCAAAGGCATATTCAGTGGCGGGCCGTCCGGTTCGTAGAGCATTTTGCAGTCAGGTGGAAACACCTGACGGCAGCACAAATGCAGGAAGTCAGACAGATAGAACGGAGCAGCGTTTCCGTGAAACGGTGAACCGCTCTAACGAAAGCCTGAGTTCTTTTGCCTCAGAGTTCGCCGTTCAGCGCGGCGGTGATGAGGCCGCGCGTTTCGGCGATGCCGTAAAGCGCTGCGAAGGAGCCGAAGCGGGGGCCGCGTTCCTGGCCCAGAAGCACCTGATAGAGCATCTGGAAGAAGGCGACCGAGACACCCGGCCCGCCATTCGGGCTCTTGCGCTTGTGGTCCTGGTAACGCTCGATGCCGCGCGCCACATCCAGAATGGCGTTCTGGATGGCTTCGCCATCGGCATCCGCCGGCAGCGCTCCAAGAGCCTCATTGATGCCGGCAAGTGCTTCGCGCTCGATCTCGTCGGGCGCGCGGAACGCCTTTGACGGCTTTACGAAATCCTCGAAGTAACGCAGCGCATAGCCGGTGAGGCGGTCGAGCTCTGGATGCGTCTGCGGCGTGACGCCGGGCGCATAGCGCGAGATGAAGCCCCACAGAACATCCGTGTTCTGCGCGTTGGAGGCGCTCACCAGGTTGAGCAGCAGCGCAAACGGCACCGGCAGTTCGATTGCCGGCGGTGTGCCGTCATGGATGTGCCAGACCGGGTTGCCCAGACGGTTCTTCCAGTCCTGGCGGTCATAGGCCGAAAGGAAGGTGTAGTACTCGTCCACCGCGCGCGGGATCACGTCGAAATAGAGCTTCTTGGCCGCCTTCGGCTTCTGGAACATGTAGAGCGAGAGGCTCTCGGTCGGGGCGTAGGCGAGCCACTCGTCGATGGTCAGGCCATTGCCCTTGGACTTGGAGATCTTCTGGCCGTTCTCATCCAGGAACAGCTCGTAGTTGAACCCTTCCGGCGGTTCCTTGCCGAGTGCAGCGCAGATCTGCGCCGCCAGCTTGACGCTGTCGATCAGGTCCTTGCCGGACATTTCATAGTCGACGCCAAGGGCCGCCCAGCGCATGGCCCAGTCGGGCTTCCACTGCAGCTTGCAGTGCCCACCGGTCACGGGCGTCTCGAACAGTTCGCCGCTCTCGGGATCGCGCCAGACAATGCTGCCTGCGTCCACCTTGCGCTCTTCCAGCGGAACCTGCATCACCACGCCCGTTTTCGGGTGGATGGGCAGGAAGGGCGAATAGGTCTGCGCGCGCTCTTCGCGTAGCGACGGCAGCATGATGTCCATCACCGCGTCATAGCGCTCGAGCATGGTCAGCAGCATCTCGTCGAAGCGGCCGGCGGCATAGTACTCGGTCGAGGAAGCGAACTCGTAGTCGAAGCCGAACCGGTCGAGGAACGCCCGAAGCCGTGCATTGTTGGCCGCCCCGAAGGACGGGTACTCGTTGGAGAACGGGTCCGGCACCTTCGTCAGCGGCTTGCCCAGATGCGTGCGCAGCATCTCCTTGTTGGGCACATTGTCCGGCACCTTGCGCAGGCCGTCCATATCGTCGGAGAAGCACAGGATCTTCGTCTTGATCCTGTCCTCGGTGAGCACGCGGAAGGCATGGCGCACCATGGAGGTGCGGGCCACCTCGCCGAACGTGCCGATATGCGGCAGGCCCGAGGGGCCGTAGCCCGTCTCGAAGAGCACGGTTTCGGGGAAGCCGCCCTCGTAGCGTTTGACGATCTTGCGCGCCTCTTCGAAGGGCCACGCCTTGCTCTCGGCTGCGGCCTCCATCACATCGGGCGTCAATTCAAGCGCGTCCTGGCTTGCCGTCGTCATGTCGCTTTCCAGAATTATGTTTCGATCAAGGGCCAAGCCTGTAAGGCGGCTCAGCCGGTGCGTCAATCGAAGCGACGATTTTTCATTGCGGCATGACGCCCGGCTACTTACTTTCGGGCTCCAGTATTTTACCAGCGGAGAACGTAATGGCTGAGCCGACCGCCCACGAAGCCCTGATCTACCTGATGGTCGTCATGTCGGCCGCCGACCGCGATATGACCGACGCGGAACTCGCCATTATCGGCGACACGATCCGTTCCTGGCCGGTGTTTCGGGAGTTCGACGACAATCGCATCATCGACGTGGCGCGTCAGTGCCAGCAGATTCTGCAGGAAGATAGCGGGCTTGAACGCATCCTGAACGCCGTGCGCGACACCGTGCCGGCGAAGCTGCACGACACGGCCTATGCGCTGGCAGTCGAGGTCGCCGCCGCCGACATGCATGTGGAGCCGGAAGAAAAGCGCATGCTGCACATCGTGCGCAGCCGACTGCATCTGGAACCGCTTGTGGCGGCTGCGATCGAGCGAACGGTTCAGGCCCGCAAACGCACCCTTGCCTGACCGGTTGTTCGGTCAAGCGCATGTGACTGGTGTTTGAACGGGGTAGCGGAATAATGGCGGCATGACCTCGTTTCTGCTCTCCGAAGCGGCCATCCGTCTCTTCGCGTTCATCGGCATATTTGTGGCCATGGCGCTCTACGAGCTCTGGTCGCCGCGCCTGGAGCGGCCGGAAATGACCGGCGCACTGAAATCGCGCCGGTGGTTCGCCAACCTTTCCATGGTTGTCATTTCATCGGTGATGCTCAGGGTGGTGTTTCCGGCTGCTGCCGTGGGGACTGCCCTTTGGGCGGAAGCAATGGGTCGGGGCTTTTTCAACGCTCTGCGCATCGATCCGCTTCTAGCGGGACTGATCTCGTTTGTCGTGCTCGATTTCGCGGTCTGGCTCGAACATGTGGCAAGCCACAAAATCCCGCTTCTCTGGCGCATTCACCGCATGCACCATGCCGATAACGGCTTCGACGTGACAACGGGGCTGCGTTTCCATCCGTTCGAAATCCTCCTTTCGATGGTCTGGAAGGCGGCAGTCGTCGTGGCTCTGGGCGCACCTGTTCTATCCGTGCTCCTGTTCGAGATCGTCCTCAACGGGACGTCCATGTTCAACCATTCGAATGTGAAAATTCCGCTTGGTCTTGACCGGTTGCTACGGTTTTTCGTGGTCACCCCGGACATGCATCGCGTTCATCATTCCACCATCAGGCGGGAGACGGATTCCAACTACGGTTTCAATTTTCCCTTCTGGGACCGTCTGTTCGGCACCTATATTGCCCAGCCGAAACTCGGGCATGAAGATATGAATATCGGCCTGTCGGCCTACAGGGGCTCATTCACGGCGCGGCTTTTGTGGATGCTCGCCCTGCCGTTTCGCACATTGCGTCGGGATCAGTAGAAATCGACCGGAAAGTAGCGCAGATAAATATCGGTGAAGCGGCCACTGACGTCGATGCTCTGAAGCGCGAAATCGATGGCTTCGGCGAGCTGCGGCATGTCGCTGGGCACCGCGATTGCCAGACCCTGCCCCAGATACTCCGGCGCGAGATAGGGGCCGCCGGAAAAGGCGCAGCAATCGTCGGAGGCCTGGCCTGCGAGCCAGAAGCTCAGCTTCACACCATCGCCGAAGATGCCGTCGAGCCTGCCGGATTTCAAATCTTCGTAAAGCCAGTCACGCCTAGTGTAGACGACGCTCTGGGCATTCGGAAAGAGGTCGCGTAACAGCATCTCGTGCGCCGACGCACCAATGACACCGATGCGTTTGCCGGCGATGGATGCGTGAAGCGGTTCCGATAGCGTTGCTCCCCTGAGCGTTACGAGGCGCGCGGGAAAACGCATATAGGGGCGCGAAAACAGATAACGTTCCCGGTTCTCGGCGGTAATCGCCAGGCCTGCGATGATTGCCTCGCCCTGCTTGTTTTCGATGGCCGTGTCGAGTTCGTCCCAGGGCAGCGCCTGCACCTGGCACCGCTCCATCATGTCGAGTTCGGCGCAAATCTGCCGGGCCAGATCGATGTGGACGCCACTCAGCCGGTTGTCTGCGTCCAGATAGTTGAATGGAAAGAAGTCGACGGTGGTCAGGAAGCGCAGTCTCGGCAGTGCTGAAAGGTCCGGTTTCGACTGCCGCTGCTTGGGCTCGGAAAAGCCGGGAGGAGCCGGATTCTGCGCGGTGGCGACATGAGCAGGCAGCAAGAAGAAGAGGGTGACCACTATGTGGAGAGAGCGGAGATTCATGGCTAAGTCCATATAGCCGGCAAATAAATATCAATTTTCTTTTGAACAGGGTTTTGCGGGTTATTAAATATCATTGTTATCATCTTTCACCATGGCGAGGTATAGTGATGGATACGCGCGTAGATTTTGCGCGGCGGCATAGAATGTCGGCGGGGATGAATACATATGTTCGATTTTGGAAAGACGCGGGCGATTATTCAGCAGATTCAAAAGGCCCGAAGCCCTTTGGCTATCTGTAATACACTGGTTTCGTTCACGGAGCACTACGGTCTTCATGCCGTGTGTGCAGGCACACTTCCGGCAAAAGGCAGTACACCCGGCGATCAGGTCGGGCATCTGGTTCTGAGCAGTTGGCCGGCAGAGTGGATCGATCGATATGTTTCGTGCAACTACATCTTTCATGACCCCATCGTAAACCATGCCCGCCAGAGCGGAAGTGCCATTCTGTGGCGCGATATTCTGAAAGCGCAACAGGAATCCTGCAAAGCATCAAAACTGTTGAGCGAAGCGCGGGAGTTCAGGCTCGTGGACGGTATAGCCATGTCGTTCACAACGCTTGAGGGATGCCAGATCGTCATGTCGTTCGCCGGTGAGCGGGTCGAACTCTCCCCAAATGACCTAAATATCGTGTCATTTGTCTCCTCATACGCGCTCGGCCATGCGCTGAGCCTGCGCGGAGATGACCGGTTCGGCCAACTTGAAGCTCTTGAAAAGGAGTGCTTGCAACTCTCCACGCGCGGGCGCTCTGTCCCGGAAATCGCCGAAAAGCTTGCCTTGTCGGAAAAGGAGGTGAGCGCTCATCTGGAGCAGGCGAAGCGGAAACTCGGCCCGGGCCACACACTTTACCGGCGGGGTGGACAACCGCGCCTTACACCACGGGAGAAGGAATGCCTGCAATGGGCGGCATTGGGAAAATCGGAATGGGAGGTTTCGCAGATACTCGGCATATCCGAGCATACGGCAGAGAAACATCTCCTCAATGCAAAAACAAAGCTGGGAGCGTCAAATCGCGTTCACGCCGTTGCTGAAGCCATCCGGTGCGGCGTCTTTGAATGAAGCGGTCTTACAGGAAGAAGGACATTTTCATTCCAGATCACACGAAAGTTGCGGAAGCTGAGAGATTGTGATGCTATAGTTGAAATATTGCGGGGGACGGGGAATCATGATGTGTAACTTCCAGTTTACGCGCAGATTGCGGTCTTGTGATATCTGGGATTTTTCAGGATCTTCTTTCAGAGGATCTCTTTTTTTCAAGAAAACAGATTTGGGGTTCAGGCTGTTAACTTGACAGGGATGATCGATGATGGATCATCTCGCCGGGAGTTGGGATGCGGGAAGCAATCGCGACAAACTGAATGAAGCCGATGGATTGCCGGCTGCCGTGTCTCCTTCGCCGATGGGGGACTGGCTGCCGATCCTGATATCTCTGTCGATCGACGAAGAAGAGGCCCGTCGCGTGGATGCGCGGGCAAGGCTCGCGGGGGTCTGTTTCCAGACGGAGCTTCTGTCTTCCGGCCTGGTGTCGGAGCGGGCGCTGTTTCTCGCTCTTGCAAAGCACATGGGACTTGCCTTTGTTGCCCACCCGGATCCAGACGCTCTGGTCATGCGTGAGCGGCAGGGTCTGGCTGCGCTGGCACGGCGCGGCGGTGCGCGGGTAAGCCTGATCGTCGATGAGCGTGGTCAGTCGATCGTTCTGATCGCGCCAGACAGGCTGAACATCCCTGCTTTGAGATCGTTCGTAGAGCGATATCCGCGGGCGTCGACCCGCATACGCGTGGTACAGCCGACCGTTCTACGTGACGCGATCTCCGTCCGCTCGCAAAAGGCGCTCATGCGCATTGCCACGGAGAGGTTGTTTACAATCGCACCGGAGATGTCTGCGCGCATTGTCGCCAATGCGTGGCAGGGGGCGGTGCTGGGCGCGGCAACCGTATCGTTCGCCTTTGCAGCGCTGTTTGCGCCTTCGGCGACCCTGCTCGCACTGCATGTGCTGTTTTCGGTGGCATTCCTCGCCTGCGTTCTGCTGAGAGTCATGGTCCGGTTGGGCGGGCGGGTCTCGACAGAGCCGCGGATGACGACGGTCCGGCCCGCAGAGATGCCTGTCTACTCGGTGCTGATCGCACTCTACAAGGAGGCGGAGATTGTGCCGGATCTCCTCGTCGCGCTTGGCAGGATCGTCTGGCCCCGCGCCAAACTGGAGATCAAACTGGTCTGCGAGCAGGATGACGAGGAAACGCTCGCCGCCCTGAGAGCTCAGGAGTTACGCCCCTACATTGAGGTGATTGAGGTGCCGCCGGGTGTGCCGCGCACAAAGCCGAAGGCACTGTCCTATGCACTTCCGATGACGTCGGGCGCGTTTGTCGCGCTCTACGATGCTGAAGACAGGCCGCATCCGTTTCAACTGGTCGAGGCCTGGCATGCATTTCGCGGTGCGGATGAGCGCCTTGCCTGCGTGCAGGCTCCCCTGACGATCTCCAATCGGCGGGAGAGCTGGATTTCGGCGATGTTTGCGCTGGAATATGCCGCGCTCTTTCGAGCGGTTCTGCCTTGGCTCGCGCGACGCGGCCTCCTGTTGCCTCTGGGCGGTACGTCCAATCATTTTCGCCGGTCCGCGCTCGAGGCGGTGGGGGGGTGGGATCCCTACAACGTGACGGAAGACGCCGATCTGGGGGCGCGTCTTCATCGCTATGGGTACCGGGCGGACGTGATCTGCAATCCAACACAGGAAGATGCCCCCACCGACATTCGCACCTGGGTGCCGCAACGCACGCGTTGGTTCAAGGGATGGGTGCAGACCTGGCTGGTTCACATGCGGGATCCGGCCGCGACCGCCCGTGAAATCGGGCTTCTGTCCTTCATCGTCATGCAGGTCCTGTTTGCGGGCATGGTCTTTTCAGCGCTCGCCTACAGTGTCTTCTGGGCGACCGCGCTGGGAATTGGCATCCATTGGTATCTAGGCGGCGTGTTCCGCCCCACCGAGAGCATCCTGCTTCTGGTCGATGTTTTGAATGTCGTGCTCGGTCACGTCGCCTTTCTGCTGTTGGGCTGGTCCGCACTCCAGAAGACCGAGAAGCCGGGCTTCTGGAAATGCATCCTCTGGACGCCGGCTTACTGGTGCCTGATGTCCATCGCTGCCTGGCGCTGCGTCTGGCAGCTCTACTGGAACCCCCATCACTGGGAGAAGACGCCGCACAAACGCCGCAACCGGGTGCGCCTCACTCCAAAAAACCGGGACCTGAACCGATGACCAGCTGATCCTCCTGGCCGATGGCCCCGAGATCGCGGTGATCATAGGAGATCGACAGGAGCATTCGCCGAATAACGGCGAGCCTTGCCCGCCGCTTGTCGTTGGCGCGCACCACCGTCCACGGTGCATGGGCGCTGTGTGTCCGCTCGAGCATAAGGTCGCGGAAGTGGGTATAGTCGTCCCACTTCTTGATGCCGGCCACATCCATTGGCGAGAATTTCCAGTATTTAAGCCGGCTGTGCCGGCGGTCGTGAAACCGCCCAAGCTGCGTTTCCTGACCGATGTTCAGCCAGAACTTGAAGAAATGAATCCCGTCATTGACGATCGCGCGTTCGAAATCGGGTGTTTCATCCAGGAATTGCTCGTGCTGGGCGGGTGTACAGAAGCCCATCACGGGTTCCACGCCGCCCCGATTGTACCAGGAGCGGTCGAAGGTGACCAATTCCCCGCTGGTCGGAAAATGCGCGACATAGCGTTGAAAATACCATTGGCCGCGCTCGGTCTCGCTTGGTTTTGGCAGGGCAACATTTCGCGCATTGCGTGGATTGAGATAGGCGCGGATACGCGAGATCGTTCCGCCTTTGCCAGCAGCATCGCGGCCCTCGAAGAGCGCCATGACGCGCGCGCCGCTTGCCTGCATCCAGGACTGAAGCTTGACGAGCTCAACCTGCAGCGCCTCCAGCTGCTCCTCGTAATCGTCCTTGTCGAGCTTTTCCTCGTAGGGATAGCCGCCCGCAGTCAGTTCCCTGTCCTTGATCCAGTCGGGCAGATCCGGGTCATCAATATCGAACACCCGCTTCTTGCCTGATAGTGTCAGCTTGAAGGGCTCGATCTTTTCAAGTGCGGGGTTATCCAGAGGCTTGTTCATAAAATCGATCCTGAACCGTGGGAGTGTCCATGCTATTTGCAGCTTGATACAAGGTCCAGCGGCGAAGAAGAAGCGGCAACAGGTCTTCATGAAACGAGCTCGATGAAGGGCTCTCTGGCGACCGCGGCGATGAAGGTGGTTGGTGGGAGTTGGTTGGCGGTATGAGTGATGAAGAGCGGCAGACGCCGCGAAGACGGATGCTGCGGTACATTGCAAAGAGCGCTGCGCCCCTGAAGCAGGCGCTTCAGGCTTTGGCGAACCGGAAAAATACCACCGAGCAGAGCGAGCGCCCCCGTGTCGTGCGTGGCGACATCGACTCGCTGCCGGCAGTTTATCTGGCGGCGGCCGTGCTTGATCCGCTTTACATTTTCGATGGCGCCGGAAGCATTCTTTATTCCAACGAGGCTGCGGACCTTGCTTTTGGGCCGATGACCAAGAGCGTTTCGCTACGCCTGAAATTCCGCGCTCCCGAAATGCACGAGCTGGTCAGCCGTGTCATTTCAGGCGCGGAGGAATCGACGGCGATCAATTATTCGGAGCGTGTCCCGGTGGAGCGTGCCTACCGTGTGGTGGCGAGCCGCATCGGAAACGACACCGGTCTCTACGTGCTGATGTTCAAGGATCAGAGCGAGGCGCGCCGGATCGATCGGATGCGGGCAGATTTCATCGCCAATGCGAGCCATGAGCTGCGCACGCCGCTTGCCTCCGTCGCGGGCTTCATCGAGACGCTGCGCGGCCCCGCGCGCGATGATCCAAAGGCACGGGAGAACTTTCTGCAGATCATGCAGAACCAGACGCAGCGCATGGCACGCCTGATCGATGATCTGCTTTCGCTTTCGCGGCTGGAGATGAAGCCCTATCAGAAGCCGAACGCCCAGCTTGATGTGGTGGCGCTGGTCAAGGGGGTGATTGAATCCATGCGGCATATCGCCCGGGAAAACGGGGTCGAAATCGTTTCGGAACTTGGCGATGCGCCGCTGCTTGTGGCCGGGCATTCCGATGAACTGGTTCAGGTGTTCGAAAACCTGCTCGAAAATGCCTGCAAATATGGCAGTTCGGGCGAACGGATACTGGTCTCGGCGGATCAGGCAAGCCCCATGGACGAGGTGCGGGTCAGGGTGCAGGATTTCGGTCCCGGCATTCCCGAAGAACATATTCCCCGCATCACGGAGCGTTTTTACAGGGTCGACGTCGAGACCAGCCGCACGCAGAAGGGCACAGGTCTTGGATTGTCCATCGTGAAGCACATTCTGACACGGCACGATGCGCGATTGTCGGTCAAATCGGCATCGGGCAAAGGCGCGACGTTTGTGGTTCACTTCCCGCCTGTCCCACCATCTGGCACCGGCGCCGAAAGCGCCTGAAACCAGGCCCAGCTTCAACCGTCAGACTTTCATTTTCCCGCCATCACAATAACTTAGAAAGTGCGGGATATAGCGACGCCGGATCGGCCGAGGAGGAATGAAACCATGCAAAACCAGCACACCATGCGGTCCTTCGACGATGAGTTGAATTACCTGTCGGACCAGATCGCGGCGATGGGGGGATATGCTGAGCGCATGGTCGCGGAGGCCGTTGCAGCACTTGTGCAATCGGATTCCGGGCTTGCCCGCAAAGTGGTGGAAGACGACGCTTTTCTTGACGCAAAGGAACGCGAGATCGGCGAACGGGCCGTCATCATCATCGGCAAGCGCCAGCCGGTGGCCGATGACCTTCGGGAAATCGTCGGCGCGATCCGCATCTCCTCGGACCTGGAGCGCATCGGTGACCTCGGCAAGAACATTGCCAAGCGTGTCGTCGCCGTCACCGAAGGCAAGCAGCCCGTCCGTCTCTTTCGTGGGCTGGAAGCGCTGGCCAGCCTGGCGCTCACCCAGCTCAAGGAAGTGCTGGACGTCTATGCATCCCGTTCGGTGGAGCGGATCGGTTTCGTGCGCGACCGGGACGAGGAAATCGACGCGATGTACACGTCGCTGTTCCGGGAACTCCTGACCTATATGATGGAAGATCCGCGCAATATCACGGCCTGTACGCATCTACTGTTCTGCGCCAAGAACATCGAACGCATCGGCGATCACGCGACCAACATTGCCGAGACGGTGCACCACATCGTAACGGGACGTCAGTTGCCGCTGGAGCGTCCGAAGGAAGACCAGAGCCACAGCGTGGTTGCGGAGCCGGACGCGTAGGCGCTTCTTTAAAACCCGGTGCTGCTGCGCTCCGGCCCACGCTCTGCGCGCAGGCCGGAGCGTTGCGTCATGCATTGGCGACAGCAATCGCCTCAATCTCGATCATCGCCTGGGGCGTGTAGAGTGCCTTGACCTCGACAATGCTGTCTGCGGGGTAGGGCGCGGAGAAGAACTCCCGGCGCAGGGTGACGACATCGTCGAATTTCTGCATGTCGGTCACGAAGATGGTCACCTTGGCGATGTCGCTTAGCCTCAGCCCACCGCTCCTGAGCGCCCGTTCCAGGTTTTTGAAAGCGCGCCGGCCCTGCGTGAGAAAGTCACCTTCGACGATCTTGCCGTCATTGCCGTAACCGGCCTGTCCCGAGACAAAGACGAGATTGCCCGCCTGAATCCCCTGAGAAAGCAGGTAGGGGGCATAGGGATCGGGATCGGTGACAATTTGCTTGAGTTGCATGGCTGTTCTCCAGTCAGGTTATGGAGCAGCTATGAACTTCGCGTTGGCCTGTGACAAAAGGCGATTTCTCATCATATAAATGAGTTCTATTCATCTATAGCGGAGACGTATCTTGACCTGGATGCCGTTGCCGGCGCTGCGCACTTTTGTGGAAGTGGCACGGCTTGCGAGTTTCAAGAAAGCGGCCGATTCACTCAATGTGACGCCAACGGCGGTCAGCCATCAGATCAGAAAGCTGGAGGAGCAACTGGGCGTCGCCCTATTCGAACGCCATGTCCGGCGCATATCGCTGACCCGGGAGGGCGCGCGCCTTTATCCGGTGCTGGATGAGGCCTTCGGGCGCATTGGCGAGGCGCTGGAAACGGTGCGGCGCGATGCCTCGCAGAGCTCTTTTGTTGTCGCGGCGACCATGGCCGTCTCGACGTTCTGGATTGGACCGCAGGTGCGTGCGTTTCGCGCGGCGTTTCCGGAATTGGGCTGTCGCATCCTCGCCTCCGATGATGTGGTCGACCTGTCGAGCGGGGATGCCGATCTTGCCGTTCGGTTCCAGCGAGATATTGATCCGAACCTCGAAAGCTTCGATCTTGCGCCGGGTCGGTTTGCGCCTGTGGCGGCTCCCTCGCTTGATCCGCAATCGCTGCAGGATACGCCTCTTCTGGCGTTCGAATGGGCTTCACCGCACCCTGAAGCACCCGATTGGGAGCGCTGGTGGCGGTCGGCTGGTCTCGGGCGCTTAAACGCCGGTCGCATCGTGTGGTTTTCGGATGAGGCCCACGCCGTGCAGGCGGCGATGGGCGGTCAGGGCGCCCTCCTTGCAAACCTCAGCCTGCTCGGGCGAGAGCTCGCCACAGGCGTTCTGCAGCGGCTGGATGGCCCGGTCATCTCTTATGGGCAATTCCGCCTTGTGCGCCCGCGCGGGAGGAAAAGTTCGGTGCAGGAGGCCGTGTGGCAATGGTGGTGTTCCGCCCTTTCTGGAGTAGGCTGATTGCTTCGGGCAAAGAAAAACCCGGCTGCGACGATGCGTCAGCCGGGTAGTCCAGAGGAGAGTTTTAGCTGTATCAGCGGCTCCTGCGCCGCTCCGATGCTGGCTGGTAGGCAAGGCGGGAGTGATAGGTGCAGTAAGGGCCGTTTTCACCGGCTTCATTGCCGCAGAAGCTGAAATCTTCCGAGAGCGGATCGCCATTCGGCCACTTGCAGGTGGTTTCCGTGAGCTGCACGAGTTCAAGCTTGCGCGAGATAGGAACCACCACGTCCGCGGTTGGGCGAAGGTAGGTCCGCGCCACCGGCTCTTCATCGAACTGTGCCTGAAGGGCCGTCGCGCCGACACTGACCGTGGTCGGCCGGGTGTTGCGCGGGCGGCGCGTCGTGGTCGTGCCCTGGGTCGATGGCGCCGCCTTTTTCTGGCGGGTACGCGGACTGGTCGCGCGGCCACGGCTGGACAGCTTGAGGCGGTGGACCTTGCCGATCACGGCGTTGCGGCTGACACCGCCAAGCTGAGCTGCGATCTGGCTCGCGCTCAGGCCTTCCGCCCACAATTTCTTTAAGGTTTCGACTCTTTCGTCAGTCCAGTTCATCGGGACACGCTCCTGTCCAGCGTGCGGAATCCGAATCCATTCCCGCTCAGCCAAAGCCGAGGGAGCACCATATGATCATGGTAGGTGTGGTCCGCCGCACAAAATGTAGTCTTTTTGCTTGGGCTGAAACTACCTTATCGGCAGACTCCGTGACAAGAGTCCTTACCGTAAGCTGATTCGGTTTTTGGGGTTTTCCCCAATTTGCTGCTTTTTGCTGTCACTGAGCTGTCGTGCCTGCGTGCGTTGACAGGCAAGCGGAAACAACCGATAAATCTCACGAGTGCCGCCCCTTGGGCGGCATTTTGATTTCATTCTTTCGTACCCGTGGCTGTGCGGGGCGAAAACCAATCTCAGGCTCAGCGGAGACCGTGTGGATGCGTGAATCTGCGCTTTATGGAACTTATGCTCGTCAACCTCTCGCGTTTGAGCGGGGCGAAGGGTGCTGGATAGAGACTGCCGACGGCGATCGCTATCTGGATTTCGCCGCCGGTATCGCGGTCAATTCGCTGGGCCATGCCCATCCGCACCTTGTTGCCGCGCTGACGGAGCAGGCTGGCAAACTATGGCATGTCTCCAACATTTACGAGATCCCCGGCCAGGCCCGGCTCGGCGAGCGGCTGGTCGAAAACAGCTTTGCCGACAAAGTGTTCTTCACCAATTCCGGCGCCGAGGCGCTGGAATGCGCCATCAAGACCGCACGGCGCTATCACCACGTCAACGGGCACCCGGAACGCTACCGCGTCATCACGTTTGAGGGGGCGTTCCACGGCCGTACACTGGCAACGATCGCAGCCGGCGGACAGGCCAAGTATCTTGAGGGCTTTGGCCCGAAGGTCGAGGGTTTCGACCAGGTGCCGTTCGACGATACGGAAGCGCTTCTGAAAACCATAGGCCCGGAGACCGCGGCCATCCTGGTTGAGCCGATCCAGGGCGAGGGCGGCGTTCGCCCGATCCCCAACGCATCGCTGCGGCGTTTGCGGGAATTGTGCGACAGGCACGGTCTGCTGCTCATTCTCGATGAAGTTCAGAGCGGCGTCGGGCGCACGGGCAAGCTGTTTGCGCATGAATGGGCCGAGATCACACCGGACCTGATGGCGGTGGCGAAGGGCATTGGCGGCGGCTTTCCGCTGGGCGCCTGCCTGGCAACGGCGGAAGCGGCCAAGGGCATGACCCCGGGCACCCATGGCACGACCTTCGGCGGCAACCCGCTTGCGATGGCCGTGGGCAATGCCGTGCTGGATGTCGTGCTGGAAGACGGCTTCATGGAGAGCATCAGCCAGAAGGGGCTGCTGTTCAAGCAGAGCCTGGCTGCCGTTGCGGACGAATTCCCGGACATTGTTGAAGGTGTCCGCGGCGAGGGCCTTATGCTGGGCATCAAGTGCAGGGTGCAGAACCTGCGCCTTCTGGAAGCGCTGCGCGACCAGAAGATGCTTGTGGTGCCGGCCGGCGACAATGTGCTGCGCCTTCTTCCGCCCCTGATCATCACCGAGGATGAGATCCGCGAGGCAGTGAAACGCATTCACGACGCTGCCGCTGCGGTGAGGGCGACTGAAAAAGCCGATGCTTGAGAAAACCAGGGAGACGGGCATGGCCAGCGGTCTGCGCCATTTCATTGATCTTTCGACCGTTGATCCGCAGGACCTGCGGTTCATGCTCGACGATGCGCGGGCGCGCAAGGAACGCCTGAAAGCCGGCGAGCGTGAAAAGCCGTTCGAGGGCAAGGCGCTGGCGATGATCTTCGACAAGCCGTCGACCCGTACCCGCGTTTCCTTTGATGTCGGCATGCGCCAGCTTGGCGGCGAGACGATCATGCTCACGGGTGCGGAAATGCAGCTCGGCCGTTCCGAGACCATTGCCGATACGGCAAAGGTGCTGTCGCGCTATGTAGACGCGATCATGATCCGCACGACAGCCCATGAGCGTCTTGTCGAGCTGGCGGAAAACGCCACCGTTCCGGTGATCAACGGCCTGACCGACGACACGCACCCCTGCCAGATCATGGCCGATATCCTGACTTTCGAGGAGCATCGCGGTCCCGTCAGGGACAGGCTGTTTGCCTGGACGGGTGACGGCAACAATGTGCTGCACTCGCTGATCGAAGCCTCCGCCCGCATGGAGTTTCGGCTTAACATTGCCGTCCCTCCAGGCAGCGAGCCGATGGAGAAATATGTCGACTGGGCGCGCGCCAATGGCGGCCGGGTGACTTTCACGAAAACGGCCGAGGAAGCGGTGGCCGATGCCGACTGCGTCGTGACCGACACCTGGGTGTCGATGGGGCAGGAGCATCGCGCGCGTGGCGACAACGTGTTCAAGCCCTTCCAGGTGAATGAGGCGCTGATGAAGCACGCGAAATCCGATGCGCTGTTCATGCATTGCCTGCCCGCGCATCGCGGCGAGGAAGTGACGGACGAGGTCATCGACGGGCCGCACTCGGTGGTGTTCGACGAGGCGGAAAACCGTCTGCACGCACAGAAAGCGGTACTTGCATGGTGTCTCAACCGGTGACGAGCGAAACGAGGCAGTTGGGCGAATTCGGTTTTGCCGGCGACGATCACGTCGTTCCGTTCGACGTGGATCCGCTGGATGTGCGCGGTCGCGCGGTCCAGCTTGGGCCCATGCTCGACCAGATCCTTGCCCGCCACACCTATCCCGAACCGGTGGCGCGGCTGCTTGCCGAAGTCATCGTTCTGACGGTGCTTCTGGGAAGCTCGCTCAAATTCGAGGGCAAGTTCATCGTCCAGACCCGCTCCGACGGGCCGGTCGACATGCTGGTGGCGGATTTCTCCACGCCGAGTTCCATGCGGGCCTATGCGCGCTTTGACGAGGCGCGCCTTGAAGAAGCGATCGCTGCAGGCAGGGACGCTCCCGAGGATCTGCTTGGCGCCGGCGTTCTGGCTTTGACGGTTGATCAGGGCTCAGACATGCAGCGCTATCAGGGCATTGTGCAGCTCGACGGCACCACGCTCGAGGACGTGGCACGCACCTATTTCCGTCAGTCCGAGCAGATCCCGACCGAGGTCCGTCTCGGTGTCGCCAAGATGGTGCTTCCGGGGGGCGAGAGCGGGCAGGAACACTGGCGTGCAGGCGGGTTACTTCTGCAGTTCCTGCCGGGGTCTCCAGAGCGCATGCGCGGCGTCGACCTTCCCGGCGGCGATGGCGACGAGGACCACGACGGCTCGACCCATCCCGAAGACGACGCCTGGCAGGAAGCGCGCATGCTGCTCGCCACCGCGGAGATGACGGAGCTGGTTGACCCCACGGTCGGCGCCGAGCGCCTGCTTTACCGTCTCTTTCATGAGCATGGCGTGCGCGTTTATGAAGGAGCGGACGTGCGCGACGACTGTTCGTGCTCGCGCGACAAGATCAGGTCTGTTCTGGACGGGTTCACGCCGGAAGAGGTGGCTGACAGCATCGAGGATGGCGTCATTCGCGTCACCTGCGAATTCTGTTCGACCGAATACGTGTTCGACCCCGGCGATTTCAGTTGATCCGCGTGGCGGCACCCGGCAGATCGAGCGAGAATGCCGGGATGTCCACGTCAAAGAACGCACCGCGCGGCCCGCGCATCGTATACCGCCCGACCATGATGCCCGAGGGGGCGGTTAGCGGGCAGCCGGATGTGTAGGTGTAACTGTCGCCCGGCTGCAGCACCGGCTGCTCTCCCACCACGCCCTCTCCGCGCACCTCCTGTACCCGCCCCGTTTCGTCGGTGATGTGCCAGTAGCGCGCGACGAGCTGCACGGTCTCGGGCGAATGGTTCGTGATCGTGATCCGGTAAGCCCAGACGAAATGCCCGTTTTCGGGGTCCGACTGCGCGGACAGGTAGCTGGGTTCGGCGCTTACTTCGATCGATTGGGTGACAGCTCTGTACATGGTTCAAACTCGCCTTGCGCGCATCCGACGCAGGAAGGGTGGGTCCTTCCCGTGAAAGATCAAGAGCATAACAGAGATGACATGGCGGTTCATGTATGAGGTTCGATGATCTTTCATGACGCCATTGTGAGCGGCATGAGAGGTCGAATGGCGATAAGCATGGGGCATTGAGGACAACGTGCTGGTGAAACATGCTTGACGGTTGGGCGCACCGAAAGATCGATCCCGGATTATCGGCCATGGCCGCGCAGCTTGCGGCAGCGGGGGTGCGCGCCAACGCTGTCACCTATGCGGGGCTTGTCCTGGGGTTGGCCGCCGCTGCCGCCATTGCATTTCAGGCTTACTGGGCCGGGCTCGCCCTCATCCTGGCCAGCCGTTTATGCGACGGGCTGGACGGAGCCGTTGCCCGGATACACGGCAAGACCGATTTCGGCGGGTATCTCGACATCGTTCTGGATTTTGCCTTTTACGGGGCCGTGCCGCTCGGCTTCATCATCGCCGATCCCGGTGCCAACGCAATCGCCGGCGCCGTCCTGTTGCTGGCGTTCTACGTGAACGGGGCGAGCTTCCTCGCCTATGCGATCATGGCGGAAAAGCGCAGGCTCAAGAGCGATGCGCGCGGTGAGAAATCGCTGTTCTTCACTACGGGGCTTGCCGAAGCGAGCGAGACACTGGCCGTATTCGTGGCCATGTGTCTCTTACCGTCCTGGTTCCCGGTTTTTGCCTACGGGTTCGCCGTGCTTACCGCCTACACCACCGTGTCACGCATTGTTCTGGCGGGCAGACGGTTCGGCTGAACCCGCTTCAGGTCGCGTCCAGTGCCCGTTCGATGTCAGTGAGAAGATCGTCGCCGTCCTCAAGACCCACCGAAAGGCGCAGCGTGCCGTCGCCGATGCCCAGTTCGGCGCGGGCCTCGTCAGACAGATTCTTGTGCGTCGTCGTGGCAGGGTGGGTAATCAGGCTCTTCGCGTCGCCAAGATTGTTGGAAATCTGGAAGATTTTGAGGGCATTCTCAAAGGCGAATGCGTCCTTCTTGCCGCCTTTCAGTTCAGCGCAGATCAGGGTCGAACCGCCCTTCATCTGCCGGGCGATGATATCTGCCTGGGGGTGATCCTTGCGTCCCGGGTAGATGACGCGGGCGACCTTGGGGTGGTCGGCGAGCAGATCGGCGATACGGCCGGCGCTCTCGGTCTGCTGGCGCACGCGCAGCGGCAGCGTTTCCAGCCCCTTGAGCAGAGTCCACGCATTGAAGGGCGAGAGGCTTGGCCCCGTATGGCGGAAAAAGTCCTGCAATTGCTCGTCGATCCACTCCCTGTCCGAAAGGACGACACCGCCCAGACATCGGCCCTGACCGTCAATGTGCTTGGTCGCGGAATAGACGACCACATGCGCACCGAGCTCAAGCGGCTTTTGCAGAAGGGGGGTGGCGAAGACGTTGTCGACCACAAGCCGCCCACCAACTTCGTTGGCAAGGGCCGCTACGCCGGCGATGTCGGCCACTTCCAGAGTCGGGTTGGTGGGGCTTTCAAGGAAGAAGAGCTTCGTGTTCGGCCGCACGGCGGCCTTCCAGTTTTCAAGCTTCGCGCCGTCGACAAGCGTTGTCTCGATCCCGTAGCGGGGCATCAGCGTTTCAACCACCCAGCGGCACGATCCAAAAAGCGCGCGGCCCGCCACCACATGATCGCCCGCCCTGAGCGAGCAAAGCAGCGCAGCGGTGACGGCGGCCATGCCGGAAGACATGGCGCGCGCCTCTTCGGCGCCCTCCAGCGCGCACATGCGGCGCTCGAACATGTCGACGGTCGGATTGGCATAGCGGGAATAGACGAAGCCCGGTTCCTCGCCCTTGAAGCGGGCTTCCGCCGCTTCCGCGCTATCATAGACAAAACCCTGCGTCAGATAGATCGCTTCGGAGGTTTCGCCAAAATGCGAGCGGGTGACCCCGCCATGAACAAGCGCGGTCTGTGCTTTCCAGTCGTTCTCGGAATTCTCTGTCATCGCTTCTACACCCAACAAAAAAACCGGCCGCGAAAAGCCGCATGCCGGTCCGGTGATCGAGCGCGGCCTTTTAGCGACTTCTTTAACGTGGCTGCAAGCCGACCGGCCAAATCACCACGGGATAAAGGTCCATTAGACCTTCAGGCGCCTTGCGTCAACGACAAGCGGCGCTAAACCTCGTTCAATCAAACCCTGTGCAAGGAGAGGGGCGTTGGCAAAAGCGGGAATTCTGCCGGACAAGGACATTGCGGCACTGTTCGACAATGGGGCGCTCGCCTCGGCCCACCCGCTGGATGGCGACCAGATTCAGCCGGCCAGTCTCGATCTGAGACTTGGCACCATTGCCTATCGCGTGCGCGCCAGCTTCCTGCCGGGGCCGAACCACCGCGTTTCCGAAAAGCTCGAGAAACTCAAGCTGCACGAAATCGCGCTCGGCGAGGGCGCCGTGCTGGAGACCGGGTGTGTTTACATAGTGCCGCTTCTGGAAGGGCTCGATCTGCCAGATGGCATCTCCGCCTCCGCCAACCCCAAGAGTTCGACCGGCCGGCTCGATATCTTCACCCGTGTGATGACCGACCACGGGCAGGAGTTCGACAAGATCCCCGCCGGCTATTCCGGTCCGCTTTATATGGAGGTTAGCCCGCGCACCTTCCCGATCGTGGTGCGCACCGGATCACGCCTTTCGCAGATAAGGTTCCGCACCGGCAAGGCGCTGCTCGATGAAAGCGCGCTGGCGGACCTGCATGCGCGCGAGACGCTTGTCGCTTCGGACGAACCCAATATCACCGGCGGCGGTATCGCGCTTTCGGTCGATCTGAGCGGTGGCGAAAACGGCTTGATCGGGTATCGCGCAAAACATCACACGGCGCTCATCGACGTGGACAAGCGCGATCAGCACGACATCGCGGATTTCTGGGAGCCGCTGACCGGCGACGGTGCGGGCGGCCTGATTCTCGATCCTGACGAGTTCTATATTCTAGTGTCGCAGGAAGCGGTGCATGTGCCGCCGCACCACGCTGCCGAGATGACGCCCTTCGATCCGCTGGTGGGCGAGTTTCGCGTGCACTATGCGGGCTTTTTCGATCCGGGGTTCGGGCATTCGTCCGCTGGCGGAACCGGCAGCCGTGCGGTTCTGGAAGTGCGCAGCCACGAGGTTCCGTTCATTCTCGAACACGGCCAGATCGTCGGCCGTCTCGTCTACGAGCGGATGCTCTCACGCCCCCGTGCGCTCTACGGCGCGGACCTGAAGTCCAACTATCAGGGCCAGTCGCTGAAGCTTTCCAAGCACTTTCGCATGCGCTGATCGCAGGGGTCAGCGCTCTTCGCGCGCCTTTTCGACAGTCAGTGCCTGCACCTCTTTGCGCAGGGCGCGGATTTCATTGAGGATGATCTCCTGCTCGGCCTGCAGGGCCGTGCGTTCTGCCGAAGCCTCTTCATCATGCTCGGCCTGCATGGCCGAGACGATGATACCGATGAACAGGTTGAGCACCGTGAAAGTGGTCGAGACAATGAAGGGGATGAAGAACATCCAGGCGAGGGGATAGACCTCCATCACTGGACGGACAATGCCCATCGACCAGCTCTCCAGGGTCATGATCTGGAACAGCGAGTAGGCGGACAGGCCAATCGTGCCGAACCAGTCCGGAAAAGAAGCACCGAACAGTTTGGTGGCCATGACGGCGAACACGTAATAGACGAGACCCAGAAGCAGCATGATGGAGCCCATGCCCGGCAGGGCCGCAATGAGGCCTCCGACCACCCGGCGCAATGACGGCACCATGCTGACCAGCCGCAGAACGCGCAGGATACGCAGGGCGCGTAGCACCGAGAGCCCGGCCGTTGCGGGCACGAGGGCGATGCCCACCACCACGAGATCGAAGACGCGCCAGGGATCGCGGAAGAAGTTCTGCCGATAAACCGCCACACGGGCCAGAAGCTCGGCGACGAACACGCCGAGAATTGCCTGATCCAGCGTCTGGAGCAGTGGACCGAAAGCGTCCATGGCCCGCTCGGAGGTCTCGAGACCGAGCGTAACCGCATTGATGATGATGAGAACGGTGATGACCGCTTCGAAGCGGCGGGATTCGATCAGGCTCTTGAGCGATTGCACGTTTGGCAGTCCGGTTGGTGATTTGTAGAATTGGGCGGCAAACAGGTGGGATGGAAATGGGGCGACGTCAAGCCGTCCATAACAGTCTGGCCACAAGCGTGTGCTTCATGCGCACAGAGCAGGCAGGCGCGTCACGCTTTGTCACGTCAAAAAAAGAGGCAGGGAGCAGTGCTCCCTGCCTCGTTCATTCATTTGTGTTGGCGGTTCTCAGCCGATGGCTTCACCATCTTCGCGCCAGACGGAGATCACTGCCGAGCGTGGCTTTCCATTGCCGTCCGGCCAGTTGCCGCCCGGATGCTGGATGCCGACGAAGGCGACCTTCCTGTCCGCCGACCAGGTCAGGCCGGTCACCTCGGCGCCGTTCGGAGCTGTGAGGAAGCGGGCGATTTCACCGGTCTCGGGATTGCCCACCAGCATCTGGTTGTTGCCCTGCCCCTCGAACTCGCCTTCATTGCTGTCGTCGCCATCGGTCTGGATCCACAGCATCCCGTCGGAAGAGAAAGCCATGCCATCGGGCGAGTTGAACATGTTGCCTTCGTTGATGTTGTCTGAGCCGGCATAGACATTGTTGTAGGCCTTCGGATTGCCGGCCATGACGTAGAGGTCCCAGGTGAACGTGTCGGCGCCATGGTCTTCGCCTTCCGGCCGCCAGCGAACGATCTGGCCGAAATTGTTGGTCTCGCGCGGGTTGGGGCCGCCGACGGGCTGTTCATCGCCGCCGGCATTGGCCTTGACGCCGCGGTTCTTGTTGTTGGTCAGGGCGCAATAAGCCTCGACCCGCAGCGGATTGGCGGCCACCCATTCCGGACGGTCCATCGTGGTGGCACCGACTTTCGATCCGGCCATGCGGGAGAAGACGAGGATTTCCTCGATCGGCATGCCGGTGGTCTCCGGCGTCAGGGCCAGCCATTCGCCGGTCATGTCGTCATTGAACCTGGCAACGTAGAGCGTGCCGTCCGAAAGCAGCCCGTCCGTCGGCTGGCCTTCGGCCCAGGTGCCATTGGATACGTAACGATAGATGAACTCGCCGCGCTCATCGTCGCCCATATAGACCACGACGCGCCCGTCGGCAGCCTGCACCATCTCGGCGTTTTCATGCTTGAAACGTCCGAGTGCGGTGTGCTTGACAGGCGTCGATTCCGGATCGAGCGGGTTGATCTCTGTCACCCAGCCGTGGCGGTTCGGCTCGTTGGGCTCTTTGGACAGGTCGAAGCGCTCGTCGAATTTTTCATAGGCGTAGCGGCCTTCGCCGCCGATACCGTAGCGCACTTCGCCTTCCGTGGCCTCGCGTTCGGCTGTCGTGCCGAAATAGCCGTTGAAGTTTTCTTCGCAGGTCAGATAGGTGCCCCAGAGCGTCTTGCCGGAGCCGCAATTGTTCATGGTGCCCTTCGGCGAGCGGCCTTCCGGATCGGCGTTGGTCCTGACCAGATCGGAGCCCGCGGCAGGGCCGTCCATGGTCATCGGCGTCTCATGCGTGATGCGGCGGTTATAGGGGCTGTCGAGCACCACGGCATAGCCATCGCCACTGTCAGCGATTTCCAGCACCGTCACGCCCTGCATGTTTTTGAGGAGTTTCACCTCGTCCGCATTGCGGGGCATGCCTTCCGCTTCTGCCGGCAGGTTGATCTTCGGGTTCACATATTCGGAATTGATGGCAAGGATTGTCCTGTCGCCATCGACAAAGGTCTCCATGCCGTCCGTGTTCTCACCGAACACCCTGTCCGACATCTCGACCGGCACGCCCGTTTCGGGTGAATAGGCGCCTTCTGCATCCTTGAAGAGCGGGTCGCCCCAGCGCACCAGGGGCTTCCAGCTATAACCGGCAGGAACGTGAATTTCGTGATCGGTGGCAATCCCGATTGGCTCGAAATTGAACGTTGCACCCTCCGCCTTTGCAGACGACGTGGAAGAAAGGACGCCCGTTCCCATAACGGCTGCGGCGGAACCGAAGGCGAGCACACCGCCCAGGAACCCGCGACGCGAAATGGCGCGCTCCACAACGGCGTCGAAAGCGTTGTTGTCAGGGCGCGGGTCGCGCATTTCGTCGAATTCGTCCCACGACAGGCGAACGATATCCTGCTTGTTCATGACGGCAGTCCTCTGGCTGTTTGGCTGGATCGAGCCGCCTGTGGCGGCATCTGCCGGTAGTCGTAGCGAATGCGTGCGACAGGATTGTTACAGCACTGTGTCCAGGCGGCGAGACTGATGAGGAACAAATGGAAAAGGCCGACCGTGGCGTACGGTCGGCCTTTCAGATGATCGTCGCATTACCGGTTTCGGAGAGATTAGAACTTCACCGCGGTGTGGAAGGTGAAGGTGCGGCCTGGCGCATAAACAGGCTCGATGCCACCGCGGTTCGAGCTTGCGGCAAAACCGGTGCGCTCAAAGTAGGTTTCATCGAACAGGTTCTCGACGCCGACGCGGATGGTCATGTTTTCATAGGATGGAGGTGTCCACTCGGCATATGTGTTGACCACCGTGTAGGCTGGCTGGTCGTAAAATCCTTCTGCCGTGGCATACGCGTCGGAAATCTTGCCCGCCCATGCCAGTGATGCGCCGAGCTTCAGATTGTAGTCGGGGATCTCATGGTCGATGTAAAGCGTGGCCATGTCGCCAATCGGCATGAACGTTCCGCTGTTGGGCAGTGCCGAAACACCGCCCACTGTCACCTTGGCCTTGGTGAACGTGGCGCCGATCTTCGTATTCTCCCAACGGTAACCCGCATTCAGCGTCACACCGCGTGAGCGGGCCTCATCCGGAGAATTGTGCAGCGTGCCGCCCGTTCCCCATTCATAAACGGGAAGACCGTCAATGCGCGTATCGAAGAAGGTGACGCCTGCGTTCCAGTTCTCGCCACCGAAGTTCGCACCCACTTTCAGGTTCTGCGCCGTGCCGGCGCTGAAACCGGGGTCCGTGGTGAAGCTGTCGTCACGGGCGTGCACATAGCCATAGTCGCCGATCACATAACCAAGCCAGGTGCGCGAGGCGCCGGCAAACACTTCGAAATGGTCGTTGAACTTGTAGGAAACCGTCGCGTTCACGCTGGCACCGCTGTCGGAGAATTTGTGGTCGTTCCAGTCGGTGAAGCGATGCCCGTCATAGCGCACACCGGTCGACAGGTTGAAGCCGTTGTCGAATTCGAAGCGCCCCTGCGCGAAAGCGCCGAGCTGAAAGGTCGAGAAGTCGCGGTAGCGGCGATTGTTGTTGCCGTAATTGTCGGTGAAATAGCCATGCCGCCCGAAATCGACACCAGCGGTGATGTTTCCGTAGTCGAAGGTGAAACGGTTCTGCACCTTGCCGCCGAACAGATCTTCATCCAGGGCCATGTTGCCGTTGGTGCGGTTCTGGTAGTTCGGACGCCAGTAGTTGTTTTCGCTGTAATAGAGCGTCACCTCCGGGTCCCACATGTCGGTGGGGGCGGTGGTCGTGTATTTCAGGTTCACGGCATCCCGCGCGACCTCGAGCGGATGCAGCGTATCGCCGGCGAGCCCCATGTTCATCTTGATCAGGCGGTCGGCCTTGTCGCGGCTGCGCTCATAGCCAAGCTCGATGCGATGGCCTTCTGCTTCATAGCCGAGCTTGGCGAGAATGTTGCGGGCCGCGGGCTTGGTGCCGAGGATTTCCAGCCCGTCGCCGTTCTTGTAGTTCTTGCCGGTCGCACCATGGGTCATGAGGAACCAGTCGAACCCTTCATGCCGGCCATAACCCGCGGCACTGCCCGATAAGCCGCGGCCGTTCGTACCATAAGAGAGGCCGAGCCGGGCACCGAGGTTCTTTCCGTCTTCAAGCAGATCGAGTGCGCCGACGGTCTCGTAGCGGATCGCACCCGCTGCCGCGCCAAAGCCGGAATCGGCGGCGGCGGCGCCTGCTTCTACCTCGACGCGCTTGAGGAAGACGGGATCGACGACGTTGGAGCCCGTGTGATGCCAGCTTGTCGCGGTCTGCGGCACGCCGTCGACGCTGACAGCCAGGTGCGACTGTTCCATCCCGAGGACGTGAATGCGCTTGGAAGGGCCGCCACCGCCCGAGACGCTGATCGAGGATTCACGCGTGAAAAGTTCGGAAACATTGGTCGGTTGCAGGGTTTTCAGGTCTTCCTGCGTGACGACGGTTCCACCCGTCGCCTCGATATTCTCCTTGCCGTCGCTGATGACAGTGATCGTATCGAGGACGGTTGTGGTCGGGCTGTTTTCCTGCGCCTGCAATGCCGATGAAAGCGCAAGCAACGAAACGCCGGTAAGCGGCAGTATCCGCGTGAACGTCATATTCTTTCCCTGTTAATCCCCGGCCGGCAAGCGCTTGGCCCCGGCTTGGCGGCCATAAGTCTGATGATGCAGCGGGCTGAAACCGGATGAAGCGCAGAGAGCGTGCATGCTGATGCAACCGTGCTGCGTCCGTACCCCACCGTAATCGCCCCCTCGCATGCGGACTTCCCAAGCCCCGTGCCGGGCGCCCATCGCCTGTTTCAGGCGGCAGGCTTGCTTCTCGCACCGGCACGGCTTAATCTTGAGAAGATTGGTCATGTATATGTTTGGCCGCGAAAAGGAGTCGAGCCGAAAGAGTTTGTCGGGAACCGCAATTTCTTAGGCGCAAACGGCATTGTACCGGCCTGGTGCGGCTGCGCCGGATCGGTGTCAGGGTCATTGAATGCAGTACACATCACAGGAACTTTTTGTCGGTGCCATCGAGGGAGTGTCGAACTGCACGTCCGATACGCGTGAACTGGGCATCTGGCCGAAATTCATGCTGATGGTGCTCTTGCAGGGCGCTCAGCACTTCATGATCGATGAAAGACATTTCGAGATCGACGCGGGCACCGAGGAGGCGAGCTCTCCGGTTGTGTTCATGCTGAACGTGGCCAAGGACAGTCGATTACGCTTCTTCAACGACAGCCGGACCCCGCTGCGCAAGGTCATGATTTCGGCGCCATTGCCCTGGTTGCAGCGTCTCTTCGACACACGGGATGAGGCGCAGAAATCGGCGTTGCAGAGCTTTTTTGCGCAGCACCTCGCCCACTTTTCGTTTCAGCCCGGCCAGCACATCGTGCAATCGGCTCAGAAGATCATGCATCCACCGCCTGCGCTGGAGGGCGAGCTGACTTCCCTTTATCTGAGAGCGCAGGGGCTCGACCTGATGTGGCAGTCATTGCTCACCATGCTGGCTGACAGGAAGGAACAACTTCCCGCGCCGACACTCATGAGCCTGCGCTATTGCGAGCGCGCACGTGATTTTGTCATCGGCAATCTGGACCGGGAACTCACCATTGGCCTGATCGCACGCGAGGTTGGCTGCAGCGCGTCCACGCTGCAGCGGCATTTCAAGACGCATTTCGGGATGACGGTCTTCGACTTCATAAGGCAGAAGCGTCTCGAGGCCGCGCGCACGGCGCTTGCCGACGATGGCATCCCGATCTCGCACGCAGCACATCTGGCTGGCTACAACAACATTTCAAGCTTCACGACGGCCTTTCGAAGGGCATATGGCGTGACGCCGAAACAGGTGCGTGTTTAGCGCGGTCCCAGGAAAAGTGGAAACCGGTTTTCTGTCGATGCGCCGGGCAGAAAACCCGGCGCGACATTCAAAACGTGACGCCGAGTGTCGCCTTCAACCCGTGGTCACCGGCATGGGATGCGATCCTTCCGGAATAGGACAGCCCGAGATCGTGCGGATCGTTGCAGGATCCCCGCTGCAATAACTATTTATATCGCTTTGAACATATGATCAAAGAAAGAGACTAAAGAATCAAAAACACCGCCGAACAGGTCGTAATATAGGTATAAAATAGTTTGCCGATTTAATCGAATCATTACAATTGTTGTGCAGCCTTTCTATGCGGGTGGGTGGCTGAATGAATTCCTGATTCAGGAATTTGCTGAACCATGAGGGGACAGCATGCGAACTCATTTCCTATTCGCAATGACCGCCCTGGGTGTATTTTTAGAAACCTTAGAGCCGGCTTCCGCAGCCACCGCCACTGGCTCGATGAATGTCCAGATACAGATCATTGCCGAGTGTCTGGTCACGTCGGCTACGGATCTCGACTTTGGCACTGAAGGCATTATTGCTTCCAACATTGACCAGACCAGCACGATCTCGGTTCAATGCACTGACGGCACCCCTTACAATGTAGGGCTCGGGGCGGGAGCCGGCAGTGGCGCGACCGTCACCAACCGACTGATGACCGGACCGGCCTCCGCCACGATCGGCTATGCGCTCTACCGGGATTCCGGACGAACGCAGAACTGGGGGGAAACGGTCGGTACCGATACGGTTGCCGGCACCGGAGACGGCAACGTTCAGGCAATCACGGTGTATGGCAGGGTGCCCGCGCAGGCCACGCCGGGAGCCGGCACCTACACCGATAGCGTCACCGTCACCGTTACGTACTGATCCAGAGCAATTCCAGGAAAAGTGGGAACCGGTTTTCCGTCCGGAATTGCGCAAAAACAACGAGATAGAGCGTCTCCGCAAGTCAGCGAAAAGCAGAAGCGCTCTGGGTCCTGACCCTAGCCAGGAGGGAAAACGCCATGCGAACCCTGCTTACAGGCCTCGGTGCGATCGCACTTTTCGCGCTGTGTGGTCTATCGCCTTCGAGTGCGGCCTCGCTAAGGGTTGCGCCGACGACCGTCGACATGATCGCACCCGACAGCGCTGCGGTTCTCAATCTTCGAAACGAAGCAAATCGACCCATCAACGTTCAGGTGCGCGTCTACAGATGGACCCAGGAAGGCGGTGTCGACCGACTCCAGCCGACCAGGGACGTTGTTGCAAGCCCTCCCGCGACCCAATTGCCTGCTGGAGCCGACTATGTTCTCCGCATTGTGCGGGTGGCCAGGCGTCCCGTGCAGGGCGAGGAGAGCTATCGCGTGGTGGTCGATGAACTGCCAGACCGGGCCCGCCAGAGGGCCGGCACGGTGAGCCTGGTGGTCCGGCATTCGATCCCGGTCTTCTTCAGAAGTGAGAATGCGGGCGCGCCTCAGGTTGCCTGGAGTGTCAGCCGGAGTGGAGCGACACTGATGCTTGTCGCCCGGAACAATGGAGCTGGCAGGCTCCGGCTTTCGGACGTCAGGATCAGCCAGGGCGCGAGGCGCATAGGAAGACGTGACGGGTTGGTCGGCTATGTCCTGGGCGGGGCAACGATGCAATGGCCGATCGGAAGTGCCGGTAGCGTTGGGGGCGGGCCGGCGGCGCTGAGGGCACAGAGCCATCTTGGACCTGTCGAGGCAACGGTCCCGGTTCGCTAGCCGACTGACTGTCCTCGTTCTCCTTGCTCTGGTCGCATCGCCCGCAATCGCGGAAACTCAGGCAACCGATGCGCCGGCTCTGGAAACGGGGGCAACCAGCACGGTGGACCGGGAACTCTATCTTGAGGTCTTCATCAATGAGGAACCGACCGATTTGATCGGTGCCTTTGTGCATCGATCCGATGGAGAATTGGCTTCGTCGCCGGAAGAGCTGGCAGAGCTGGGCATCAAGCCACGCACCAAGGCGCAGGATCGCACCGGCCTCATCAGCCTGGACAGGCTGCCGGGCCTCACCTATCGCCTCGATGAAGCCGCACAGCGGCTTTATGTGTCGACCGGCGATGCGGGGCGGGCTCCCAGGGTGATCGATCTTTCGGTTACGGCAGATCAGGAAAGACTCAAGCCCCGCTCAGGCACTGGCGCGGTGCTGAACTACGCGCTGTTTGTTGGTTCGAACGCGCTTTTCGAAGGCGATGGCGCGTTGTTTCGGGGTGTTTCAGGCAGCTTCGATGGCCGTTTGTTCAGCCGGTTCGGAACACTGAACCAGTCATTCATTGCTGAGTATTCCGACGGTGCTTTCAACGGCTTCACCCGATTGAACACCACCTGGGCGTATTCCGACCCGGAGCGCTTGCTCACCTTCAAGGCGGGGGATTTCATCTCCGGAGGACTGTCCTGGACCAGGCCGGTCTATCTCGGCGGTCTCCAGATGCGGCGCAATTTTTCGCTGCGACCCGATCTGGTCAGTCTGCCCCTGCCGTCATTCTCCGGGACTGCCGCCGTGCCTTCGACGCTCGAAATCTATACGCAGAACGCCAGAACCTATTCTGGAGACGTGTCGTCCGGGCCGTTCAGTGTGGTCAACCTGCCGGTCTTCACGGGTTCCGGCGAAGCGCGCGTCGTTCTTCGCGATCGGTTTGGCCGGGAAACGGTGACAACCCTTCCCTTCTACACCTCCAGCATGCTCCTGCGCGAAGGCCTGCTCGACTTCTCGGTTGAGGCCGGGTTTCCGCGGCGCAATTTCGGCCTCAGATCCGGTGACTATGACGAACGCGTCTATGGCATCGCCAGCGTTCGCTACGGGCTGACCAACTGGTTGACGCTTGAGGGGCATGTCGAGCTTGGAGAAGACCTCGTGAATGCAGGCGCGGGAGTGGCATTCCCACTTGGAACCTACGGCGCCGCCTCCGTTGCGCTCGCGGGAAGCCGCAGCGGCGGCCAGACAGGCGGGCTGGTGAACGCAACGCTTGAACTGCGCCACAACGACTGGAGCTTTTACGGGCGCATCCAGCGCGCGTTCGATTCCTATCAGGATGTGGCATCGATCACCGCAGACCGGGTCTCAGCCGTAAGTGGGCTCCCGGTGTTCAGCGCGGGCGTGCCCCGGGCTGTCGACCAGGTCGCCATCGGCCTGCCCATGCCACTGGACCTTTCCAGTCTCAATCTCTCCTATACGCATCTGAAGGATGCCGACGGGGACAGAAGCCAGATTCTCGGCCTGTCATACAGCCAGCGTATATTCGAGAGGGGCAACCTCTATGCCAGTGCCTTCACGGATCTGGAAGACGACGACAGTTTCGGCGTCTTCGCCGGTGTGTCATTCCCTCTCGGCGGCGACGTGAATGTGACCTCCGGCGTCGAAAGCCGGCCGGATGGCGTGAACGGATTTGTCGAACTCGCCAAATCCGAAAAGCTGGAGAATGGCAGTTTCGGCTGGCGGCTCCGCACCTCTGAAGGAGAAACGCCGAACCGCAGGGCATCCGCCAGCTATCGCGCGTCCTTTGCGCGGTTCGAAGCGGGGATACAGCAGCACGACGATAAAACAAGGGCGACGGTGCAGGTCGATGGGGCCATCGTGGTGGCCGGCGGAGGCGTGTTCGCCACGAACCGCATTGACGATGCGTTCGCGGTTGTTGATGTCGGGGCGAGCGATGTCGTCGTGAAGCACCAGAACAGGCCGGTGGGCAGGACCAATCGGCAGGGCAGGATCCTTGTTCCCCGTCTGAATTCCTATGAGCGCAACACCGTGTCCATCGACCCGGAAAATCTCCCGGTGGACGCCAGTGTGCCGGCCACCAGAGAAGTTGTGGTGCCTGCATATGGCAGCGGTGTTGTGCTGGATTTCGGTGTCTCGGACACCCCGAACGCAGCCCTTGTGGAACTGGTCGATGCGGATGGCATTCCTCTCCCGGTGGGCCTGTCCGGCAGGCTACGCGATGGGGACGAGTTCGTGGTGGGCTATGACGGTCAGGCCTATCTGACCGGACTTCGAGCCCGGAATGCCCTCACGGTTCAACGACAGGACGGCACGTCATGTTCCGCAGAATTTTCCTACGAGCCCGACCCGGGCAGTCAGGTGACAATCCAGGGTGTCACATGCAGATAGGTTTCCTCAACAAACGGGTGCTGGCTGCGGCAATACTCGCCTGTCTGGCCAGTGGCCATGCGAAAGCACAAAGCTGCAGCTTTGGCATATCCGGCATGAGTTTCGGTCAGATCGATACGCTGTCCGGCGCACCAGCCGACAGCTCCACCTCAATGAGCATCAACTGTACCGGCCTGCCGTTGACGCGCATACTCATATGCCCGGGAATTGGCAGCGGCAGTGGCGGTGCAACGGCTTCAGCGCGGCAACTGGCTTCTGGCGGCAACCAGCTCAACTACCAGCTCTACGTCGATTCCGGACGCAGTGTGGTCTGGGGATCAAATTCGTGGCCATTTGCGCCGGGGCCGCCGGCATATCCGCTGACACTCAGTGTTCTGGGGCAGGGCAGCGGAACCGTCATAATCTACGGACGATTGTTTGGCGGCCAGGCAAGTGCGCCGCCCGGATCCTACCTGTCCTCATTTTCCGGAAGCGACGTCGAGATTTACTACCGCTACACCACTTCCAGCGACTGCAGCACGTCCCTTGGCAATGTCGAGCGGCCAGGGTTCACCGTGTCAGCGACGGTGCCGGCAAATTGCCAGGTGAACACCCAGGATGTCGACTTCGGTGCACGGGGCGTGCTGGCCACAAATGTCGATGCGACGGGTCAGGTCGACGTTACATGCACACCCGGCAGTGCCTACACGATCTCTCTGGATGGCGGCAATGCGGGTGCCCCGCCAACACAGCGGGAAATGTCGAAGGGAACGGAAACCGTGATCTACGGTCTCTACAGGGATGCCGCCCGCAGCCAGCCCTGGGGGAGCACGGCAGGCACGACGGTGTCCGGCAGCGGCAGTGGAAGCGGCCAGAGTTTTACAGTCTACGGACGTGTGCCCCCACAACACACCCCATCGCCGGGAACCTATGTGGATACGGTGGTCGTGACGGTCACCTATTGACGGGAATGTGCAGCCACCGGATCGCCAGCAGGCCCGTGGGCTGGTTTCGACGCCGGCTTTGTGTGATCATCCAGAAGGGGAGAATGGGAGAACCTCAACAAGATGCGTAAAGCACAGGCTTCGCCTGACCGGCGGTGTGCAGGGCGGAGTGCGGGTTAGTGGAAACGCCGCAATCGCCTGCCTTACGGTCCTATCATTCATGGATCGCCAATGAGACGCTGGAGGATTATTCACTGCGCTATGCGGCGCGGTCGTTCCGACGCTGGTCTCCGTTCGTCATCGCCAACACCGCGCTCGGCGGCATCTCGTTTCTGGCTCTGGAGGCCATCGGCGGGGCGATCACGCTCAGCTACGGGTTCGCCAATGCGTTTCCCGCCGTTCTGATCACCTGCCTGTTCGTCTTCGTGACGAACCTGCCCATCGCCTATTATTCGAGCCGCTACAACATCGACATGGATCTGCTCACGCGCGGGGCGGGGTTCGGCTATATCGGCTCCACCATCACGTCGCTGATCTATGCGACCTTCACCTTCATCTTTTTCGCGCTCGAAGGCGCGATCATGGCGCAGGCGCTGAAGCTGTTCGCAGATGTGCCGCTGGTGCTGGGCTACATCATCTCATCGCTCGTCATCATTCCGATCACCTTCATGGGCGTGACGATGATCAGCAAATTGCAGATGGTCACCCAGCCCATCTGGATCGCCATGCTGCTTGCGCCCTTCATCTACATCGCGGTCGGCCATCCCGAAACGCTCGATCAGTGGATGGCGTTTGCCGGCAGCGAAACGCCGGATGGCGGCTTCGATGTGCTCGCCTTCGGTTCGGCCATCGGCGTTCTGTTCGCGCTCTCCATCCAGATCGGCGAGCAGGTGGATTATCTGCGCTTCCTGCCCGACAAGACGCGCGAAAACCGCTGGCGCTGGTGGGCGGCGGTCATCTCCGCCGGTCCCGGCTGGATCGTGGTCGGCGGTTTCAAGATCCTGTGCGGCAGTCTTCTGGCCGTGCTTGCGGTCTCTGCCGGCCTCTCGCCATCGACGGCGCTTGAGCCGATCCACATGTATATCAAGGCCTATGAATATGTGAGCGACGACCCGCGCACCGTGCTGGCCCTGGCGGCGATCTTCGTTCTCATTTCGCAGGTCAAGATCAATGTGACGAACGCCTATGCCGGCTCGCTCGCCTGGTCCAATTTCTTCTCGCGGGTCACGCATTATCACCCCGGCCGCGTGGTCTGGCTGATCTTCAACATCCTGATCTCGCTGCTCCTGATGCTGCTCGGCATCTTCCAGACGCTGGAGCTGGTGCTGGCGGTCTACTCGGTCATCGCCGCCGCGTGGATCGGCTCCATCTTCGCCGACCTCGCCATATTGAAGCCGATGGGCGTCAGCCCGCCCTTCACCGAGTTCAAGCGCGCCTATCTCTACGATTTCAATCCGGTCGGCTGCGGGTCCATGGCGTTCGCCTCGCTGTTCGCCATCATCTGCTTCATGGGCAGTTTCGGCGATCTGGCGGAAGCCTATGCCGCGCCCATCGCCTTCTTCACCGCGCTCTCAAGCGCCGTTCTGATCGGCGTGGCGACACGCGGCCGCTATTATCTCGCCCGTCCGCGCGTGCCGCTTGCCGAGCCGGACAAGCCGGTGGTCCGCTGCGAAATCTGCGAGCTGGAATATGAGCGGCCGGACATGGTGCACTGCACCTTCTACCAGCGGCCGATCTGCTCGCTCTGCTGCAGTCTCGATTCCCACTGCCATGATGCCTGCAAGGCTCCCGACGCAAATCTGGAAGCGCCGCACTACCTGGGCCGCGCCCTGCGCAGCAAGATCGCGCCACGCATGACGCAGCGCTTGCTCAAGGTGAGCGGCGTGCTGTTCTCGCTGGCGGTGATGACGGCTGCCGTTTTCCTGCTGACCTACCGCTTGATCGAGCCGACCGCGCTTCAGCCGCATGTGGAAAGCGGCGCGCTTTTGCTGCGGGTGTTCCTGGCGCTCCTGCCGCTGCTCGCCATTGGCGCGTGGTGGATCGTTCTTTCGCATGAAAGCCGCGAGCTCGCGGAGCGCGATCTGGTGACATCGCTTGAAAAGCTTCGGCAGGCGCAGCAGGAGCTCGCCTCCAATGAGCGTCTGGCGGCAATCGGCCAGATCACCGCCACGGTCAGCCATGAGCTGCGCAATCCGCTGGGCACGATGGTCACCTCCGCCGACATTCTGCGCCGCTCGCTCAAGAACGCGGATGAGCCGGTCACCGGCGAATTGCAGCGCCTGCAGCGCAATGCCTGGCGCTGCGTGCGCATCATCGAGGATCTTCTGGATTTCTCGCGCAAGCACGCGCCCGTCATGTCGCCCGTCGCCATCGACCGCTGGGTCAAGCAGCAATTGAGCGAAGAGGATCAGGAGATCGCGCATCTCATCACGCTCAAGCTCGATGCCGGTTGCGATGTGCTTGCCGATGCCGAGCGTCTGCGGCAGGCCTTCTCCAATGTTCTGCAGAACGCGGCGCAGGCCTGCGAGGAGCGCGGGAAGCAGAGCAGTCAGATCATCATCTCCACGCAGCGTCTGCGCGACCGCGTCTACCTGTCGGTGTCCGACAATGGCGGCGGCATGTCTCAGGATGTGGCCGAACGCGTGTTCGAGCCGCTCTTCAGCACCAAGGCGTTTGGCGTCGGGCTCGGCATGCCGCTCGTCAAGCGCATCATGGAGCAGCATGGCGGCGATGTGCTCATCGAAAGCCAGAAGGGTGTCGGCACCACCGTATCGCTCGTTCTGCCATTTGCGGGAGCGCGTAAGGCATGACCGATCGTGAACTCGACCTCCCCGCAGAAGTCATCGGCGAACATCCGCTGCGCGAGACCACGCCGGCGGAAGACCATTGCGTCCTGATCGTCGACGATGACGAGGATTTCGCCGCAAGCCTGTCGGGCCTCCTGAAACTCGAAGGCTACAGGATCGTGGTTGCCCACGATCCGCAGGCAGCACTCGCTTTCCTCGAAGACGCGCGGATTGCGGTCGCTCTGGTCGATGTGCGGCTCGGCACCGGCAATGGCGTCGATCTGGTGCGCCAGATACGCCAGCGCGAACCTGACGTGGTGTGCGTGATGGTCACCGCCTACGCTTCCATCGACACGGCCGTCGAGGCGCTGCAGGCCGGCGCCTATGATTACCTCTGCAAGCCGTTCCACAGCGAAGATCTGCTTGCCACGCTCGCCCGCTGCTTCGAGCGCATTCGGCTTCTGGAAGAAAAGCGGCTGGCCGCCGAGCGGCTGGGGCAGAAGCAGCGCATGGAGGCGATGGGCCAGCTCACCAGTGGCATCGCGCATGACTTCAACAACATCCTCGCCGTTCTCCTGAGCAATCTGCGCTGGCTGGAGGAACGGCTGGCCGATCAGCCGGAACTGGCCGAACTGGTCACCGATGCGCTCGAGGCCACCAGGTCCGGTTCCGAACTCACCGACCGCCTGCTGCGCTTTGGCCGCCAGCGCGCGAAAGACATTGCGGTGGTCGAGCTTGGCGAGGCGCTTCCGCCGCTGATGCGGGTTCTGGGGCGTACGCTGGGGGACACGGTGTCCGTCACGCTCAATGTCGCAGACGGGTTGAACAGCGTGCTCATTCCCGCAGGGCAACTGGAGCCGAGCCTCGTCAATCTGGCGCTCAATGCGCGCGATGCGATGCCGGGCGGCGGCAGCCTGCATTTCGATGCGTCGAATGTGATCGTCCGCCCGGAGGATGCGCGCGTCGCTTCGGGGCTGTTACCCGGGCGCTATGTGCTTCTCTCGGTGCGCGATACCGGCCATGGCATGCCGGTGGCGGTGCGCCGCCGCGCGCTCCAGCCCATGTTCACCACCAAGCCGCCGGGGCAGGGCAGCGGTCTTGGCCTGTCGATGGTGGATGGTTTCGTGCGGCAGGCTGGTGGCCGGCTCGGCATTCTCAGCACGCCCGGCAAGGGCACCAGTGTCAATCTGTATTTGCCGGCGCACTATTCCTCGGACTGAGGCGCGAACATGTAACCGACACCGCGAATGGTCTTGATGAACTGGGTGTCGCGGGCATTGTCGCGCAGCTTGCGGCGGATCTTGCCGATCATCACGTCGATGCTGCGGTCATAGGGGTTCCAGTTGCGGTTGGCGACGATGTCGAGGATCTGCTCGCGCGAAAGAACGCGCCCGCGCCGCTCCACCAGCGCCGCCAGAAGCTGGAATTCCTGGCTCGTCAGACGCACCGATTCTCCCCGGGGCGAGGAAAGCTGGTGCCGTGCGGGATCAAGTTGCCAGCCAGCAAAGCACATGATCGGCGAGCGGCTTTTCTCCTGCGGTTCCGGCATGCTGATGCGCTTTGCGAAGCGGCGCATGACGGTGCGGATGCGGGCCAGAAGCTCGCGCGGCTCGAACGGCTTGGTCACGAAATCGTCTGCCCCCAGCTCCAGGCAGACCACCTTGTCGATCGTGTTGTTCTTGCCTGAAAGCATGATCAGCGGCAGGTCGTGCTGGGCGCGCAGACCGCGCGCCAGCGAAACACCGTCTTCGCCGACCGGGAAGGTCAGATCGAGAATGACGAGATCGAAGTCTTCATCCGCCATTGCGCGGCGCATGGAGCGCCCATCCTCGGCGCTGGTCACGGCATAGCCTTCGCTCGTGAGGAAACGCTGAAGAAAGCGTCGAAGACGCTGATCATCATCGACAACAAGTACGCGATGTTTTTCGTCCGTGATCCCCATGACTCATACGATAGTCGCAAACGGTTGCATCGGTCGAGAAGGGAGTTTGCTCCGGCCTTTTGGAAAATGCGCCTTTTGTATCCGGCCAAAGGTAACCGGGGCGGGCACGACGCTGGCGGCTCTGGATGCGCCGATGGCAAATGACTGAAATGGCGTGTTTATTTCCGGCTGTTCAAGCGCAAACGAATTCTCAGGAATGTCCCCGGCCGGTTACAAAAAATTACAAACCCGGCGTTCTCCAGAGCCAATCGGCTTACAGTCCAGACCTAATCTTCTCCGGCACGGTTTCGTCCGGTCGCATCTTGCGGGCGGGCGCAAAAATGACGGGGGGCTCGACACTGGAACCTCCGACTGGCCGTTCAAGAGGAGGAGACCTATGCCTAAAACAGTGTTTTCAGTCGATCTCAACAAGGCACCCGAGGATCAGGCGATCAAGACGCACAATCGCTGGCATCCCGACATTCCGATGGTTGAGACCTTCAAGCGCGGTGAAGTGTTCCGCGTCGAGTGCTACGACTGGACCGGTGGTCAGATCGGCAACAATGACAGCGCCAACGACGTGCGCGATGTCGACCTGACCCGCGTTCACTATCTGAGCGGTCCGTTCGGTTTCGAGGGCGCAGAGCCAGGAGATCTGCTGGTCGTCGACATTCTCGATATCGGCGCAATGCCTGAATCCGAATGGGGCTTCAACGGCCTGTTCGCCAAGGAAAATGGCGGCGGCTTCCTGACGGAGCACTATCCGAACGCAACCAAGTCGTGCTGGGACTTCCAGGGCATCTACACGACCTCGCGCCACATTCCGGGCGTGCGCTATCCGGGCATCATTCACCCGGGCCTGATCGGCTGTCTGCCCGATCATGCGCTTCTGGCCGAAGCGAACCGCCGTGAGGAAGAGCTGGTTTCGACCGATCCGAACCGGGTGCCGCCGCTCGCAGCACTGCCTTATTCCGACACGGCGCTCATGGGCCAGATGTCGGGTGATGCAGCGCGCAAGGCGGCTGCCGAAGCATGGCGCACCGTGCCGCCGCGCGAACATGGCGGCAATTGCGACATCAAGAACCTGTCGCGCGGCTCGAAGGTCTATTTCCCTGTCTATGTGAAGGGTGGCGGTCTCTCGATGGGCGACATCCACTTCTCGCAGGGCGATGGCGAAATCACCTTCTGCGGCGCCATCGAAATGGCCGGCTGGATCGACATCAGCGTCGATGTCATCAAGGGCGGCATGGCGAAATACGGTGTCGTCAACCCGATCTTCAAGCCGAGCCCGATCGATCCGCATTTCGACGATTACCTGATCTTCGAGGGCATCTCGGTGGATGAGCACACGGGCGAACAGTATTATCTGGACGCGCATGTGGCCTATCGCCGGGCCTGTCTCAACGCGATCGAGTATCTGAAGAAGTTCGGTTACACGGGCGAGCAGGCCTACAGTATCCTCGGCACAGCGCCGGTGGAGGGCCGAATAGCCGGCATCGTGGACATACCGAATGTGTGCGCCACGCTGGCCATTCCGACAGCGATCTTCGATTTCGACATCAATCCAAACTCGACCGGGCCGACCAAACAGGTCTCCGGCGTGGATGTCGCGCGAACAAGCTGACGCCTGAACGGGCATATTCAATGAAACAAACGGGACAGCCGGGGTGGGACCCGGCTGAACCCGCCTTTCGGGAGGAAGAGCTGCCATGCTGCTCGGGTTTGCCTTGCTTTACGTCGGCGCCGTCCTGTTTCTCAACGGGCTGTGGCTGATGGGAAAGATCGACGACAGGGAGATTGTCGTCATCAATGTCGTGTCCGGCTTCGTCACGCTCTGCGTCGCGCTGGCTTCGGCATTCGGCGCTGCGGCGGATGCTGCGTCGATCAAGTCTGCGGCGCTGACGCTGCTGTTCACCACCACCTATCTCTGGGTCGCCTACAACCGCGTGGTCGCGGTCGATGGCCGCGGGCTCGGCTGGTTCAGCCTGTTCGTCGCGATCACCGTCGTGCCCATCGCGATTGAAGGGCTGGCCGGCGCGCAGACCCTCACCGACACCTGGCTCGGCCTCAACTGGGCCATCTGGGCGGTGCTCTGGTTCATGTATTTCCTGCTGCTTGCCTTGAAGCGTCCGATCCTGCAGGCCACTGCGGTCGTCACGCTCCTCACGGGCATCGTCACCGGCTGGCTGCCGGGGTTCCTGCTGCTTCAGGGAATGCTCTGAGCTTTTTCGTGCGGCGGCGTCAGGCCGCCGCACCATGCGAGACAGAATTTTCGGAGACCAACATGCCGCTTTACAATTACGTTTGCGAAGATTGCGGACCTTTCGACGAGTGGACATCCATGGCCGATGCAGGCAATGCATGCGCCTGCCCGAGCTGCCAGACGCCGAGCAACCGCGACGTGGCCGCACCGAGCCTCAGCCTGATGAACGGCACACTCCGGCGCGCGCTGGCGCGCTCGGAAAAGAGCGGCAGCGAGCCGCGCGTGGTCAAGAAGGAGCATCTGGCCGGCTGCGGCTGCTCGCTGTGCAATATCGGCAAGAAGGGCCCGCCTTCTCCGCGCAAGAAGTGGATGATCGGCCACTGCTGATCCAGGCACACGGCCTCGCGAGGCTGGCGGATGCGGGATCGTCTCCTGTATCCGCCAGCCTGAGAGTCGCTGTCCAAAAGGCCCGGCGCATTGCCCATTCCGGCGATGTGCTGTCCCTCGAACGCGCACCGAAAGCGATAGTGTCCGGAGGCGCTCGGGTGAGCCGCGCAAAACCCATGCGGCCTGCTCTCGATCTACATTGGAGGCGATGGCGCCGGGCAGGGATCGCAGCTACTGCCGGTGCGACAGCGGCGACCACGCTTGCCATGACAGCCGCCTTGATCGGCGGGCTGATGGGCGCCAATGAGGGCGTGGGCTATCTCCTTTCCTCTGGACAGGAGAACGCCGACACGGCCACAGTGATCGGCATGGTGCTGCTCCTCTTGCTCATGGGCTGGAGCTTTTATGAACTGATTGAAGCGTTGCGGCGTCGCATGGAGGCGCACTTCGCGGAAGGGTAGCGGATGACTGTGAACGGTCGTGTCTTCCTGTGCGTTCTGGATTCGGTGGGCATAGGCGGCGCACCGGATGCCGAACGGTTCGGCGATGCCGGTTCCAACACGGTTCTGCACATCGCCGAAGCCTGCGCCGCAGGCCGGGCTGAGGAAGGACGTTCCGGCCCGCTTCATCTGCCCAGTCTTTCCGCGCTTGGCCTTGGGGCCGCGCTCGAACTGGCCTGCGGCCAGTCTGCGCCGGGGCTTTCCGAGCCCGAGGCCGATGCTTCGTGGGCAGCACTTCAGGAAGAAAGTGCCGGCAAGGACACCCAGACCGGACACTGGGAACTGGCGGGCCTGCCGCTCGCCCGGGACTGGCACTATTTCCCGCACGAAGTTCCAGCCTTTCCGGAAGAGGCGATGGCGCGCCTTCGTGAGGCGGGCGGGCTGGAGCGCACGCTCTTCAATGCGCATGGCTCGGGTTCGGACGTGCTGGAGCGTTTTGGGGCGGAGCACGTGAAGACCGGCGCGCCGATCGTCTACACCTCGGCGGACAGTGTGGTGCAGATCGCCGCGCATGAGGAGACATTTGGTCTCGAACGGCTTCTGCAACTCTGTGAGGCAGCGGCCGAAATCTTCCATCCCATGAATGTCGGGCGCATCATCGCCCGGCCTTTTGTGGGGGATGCGGAAAGCGGCTTTACCCGCACCGCCAACCGGCGCGATTTCGCCATCGCACCGCCCGGAGAAACAATCTGCGACCGTGTGGTGGCCGCCGGCCGCACCGTGCATGCCGTGGGCAAGATCGGCGACATCTTTGCCGGCAAGGGCATTTCCCGCGTGCTGAAGGGGCCGAGCGACGATGCGCTGTTCGACCGGCTTCTGGAGACCGTCGAGAACGCAGCCGATGGCGATCTCGTCTTTGCCAATTTCGTCGAGTTCGACAGCCATTACGGCCATCGCCGCGATGTGGCGGGATATGCGCGGGCGCTGGAGTGGTTTGATCGCCGCCTGGCCGGGCTTCTGCCAAAACTGCGCCCCGGCGATCTGCTCATGCTGACCGCCGATCACGGCAACGACCCGACCTGGACGGGCACGGATCACACGCGCGAGCGGGTTCCGCTGCTTCTCGCCGGCAATCCGAGGCCGTGGCGGGGGAGCGCCGGTGTTCTGCCGTTCAGGCAGGTGGCGCAACTCGTGGCAGACCACCTGCTGAAGGGTGAGGCCTGACGTTTGGGCCGAAGTGAAGGAGCACTTCGGCAACGCGACATTTATCCGGGCAGACATTTCTTAGAAGAAGTGCATCCGACACAGGCGGAAACCGCAGTTCGGAGGAGAAGCAGGTGGAAGGTATTCGTTTCGAGAACACCCGGTTCGATCCAGATTTGATAGCGTTTCATGGCATCGCTCAGCAGATGGCCCGGTCTGTGGGAGACACTGTGGATTTGAGCATCGAGAAAAAGCTCGCGCAGGTGCAGGTTCCGGTTCTGGATGTTTGACGCTTTTGGACAGGCTGGCATCCGGAGCGTGCCAAGCCGGGATTAGGATGGGGACTCATTAATATGGCCGCGTCCAGTTCGGGGTTGGCTCTCTGCGCCCGTCGGGGAGAACGGCCAGGCCTTCTTTCCGACGCGTAGCAGGAGCGGCTGTGGCTCCTGCTCGACCGGCCTCGCGACGTCGCCTCGACACCGGAAAAAATACGCACAACATCCCACCCACGCACTTATAAACCCGCTCGCCGGCTGGCAGGAGAGCGGACCCGAGGCGACCTATACAGCTCTCGCCGTGATCTCCCAGATATTCTAGAAATCCTTTTCTTTCAATTGGTTGCGATATCTGGATCGCGTCAGAATTTCTGGCTGTGATCTTGTCCGGCGCCTCCGCCATCGTGTGCGGAATTTGCGCGCGGATCCGACGAACCCGTGAAGGGAGCGGACGAGGACGGATTTACAATCGTGATCCTATTGCTATGATGTCAGACCAATTTGGATGGTGACATGGCAGGCATCAGAGACACCTCGATCATAACAGCATTGCCGGCGCAGGACCGGGTCCGCCAGGTTACCGATGCGGTTGCCGCCTATATCGAGCGGGCCGAGCTGAAGGTCGGCGACCGTCTCCCGGCAGAGCGGGAGCTCATGTCTGCGCTGGGGGTCGGGCGGTCGACGATCCGCGAGGTCATCAGGCGCTTCGAGGCGCTCGGCGTGATCGAGACACGGCGGGGAAGCGGGAGCTATCTCTTGAAGCCGGTGGCGGCCGGCACCGTTCACATGCCGCTTTCTCTAAACACCGCGCGCCAGCGCGACGCCCTGTTGCAGACGCTCGAAGTGCGACGCGGCATCGAGGCCGAGGCCAGCGTGGTGGCCGCACGCCGGCGCACCGCAGCCGATCTCGCCAATATCGAGGAAAAGCTCGACGAGATGGAGCGCGTGCATCTGGCAGAAGGCACGTCCGGGCCGGAAGATCTGGCGTTTCACCTTGCCATCTACGATGCGACCCATAACCCGCTCTTCCGCCAGCTTCTGGAACAGATGCGCGAGGCCTTCGAGCGGTTCTGGGATCACCCGTTCGACCGCGAGGATTTCGCACGGCGCTCGTTTCCATTCCACCGCGAGCTGTTCGACGCGATTGTCGACCAGGACACCGCCATGGCGCGCGAGAAAACACTACGGATCCTCGAAGTGGTCGAGGAAGATATCAGGGAAATGTCCAGATGAGCGCCAGTTTGCACCCCGATGACATGGCTTCGCTGATCGTCGCGCATGACGAGGCGAATGCCTTCGATGCCGTCGTGCCTCCCATCGTGCAAACCTCGCTCTTCACCTTCTCCAGCTATGACGAGATGCTCCAGACCTATCGCGGCGAGAAGGTGCGACCTGTTTATACCCGTGGGCTCAATCCGACCGTTCGCATGTTCGAGGAGATGCTGGCGAAGCTCGAGGGTGGCGAGGACGCCATCGGGTTTGCAAGCGGCATGGCGGCCATCTCCTCCACGGTTTTGAGCTTCGTGAAGCCAGGCGACCGCATCGTTGCCGTGCGCCATCTTTATCCCGATACGTTTCGGCTGTTCGGCACGCTGCTTGAACGCATGCGCGTCGAGGTGACCTATGTGGACGGTCGTGACGAGGCGGCGGTGGCGAAGGCCCTGCCGGGCGCGCGCCTTTTCTATATGGAAAGCCCGACAAGCTGGATCATGGAAACGCATGACGTGAAGGCGCTGGCGGCGCTCGCCAGGGCGCAGGGCGTGGTGAGCGTGATCGACAACAGCTGGTCGAGCCCCGTTTTCCAGCAGCCGCTCACTCTGGGCGTGGACCTCGTGGTTCACTCCGCCTCCAAATATCTGGGCGGACACAGCGATGTGGTGGCGGGTGTGGTTGCCGGCTCCAGAGCGATGATCGAGCGCATTCGCGGTGAAACCTATGCCTATCTCGGTGGAAAGCTTTCGCCATTCGATGCGTGGCTGCTCATCCGCGGCATGCGCACGCTCCCGACGCGCATGCGGGCGCACGAGGAAGCAGGGCTGGAGATCGCGCGGCGGCTTGCGGCAAGCCCGGTCGTGAAGACCGTGTGCCACCCGGGACTGGCCAATGCGCTGCCGCCGGGTCTGAAGGGAACATCGGGGCTGTTTTCCTTCACCTTCCGCGAAGGGATCGACATCCGTGCTTTCGCCGACGGGCTTCGGCTCTTCAAGCTCGGCGTGAGCTGGGGTGGGCATGAGAGCCTCGTGGTGCCGGCGGAGATTGTTCTGCAGCAGAAGGCACAGCCCAATTCGGCAAGAGCGTTTGGCATCGATCCGCGATCGGTGCGGCTGCATGTGGGCCTTGAGGGAACCGAGGCTCTTTGGCGAGATCTGGAAGGAGCGATCAACGCGGCTTCCGGATCATGAAGCAGAGTGGGGCATCGGCCGAATGTGGAGGCATCGGCCGCGTGCTCAATGGGAGAGAGCAATGAAACAAGAAAAGGGGAATCCGATGAAAAAGTTACTGCTGGCGGCCAGTTTCGCCACACTGATGACGGGAACAGCCCTGGCCGACACGACGCTGAAGCTGGTGGAGGTCATCACCAGCCCGGCGCGCACCGAGACGCTGAAATCCATTGTCGGCAAGTTCGAAGAGGCCAATCCGGGCACGAAGGTCGAAATCATATCGCTGCCATGGGGCGAGGCGTTCCAGAAGTTCGCCACCATGGTTTCGGCGGGTGAAATTCCCGACGTGATGGAGATGCCCGACACCTGGCTCTCGCTTTACGCCAACAACGGCATGCTGGAGAGCCTCGAGCCCTATCTGGAAAACTGGGAGCACACGGAGAGCCTGTCTTCGCGGGCGCTCGAACTCGGGCGCGATATCGACGACACGGCATATATGCTGCCCTACGGCTTTTATCTGCGGGCCATGTTCTACAACAAGAAGCTGCTCGAAGAGGCAGGTGTTGCCGAACCGCCGAAGACCATGGCCGAGTTCCGTACGGCTTCGGAAAAGATATCCGAACTGCCGGGCAAATATGGGTATTGCCTGCGCGGTGGTTCAGGCGGTCTGAACGGCTGGATGATGTTCGGGGCGATCATGGCCGGCTCGGATGTCTTCTTCAACGAAGATGGCACATCCACCGCCAACAGCGAGGGCTGGGTCGACGGGTTCACCTGGCTGATCGACATCTACAAGGACGGTCTTGCGCCCAAGGACAGCGTCAACTGGGGCTTTAACGAGATCGTCGCCGGCTTCTACTCCGGCACCTGCGCTTTCCTTGACCAGGACCCGGATGCGCTCATCGCGATCTCAGAGCGCATGAGCTCCGACGATTTCGGCGTGACGACCATGCCGAAGGGACCATCTGGCAAGACCTTCCCGACCATCGGCTATGCCGGCTGGTCGATGATGGCGGCGAGTGAGAACAAGGACCTCGCCTGGAAACTCATCTCCGCGCTGGAAGGGCCGGAAGGCAACAATGAGTGGAACAAGCGCACCGGCGCGCTTCCCGTGCACACTTCGGCGGAGAAGGATCCCTTCTATGCGAGTGCGCAGTTCAAGGGCTGGTTCGAGCAGCTGGAAGACCCGGATGCGATTCCGATCTCCATGCCGACCTATCTTGAGGAATTCGCCTTCTTCAAGGATTCGCTGGCGATCAAGACCACTCAGGAAGCGTTGCTCGGCGATATCACGCCGGAACAGCTCGCCGACCAGTGGGCGGACTATCTGACCAAGGCGCAGCAGAAGTTTCTCGCCAAGCAGTAGCTCCTGCGGTGGACCTGCGGCCGGGGATGAATTCTCCCCATTCCCGGTCGTCTTCACCGGCACCCTCGCGCCCCGGCGCGAGGGTGTGACCGCGACCCGTTCAGCCGGAACCTGCCGATGACCGACACCAGTTCGACGGATATGAGAATTCAGCCGAAGCGCCCCCTCCTGCAGCGGCTTGCGGGCGCCTGCGAGCCCTATCTCTACAGCGCCCCGTCGCTTGTTTTGATCGCCACTGTGATGCTGGTGCCGCTGGCGCTGGGCCTATCCTATGCGTTTCGCGACGTACAGATTCTCAACCCGTTTTCAGGCGGCTTCATCGGTCTCGATCATTTCCGCGCGCTTTCGCAGGATCAGGCGTTCTACCGTGCCCTGCGCAACACGCTGTGGTGGACCGGCGCGTCGGTCTTTCTGCAGTTCTTTTTCGGCCTGATCCTGGCGCTGCTTCTGGACAAGCCGTTTCGTGGCCGGGGTATCGCGCAGGCGCTGGTGTTCCTGCCCTGGGCGGTGCCCACCTTCCTGACCGGCCTCAACTGGGCCTGGCTCTTCAATCCCGTGATCGGGCCGCTGCCGCACTGGCTCTTTGCGCTCGGGCTTCTGGATGAGCCGGGCAACATTCTCTCCAATCCGCAGCTGGCCATGTGGGGGCCCATCGTCGCCAACGTCTGGTGGGGCATCCCGTTTTTTGCGATTACGCTGCTTGCTGCGCTTCAGGCAATTCCGCGCGACCTTTATGAAGCCGCGGCCATTGACGGGGCGGGGCCTTTCCAGCGTTTCCGCTCGATCACGCTGCCTTTCCTCGCGCCGACGATTGCCATCACCGTGCTTCTGAGGACGGTCTGGATATCCAATTTCGCCGATCTGATCATTGTCATGACCAATGGCGGACCGGCCGACCGCACGCAGATCGTGGCGAGCTACATCTTCACACAGGCCTTCAAGCGCCTCGACTTCGGCTATGCCTCGGCGATCTCGATGGTGCTTCTGGTGCTGCTGCTCGTCTATTCGATGCTGATCGTGCTGCTGCGGCAGACCATGTTGAACAAGGACTGACGGCATGACGGCAAAATCCATGGTTCTCACCGTCGCGCACCGGCTTGCCATTCTGGCCTATATCGTCTTTGCGCTCTTTCCGCTGTTCTGGCTCCTGAAAGTGTCGCTGACGCCCAACGACCTTCTCTATTCGGAAGGCGTGCGCATGTGGCCCTCCCGGGTCAGCTTCGATCATTTCCGCTTCGTCGTCGCGCACAGCGATTTCCCGATCTTCTTCCGCAACAGCATGATCGTGGCCGGCTCCACCGCAATCGTGGTGACGATCCTCGCCTCGCTTTCCGGCTATGCGCTCTCGCGCTTCGCCTTCAGGGCAAAATACTGGATCGTCGCCCTGATGCTGCTCACACAGATGTTTCCGCTGGTGATGCTCGTGGCACCGATCTTCAAGATGCTCTCGCCGCTGGGTCTGACCAACAGTCTGACCGGACTGGTGATCGTCTATTCGGCCTTCAACGTGCCCTTTGCCACCTTTCTCATGCAGTCCTTTTTCGACGGGATCCCGAAAGATCTGGAGGAGGCTGCCAAGATCGACGGGGCAACACAGTTCACGGCATTCCGGCAGATCATTCTGCCGCTGACACTGCCGGGCATCGCTGCGACCATCGGCTTCGTCTTCACCGCCGCCTGGAGCGAGCTTCTGTTCGCGCTGATGCTGATCTCCGGCAATGATGCGGCGACGTTCCCTGTCGGGCTTCTTTCGTTCGTGTCGAAGTTCTCGGTCGATTTCGGGCAGATGATGGCCGCGGGCGTGCTGGCGCTCATACCGGCCTGCGTCTTCTTCTTCCTCATCCAGCGGTATCTGGTGCAGGGGCTCACCGCCGGCGCGGTCAAAGGTTGAAAAGGAAACGTCATGGCTTCCATCGACATACAGGATATCCGCAAGTCCTATGGCGCCGTGCAGGTTCTGCATGGCGTCGACCTGAACATCAGCGATGGTGAGTTCATCGTTCTCGTTGGACCTTCGGGATGCGGAAAATCCACGCTGTTGCGGATGATTGCCGGGCTGGAGGAGGTCACCGGCGGCGATATCGCGATCGCGGGCAAGCGGGTCAACGACCTGGCGCCCAAGGATCGCGACATTGCCATGGTGTTCCAGTCCTATGCGCTCTATCCGCACATGAGCGTGGCGGAAAACATGAGCTATAGCCTGCGGCTACGCAAAACGCCGCGCGAGCGCATCCAGTCTGCCGTGTCGGCAGCGGCGTCGAAACTGGGGCTCGACCCGCTGCTGGAGCGGCGCCCCAAAGCACTTTCGGGCGGTCAGCGTCAGCGTGTCGCCATGGGACGGGCGATCGTTCGCCAGCCCAAGGCGTTTCTGTTCGACGAGCCCCTGTCCAATCTCGATGCGCGGCTGCGCGAACAGATGCGCGCGGAGATCAAGAAACTGCATGGCGATCTTGGCGCAACCTCCATCTATGTCACCCACGACCAGATCGAGGCCATGACGCTGGCCGACCGCATCGTCGCCATGCACGGCGGGGTGGTGCAGCAGGTGGGCAGCCCGCTCGACCTTTATGACCGGCCCGCAAACCTCTTCGTGGCCGGGTTCATCGGTTCGCCGGGAATGAATTTTCTATCCGCGCATTATGTTCCGGGCGAGAACGGAGCGTCGGTGCGCCTGGGGGATGGCACGCTGATCGCGCTCGCGCAGAAATATGCGCTTGCGGCCGATGAGCCGGTTACGGTGGGAATTCGCCCCGAGCACGTGGAACTTTCTGATGCAGACGGAACAGGTGTGGATGCCGGCGTGGAACTGATCGAGCCGACCGGTTTCGGCACGATCCTGCATCTCATGCATCATGGATTGCCATTCAAGGTGTTCACTGTCGACCGCACGCATTTGAACGCGGGGCCGGCGGTAAAGGTCTCCTTTCCGCCCGGGCATCTTCATCTCTTTGACGGTGAAGGCGACAGGGTCACTTCATAGGCTGGCTACGGCCCACAGGCACGGAACAGGTGAAATATAACCGGGGATAATACCCCGGGCTCGGCGCATGCTGCACGAGTGGCAGAGAAAACCACGGCTTCACAATGAAGCCGGCGGCCATGAGGCCTTCAGACGGACTTGGACAGCAACCCAGCCAGAACGTCGCGCCCGATTTCCCGGCCACGCTCCAGTGCTCCGGCCACACCTTTGCGGTTCCTGACCGACCGTGTCTGCTCCATTTTTGAAATTCCGGTCAGCGCTTCAATGTGAACGCGGAAGCCCACGATTCTCGGCATCATGCGGGCGATGTCCGCTTCAGAAATCCTGTCGAGCCGCCAAGTGCCGCCGATGCGGCGCTCGGAGAGGCGAACGATGTCTTCCATCAGGGAGCGCATATCCGCACCGCCCACCGGCTCTATTTCCCCGCGCAGATGCACCGCCTGATAGATCCAGGTCGGCACGTCCTCGTCTTCCACATACCACTCCGGCGACACATAGGCTGACGGGCCGTTGAACACCGCCAGCATCGGCCCTGGTTCCATGACGTCTTCGGCCTGCGGGTTGATCCGCGCGATATGGCCGATAACGGTGCTGCAATCGTCTGCGTCGCTTTCGAAGAAAAGCGGCGTTTGTGTTGCTTCCATCGTGCCACGGCGGGAGGTCATGATCGTTGCGAGCGGATAGGCCCGCACAAGGTCGCGTGTCTCCGCGTCACCCGCGCGATAGAGAGGCGGTACATAGGGTCGCTGGATTTTCCCTGTCATTGCCATTCCTTCTGGGCCACTGCACCGCGCAGTGCAACGTAATGGCCGGGGGCTGCTTCGGTGAGGTGATAAGGGGCCTCAGCGCCGGCCGCGTCGTAGTAGGGGAGCTTGTCCATAGTGGCATCGCAAACGCCGTCGCTTGATGCCAGCCGCACCCCGTCCTGCGCCCGTTCCAGCCGTGGTGAAGCCGACAGCAATTGCCGTGTGTAAGGATGGCGCGGCAGATCGAAGAGCGCACCGGTTTCGGCCTGTTCCATGATGCGCCCCTTGTTGAGCACGTAGAGGCGCGCGCAAAGCTGTTCGACGATATGGAGGTCGTGGCTGATGAAGAGGCAGGCGAAGCCGAACTCGCTCTGCAACTGTTTGAAGAGCGCCAGTATCTGCGCCTGGATCGTGACGTCGAGCGCCGAGACGGGTTCGTCCGCGATGACGAGGTCAGGCTTGCTGATAAGGGCCCGGGCGATGGCGACACGTTGGCGTTGGCCGCCCGAAAGCGCGTGCGGAAAGCGCTGCGCCATCTCACGCGGCAGCCCCACGGCCTCCAGCATCTCCTCGGCTTTTGCGCGTTTGGCCGCCTCGGACATGGTCCTGTCCTGCCGCAGGCCCTCGCGCACGATGCGCCCGATCCGCATGCGCGGATTGAGGGAGGAATAGGGGTCCTGAAACACGAAACGGATGCGGCGGCGAAGCCGGCGCTCCAGCGTAGGCGGGCAGTCATCCATGTCCTGCCCGTCAAAGACAATCCGGCCCCCGGCCTTGGAGACCAGCTTGCCGACCGCGCGGCCTATGGTGCTTTTCCCGCTGCCGCTCTCGCCCACGAGCCCCACGAACTCGCCGGGTTGCACCGTCAGGGACACATCGCGCACCGCATGGGTCGTGGTGTCTGCCATAAGGCCGAAGAAGTGCTTTTCCCGGAACTCCACCCGCAGCCCCTCGACGGCAAGCAGGGGAGGGCCTTCTTCACCTTTGACCGGACTGGGCTCCCCAAGCTGCGTGGCGGCAAGAAGTCTGCGGGTATAGTCGTGTTCAGGGCGCGCGAGCACGGATTGCGTGGTGCCCGCCTCAACGAGGATGCCCTTTTCCATGACCGCGATCCGGGCGGCATAGGCCGCCACGACCGCCAGATCGTGCGAGATCAGTATGACCGCCGTGCCATTGGCGCGGGCGACCTCGGCCATGATGTCGAGAACCTCCTTCTGCACGACGGCATCAAGCGCCGTGGTCGGCTCATCGGCGATCAGCAACGCCGGTTTCAGCATCATCACCGAGGCGATCATGATCCGCTGCCGCATGCCGCCGGAGAACTCGTGCGGATAGCGCTTCAGAAGCGCTTCCGGGTTTCGCAGCTTCACCTGCCGCAGCATCTCCAGTGCGCGTTCGCGGATCTGCGCCTCGGACAGGTCCGTATGCTCTCTCATCGCCTCATACATCTGCTCACCGATCCGCATGCTCGGATTGAGCGAGGAGAGGGGCTCCTGAAAAATCAGCCCGACCTGCCTGCCACGCATCAGCCGCAGCTCTTCCTGCGATCCCTGTGACGTCACCTCTTGGTTCTGGAACAGAATGCGCCCGCGGGTGACCGCTCCCCCGCCAGGCAAAAGCCCCATGATCGCCCGCCCAAGCATGCTCTTGCCGCTGCCGCTCTCGCCGACCAGCGCCATGATCTCTCCGGGGGCGAGTTGAAAGCTTACGCCCTTGACCACCGGCCGCGCACCGAAAGAAATCTCCAGATCATCGACTGAAAGAACGGGCGTGTGTTCTGTGCTTCCTGTCATGTCAGATAACCTCCTTCGAGGTGGTGGACTTCGGGTCCAGCTCGTCGCGCAGGGCGTCGCCGAGGAAATTCACGCCAAGGAGCGCAACCGAGATGCAGAGCCCAGGCAAAAGCCCCAGCATCGGGTAGCGCATCAGATGCGCCTTTGCTTCCGCGAGAATATTGCCCCAGCTGGGCTCCGGTGGCGGCACGCCAAGGCCAAGGAAACTCAGGGCGCTTTCGGCCAGAAGCACCCAGCCAAACATCATCGTGGTCAGCACGATGAGCGGTGCAATGCAGTTGGGGAGCACATGCACCAGGAGCGTATAGAAGCGCGAGTTTCCCATGGTCGTCGAGGCCTCGACGAATTCCGACTGGCTGACGGAGAGGACGGAGCCGCGCACCACGCGGGTTACCGCAGGCAGGTAGGCCACGGAAAGCGCGAGGATGACGCCGTAGCGGTTCGGGCCGATGATCGCCATCAGCCCAAGCGCGATAAGCAATCCCGGAAAGGCCATCAGCGCATCCAGAACGACGATCAGCACCCGGTCGAACCAACCGCGAAAATAGCCCGCCGCCGCACCAAGCAGTGTTCCCAGAACCACCGGAATCAACAGGGTGGAAAGACCGATCGAAACGGAAACCCATGCGCCGCGCATGAGGCGCGACAGGATATCCCGGCCAAACATGTCAGTGCCCAGCGGATGCGAAAGGGAGCTTTGCGCAAAGCGGTTCAGCAGGTCGGACTTGAGTGGGTCATGGGGCGTATAGACGCTGCCCAGCAATGCCACACCCAGAACGAGGCTGACGAGAATGATGCCGGCCAGTCCATTGGCCTTGCCCAGAATACGGTTGGCGAAACTCATGAAAGACGCACCCTTGGGTCGAAGAAGGAATAGGCGATGTCGACAAGGAGATTTGTCAGCACATAGACCGCGGCGATGAACAGGAGTGCGCCCTGCAGCACCGGATAGTCACGGGCGTAGATGGAATCGACCAGAAGCTTGCCGAGGCCGGGCAGCGTGAACACCGTCTCGGTGACCGCCGCACCGGCCAGAAGTCCCGCAAGCATCACGCCGACCATGGTGAGGGTTGGCGCGAAAGCGTTCGGAAAGACATGGCGCCACAGGACCTTGCGCTCCGGCAGGCCCTTGGCGCGGGCATGCGTGATGTAATCCCGGCCCATGATCTCGAGGCTTCCTGCCCGCATCATGCGGGTAAGAACCGCGATCTCCGAA
>SWCA01008952.1_pt1 | contig 153864 bp, 159 predicted proteins | sample 4692961 | NCBI WGS metagenome assembly SWCA01 (sample SAMN10267275, study PRJNA491770) | bioreactor metagenome | isolation source: DHS bioreactor inoculated with | place: Japan: off Shimokita Peninsula | reverse complement strand
GATCGTGCCCAGGAGCGCCCGCCAAGCTCGTATGCATGATCCCGATATTGACAGCATCCGGGGTAGGGCGGTGATACTTCTCAAGAAGGCTTTCCGGAGCCTGAGGCTTGGCGAAACTAAGGCCGTGAATAGAAAGTGCGAGCCCGTCCTTGGTGATGTCGACGCAATGAGCGCGCCCGCCGAATACTGTGACCGATGGCGGCAGGATCAGTTCCTGCGTTATGCGCGAAAGGGCATCGTGATTGCCTCGAATGATAAAGGTCGCGATGCCGGCTTCGTTGAGCCGCTGCATCTGGCTGGCCAGAAACCGGGCGGTTTTCATCGACGTCTGGTCGCCGTCATAGAGATCGCCGGCGATAATCAGCGCATCCACCTGTTCATCAATACACAGGTTGACGATCGTCACCAAAGCCTGCCGCGTGGCGTCTCCGATCAGCTCGGCGAGGCCGCGGCTACGCAGCGCCAACGAGCGCAACGGCGAGTCGAGATGAATATCGGCTGTGTGGATGAACCTGAATGACATCGCGGCATTCTGCCTATTTTGTGGTGAACGAGCAAAGGACATGTATTGGGTAAAGCTATATGAATTTTTAGCATGTTCACTAGGCCACGTCGGTTTGTGTAACTATTTAATTTCAAGTCATAAGAACTTAGCGAAACGATCGGTGGGCGTTTCCAATCCTTCGTGTTGTCTCGTCATCAACGCCGGCGTCCTGCGCATACTGCGGCCAGTTCGCAACAACCTCGCTGACATTGGAAATGAGTGTCTTTGCTTTGGCTGGCTTGATCGATGCGGTTTCCGCGAAGGCCAGCAGGTCGTCCACAGCGAAGCCGTCGCGTTTGCCGTTCAGGCTCATCTGATGTTGACCGGTCCAGTCGCCGCTCGGATTGTAGGAGTAGTTCACGTCGAATGCTGGCGACAACGTCCACTCGCCCGACTGATCCATCAGGAAAGCGATGTTTTTGACGTGATCATCCTGGTTTCTGGCGATGATGTTGAAAATTGCCCGGAGAAACTGCTGCTCAAGCGCAGGCGCGCCGAGACCGAGTTCGCGGATTGTCAGGATGGCCTGCTCATAGGAGTAGCCACGCGGATCGTTGAAGTCGTAATGCTGCAGGGCGCAAAGCGACTGCATGTGGAGCTTATGTGTCACGCCGTTCTCATCGACGGGTCTGTCAAAGCGCCGCGTCATGAAATGGCTGCGTCCACCCTCATGATGCAAACGGCATGGCGTCATTTCGATGCCCGCGGCCGTCGCCATCAGATAGTAGCCGTACTCGATCAAGCCGAACCCTTGCGGATCGGGTTCTTCCTTGTCGCGGTTATTGTCGATGCCATCGAATTTCATCAACCAGTGTTCGAAGCCGTCGCCAGCATCGATCTGGCCATGACGGAATTCGCCGGTGGTCTGGTTCCAGGCCAGGATAGCCTTGGCGCGCGCTCCTCCGGCCGATGTGCCAACTCTGAGAATATCGTCGATGGCGGCAATGTCGTTCTCGCCCTCGAGCACGCCCTCCAGACTGGCCTTCTCGTTCAGGACCAGATTGGCCAGGCGTACGAGGTTGGCGACCTCGACTTTTCGAGCCCTCCGGTTCGAGCCCATCAGCGCCGGCTTGAATTCAAGGGCGCCCATGCCTCGGGTTCCGACATAGCAAAGGCGCTCCACCGGATTGAAGCTTTCAGGTCTGCGGCCCTGTTCTGCCAGCCAAGCGTTGATCAGCCGATCGCCATATTTGTCGGGAAGAGCGTCCGCCAGCATTCCCGGTAGTCCTTTGAAGGTTGTCCGGGGCAGGGCAGGAAAGGAATAGGGGTCCGGACTCAAAGGCATGACCAACGGCGACAACTCTATCCCAGATTGGGCGAATTCGGGGTCATACTGGAAGACGGCAAACCCATCGTCCGGCAGCCACGAAACGGCCGCGACCTCTCGCCCCCAGAGATTGATTGATGCATCGGTTGAAGGTTCAGCCATGGTCTACTTCTTTGTGCCCCATTCCCATTGCTTGGTCTTCTTTGTTGGCTTGGTCGAACTCGATCGTTGACGCTCGACCCCCTTTGTCCGCACCCGCTCTATTGGCCTGACACGCGGATCGGGAACGAGGAGGTCGACGTTTTGCTGGATTTTCAGCGAAATCAGGACGCGGATGAGCGAGTCGAGTGTAGGATTATCTCCGGATTCAAGGCGTCTCAATGTGCGCTCGGAAATGCCTGCGTCCTGGGCGAGCTCGGCCTGCGTAATGTTTCGGGAGAGACGCAGCCGCTCGAGCTTTTCGCCGATGTCCCGCGAAATTGTTTCTGGTGTTTTCACGCCCATGTATCTATTATCGGCCATATATGACCTCACAACCCGATTTCGCCGCGTTTACAGGCCATATATGGCCGTCTGCTATGCGCCAGTGAAAATCCTTCAATCGGTCATATAAGGCCGATTATGTTTAAAATCAATCATTATCGGCCGTAAATGGCCGATTAAAATGAGTTGGAGATTATCCCCTTACGGCTTTCGAGGATTGGACAGCGTCTTGAGCAACAAAAGAGCAAAGGGTCCCGACATTGGATTGCATCAAGCCAAACGGCTCTGTCAGTTACCCCAGCAGCAACGCTTAGACTTCATCGCAGAAGGCTTGCCCATCATCCTGGACAGCGCACAGGGCTTTTGGGCCGCGTCGCAGAAGCTGGAAGATCTCCCGCGCGAAGCCAAGGTCCTTGAAGGGTTCGCCGAAGAGGAGGCTGCGAAGATCCTCATTCTCATGGATGCGGTGCGGTGTCCGCCCAAACTGATATCCTCAAAGCTCAACCGTATCATCGGATGGTTCTACGACCATCTTGCGCGCCTCATCTACGCCGATGCGGTTAGCTGGAAACCGATGGACCTCGCTCAATTGCGCGAATACGTCGACCACCAGCGCCGCGGACACTACGTCGAAGGATATGCGGGCGAATACATCATGCCCAATTGGGCAGTCTACGAGCGCGAAAGCGGTCTCTACGCTGATGTTGAAGCCTACCAGGATGATACCCTTCTTTGGAGTGAGCCCCGTCGATCCGGGCACGATCGCTCGATATTCCCCTCAATGACGCCCGGCGCGCTGCGAGTGGCGGAGGCCATGCAGCACCTCGGCATCTTCACTTCGAAAGGCCTGAAGGCAACTTCGGAAATTTGGGGTTCACTTGAGTACCGGGAAAGCGAGGATCACCACGATGGAAGGGTTCTTACCGAAAAGCTCCTGACCAGATTGGAGAAAGAGAAGCTTATCCGCGACACCGCGGAGGACCGGCATGTCGGAACGCTCTACAACGATTGGCAGATCCCGATGTACAATCTCGACTTCTCAATCATTCCGGTGACCCTCGAAGAGCTGCAGGCCGAACAGGAGAGAGAGTATTGGGCAATGGTTGGTGATCCGCGGTAGGCATGATGGATCGGCTCACGCTCAACTATGTCTGGAATCAGAAAGTGACCCCGGTTGTCTTGCGACGCACCGGAAAGGGAGAGCGTCTGCGGGTGAGATTGCCATTTGCTGAGACGAATCGGCAATGGCTGCAGAACGGTCGAAGGACCCAACCCGAATGGATCGGTGGTAGGCACGCTTATTGGGAACTGCCTAAAGCGTGGTTCAATGATTTCGTAGATCGGGCCCTGGAGCGTTTTGGCAAGGTCTACATTATCCAGCCTTACCGAGAACAGGAAATATGCGCGCGCGCCTGCCAAGAGGCCCGCGGTCATGAGTGTCAATGTTCGTGCATGGGAGCGAATCATGGAGCCGGCAACGACGGCAGCTGGTTCGAAGTCTCCGAGACCTTTTCGACGCGTTGGGGTGACAGAGAGCTCGCCTGCCGCCTACTGACCGCACGCTAGGACGCTACTGACCAAAGTTTCGATATAAATTTTGGTCAGTCCGTTGCCGTGGTCTTGTCGCTTCTTTGTCGTAGCAGGCCCCGATACTCAAACATCCGCGAAGGTGCCATTGTGGCTGAACGACGTCATCAAACGAAATACTCTCCCTGCGTCGATCAGACCGAGGACGAGATTGGAGCCTACTATCGCGCTGCCAAAGAGAAGGACAGAGCCGTCGTTCGACAAACGCAGGGCCACATGTTGATCTACAAATTAACCGAAATCGAAGGGATCAACCCGTCGCGTGGCCGGGTGTATCAGTTCCTCAGGTATTTCACCAACGCCGCTATAGCCAAAACCAGCAAAACGAGGACAAGCAACATCACCAGTCCGCCGCCAAAAAAGCCCATTTCTCCACCGTACATCATAGCTCTCCTCCGTTGTTTTCATTTAACGGTCTGGGGGTGATTGGTCATCGCTCGTGGCTCGTGATCTTTCGATTCGACAGGAACCAGTACTCAAAAGCGAACACAGCGATAGTGGCCACCGCGGCAGTCACGACGATGGCCATATCTGTGCGGATCTTCATAACCACAAAGACAGCCAATACGATTGTGTCCAGGGATATTGCCGAAAGCAGAATGCTTCCGCGCGCTCCGATGTCATGGCGCAGGTTTCGGAAAACACCCCAATGAATGACGATGTCCATCACCAGATAGAAGAACACACCGAGAGACGCGATCCTGCTCAGGTCGAAGAAGATCGTAAGGAGTGCCGCTACGACGACCGTGTAGACCAGCGTATGTTTCTGAATTCTCCCGGCCATACCGAAATGGCTGTGCGGGATCAGCTTCATGTTCGTAAGCATTGCGAGCATGCGTGATACAGCGAACACGCTTGCGAGCAGCCCCGATGCCGTGGCAACGATGGCAAGCACGATTGTGAGATAAAAGCCCGCTTGGCCGAGCGCCGGTTTGGCTGCCTGAGCGAGTGAGTAGTCCTTTGCCTGAATGATTTCCGGGATCGTCAGGTTGGATCCGACCGCGAATGCCACCAGCAAATAGACGACGACGCATATCGATACCGAGATAACAATCGCCCGGCCGACATTGCGGTGCGGGTCGACGATCTCGGCGCCGCTATTGGTTATCGTCGTAAACCCCTTGAAGGCGAGAATTGATAACGCGACCGACGCAACAAACCCCGCTAGAGGATAGTCGACTTCCGATTTCGACGGTTCAAATTGCAGACCGCTGGCCCAGAGCGCAGCAATCCCGAACAGGGCGATACCCCCTATTTTCAGGAGGGCCATGATCAATGAAAAAAGGCCGATCGAGCGGTTCCCGGATATGTTGACCAGAAACGCGAACACTATCAGTCCGACGCCCAAAACCGGCACGAGCAATTTTGTGTTTTCAGTCCCAAACAGCTGAAGCGTGTAAGTCCCGAATGTGCGGGCCACCAAGCTCTCGTTGATCACCATCGAAAAAGCCATCAGCAAAGACGCGCTGGCGGCTACAACGCCGGGACCGTAAGCCTTTTCAAGGATCATCGCGATACCGCCGGCAGACGGATAAGCGTTCGACATCTTGATGTAACTGTATGCGCTGAAAAACGTTACGACCGCGCCGACGAGGAACGACAAAGGAAACCAGGTGCCCGCCAGTTCAGCGATCTGACCGGTCAACGCGAAGATACCGGCACCGATCATCACTCCGGTCCCCATCGAGACTGCGCCAGTCAGCGATATGCTGTTTTTCTGATAGTCCGTCGTCACGCCGCAATCCTTGCTTTCATCCTGATTGCGTCGAAATCAGGCCAGATCGATCGCTTTCTTCAGCATGTCACGGACATCTGCTGCGACAGCGTGAAGGTCAGGGTTGTCGACCGCCGCCATCGAAGCAACGGGATCGATGGCACTTAGCTCCGTTCCACCCTCGATAGTGCGTAGGATCACGTTGCATGGAAGCATCGCTCCGATACGGGGCTCCATGCCGATGGCCTTGTAAGCCATGTTCGGATTGCAGGCGCCGAGGATGCGATAACCGTCCATCTCGGCGCCAATCTTCTTCTTCATCGTTTCCTTGACGTCGATTTCGGTAAGAACGCCAAAACCCTGCTCCTTAAGCGCCTCGCGAGTACGGGTATCCGCCTCGTCGATTGGGACGTCAGGAAGAATACGGTTGTAGGTGTATTTCATCTCAATTGCTCATTTCGACCAAGATCGGGACCGGCGCGGGTGACATTCGCGCGCAGTCGGATTGGATGGAATTCTCAAGCGGTCTCAAGAAGGCTAGAGTCGTATCCGGCCTCCTTGATCGCGACGTTCATATCTGAAGCCGACGAGCCGCTGTTGATTTCCACGGTCTTGCTCGCCAGGTCGCAGGCGATTTCGGCGTCAGGATCGACGCTTTTCACCGCTTTTTCGATCGTCGCGACGCAATGACCGCAGCTCATTTCAGGGACGCTGAATTTCATTTTTCTAATCTCCAATGGTGTTGACTGCGCGGAAAATAGAGATTCCACCAACTGGAAGGTCAAGGAAATTTGGCTCGGAAATAATCTTGCGTCTCTCCCTTGACCTTCCAGTCACTGGAACGACTATCTCGCTCAAAAGTTTTGAATTGGAGGCGTCGATGACCGGCAACCAGTCTGTTTTACTTTCCATCGAGGGCATGTCCTGCGCATCCTGCGTCGGGCGGGTCGACCGAGCGCTTTCCGGGCTTGAAGGAATTGGAGACGTTTCGGTCAATCTCGCGAACGAAACCGCGAGGATGACCGTCGACGGTCCAGAGCGGCTCGCGGAGGCCGCCGACACGCTGGACAAGCTCGGCTATCCGGCACGGCGGGCGAGCGTCACGCTGAACATCGCATCAATGTCATGTGCATCCTGTGTTGGACGCGTGGACAAGGCTATCGCCGCCGTACCGGGTGTTCTGGAAGTCAACGTGAACCTGGCCTCCGAAACTGCGACTGTGACTTACCTCGAAGGGGTGACCGGCCCCGCCGCCTTCATCGCGACGGCCACTGAAATCGGCTATCCCGCTGAAATCGCGGAAGCGTCCAGTTCGGGCGACCGCGTCGCACGCAAGGAAGAGGAAGCGCGCGAGATCAGACACCGCACGATCCTGGCGGCTGTCCTCGCCCTGCCCGTGTTCGTGATGGAGATGGGCAGTCACTTGGTTCCTGGAATGCATGAATTCATCGGGGGCACGATTGGCCACGAGGCCAGCTGGGTTATCCAGTTCCTGCTGACCACCGCTGTGCTGCTCGGGCCAGGCAGGGTGTTCTACCAGAAAGGCATCCCCGCTCTCATCAAGGGGGTACCAGACATGAACAGCCTTGTCGCGGTCGGAACCGGCGCGGCTTACATCTACTCTGTCATTGCGACTTTCCTGCCCTCGCTTCTGCCGGATGCGGTTCGCGCGGTCTATTTCGAGGCCGCCGCGGTGATTGTGGTGCTGATACTTCTGGGACGGTTCCTCGAGGCGCGGGCAAAGGGCCGCACCGGCGCGGCCATCCAGAAATTGCTCGGGCTTCAGGTCAGAACCGCGCGTGTCTTGCGCGACGGCGAACCGGTGGAAGTGGCGATAGAGGAAATCCGGCTCGGCGATGTTCTCCTCGTGCGTCCGGGCGAGCGGATTGCCGTGGACGGCGAACTCGTCGAGGGCGAGAGCCACGTTGACGAGAGCATGATCACCGGGGAGCCGGTGCCCGTCACCAAGGCAACTGGTGATCCGGTAACCGGCGGCACGGTCAACGGGGCCGGAAGCTTTCGGTTCCGTGCAACGCGCGTCGGCGCCGACACGACCCTTTCGCAGATAATTCGTATGGTAGAAGAAGCGCAGGGTGCGAAGTTGCCGATCCAAGGCCTCGTCGACCGGATCACGCTCTGGTTCGTGCCGGCGGTCATGGCGATCGCTGCATTGACGGTATTGATTTGGCTGATCTTCGGCCCCGAGCCGGCGCTGACCCTTGCGCTGGTGGCAGGCGTGTCTGTCCTCATCATCGCATGCCCCTGTGCGATGGGTCTTGCCACGCCGACGTCGATCATGGTCGGCACCGGACGCGCGGCCGAGATGGGTGTTCTGTTTCGCAAGGGCGATGCATTGCAAATCCTGAGTTCGGTCGACGTGGTCGCATTCGACAAGACCGGCACTCTCACCGAGGGGCGCCCCGAACTCGTCGACGTGATCGTGGCCGAAGGCTTCGACCGCACTGATGTGCTGGGCCGCGTGGCCATGGTCGAAGAGCAGTCGGAACACCCCATCGCCGAAGCAATCGTGCGCGGCGCGCGTCGTGAAGGAGCAGCGCGTCATGAGGTGTCGGAATTCAACTCCATGACGGGATACGGGGTTCGCGCCCGCGTCGGAACGACCGAGGTTCTGGTAGGCGCCGATCGGCTGATGCAGCGCGAGGGCCTGGACCTGGGCGCTCTGGCCGCGGAGGAAGCGCAACTGGCCCGGCGCGGTCATACCGCCCTCTACGCCGCGATTGATGGAAAGGTGGCTGCGGTATTCGGCGTGGCGGATCCGGTGAAATCCGCAAGCGCTGCGGCCATTCAAGAGTTGCACAAGCTCGGATTGAAAGTGGCGATGATCACAGGAGACAAGCCAGAGACAGCCGAAACCATCGCAAGGGAGACCGGGATCGATCATGTGATCGCCAGAGTTCTTCCCGACGGCAAGGTCGCTGCGCTCGACGAACTGCGCACGAAGGGCCAGAGGATCGCTTTTGTCGGCGATGGCATCAACGATGCGCCGGCGCTGGCCCATGCCGATGTCGGCATCGCAATCGGAACCGGGACCGACGTCGCCATCGAATCCGCAGACGTCGTGCTGATGTCGGGCGACCTTCGCGGCGTGGTCAACGCGTTCGAGGTTTCCCGCCGGACGATGCGCAATATCCGCGAGAACCTTTTCTGGGCGTTCGGATACAACACCGCCCTGATCCCGGTTGCGGCCGGCGTACTATACCCCGCGTTCGGTGTGCTTCTGTCACCCATTTTGGCGGCAGGTGCCATGGGACTGTCTTCTGTCTTTGTGCTGACGAACGCGTTGCGGTTGCGACGGATCGCTCCGGCAATGGATGAAAGGGCTTCTGCCCACCCAACTCCCGCACAACTCGTGCCGGCGCCGGCCGAATGAGAAGGAAACTGACGATGAATATTGGTGATGTCTCACGAATTTCAGGCCTGCCTGCGAAGACCATACGCTACTATGAGGACATCGGCCTCATCCGGCCGCTAAGGGGCGAAAACGGCTATCGCAGTTTCCAAGACAAGGATCTGCACAAGCTGGCGTTTCTCGGCCGCGCCCGTGCATTGGGCTTCACGATCGAAGATTGTCGGAACCTGTTAGCTCTCTATGAGGATGATGGACGGGAGAGCGCTGCCGTGAAGCATATCGCCGAAGACCATTTGGCGAGGATCGACGAAAAGATCGCGCAGCTCCGTTCCATGCGGGCCACTCTCGCTGAACTCGTCAATGCTTGTGCGGGTGACCATCGTCCGGACTGCCCGATACTTAATGATCTTGGCCATGGAGATCGACCTGCAAGCGACCAATTGAAAAAGCCAGCAGGTAATTGCAGCCACTAAATCCACCTCCAATGGAGGCCGACATTTAAAAGCCTTCACCGGTCGGAAAACGGTAGGTCAGGGTCGCGTTGATAGAGATCAAGGATCGCTTCGTTTTTGCGAGTAAGCTGAAAAAAAGTAGGTTATGAAATGACCGTCAAAGCCCAAAGAGAAGCCCGATTGAGAGCGCTGCCGCGTTCGCGGTCGGTATTGTGGGCGATGATAGCAATGTTCTACGTCCTCGCGCCGTTATTCCACCAATTTAGCGAGAACATTGACACTGGTTTGCACGCGGTCATCAGCGTGAGCCATTCATATGATGGTTCCGATGGCAATCGCGTTGTACCTGCTCATTCCAAGGTATGCAGTACGGCCAGTCATTGCCTGTTACCGGCTGTTCTCCTGGCCGGATTTTCTGGCATTGACGCAAGTCGTCAGCATCAGCACTTTATTACGAAACAGCTTCCGGAATGGCTGTTCCCGTCGTTTCCATCTCCCCCTCCAAAGTCTGCCTGAAACATAGGGTAACCCTGTCCGGCTGACGATGGCGCCAACCCGCGTGAGCGAATACTGAGCGCCACTGCGGCTCTTTCCGCAATAGCTCAAGAGTCTGACTTGCCTCGTCGGATCTGCGATAGCGCCCGCTGAAATGCGGGACGCAATTCGCATTCGTCGCCCCTGTCGGTTCGGACAAAGCCGAAAATGCAACAGCCCGTGCGGGCGATGCATAAGGAGCGGATAATGGAAGCAATAGTTTATTTTCTCGTCTGGGCCGGACTGATCCTGCTCATGATGCGGTTTGGCTGTGGCGCCCATGTAATGGGACATGGCCACAACTCTCGAACAAAGCAGTCGGAGGGAGGTAGTAATACTGATCTGCGCTGGATCGCGCCTGAAAGTGCCATTGATCCCGTGTGCGGGATCACAGTCCATACGAATGCGGCGAAGTCCGCAGTGCATGACGGGCACGTGTTCTACTTCTGCTCGCGAGAATGCCGCGAACGCTTTGAGGCGGCACCTGATACATATCTAAATCAGGAAACTGCGACCTTGGAGACAGGGGAGGCTGTTCATGGCTGACTCACGCAACTCCAGTCCGGGCTACGCGATCAGGGTCGCTCCGCAGGTGTCGAACACACCGCGTATTCCGGTCATCGCATTCGGCATGAGCCTTGGCTTGTTTCTGGCGATCACGTTCGTCCTGTGCGTCGGCTTTGATCTCATCTTTCCGGGAATGGCGATGTACCAGACATGGCTGAAACTTCTTCCCGGATTCACCTGGTTGAGTATCCCGAGCTTCCTGCTCGGTCTGGTCGAGGCATTTGCCTACGGCTGGTATGTCGCGCTGATTTTCGGCCCTCTCTTCAACTACTTCGCGGCACGCAGGTTCTGTTGAACACGGCCATATTAATGGAGACCAAAATGAAAACAGAAATGAAATTCGCGTTAGCGACAGCAACTCTGACTTTGCTCGGAACCGTGCCGACATTCGCGACCACCGTCTACATTCCAGAGGGGAGCGCTGGAGAAATCCTTGTTGTGGATGCCGACACCGGTTCGGTCGAGGCGCGCTGGCCAGGTTTTGAGGCTGTCCACGGTCTGGCCGGAGTACCAGGCGCACGTTACATCGTTGCGGGCAGTTATTCCGAGGTGGCGAAAGAAGAAGCAGAGGCGCCGGCGAAACCGGATGGCGTATCGCAAGACGAACACGAAGCGCATCACGCCTCTAGGGCGGCGAGTGTCATGCCCAAAGATGCCGGAGTAAGCATTCTAACGATAGTCGAAGCGGAGACCGGCGCGGTAGTGCGCCGGATTGAGGTTCCCGGCGCCGTCCATCACGTGGCTATGTCTCCGGACGGCCGCTACGCCGCAGTTACACATCCGACCACAGACGGGATCAGTATCATCGATCTCGACACCTTGGCATTCAAAGCGTTCGTGCCGACTGGAACGAGCCCAAACTATGCCGTGTTTGCGCGCGATGGTAGATCGGTATTCGTTACGAACGCCGACAGCGGAACCATTAGTGAGGTTGACGTCGACAAGACGTTCGTCAAGCGCAATATCCTTTCCGGCGAGGCGCCGGAGCATGTTGTCATTTCGCACGATGGCAAGCGGCTCTATGTCGCCGATGCCTATGCCGGCAAGGTCCACGAGGTCATCATCGCGGACGGGAACATTTCCCGGTCTCTGGATGTCGGTGGCGAAATCCATGGGCTGGATCTGTCGGACGATGATGGGACGCTATTCGTTAGCGGCAAGGGCGATGACAAGATTGCCGCTATTGACCTGAGCAGCGGCAAAGCAAAATTCGCAGCCTTAGCTCCCGCCCCCTATCACCTGACGACAATAGCCGGGACGAACAGCCTCTTCGTCTCAAGTCGCGAAGAGCCCAAGGTCTGGATCGTCGACCAGGAAAACCTCGCAGTAACGGGCGAGATCGCTGTTTCAGGTGAAGGTCACGAAATGGTGGTGCTCCCCTAAGAGCAGCCGGAAAAAGACGAAAGGAGACTGTCATGTACAGATATGCAACTTCAAACGCCATGACTTCAGCCCTTCTCGGTGGAGCGATCATGTTCGGCCTGGTGACCGCTTCGTTGGGCCAGGAAAGCGGCATGATGGACGACGGCATGATGAGCCCGGGTTTGATGATTCCTCAAATGAATCCGATACGAGGCAAGCAGCTGTTCGCGAGCAAGGGATGCGTTGTGTGCCATTCGATAAACGGTGTCGGCGGCGAGGACGCTCCGGCCCTTGATGCGTCGACGATGCCCCTACCGATGAATCCGTTCGAATTTGCTGCGCGCATGTGGCGGGGTGCAGAGGCGATGGTCGCAATGCAGCGTGATGAACTCGGTGCGCCGATCGAGCTCGATGGTAGCGAACTGGCCGACATCATTGCGTTTGTCCACGATGCCGACGTTCAGGCCGAATTCTCCGAAGAGGACATTCCCGAGCGTATCGAGGAACTGATGCACGAATCCGATGAAGAGTAGACGCCATCGCGGCGGTGGCGGTGCGTAGTCCGCCAAGCAGACCTTGAAACAGGAGCGAGAGGGAACGCCGGACAATCCGGCGTGAACTCCGTCCAAAGCGCAAGGAGCAATAATATGTCCGCAATAGTCTCAGATGCCGACAACTCGGTCACCAAACGCGATTTCATTTACGTTGCAACAGGGGCGATGGTGGTCGTGGGAGTAGGGGCGTTCGCCTGGCCGTTTATCGACAGCATGAATCCTTCGGCAAGTATACGAAGCCTCGCAACGGTCGAAATCCCGTTGGGCGGCATTGAGGTCGGCCAGCGAGTGACGGTCATGTGGCGTGGCCGTCCTGTGTTTGTCGACAGACGGACGGAAGCTCAAATCGATGCGGCAGTCGCTGACGACGATGCTGATCTTATCGATCCTCAAAGCGATGCAGATCGTGTGCAGAATCCCGAGTGGCTGATCGTGGTCGGGGTGTGCACGCATCTCGGCTGCATCCCACTCGGGCAGAAGGATTCCGATCCAAGGGGCAATTGGGGTGGCTGGTACTGCCCGTGCCACGGTTCGCAATACGACACGTCCGGGCGTGTAAGGCGGGGCCCTGCACCCAAGAACCTCGTCGTTCCGCCCTACGAGCTTATGGACGGCGAAAAGGTAATAATCGGCTGATCTGAGACGTAGGGGTGGCGCCGATGTTGTTAGGTTTTCCAGAAAGATAGATGGAGAAGATGGTGAATATTCGAGGAAGTCTTCCAAAGGTTTTTGTGCTGGGATTTTTTGCGCTAGGAGCTGCGGTCCTGCTTTCAAAAGCGTTCCAGCCAGAACCGGAAGCGATGGTCGTGGCGGTGTCAATGCCGGAACTGTCGGGTGAAGCAAGCGTCGGTCAGATACTCTTCAATAACAACTGTGCCAGTTGCCATGGCGATCGTGCATCCGGAACGGACAAAGGGCCTCCGCTGATCCACGACATTTACAATCCGGGACATCACTCGGATGATGCGTTCTATCTGGCAGCCATGAACGGTGTGGTCCAGCACCACTGGCCATACGGCAACATGCCGAAGCAGGAGCAGGTCACGCGGGACGAGGTGGCGAAGATTGTCCAATATGTTCGCGAGTTGCAGGTCGCCAACGGCATAACGTTCAAACCGCACAACATGTGACACGACAAGGAGCGATTGCGATGACCTCCCAGCACGAGCACCATCATCACACGGCGGACGCCGAAGGCACCTCTTCTGCCGGCCAAGGCCAATATGACGAAGTTCCGGCCGGAAATAGCGGACCCGTCTATACCTGCCCAATGCACCCTCAAGTGCGCCGTACACATTCCGGATCATGCCCGATATGCGGCATGGGACTGGAACTGGAATCGGCAACGATGGTTGAAGAGGGGCCGAATCCCGAACTTGTCGATTTCACTCGGCGCTTATGGATTGGCGCGGCCCTGAGTATTCCACTCCTGATCCTGACCATGGGTCCCTTTGTGGGTCTTTCCGGCGTTCGCGAGATCTTCGGAGAACGAGCAACGCTGTGGATCGAACTTGTGCTCGGCACGCCAGTCGTTCTCTGGTCGGGTTGGCCATTCCTTGTCCGCGGCTGGAATTCCTTCCGTACGATGAATCTGAACATGTTCAGCCTGATCGCGATGGGCGTCATGGCGGCATGGACATTCAGTGTCGTCGCCGTGCTGTTTCCAGGTATCTTCCCCGATGGCTTCCGGGATCCAGAAGGTCATGTGGGTGTCTATTTCGAAGCAGCAGCCGTCATCGTTACCTTGGTGCTCCTCGGGCAGGTGATGGAACTGCGTGCTCGTGAGGGTACTGGCAAGGCAATCCGGGCACTCCTCGATATGGCGGCAAAAACGGCCCGCGTGATACGCGACGACGGCACGGAAGAGGAAATTCCGCTCGAACATGTTGGGGTTGGCGACCGCATTCGTGTGCGCCCCGGCGACAAGGTTCCCGTGGATGGCGTGGTGGTCGATGGTCGTTCATCGATCGACGAAAGCATGATCACCGGCGAACCCGTCCCAGTCGAGAAAGTTTCAGGCGATCCAGTGACGGGCGCAACCATCAACGGCACTGGCAGCCTTATCATGGAAGCTACACGCGTCGGCGCCGACACAATGCTGAGCCAGATCGTCGAAATGGTCGCCAACGCACAACGGTCCCGGGCGCCAATCCAGAAATATGCCGACAAAGTATCCGGCTATTTCGTGCCGGCGGTGATCGCTATCGCTGTACTTGCTTTCCTGGGCTGGGCGTTTTGGGGCCCGGAACCCGCCCTTTCATATGCGCTCATCGCCGCGGTCGCGGTACTGATCATAGCCTGTCCCTGCGCCCTCGGTCTCGCCACCCCAATGTCGATCATGACGGCAACGGGACGCGGAGCTCAAGCAGGCGTGCTCATAAAGAATGCGGAGGCGCTCGAGAGGTTCGAGAAAGTTGATACGCTAATCGTCGACAAGACAGGCACGTTGACCGAAGGCAAGCCGCGATTGGTGGCAGTCGTGGCGGAGAATGGCCATGACGAGACCGAAGTGCTGCGTCTGGCGGCTTCCCTTGAACGGGGTTCGGAACACCCGCTCGCCGAAGCCATCGTAAGAGGAGCCGAAGAGCGAGGCGTGGAGTTGGCCGCGGCCGGCGACTTCGAGGCCGTTACCGGCAAAGGCGTCAAGGGTACAGTGGATGGCAGAGCCGTGGCGCTCGGCAATCTCGCGATGATCCGCGAACTTGGCCTGGAGGCGGGGGGCTTGACCGAAAAAGCCAATGGCCGCCGTGACGAGGGCGAGACGGTCATGTTCGTTGTCGTCGACAATGGCGTCGCCGGACTCGTATGCGTCGCCGATCCGGTGAAAGAAACAACCCCCGACGCGCTGAAGGCTCTGCATGAACTTGGATTCCGCATTATCATGGCGACCGGAGATAACGAACGAACGGCGAAAGCCGTTGCTGCGCGCCTGGGCATCGACGAGATCCGCGCCGACGTGCTTCCCGAAGACAAGGCGCGCATCATCCAGGAATTGCAGCAGCAGGGTCGCAAGGTCGCGATGGCCGGCGACGGCGTGAACGACGCTCCGGCTCTGGCTCAGGCCGACGTTGGAATCGCGATGGGAACCGGGGCGGATGTCGCGATCGAAAGCGCTGGGTTTACCCTGGTCAAAGGAAATCTTGACGGCATCGTCAGGGCTCGCCGTCTGGCCCACGGAACGATGCGCAACATACGGCAGAACCTGTTTTTCGCCCTGATCTACAATACGTTGGGCGTTCCGGTAGCTGCAGGCGTACTCTTCCCGTTCTTCGGCATCCTGATTAGTCCGATGTTCGCCGCCTTTGCGATGAGCGCTTCTTCGATCTCAGTTGTCGTCAATTCGCTCAGACTGCGGCAATTGGATCTGAAATCCTGATGGAGCCGTTGTCCTGGTCTTGTCGGAGAACGGTCGCGGCCAAGCTTGTCGTTATTGACTCGGTTTCGGCGTGACGTCAGGGTAATTGTTCACACGGTTCCCGCGATGCCGAGCGCGAAGCGGGATGAAAAGGGAATGTGACGGGTGGACCCAGACCGGGCATCCAAACCACAGCCGACCCCGCGACTGTAGAATGGCGCGGCGCCATAACTCCCGAAAACGGGAGCGCCACTGGAAACATCCGGGAAGGCGATAGCGCTGGAAAACCGCCATGAGCCAGGAGACCTGCCATGTGAACGGACGGAGAGATGTTCAAGTGACTGAATGAGCAACACGGAGGTTGTCATGCTCGCAACACAATCTGTTTCGCTGCGGGTTTCGGCATCAGCACGTCTGACGACTACGCTGTTCGCTGCAATATTTGGCATAGCGTTGCTTTATTTCGCTGCGTTTGCTCATTCCGACGCACTGCACAACGGCGCCCACGACACGCGCCACGCAATCGTCGCGCCCTGCCACTAAGGCGCCACGACGTAGATGTTGACCCGGGTAATTCTGGCCGCGCTTGTAGCGGGATTGCTCGCTGGTGTGTTCGCGACCGCGGCGCAATCAGTGCGGGTTATCCCGTTGATCCTCCAAGCCGAAGCTTATGAAGAGGGGGTGTCACACGCTGAGACCGAGGACGAAGTCTGGGCGCCCGAAGAAGGCTTGCAGCGGACGTTTTTTACGTTGCTCTCGAATCTCGTGACCGGTGTTGCATTCGCACTGATTCTAACGGCTATCACTCTGATATTAGACCAACCGGTGTCGCTCCGGCATGGCGCGCGTTGGGGGGCGGGTGGGTTCGCGGTTTTCGTTCTCGCCCCAAACTTCGGTCTTCCGCCTGAATTGCGCCTGCATGGATCGGACAGTCTGCCCGATGGCGGTAAATCCCCTTCGATCAGGGCGGATGTGCTGAAGGAAAAGGGCTGGACTGTGTCCAATCTGGCTTATGCGCTGAAAACAGGCATCCAACCGGACGGCGACGCTTTTGGTGGTTCGATGGGGGAAGTGGTGCGTGACGGAACTTCCTTTCTCAGTCAGGACGATCTGACGGCAATCGCGACCTTTCTGCTGGAGCGGGAGAATGATTGACAGACGCAATTTCCTGGCGGGAACCGGGGTGCTCGTGTCAGCAGGCGTACTGCCCGGTCTTGCTGTGGCAAAGGCGGGTGCTCAGGAGTTTGATCTGATCGCCGGACCGGTCCGGCGAGCACTTTACGAGCAGCAGCTCTCAGATCTCTGGGCCTATAACGACATTGTACCCGGTCCTGAAATCCGGGCCCGAAAGGGCGAGCGGATACGCGTCAACTTTCGCAACAATCTTGAGGAGCCCACATCCATCCACTGGCACGGAATCCGCATCGAAAATGCGATGGATGGGGTGTCCGGCTTGACCCAGGAACCCGTGCAGCCCGGAGACAGTTTCATCTATGAATTCGAGCTGCCGGATTCCGGTACATATTGGTATCACGCGCACAACAAGAGTTGGAATGAGGTCGGGCGTGGCTTGTATGGCCCGTTGATCGTGGAGGAGCGAATCTCCACCTTTGATCGCGACCATGACATCACCCTCATCATTGATGACTGGCGCTTGCGCCAGCCTGGCGTTCTGGACACGGACAGCTTTGGCTCCTTGATGGATTGGAGCCACGGAGGGCGTCTCGGTAACTGGCTCCTTGTGAATGGCAAGTCACGTCCGGTTTTGAAGCTGCGCGGTGGCGACGCCTATCGCCTTAGACTGATCAACGCCTCGAACGCACGTGTTCTGGAACTCGATCCCAATCGGTTCGGCGGAAAGGTAATTGCCTATGACGGAAAGGCGCTGCCGGAATCCGTCGTTCTGCCGTATTCCCCGCATCTTCTCGGACCAGCGCAACGGATCGACCTTATGGTTGTTCCGGACGCTGATTTCACGATCGAAGAGATTTCGGGCGATCAGCCATTCCCCCTGGTCGACGGGATCGTCGACGGGATATCGCGTACAGCGCAGTCGACGCCTTCAATTCCGGTAAACCTGATACCGGAGCCCGATGTGACGGGCGCCCGGAAAGTGAAGGTCGTTATGGAAGGTGGCGCCATGGGCGGCTTTGTGGACATCACCTACAAGGGCAAGCGCCTTGAAGGCGAAGATTTCCGTAAAACGGGCCAGTCCTGGGCATTCAACGGCATAGCAAACCTGGCGGAGGCTCCGCTTTTCACGGTTCGGCGCGGCGAAACGGTTCTGCTGGAAACGATAAATCAGACAGGTTGGGTACACGCCATGCATGTCCATGGTCATCACTTCCGTGTTCTCAGTCGATCCGGAGCCGACGTCGATGACGGCAAGCCCTGGCGCGACACATTCCTGATTGGACCTGAGCAGACGACGGAGGTTGCCTTCGTCGCTGGCAATCCCGGCAAGTGGCTGTATCATTGCCACATGCTGGAACACGCGGCAGCAGGTATGACCACATGGTTCGAAGTCAGCTGAGACGATTGTAGAAAATTTACGGAACCGGCGTTACGTTACTGAAATGCGCAGACTTTTGCCATCGTTGATGATACTGGTTCTGGTCCTCGGGGCCATGATGCCGGCTGTGATCCAATCGCATGCCGACATGACATCAACGAAAGTAACCGATCAGGTTCATGAGGTTCTGGCCGCTGACAAGACGGCCGCGATGAAGTGCTGTCAGAAGTCGAAAAGCGGCATGGATAACCGCCAAGGCAATTGTGCGGCCGATTGCCATTATCTTCCCGAATTCACACCGCTGCAAAATTCGCCTGTCTTGGCGTCGGTTGAAATCCCGGCACAGTCCGAGACGCTTCTGGAAGTGATATATTTCCAGATGAGGCCCCCCATCTCGATCTGATCTTACTTCGCCAGCCATCAATGGCGTTCGTCGAGTAATTGGATTTGAGAGGGAAACCATGCTTTCCAAACGTAGCTTAATGCTTGGCGCTTTGTCGTCGGCATTCCTGCCTGCCTCGTTGGCACAGGCACACAAACGCGTCTTCAAACTTGATCCGCGGTTCGAACCGCAGACTGTTCGATTCTCCGGATACAGTCCCGGCACGCTGGTGGTCGATCCAGGCAACCACTTTCTCTACCTGCAAACAAGCCGGACAACAGCAAGGCGATATGGGGTCGGCGTCGGCCGAGCTGGTCTTGCCTTTCGGGGCTCGGCCACCATCGGTCGGAAGGCAAAGTGGCCAAGTTGGACCCCGACCAAGAACATGATCAGGCGTGAGCCGGGCAAATACGCCAGATATGCAAAAGGCGTTCCCGGCGGACCCGGAAATCCGCTTGGTTCACGCGCGCTGTATTTGTACCGCAGTGGCCGTGACACGATGTATCGGATTCACGGCACCACCCAGCCATCTTCGATCGGGCGCTCCGTTTCGAACGGCTGCATCCGGATGATCAATGCGCATGTCGAGGACCTGTATGAAAGGGTTCCGGTGGGCGCAAAGGTGGTCGTGCTGTGATGGCTCAGGACCCGCAAAAACTATCGCCCTATGCACTTTCCTCCGGGGTGCCGAGAATTCGAGCACATGACGTCACGGGCGTTCCCGAACCGCGGAAATTCGGCACCTGGATCATGATCGCTTGCTGCATTCCAATGGTCGGCGGCGCCGGATTGCTGCTTTGGGGCATGGGCGCTGGCGCAGGTTTGGCTGAACGCCTCGGCGCATTGGCGCCAATCGGCTTTTGTCTTGGGGCACACCTCGTCATGCACAAGATCATGGGCCGGACCTGTCACGGCCATCAAACACACAAAGGACAAGACCAGAAATGAAAACACTGATCAAAATCGCGGCCGCATCATGGTTGGCCGGCAACCTGCTGACGCTGCATGCACATGCAGGCGAAACCGATGACAAGCATATCACCGTCTTCAAGACACCCTGGTGCGGGTGCTGTCAGGTCTGGGTCGATGCAGTCGAAAAAGCCGGCTACACCGTCGAAACAAAGGACATGGAAGACCTCTCCTCGATCAAGACGCAGGCGGGCGTGCCGGCAAAACTTGAAGCCTGTCATACGGCCGCCATCGGAGGCGATCGCAAATACGTTCTCGAGGGACACGTCCCGCTTGCAGCGATCAGCAAGCTCATGACTGAACAACCGGATATTCGCGGCATTTCCACCCCGGGTATGCCGATGGGCTCTTTGGGCATGGGAGAAGATCCGAAGGCGAAATACGACGTCCTCGCCTTCACCGGCAAAACCGGAGAGACGCCGACCCTGTATTACCAGGCCGGCAAGCAATGAATCGCAGGCAACTCCTGGGTGGGGCAGGCAGCCTGTCGTTGCTTGCCCTTTCCGGCTGTACAACCACCACACCCGAACAGGCGCTCGAGCCGCAACCGGCACCGAGAATCCCAGGCACGTATGCAACCATGTATGGGCCGATGCCCGGAGAGCGTTTTCCGATACCGGCCGTCGATCTGAACAAGGTCCCGGAGAGGTTCTGGCGTCGTCAGGTCGACTATTCGGGGCCTCATGCGGTTGGCACCCTGATTGTCGACACGCAGACGTTTTACCTTCATTTGATCCAGGAGGGCGGCAAGGCGATGCGGTATGGCGTCGGACTCGGCAGAGCGGGATTTTCGTGGTCGGGCCGCGGGGTCATCCAGTGGAAGCAGGCCTGGCCGAAATGGACTCCGCCCGAGGAAATGATCGCGCGGGAGCCGGACCTCGAAAAATGGAGCGCACGCAATGGCGGCATGCCACCGGGGCTAGATAATCCGCTGGGAGCGAGAGCGCTCTACATTTTTCAGGACGGAGAGGACACGCTGTACCGGATTCACGGTTCGCCGGAATACTGGACCATCGGCAGGGCCGTCTCCAGCGGATGTGTTCGATTGATGAACCAGGACATTATCGATCTCTACAGCCGTGTCCCCAGCGGGTCTTCCCTGGTGGTCGTTTAGGTGAAGCCATGTCGATGAGACGATTGAAGATAATTTCCCTTGCCGGTCTGGCATTACTTGCGATCGGCGTCGTCGCCATGATTGGGGTCGGCCCAGGCAATGGGGAAAGCGCGGCTCTCCTCAGGCCGGATGACCAGGAAAAAGTCTCGCTCGGCCAACAGGTCTACACTGTCAACTGTGCGTCCTGTCATGGAGCGGAATTGCAGGGCCAGGCAGAGGATTGGCGTTCCCCGGGACCCGACGGCTTGATGCCGGCTCCGCCGCACGATGAAACAGGACACACTTGGCATCATCCCGACGAGTTGCTCTTCAAGATCACCAAACTTGGGGTCGCCGAAGCGGCCAATCTGAAGGATTACACATCCGCGATGCCCGCTTACGAGGGCATTCTGTCGGATGAGGAGATCGTCGCCGTCTTGTCTTACATCAAGAGCACCTGGCCCGATGAAATCCGCGCCGGCCATGACGAGATGAACAAGCGCTACGCCTTGGAACCGCGGGACACGAGATGAACGCAGGTTGGGCAGAAAATGTTGAAGGGAGACGCCAATGACAACACGGCGCGGACTGCTTGCAGGAGGTGTGGCTTTGGCCGCTGGCGCCGCCGCCTACGGCGTTTTGGGCGCACGGCCGTCCGTGAACCTTGCCAAGGCAACTGGCTTCCCTCGGCTTCAAATGCCGCCATTGCTCGATACCTCCGAATCGGGGCGTTTCGACGTGACCGCACAGTCCGGCACGACCAGTTTCATCGGCGGCAGGGCGACACCGACAATCGGATTCAACCAGCCTTATCTCGGGCCGGTTGTTCGCGTTCAAAAGGGGCCGTTGCAGCCGAAAGTCGCCAACGCCCTGTCATGGCCTGTCAGTTCCCACTGGCATGGATTGCTCGTACCTGGCGAACACGATGGCGGTCCGCATTTGCCGATCGGCCCAGGTTCCAACTGGACGCCTGATATGCAGATCGACCAGCCGCCTTGCACGGCCTTCTTTCACACACACATTCACGGGCGAACGGCACAGGATGTCTATGCCGGGTTGGCCGGAGTGATCCACATCGTTGATGGCCACGATGCGGAGCGTGGATTGCCAGAAACCTATGGCACGGACGATCTCACACTGGTCATTCAGGATCGCAGATTTGCCGGTGACGGGCGGCTGGCCTATGCGAATTCGATGATGGACATCATGCATGGCATGACCGGAGACACGATCCTGGTCAACGGCCAGATTGGAACGGCGGCGCATGTACCGAAGGGGATTGTCAGGCTGCGGATTGTTAACGCTTCCAATGCCCGCATTTATTCGTTGCGCCTGAGCGACTCCCGCCCGATGCATCTCATCGCGACCGATGGCGGGTATCTTGCCCGGCCGATCGCACTCGAAACGCTGCGAATGGGTCCCGGTGAGCGTGCTGAGATCCTGGTCGATTTCACGAGCGGGCATGACGTTTCTCTCGTGAGTGACGGTGATCCCAATCAGGGAATGGGCGGCATGATGGGCCGCGCCCGGGGAATGCTCGATGGTTTGACGGGGGCGCGGCGTTTCGAGGTCCTGCCAATCCTTGTCGATGAACGCCTCCCGGTCGCGGTTGACAGAATCCCCGATACGATAGGAGGCAAAGCGCCCTCACTTGCGGATTTTGAAATTGCCAAAACCAGGCGCTTCTCACTCGACATGGGCATGGGAGGAGGCATGATGGGCGGGTTTGCCATCAACGGAGATCCGTTCGAGATGGCCGTCGTCAACCAACGCGTGCGTCTTGGCGACACCGAAAAATGGGTCGTCAGCACAACCATGCTGGCCCATCCTTTCCACGTCCATGGCGTGTCGTTTCAGGTCGTCCGCGAAAACGGTCGTGATCCGCTGCCCGAAAGCAGTGGGTGGAAGGATACTGTCGTCATTGATGGCGAAACCGAATTGCTGATGCGCTTCACGCAGCCCGCAGGCGATCGAACGCCCTTCATGTATCACTGCCACATTCTCGAGCATGAGGATGGTGGCATGATGGGGCAGTTTACTGTGACCTAGCTCCGAACTGACCTGAGAGGAGGTAAAACCGATGTCAGAAAACCATGCCGGTCATATGCCATCAAGCGGCCGGGCGCTCTCGATTTCCGCGTGGCTGACGGGCGTCTATTTTATCGTGGAGCTCGGCATTGGATTGTGGACCGGCTCGGTCGCAGTCATCTCCGACGCCTTTCATACATTCTCCGCGGTCGGAGGCGTTCTGGTTGCAATCATCGCTGCCCGCATCGCGAAAAGGCAGGCGGACGAACAGAAGTCCTTCGGCTGGTTTCGCGCCGAAATCATCGGCGCGCTCGTGAATGGCGCATTTCTTCTGATCATGGCCCTGGTTGTGATTGTCATGGGCCTGATGCGGCTCGGAAACCCGATCGATCTCCCCACCGGTCCGATGCTGATTGCAGCGGCGGGAGGCCTCGTTACGGAGTTCATTTCGCTGTATCTTTTGTACCGGCAACAGGGCAGTGATTTGAATGTACGGGGTGCCTATTGGCACATCATACAGACATTCGTCGGCAGTCTCATAATCATTGTCGCTGCACTGGTGATCCGATTTACCGGCTTCCTCGCAATTGATCCCCTGTTGGGGATTATCTTCGGGTTTGTGCTTCTGTGGGCCAGCTGGGGGATACTGCGCGACGCCATTCATCTTCTCATGGAGGGAACGCCTGATGAGATTTCGCTTGCCGAAGCCAAGGCCGCTCTCGCGGTAATTCCGGGTGTGAAGAATGTTCATCACGTCCACGCCTGGGCACTTACAAGCGGCAAGTATGTGTTCTCGGCACATGTCATGGTGGATAAACGCGCCGAAATTGATTCGGACGAGGTCTTGACGATTGCACAAGGAAAGCTCGTGGATGAGTTCGGATTTTTCTTTACCACAATCCAGGTGGAGACCCGATGTCATGACGAGGAACGAGCGCGCGCAATCGATGCGCTCGTTGATCGGTCGATGGCGACGTGAATGCGATCACTTCATCAGATATTTGACCAGGGCCGCAATCGCCAACAAAACGAGGATGCCGATCAGCAGCATCCCGATGCCACCAAATCCCATCATGCCGCTACCCAGACTGTTGTCCATCATTGCTCGGTTTCCTTGACCTTGATTCCGACGATCTGTCTTCGCGTGATCCACAAGACAACTGTTGGAACGACCAGCCACTGCAACAGAGGGCTCAGACCTGTTCCAAACGGTGGCACCAGAGGCATCAGCTCCGAATAGGTCCAGCGCAGCGAGACCTGCGTGTAGTAATACTCGAAACCGACTGTCAGGCCGATCCCGATGCCGAGATACATCAGATACTGCCAAGCGGCAGGACGGAGAAACCACTGACGCGTCCGCGCTGCCAGGCTTGTGAGACCGAAAGCAACAAGGGCAAAGCCGACATCACCGAATGTCGCTGACATGCAAAGCTTGATGCCGTCCCAATGGTTCATCTCGATCATCCCGGCATAGGTAGGTGCCTGGACGAATTCCCATACAAAATGGAGAAGAAAAGAGAATACGACGATGTTGAATTCGGGCTGGTACGTGATTGCGCGCATGGCAAGACCCTGGCTTTGGTTTTGCGGAAAAGCCTAAACGCTCCGGTGGGTGGAAGGTCAAATCGGGCTGAACTGCGTCACGATCGGCCCTATTCGTTCATCAACTTCGCCAATCTCCATGATTGTATGCAGGGTTGTCTGTTCGCTTCCCGCGGTCCCTCCCCTGCATTGTATCCGGCGACCACGAGAAACGCCCGGGCCGAGTTCGTCGACGTCATTCACCCTTTGTCGCCTGACTTTTTGCCAAAATCGGCGAAGATCGTGAACGACCTTGCCCCTTTGGAAAGATTCGATTTTGCGATGCGCGTCTTGCCGATACGTTGCTGGAGATATGCACAAACGGGCTCAAAGTCCTCTATCGCCAGCATCCTCCAAGGCGCTCCGAAAGATTTCTCAACATTTTTCGAGATGGCGCCATAACTGAATGTTGTTGCACGCGACCTGTCGGCGCTGGCGAACTGGTTATACCTGCTGATCAGGTACTGGACATACCGACTGGCCTCCTGATCGGCACCGATCGTTCCAGCTGCCGGTTGGATATGTACCGCTTTGCGTGTCGTTCTCACATTGACGGTGTTGGCCTGAACCGCTCCAGGACTGTCGACAATGACATTGCCGCTGTCATTGTTAACGATGACGCGCCTTAGGTCGCCGAGCAGGATCTTTGCGAAGAAGGCGTCTGTCGCCTGTTCGGGTCTACCCATTTCCTTTTCTCGAATTTTCTTGAGTTCTTCCAGCGCCTCTGCCGAGAATGCCTCTGGTTGCGAGTCGACAATTCGGTGGTGACGTCGGCACAGCAGGATCAGGTTGTCGAATCCGTGGCGATCTTCCTCGGTTTGGGTGCTGTCAAATCGAGGTCCGCCTGCTTTCTGCGCATGAATGTGACAGATCTCGCCGGTGATCGTGCCGGCGCTTTCCACGATGGGAAGGGAACAACCCGGGAACGCACAAAGATTGCCCGATAGGGCGAACAGCCTCTTGATTGTTTTTTCTGTCGGCCCCAAAAGCGCACACTCCTGTTGTCCTAGATCTCTGCCGCTTTGGACAAGCCTTGCGGACCGGCTCGCTTGAGTTTGTTCCATGCTAGTCCGGAATCCTGATCTTACTCGGCTGACTCGTGATGCAAAACTCTGTTCGGATTTATCCAATCTGGCGCACTCATCATTTGACGACTTGATGGCACGCGTCTTCGGCGAGCGGGAATGGGATGAAACCTCAATCAGCATCAGATCCGCGCCGCAGGACCCATCTCGTAAACCGACCTGGTCAGTGTCCCGCGCGTTTGTTGACGCTTGCCGCTTGACCTTTCCTGCGCTGGAAGGCGTAGGCTTTGATATGGCAAGGAGGCGATGCGTATGAGATCAGAGACAGAGCAGATGGAACGGGACATTCTTCGAGTCTATCGTTGTGCCCGCGGGCAAGAGCGTCCGGATATTGCCGAATTCATGTTGGCCGCGCTGGAAAAGCTCGATCGAGAACGGGAAGGTTTCCCGCTGACGGAGCGGCCCCTGATGGAAGCCTATCGGGACATCGCCAGTCGCCCTGGCGAACCGAGATGTGCGGCGCAGCGACTTTCCACCTCGAAGTCTGAGCCGCACAGTTAGAAACGCCCGTGTCGTCGATCATCGGAGGCCATTGGCAAGGAGCAAAATATACACGGTTGCAGATTGCCGTTCACTGGTCTGTGGTTCTGTTGCTGATAGGGCAATGGTATACCTCCGAGGCCATACCCCGAACGCATAATCCGCTTCTGCCTCCGTCCGAATCCGACCTGTTCCAGCATGCTGTCCACAATTATGCCGGGCTGCTGATCGGCGCGTTGGTGCTGTTGAGGATTGGGCTGCGAATGTTCCCGCCACAATCGTTGCTGCCGCGACCGGCGAACTGGCGGGACCGCGCCTCGCAGGCAGTCCATTGGGCGCTGTATTTCTCTCTTCTCGGACAGGTTGCTGCCGGGTTTGTAACTTCCTATCTCTGGGCGCCTGCCGCGCGCTTTCATGTACTCTTCTGGAATGTCACGTTGATCCTGGTGGGGCTCCACATCGCCGCAGCCGCTTATCACGCGTTTCGGGGAGACGGTGTGGTCTGGCGCATGATCCCGAGCACCCTCGAACTGCTTATCCGCCCGACTTTACGAAGTGAGGAACGGAACGCAGCTCACGGTTCCAATGCCTCTCGCACCGGACAATCCGGCACATCCTCCCCGGATTAGCGCGGGACAGTCGTCACTCCCTTTTATCCGCTTATGATCTGCGATCTTCACATGCGCGGTTTTGCGGCATGGAAAGTTTTCACTTACTGGTACGCTGGCATTGGATTTACGTTTGGGCGTCGCCCTTTGGGCCGGGCTGTTGGCAAAGCTGAAGCCCGCAAGCGGTCTTCCCCCATCCGGGCGGCCATCCCTGACGCGGGGCGACCGGGGGGATTGGAGGACCGGAAAGTTGATGGGTGCCGCTTGCGCGCCGCGGCCGGCAAGGGAAGCTGGCGCCGCTTCTTGCCCCGAAAACCGCGACCCGGCACAAATGCCGGCTTGCCAGACGCGCCCTTGTCCTGCCTTGCTCTTCGCGGCCGCCGGGTTGCCGCCCCTACAGAATAGGGAGCGGAAACCGGACAGAGGACCGCGCGAAACGCGGAAGAGTAAATGGAAAAAGCAGACCTTGAAGAGTTGAAGGGAAAGGTCGCCTGCGGCGCGGTGCTGGAAACCGCCGGCTTTGCCGTCGACCCCAAGGAAAGCACGCGCCGCGCGGTCAAATACCGGCGCGGCGACGAGATCATCATCGTCATCCATGACGGGCAGGGTTGGTTCGATCCCCTGTCCGACGCCAAGGGCGACGTCTTTCGTCTCGTCGAGCATCTCGACGGCCTTCCCTTTGCGGCGGCGCTTTATGTCGTTGCCGACCTGATCGGCTTCGTTCCTTCAGAACCGGAATGGAAGCGGCAATCGCGCGAGCGCTCGCCCGACCTTACTATACCTGAACGCTGGAACTCGCGGCGCAGGCCTTGGCGCGGATCAGCCACATGGCGCTATCTGCGCGACGAGCGTGGCATTCCCGAAGCGATCCTTAGATCGGCCATCACCCAGGATATCCTGCGCGAAGGCCCCAGGGGGAGCATGTGGGCGGCGCACCGCGATCGCACGGGGGCCGTGACCGGCTGGGAAGAGCGCGGGCCGGACTGGCGTGGTTTCGCGACCGGTGGCGCGAAAGTGCTCTTCCGGCTCGGGCCCGTCGATGGGCCGCGGCTTTGCGTTGCCGAGGCGGCGATCGACGCCATGAGCCTCGCCGCACTCGAGGACCAGCGTCCCGACACGCGCTATTTGAGCACCGGCGGCGGTTGGTCGCCGGCGAGTTCCGAGGCCCTGCTCGATCTTGCCGTCCAGGCGGACGCTCTCCTGGTCGCGGCCACCGACAACAATGCGCAAGGGGAGAGTTTTGCCGCGCGGCTCGAGGCGCTCGCCGCCGATGCCGGTTGCGGGTTCGTGCGGCTGCGGCCGGAGCTGGAGGACTGGAACGAGGATCTGAAGGCAAAAAGAAGAAAGAAGGATGGAAGGGAGGAGGAGAAGAACGGCTGCCGCATGCCCGCCGTCCGCCTCAAGGGTGAAGCTCCGCCCGGCTGACGCCGGCCCTTGACCCGGCCGGACGGAGAGGCGGCCGCAGAAAGGGGTCCGGAAGGGCTGAAGAAGATGGTGATGCCGATGAGGGTGCGCCGCGCTCCAGCCCGGGACAGGCCCAAAAGGAGCCCGCCATGACCTCTCCAATCCGCAAGATTCATTTCGGAATCACCGACCGCCATCAGATGTACAGATTGTTCGACCGCCATGCGCAGCGCCCCGACCGCCGGCAGACCGACGGAGCCAGGCTTTACGCCGGCGAGTGGTTCGAAATCGCCCGTGCCGAGCATGACGACATGCTCGAAATCCTGCCGCCGCTCTGGATGCGAGGCGAGATGTTCGCCATGCGCGAATTCCTCACCGGCAGCATCACCAGCGTCTTCTATACGCTCAGCATCAACGGTGTGACGCGATACTTCCACGCCTATTGCGATCTTTCCGATCCGCGTTCGCCCTATGGGATGCGCGATGCGATCGTCGAGCGCGAACGCCGGCCGGTCAAGGCGATGACCCGCGACGAGCGCATCGAGCACATCTGGAGCGCTACGCATGACAATTATCGCAGCTATGCCGGCGCGGACTTCCGGCCCGAGCATCGCGGCAAACGGACTGTCATCGTCTACGGCAAGCCGGGCACGCGGTTCGAGCTGCTCGAGAGCCTGACCGATCAGCAGATCTCCGAGAAGCTGCCGGTGCATCTGCGCCACCTGCCGCTGCCCGAAGCCGCGTGAGGTGGGCCATGTTCACATTTCCGATTCTTGCGGTGCGCAAGGTCATCGCGCGCGGCGAAGAGGATGCCGCCGCCAATGGCGGTTTCCGCAATCCCTATTATGGCACCCGTCCGGGGGAGGGCGAGAAACCCGGCTTCTGGCTTGTCGGCGACGAGGGTGTCTACATCATTTCCAACGGCAAACTCGCCGAGGGTCAGAAACCGCTCGTCGTTTATTCGACCGAGTGCCATCCGAAGGGCGATAGCGACTGGTGGGATTACAAGCGCCGGCACTTCGGCGGCGATGACGGCATCGAATACATCGATGCCGATCTGCTGGTTCCGAGCTTCAACCGCAGCTTCGGGATCACGCATCTCGGCATCCAGCTCACCGAGAACGACATCTCGTTCTCGCTGATCACCCGCTAACCCCTTTTTCAACTCCGCACGTCTCAGACGCTGCCGGGTCTCTCGGCGGCGCGGCGTCGTGCGCCCGCTTCACAGGAGAAACCATCAATGTCAGACCACGATCCTTTCACTCTCGATATGTTCGGTAGCTCGGCCTTGTCCTCCGGGCTCGGCCTTGGCGTCACCGCCTTTGCCGAAAGTCCGGCACTCAAACCCGAGGAAGACGCGCCGCCGCCAGTAGCGCCGGCCAAGCGGTCCAGAAGCCGACAGCCCGCGGAGCGACAGGCCGCCGAAGCGCCCGAGCGCGGCAGCAACTTTTATCTTTCCGGAAGCCGTTCGTTGGCCAAGGGCTGGAAAGCACGCGCTCGCGACAATCTCGAGGCCATTTCACTTGCCGCAGCGATCGCGGCCGAGGACCGGCCCGCGACGCGGGAGGAGCAGGCGCGCCTCATCCGGTTCACCGGTTTCGGCGCGTCCGATTTGGCCAATGCTGTTTTCGTCCGGCCGGGCGAGGAGGGGTTCCGGAAGGGCTGGGAGGAACTCGGTGAGGAGCTGCAGGCGTCCGTGAACGAGGCCGATTACGCCTCGCTGGCCCGCTGCACGCAATATGCTCATTTCACGCCCGAGTTCATCGTCCGGGCGATCTGGAAAGGGCTCGAGCGCCTCGGCTGGCGAGGCGGCCGCGTTCTGGAGCCAGGCATCGGAACCGGGCTGTTTCCCGCGATCATGCCGGAGGCTTTCCGGGATGCGTCCTTCGTCACCGGCGTTGAGCTCGATCCGGTCACCGCGCGCATCGCCTGGCTCCTGCAGCCGGTCGCCCGCATCGTCGAGGGCGATTTCGCGCGCACCGATCTGCCGGCGCATTTCGATCTGGCGATCGGCAATCCGCCCTTTTCCGACCGGTCCGTGCGCTCCGACCGCGCCTATCGTTCGATGGGTCTGCGGTTGCATGACTATTTCATCGTGCGGTCGATCGACCTCCTGAAACCCGGCGCGCTCGCCGCCTTCGTTACCTCGTCGGGAACGATGGACAAGGCCGATGCCGCGGCCCGCGAGCATATCGCCAAATCCGCCGATCTGATCGCCGCGATCCGTCTGCCAGAAGGCAGTTTTCGGGCCGATGCCGGCACCGATGTCGTTGTCGACATCCTGTTCTTCCGCAAGCGCCAGCCGGGCGAGACGCAGGGCGACGCAAACTGGCTGGACCTTGCGGAGGTCATCCCCGCCACCGAGGACAGCGAGGCCATCCGCGTCAACCGCTGGTTCGCCGGTTTTGTTGCAACGGCTGATTTGAAGCGCAAAGGGGGCCGGTCCGAGGCCAATTATGCGGCAAGAATTGCGAACTGTTCGGCTAGGGACGGATTCGGATTGAAGGCGTATCTCGCCTGTCGCTTGCGCATCATGTGAACCATCTCGATGCCGGACAGGATGATCGCGGCTGATGCCTGTGATTTGAAGCCAAGCATTGGCCGGACGCGGCGCTTGATGCGCCGATGATCCTGTTCAATCCGATTATTCAGATACTTACTCTTGCGGATTTCGATCGGCTTCAGCCGGCGCCGAGAACGATCCTGCAAGCGATTTGTGGTGTCACAGGAAACGATAGCCTCGTGGTTGGTCTGGCTACCATCAATAACGACGCAGCCTGGCCGGCCATGCCGATTCAGCGCCTTTGTGAAGAACCGTTTGGCCGACGGCAGGTCACGCTGCTCGCTGAACCAGAATTCGACCGTGTCGCCGACACTGTCGATGGCGCGGTATAGGTACATCCACTGGCCGCGGACCTTGATGTAAGTCTCGTCGATATGCCATCTGCCGGTCACGTTCCGCTTCCGTCGGTTGAAACGCTCCAGCAATAGCGGTGCGTAGCGGACGGTCCAGCGGTGAATGGTCGTGTGGTCAACGGCAATGCCTCGCTCGGCCATCATTTCTTCCAGGTCCCGCAGGCTCAGACTGTAGGCCAGGTACCAGCGCACGCAAAGCAGGATGACTGACTGGTCAAACTGGCGGCCCTTGAACATTCAATCCTCCGAAAGATCAGAAGCTCTCCTTGCCACAAAAACGGTATTCAAAACGTTGCAACACAACCCCTCGGACCGGCCCCCTTTGCGCTTCAAATCAGCCGTTGCAACAAAACCATTCCAGGCGGCGCAGCAGGGTGAAAGGCAGAATTACCTTGCCGAAATCGACGTGCTTGAAGTTCCCCCAGAGGTCGTCCGCGTTCTTCCAGATGAAATCGGCGAAGGAGGTGTTCGTCGTCTGGGTACTCATCTATGCGCCTTCACTGCTATTCGTTTTCGTCTCAAGGTGCTGTTCCAATAATCGTGCTGCCAAACGGAAGCCGTCGACCTGACTCATCCGGTGCCGGACACAGAGTTCCTTGAAGGCCCACCGCTCATCCTCGGTGATCTTCAAATTTAGGTTCGAAAGTTTCGCGGCATCATCACCCATCGGGCATCTCCTCGCGGATAATGACTTACCTTCCATTCTTCCATTGAAGAATTCAATCACATTCCTTTGGGCGGCCCCGTTTCAACCTGATCCACAGTTGGAAAGCGGATTCTTTAAGGGGACTTCAGATCCAGTTCCTTGTTCCGCTCGATCTGTGTTCTTTCGGGTCACGCCGACACCTTCGATGTCGTTGTTTCTGAGAGTATTAGCCAGGACCTCGTATGGCGTCGCTCACCGGTTCGGCTGAGCGCACCTTTTTCGACCAGGTCCTGCAGATCGCGGGTTGCGGTTGCGCGTGAAGTTCCGGTGATCTTGAGATAGTTGTTGGCGCTGAGGCCGCCTTCGAAACCGCCAGGGCCTTCCCGAAACAGGCGAGCGATGGCCTTGGCCTGGCGTTCGTTCAAGTGGTCTCTGTGACGATCGTAGAAGTGCGCTTTGTTGATGAAGAAGCCGACGCGGTCGAGTGTGACCTGTTGGGCCTTCAAGACAACTTCTGCGGGCGATGTCACGTTAACTTCCGGTCAGCGCCTTGCGGTGTAGAGGCGCGAGCATGAGTACGTCCGCCATCAGCTACAAGCGTCACCGCTTTCCTGCCGAAATCATCGCCCATGCGGTTTGGCTGTATTATCGGTTTCCGCTGAGCCTGCGTCATGTCGAGGAAATGCTTTTGGAGCGCGGCATCGTCGTTTCCTATGAGACGATCCGCCGCTGGGGCCGGAAGTTCGGGCCGGACTATGCTGGGCGCCTGCGCCGCAAGCAGCCGGACCGCAATGATATCTGGTACCTCGACGAGGTCGCCATCACGATCGCCGGCAAGAAACATTGGCTGTGGCGTGCCGTCGACCAGGATGGCTATGTGCTCGATGAGATCGTCCAGACCCGGCGCAACACCAAGGCCGCCAAGCGCTTGCTGACGCGGCTGCTGAAGAAGCAGGGGCTCGCACCGAAGCGCATGATCACCGACAAGCTCCGCTCCTACGGAGCAGCCAAGCGGCAGGTGATGCCGCAGATCGAGCACCGCTCGCACAAGGGCTTGAACAACCGTGCGGAGAATTCGCACGTGCCGCTGCGAAAACGAGAACGCTCAATGCAGGGGTTCCGATCGCCGGGGAGCCTACAGCATTTCATCTCGATCTTCTCCGCCTTTCGCAACCTTTTCGTCCCGCCCCGCTCACAACGCTCTGCTCTCGGCATCCGCCGTCATCGCCTCCAGGCCATGGCGGAATGGAACGCTGTAACCATCGGCACCTGATCGAGCCGCCGCAGGGCCCGGTGCGTCCATGCTCAGGTTTATGTGACATCGCCCAACCGGCTGGTCGGCGAGCAGCATTGCGTCGCCGGTCCCTCGGCGCTGATCGGCGCGTCCAACTTCTTCGAGCTCGCCGTCGCCGCCGCCATCAGCCTGTTCGGCTTCCAGTCCGGCGCGGCGCTCGTCACCGTGGTCGGCGTGCTGATCGAGGTGCCGGTCATGCTGTCCGTCGTCTGGATCGTCAACCGCTCCAGGGGCTGGTACGAGCGTGGCGCCGGGCTTTCCTTTGCGACAGACGCTCGTCGTTGACGCTTTCGATCGCGATCGGGGAATGAAGCAGAAGCGGGGCCTGGTGCTACGTTTTGCGGCATGGTGCAGCTGTAGTTCACGCCCTGAGCGTCACTTCTTCAGTACGACGTGGCAGACATTTTACCGATCGCCTTAACTGGATCGGCACCATCCAATTGATACCTGCCTGCGAAACAGGAACAATCGAGATGTGAGAGACGCGCGTTGAGGTATCCCTCGAGCTATGTGGTTCGAAGAACAGCGATTACAACACTGGTTGCGGCCTGCCTGACGACATCGATTTCGACAGGAGCCCGTTGGCTCGTCGGTGCTGAAGCCGACGCGATCACCATCGCGGTAAGGCTGGTTCTGCCGTTTGCTGTCGGAATTCCGATCAGCCTCCTGATCTTCACCCGCTTCGAGCAGCTGGATCGCTCCTATCGGGAAATGCTTCAGAAGAACGCGGAACTGAGCCGGCGCGCCATGACGGATCCGCTGACGGGCCTGCTCAACCGGCGCAGCTTTATCGAGCAGTTCAAGCTTGCGCAGTCGATCGGCGTGGGAGGCACCTTCATCCTTGCCGATATCGACTATCTGAAGCAGATCAATGATCGATACGGCCACAGCGTGGGAGACGAGGCCGTGCTTGCGGCATCCGCTGCCTTGATGCGCGTCCTCGGGGAGGACGCACTGATCGCCCGCATTGGCGGTGACGAGTTCTGCGCGTTCGTCGCACGTATCGACGGCAAGAATTTCGACATGCTGCGCCGGCGTGTCAACGAAGAAACGATGCAGGAATTCCGTAAACGGAGCGGACTTGGCGACTATGCGTTATCGATGACCATCAGCCAGCAGCGCTGTCGGCCGGGAATGTCGTTCAAGGATATGCTCGTGAGGACCGACAGGGATCTGTATCGTTTCAAGCGCAACCGTCCTGTCCACGCGCCTGCACTGGATCCTGCCGCATGAGTTGTGGAAGGCCATCGTGAGATGGACCGTTCGGGACCCCTCCCATCGCCTTCATCCTGATCTAGTAGTGGGCGAAGGCCGAGCGACCGGCTGGGCCGAACAAGGTCACGACGTACGCATTGCGCCGCCGGCCGATCTCCATGCCGGCGAACCGAGCACCCTGCACGGCGATTCCCGCCGCCAAAGGGCGTTCGGCGATCAAGCGCAGCACGTCCCCGGCAGGAATATGACCCTCGACCGCATAGCCTGCGATGACGCCGGTGTGGCCGGATTGCAGACCGACCGGGATGCTCGGTTCGCCTTGAGGGACGCCAGATCATCGTCAGACGATCTGCTACGGTAAAGCACGCGCCCAACCCAGTCACCTCAGCAACAAGGTGCTGCTCCCGCCTCTGCCCTTGTATGGCAGGGGAGGTTGCCATCAGCCCGCCGGGACTGATCGCCAATGGAACTCCCAGGCCGGCTTTGCGGTTTATCCGTGGTGGGAGGATTGCATCTACGCAAGAGCGCGTCAGGGCAAAAGGCGCCGCATATCGAAGGAGCGGAGAATGGCATCTGGAAAACACGCCGAACTCCACCGAATGGTGACGGCGGAGCACACCTGTCCATGGGGTCTGAAATCGCTCGATCTTCTCAGGCGCGAGGGCTACGAGGTCGAGGATCACGAACTGAGTTCGCGCGCCGAGATCGACGCCTTCGAGGCAAAGCACGGCGTCGAAACGACGCCGCAGACTTTCATCGAGGGGCGACGGATCGGCGGCTATGACGATCTTCTCGCCTTCTTCGGCAAGGAGGTGAAGGACAAGGACGCAACGACCTATACGCCCGTGGCCGCATTGTTCTCGATGGCGGCGCTCATGGCGCTCGCCGCGAGCTGGGCGGCATTCGGCAGCCTGATCACCGTCGAGGGGGCAGAGTGGTTCATCGCCTTCGCCATGTGTCTCCTTGCGCTTCAGAAGCTCAAGGACGTGGAGAGTTTCTCCACCATGTTTCTCAATTACGACCTGCTGGCGCAGCGCTGGGTGCGATATTCCTATATCTACCCGTTCGCCGAGGCGCTGGCCGGCATCCTCATGATCGGCGGTGCGCTGATGTGGCTGTCCATACCCGTCGCCCTCTTCATTGGCACAATCGGTGCGGTCTCGGTTTTCAAGGCGGTTTACATCGACAAGCGCGATCTGAAATGCGCCTGCGTCGGCGGCGACAGCAACGTGCCGCTGGGCTTCGTGTCGCTGACGGAAAACCTGATGATGGTCGCCATGGCCTTCTGGATGCTGCTCAAGCCGGCCGGCCTCGGCCACTAAATCGGCCACTAAAAAGGAGTACCGATATGGCGCAGTCCTCTCATCCCGGCCAGCTGGATCACGGCTCCGGCGGTCGTCCCTATCTGATGTTCTGGATCAACATGGCGCTCGGCCTGATCGTCATGTATTTCGTCATGTTCACGATGATCGACGGATTGCGGGATTTCCGCAACAACATCAACATGCTCTACATGGCCATCACCATGTGGGCGCCGATGGGCATCGTCATGCTGGCGACCATGCCGAGCATGTTCCCCCGCAAGCGGCTTAACATCGCCCTCCACGTCGCGTTCCTGGCGCTGACTATAGCATCCTTCGGCGCCACCCGCGCCCAGGCGCTGATCGACGACCGCCAGTTCATCGCCTCGATGATTCCGCATCATTCCGGCGCCATCCTGATGTGCCGGGAAGCTGATCTGCGCGACGCCGATCTGGTCGCGCTCTGCGGTGAGATCACCAAGGCGCAACGCGAGGAAATTGAGCAGATGGAACGGATTGATGCGCGCCTCGGCCAGTAAAGGCAGCCATTGCCGGCTTCAGGGGCCGATGTTGCGGAACCGGAGATCATGTCGCATGGACATTGCGGTCCGATGGCGTAAATTCCTATGAATCATGCGTGTGATAGTCGTGCTCATTACCGTCCTGATGATCGGGATCGCCCCGGCGCTGGCGCGCGTCTATCCGGCCTCGATGGCCACCATGCCGGCAGCCGATATGATGAGCATGGCGAGTCAAACGGATACCATGGCGGATGCTCATGGTTGCACCGAACAAACGGATTGCTCCCGCGATGCGGCTTCCTGCGCGTGGATCTGCGCCGGATTGCAGGTCTTTGCCGGCATTTCCGGCGAGGGCGACACGCATCGCATGACCCGCTCGGTTCCGGACCCGCAGGTCCTTTACCTGTTGCAGGGCATTGAGCCGGTTCTGGCCGAACGACCTCCCAAGCCGCGTCTCCTCTGAAACTTTCACCGATCCGGGCATTCCCGGACGGACAAACCTTCAATTCAGAGACAAGGAACCGGACGGTTCCCTTGGAGACGATCATGACTTTGATGTCCAGACGCGGCTTTCTCGCCGCGAGCGCCGCTGCACTTGCGGTAACGCCTTTCGCCCGACAGGGCTTCGCCCAAACCCCGGCCATCGGCCTGCGAGCCAGTTCGCGGGTGCTCGATATCAACGGACGCGCCGCGACCGTATGGGGCCTTGAGGGGCCATCGGGACAGGGCCTCGTGCTCGACCCCGGCCAGCGCTTTCGCGTCGACCTCACCAACGACCTGCCCGAGGCGACGCTGATCCACTGGCACGGGCAGATCCCGCCCAACGAACAGGACGGCGTTCCGGATATGCCGATGCCCAGAATCGCGCCCGGCGAGACCCGAGGCTACGACTTCGCGACCATTCCCGGCACCTACTGGATGCACGCGCACATTCCCTTGCACGAAATGCGCCTTCTGGCTGCGCCGCTCATCGTGCGCAGCAAGGAGGATGCAAGCGCCGACCGGCAGGACGTGGTGATGTTCCTGCACGATTTCGCCTTCAAGTCACCCGCCGAGGTGATGGAAGAAATCACCCGGGGTCATTCGTCTTCCGGCCAGGCCGGCATGAAACACGGCGCCATGCAGGGCGCTGCCAGCGGTAACGACAGCCGCGGCGGCGGCATGAATCATGACATGATGCAGGGGATGCAAGGCGGCAACGGAATGGCCATGAACGGCATGGCCGGTATGGCCGGTATGGCGATGGACCTGAACGACTATGACTGGGACGCCTATCTGGCCAATGACCGCACGCTTTCCGATCCCGACGTGATCCGCGTGGAGCGCAATGGCCGCGTGCGGCTGCGCGTCGTGAACGCGTCCGCGGCCACGGTGTTCTGGATCGACACCGGGCGGGTCGAGGCGCGGCTGGTCGCGGTTGACGGCCAGGCTATCCAGCCTCTCACCGGTTCGCGGTTCGGCGTCGCCATGGCGCAGAGGCTCGATCTGGAGCTGGACCTCGACGGCGCGGACGCCTGGCCGATCCTTGCGCTGCGCGAAGGCGCGCGGGAGAGGACCGGCCTCATTCTTGCCGCGTCGGGGGCGGCTGTGCCCCGGCTGTCCCTGTTGGCCGATGAAGAGGCGCCCGCCTTCGACACCGACCTGTCGCAGGAAAAGCGCCTCGTCGCGCTTGCGCCGCTGCCGGAACACGAGGCACAGCGCAGTTCCATGGTGACGCTGGGCGGCACGATGCAGCCCTATCGCTGGACCATCGACGGCAGGGTCTGGGGCGAGCATAAACCCGTCACCGCGCGTTCGGGCGAACGCGTCGAGATCATGCTCCACAACATGTCGATGATGGGCCACCCCATGCACCTGCACGGCCACACGTTCCAGGTCGTCGGCGTGAACGCAAAGCGCATTTCCGGCGCGCGGCGCGACACGATCTATGTGCCGCCAATGGCGATGGTAACGATCGCGCTCGACGCCGGCGAGGCGGCGCGCTGGATGCTGCACTGCCATCACATGCCGCATCTGGAGACCGGCATGATGACCGAGTTCGCGGTCTCGGCCTGAAATACGGGGCGGGGCGCTCTCGCGCCCCGCCTGAGACTTGCAACCGCGCGATTGATCGCGTCTCGGCCGGAACCCGGTGCCGACTAGGTGCAATCGGGCTTTCCGTTCATTCGATTTCAACGCCTTTTCGCGAGAACCTGACCATGAAAGCTGGCTACTCGCTCATTCAGATCGCACTGCACTGGCTCGTCGCGACCCTCGTGCTCGTCCAGTACCAGACGGGCGGCAGCATCGGGCGGACGCACGACGCCGTGCATGCAGGGCTTCAGCCGAACCCGACCGACCTGCTGCTTCACTCCGTGCACAACTGGTCCGGAATGGCGATCGGGGGGCTCATGGTGCTGCGGCTGTTCCTGCGCTGGCGCTCCCATGGGATCGTGCCGGTTCTGAAGCGAGAGAGCCTCGAATCAGCGGCGGCCCAGCTTCTTCACCTCGGCTTCTACGCCGTGCTTCTGGGACAGGCAGCGATCGGCTTCATTGCAAGCTATGTCACCTTCTCCATCGCGCCGTTTCACGTCTTCGGTTCGAATCTAATCCTTGCGATGCTCGCTCTTCATATTGGCGCAGCGATCGTCCATGCCGCTATGCGTGACGGGGTCGTGGTCCGCATACTTCGCCCTCGGGTTTGAGTTCCTAGGCTAACCTCGCGCGGCGCGACAGCGGTCATGCCTCATCTTTGCTATAGGTTGGGATGTCGCGTCCAGTCGGGTTGAAATTACAACAATGGTCTTGGGTCTTTTTTCCCATCAGGATTGGCGGACCGACGAGATTCAAGGCAATTCAGAAGCTTGCTTAAGAGGCCCTAGATGTTTTTGTCGTGGATCGTCGTGCTGGCGGTGAACCATCTATCGTCTTCGAGCAGGTTATCGATTCGCTTTTTCTCGGCTAGGAATGCGGTCAATGCAGCACCGGACAGCCCTTGCCGCGATGGAAGTCGGACGCGCATCGGATCAACTTTCTTTCCGTTTATGAGCAGTTCATAGTGAAGGTGATTGCCGGTTGATTGGCCGGTCGACCCTACGTATCCGATGATCTGGCCTTGGCGAACACGTGCGCCCGGAATCACACCGTCCGCAATTTTGCTTTGGTGATTGAAAGTGGTCAGGTACCCATCGCCGTAGCGGATCGCTGTTTGGCGCCCGTAACCACCATTCCATCCAGCACGATCGACGGTTCCGTCTCCTGGTGCGATGATTGGTGTGCCTCTCGGTGCAGCCCAGTCGACTCCTGTGTGTGGACGCACGTATCCCAGTATAGGATGGCGTCGATTGCCGAAGCCGGACGTGAACCGGCCAGTGGGAATAGGATTCCTCAGCAGGAAACTCCGGGTAGTGCGCCCTCCTTCATCAAAATAGTCAACGGTATCATCGGTCAACTGGAATCGATAAAAGCGGCGGGTGGCGCCGTCTATCCTGGCTTCGACGTAGAGGAGCCGAGAGTTGCTTGTAGCCCTGTTGTTCTCGTCAGGCTGGGAATAGAACATCTCAATCTGGTCTTCTGGACCGATGGGAGCTTGCAAATCGACATTGGTGGAAAGCAACCGTACAAGCTGGCGCGTCATCGGCTCCGTCAATCCGTGGGAGAGGCTGGCGCGGTAGATGCCGTCATATATGGTTGGTGCGTCGACTGGCGCCTTTGCCAGATGCCTGCTGCGGCTTTGAATTGCCTCCGACACGGCGGATATGGGCTCGGGCTCATCGCCCTGGACGTATTTCAGCTTGTCATTCAGTGCTATCGTTGCCACATGCGCGCGTGCTCTATAAATGCTGGCACGAACAACATGGCGAGCCAGCCCCCGTCTGTCGATACCCAGTCTTACTATATCGCCTGGTTGCAAAGTCTCGGTGCCGAGCGTTGCGACAAGTGCTTCGACTATGCCGTCCGAGCTCGCTCCAACATAACCTCCTTCTTCAAATGTTTTGGCTATTTCGCGCTCTGAACGAACCGTAAGAACATCTTCTGTATACTCCGCGTATCGAGTATCTTCGATATTGCGTCTGGCAATAGAGACGTTCTGTTGGACAATCCGGACATTGGCACTGGCATCCAAACTTGCGGTGGGTCCGCCCGCGCCAAAGCGATTGGGATTGACATACGAGAGCGACGCGACTTCCACATTGCCAATAGTGACGAATTCGGAAAGCTCACGCACCACGATTTCCACTTCTTCGGAGGAAAGGGCGCTTGTCGCTTCAAAATCAGCTGCTTCGAGGGGAAAATCTACCGTTCGCAGTCGGACGGCGCCATCGACATTCGTACCATAAATAGCGCTATCGAAGGAAGTATCCTGCACCGGGTCTTCTTCGGTGAATATAGTCAATGGATCAAAAGGAGGGTACGTGCTACCGGCGGCGTGGCCGGTGACCAGGGACATTTTCATCTGCACGAATGGCCTCATCGCGACCACATCCACATCCCCAGATTTTGTCATGGTGGACACGTCGATACGTCGCCCCTCCGACAAGTTCGTCAGGGCGCGTGTCGGCATCAATCGGTTTGTCTTTTTGAGGGCCGGACCATCGAATTTCATTCCAGCTCGTTCCGAGTCGAGAAGTTCCGGTGTCCTCACCACTTGTTCGCGACTTTCGAGAGCAGTGAATAAAGCCGTTCCCATCAACAAGCTGGAGGTAATACCGGTGAGGACTGTACCACATAGCCATCGAGCCGAGACTTCGCGCCGATCGATAGATGTCGATCGGCGTCCAATCACCAGGGGCGGCTCGATTCCGATCTGAGCGACGATACGTTCAGTTGGTTGCATTCCGATGGCTTCCAGAGTGTTGTCCTAGAGCCCCCAATTCTGCCCTAGTCTCACCTTTTAACCTGCGCGCGGCCGGCGCACCGACGCGGAGCCTGCGATCAAATAGCGATATGGTCCCGCCCAGCATCATCACCGCGCCGCCAAGCCAGATAAGCAAAATCAGCGGCTTCCACCACACGCGCACCACGAGGCCGCCGTCGGGCGTGGTATCGCCAATCGAGACGTAGAGTTGGCTGAAACCCCGCGTCGCAATTCCGGCCTCCGTGGTCGGCATTTGGCGCGCGGTGTAGAGCCTCTTGGACGACATGATTTCACCGAGGACACTACCAGCCTTGTCGACATATGTGAATTGACCGCGCTCTTCGGAGAAGTTCGGTCCCTGATAAGGCGCAATGCCCTTGTAGCTGAGAGTATAGTCCGCGATTGGCAATGTTTCGCCGGGGCGCATGACGACAATCCGTTCGATTTCCAGCGATGTGACGGCGACGATGCCCATCACCGTAACGCCCAATCCGAAGTGTGCCAGGGCCGTTCCGTAAACCGAACGCGGAAGGCCTTTGAAGCGGCTCCAGACGACAGGCGGAGCTAGCGTCCCTACGCCAGATTTCAAAGCAATGTCGGTGAGGGCCCCGAACATCAACCAGAGCGCGAGACCGGCGCCAAAGGTCGCCAACGCACTGGCGCCGTCAATGACGAAAAAGCCCACGAGCGCTGCCAACAAAGCTCCTCCCAAGGCCACGAACAAACGGTGGGAGACGGCATAGAGGTCGCCGCGCTTCCACGCGAGCAGAGGCCCAAACGGAACCACGAGCAGCAGCGGGACCACGAGAGGGACAAAGGTTAGGTTGAAGAAGGGGGCACCAACAGAAATCTTGTCGCCTGTCACCACCTCGATCACCAGCGGATAGAGCGTGCCGATCAGTACCGTTGCGGCTGCTGTTGTCAGAAACAGGTTGTTGAAGACCAGCGCCCCCTCGCGCGAAATCGGATGAAACAGCCCGCCTGGCGTCAATCCAGGCGCGCGCACCGCGAACAGCATGAGTGCACCGCCAATGAACAGTATGAGGATCATCATGATGAAGACCCCGCGTGCGGGATCGCTCGCGAAAGCGTGAACCGACGTCAGCACACCGGATCGGACCAGAAAGGTGCCGAGCAGCGAAAGCGAGAAGGTCAGGATCGAGAGTAGAAGCGTCCAGATTTTCAGCGCCGAACGCTTCTCCATCACAATCGCGGAATGAAGCAAGGCCGTGCCCGCCAACCACGGCAGAAAGGACGCGTTCTCGACGGGGTCCCAGAACCACCAACCTCCCCAACCAAGTTCGTAGTACGCCCAGTAAGAGCCCATCGAGATGCCGCCGGTAAGGAAGATCCATGCTGTGAGCGTCCATGGCCGCACCCAGCGCGCCCAGGCAGCATCGATCTTTCCCTCGATGAGAGCGGCAACTGCGAAACTGAAGCAGACTGAGAAGCCGACATAGCCCAAATAGAGTAGTGGGGGGTGTATCGCGAGGCCGACATCCTGAAGTATCGGGTTGAGATCCCGCCCCTCCATGGGAGCGGGATTCATCCGGATAAACGGGTTCGAGGTCATCAGGATGAAGAGGAGGAACGCTGCCGCCACCAATCCTTGCACCGAAAGAACATTCGACCGGAGCGTCGCCGGCAAATTGCCGCTAAACCAAGCCACCAAAGCCCCGAAGAATGTAAGGATCAGCACCCACAGGAGCATCGATCCTTCATGGTTTCCCCATACGCCGGTGACCTTGAAGAGCATTGGTTTTGCTGAGTGCGAATTCTCCCAAACATTTGCCACCGAGAAATCAGACTGAACGTAGGCAAGCGTCAGTGCGACAAATGACAGCATCGTGAACAGAAAGCACATCATCGCGGTCGGATCCGCGACGGCTGTCAGCCTTGGATCGCCAAACTGTGTTCCAGCAAGCGGCACCGCGAACTGTACGACCGCCAGGGAGAAGGCCAGCACGAGCGCAAAATGCCCAAGTTCAACAATCATCCCGACGCTCCTGCGCCCCATCGGCCAAGCCGCTCGTCTCACCAAGGATGTTCCAACTGAAGAATCTTGATGTCGCAAGCTTCGTGGGAACCGGTAGCGCCTCTAGTTGGGTGAGGTTCAAGACCCCTCCCCAAGATTATCCGCCTACCGCGATCTCCTTTCAGATGGATGGCGAGGGGTGGCCTTTCGCATCAGGCAGGATCTCGACACTTTCGATGCACAGCAGCTACTGATCGCCCTAGGCGGGCGGCTTTCGCGGGCAGTTGTGCTTATGCGGCCGAACCGGGGATTGAATTGCTTATCGCTGCACGTGGTAGCCTACATCTTTGACTGCCTCGTAAATCGCGTTCTGGGACACTTTTCTGGTGTCGAGTTTCACAAGTGCGCTGCTGTCAACCAGCGAAACCTTTACAGCCTCGATGCCCGGCAATCTCCGCACCGCCCTCTCGATAGTGCCGACGCAATTGGAACAATCCATGCCTCCAATCTTGAACTCGATAATTCTTGATGCTGTCATCGACGACTCCTGAATGGCGATGACGTCCAATCTGGGACCTGCAGTTCCTATAGGGTCAATAGCTTCCCCTCAGAAAGTTTGGATTGTTGTATTCGCCGAGATGGCACGCATATCCCCCTGGCCTCTTCCTTCGTTACCTGCTGGGGCGATGAGACCAAACTTGGCCTTTCCGGACCCTCTCTCAGTACGATCCACCCGGATAGCAGATCGGCAGTGACGATCATGAGAATGGCAAGCCGAAACGCCAGGCTACCCCAAACCCTCCCTGTCATACGCCTTCTTCCGCGTGTTCCGGCGGCATCCGCGAGGGTTCCAACCCGCACTGACTACCGGCTTACCGGCCGTCGTAAGAGGTGCGCCGTGTCTTCGGGGTCTAAGCCGCCGCTCGATAGGGATCACGATAAGCGAGCAGTCGCAAGGCGTTGAAGACCACGAGAAGGGTTGAGCCTTCGTGCACCGCAACCGCCGCGCCAATGCTCAATCCGAAAATCGTCGCTGGTACGAGCACGGCGACGATGCCGAGGCTGACGACGACGTTCTGGAGGATGATCGAGCGGGTCTGGCGGCTGAGCCCGACCGCGAAGGGCAGGTGCGACAGATCATCAACCATCAGCGCCACATCGGCCGTCTCCAGCGCCACATCGGAGCCAGCCGCGCCCATTGCGATGCCGACCGTGGCGCTCGCCATCGCCGGTGCGTCGTTGACGCCGTCGCCGACCATGGCGACCTTGCCTTTGGACCGCAGTTTCTTGATTGCCTCCACCTTGTCCTCGGGCATCAGATCGCCCCAAGCCTCGTCGAGTCCGACGTCTTTCGCGATTGCGTCGGCGACCTTCTGATTGTCCCCCGAGATCATGATCATGCGCGTGACGCCGATCTCGTGCAGCTTAGCTAGGGCATCGCGTGCGGCGCCGCGCGGCGTGTCCATCAATCCGATCACACCAAGATCACGATCGCCGCGGCGGACGACCATCGTGGTGCGGCCGCCGTCGCGCAGCCGCGTCACGGCTTCCATCATCGCCCGGCTCAGAGCCGGAACACCCTCGCTTCCGAACATCTCGGCCTTGCCGATCCAGACTGTCTGACCATCGACAGTCGCCGTCACGCCCTTGCCGGTGAGGCTTTTGAGATCGGACGCGGCGGCGGCAACCTTTCCGCTCAACTTTTCCCTGCCGTCGCGCACGATCGCCTCCGCCAGCGGATGGTCGCTCAGGCTCTCCACGGCGATAGCCACCTCCAGCAGTTCCTGCTCGGTGATGCCGTCGGCGGCGACGATATCGGTGATGCGGGGCCTGCCCTCCGTCAACGTCCCGGTCTTGTCGAAGGCAATCGCCGTCAGCGAGCCAAGGTTCTCGAGCGGTCCGCCACCCTTGACCAAGACACCCCCGCGTGCCGCACGAGCGACACCCGACAGGACGGCGCTTGGCGTCGCGATCGCGAGCGCGCAAGGGCTGGCAGCCACCAGCACGGCCATCGCCCGATAGAAGCTGTCGCGGAACGGCTCGTCTATGACGACCCAACCGAACAGCATCAGGATCGCGAGCACCAGGACCGCTGGCACGAAGATTCGCTCGAACTTCTCGGTGAAACGCTGCGTCGGCGACTTCTGCGCTTCTGCTTCGCTCACCATCTTGACGACCTTGGCAAGCGCACTTTCGGTAGATCTTCGCGTCACCTCGATCTCGATCGCACCCGCACCATTGATCGTGCCGGCAAAGACCCGCGAAGCGCCGTCAACGGAATCAGGCCGCGCACGAGCCGCTGCGACATCGGCAACCGGACGCTTGTCGACCGGGATACTCTCCCCTGTCACTGGCGCCTGATTGACGCTGGTCGTACCCTTGCTAAGGAAGCCGTCGGCGGGAAGACGCTCATTCGGGCGAACAACGACGATGTCGCCGACCACGAGCTCCTCAACCGGAATTTCTGCCGTCTCGCCCTCGCGCCTGACGGTCGCGACCGATGGAGCAAGCTCCGCCAGAGCCTCGATGGCACGCTTGGCGCGGCCCATGGCGTAGTGTTCAAGCGCATGGCCCAGGCTGAACAGGAAAAGCAGCAGAGCGCCTTCTGCGAACGCGCCGAGCGCTGCCGCGCCAGCAGCCGCGACCAGCATCAACGTGTCGATCTCAAATCGCTTGAGGCGGAGATTGTCGATAGCCTCGCGCAAGGTGAAGAAGCCGCCGAAGAAGTAGGCCGCGATGTAGCAGGCGGTGGGGAGCCACCCTGGCGCGCCTGACACCAACTTCTCGATCGCGTAACCGATCCCCAACAGCGCACCGCATGTGAGCGCAAAGATCAGTTCCGTGTTGGGCCCGAGGAATTCACCGTGCGAATGATCGTGGCCATCACCTTCGGAGTGTCGCTCCCCAGGCCCATGATCATGGCCGGCATGCGCATCCTGTTTTCCCGCCAACGCCGGCGAGGCGTCGCCCACCCGCTTGACGCCCAAGTCGCGCATCGAAGACGCGATACTGTCTTCAGAGATCGTGCTGCGATCGAATTCGATATGCACAAGGCCGGCAGCACTCGCCTCGGCTTCGAGTATTCCGTCTAAAGACCGCAGCTTTGCAGCGACGGTGCGGGCCCGACGTTCGTGACCGATCCCGGAGACATTCCAGGTCAGATGCCCGAAGCGAGCTGAAATCTGCGCTCCGGCCGTCCGAGCGATCTCGCGGATCCGGGCCAGCGGCAGGATCTCCGGGTCGTAATGGAGGCATAGTTTCGCAGGCTCCGCGCCTGCACCTGCCACAATGTGGACTCTCTCGACACCCGTTCGAACCTCAAGGTCATCAGTCAGACGCTTGACGCAAGCATCTGCAACGTCGTCGATCTCAGGGAGCAGGACCGGAATGTCCAGACGAAGCTTGCTTGTCATCTAGAAATGCTCCCATGTAAAATATTCCGTGTCCGGCCAGTCGATGACATCCCCAGACAGTTCAGTAGTCGTAGCTTCGCCCCGAACACTGAAACCTGCTTGTAGAGGGGCCTTTGCGTAGCCCAACCAATACTGAAGATTGCGAGAGTGTCGAACGCTTATTTGCTCCGGTCGCGACCTCGCGGCGCCTCTTCAGGTTTCCGCTTTCGCGCTTTCGCCGGTTTTACATAGATTTCCAGCCTGTGGCTGATGATCTCAAAACCGTGCTCCTGCGCAATTTGTTGCTGAAGCTGCTCAATCTGATCAGAACGAAACTCGACCACCCGGCCTGACTCGACATCGATGAAATGGTCATGGTGTTCAGCGTCGGCGCGCTCGAAGCGAGCAGGCCCACTGCCGAAAATGTGCCTCTCAAGGATTCCTTTCTCCTCGAGAAGGCTGAGTGTTCGGTATATCGTTGAAAGCGCTATCCGTGGATCGACTTTCGTCGCACGCCGATGAAGTTCCAAAGCGTCGGGATGGTCCATCGCTTGCTGAAGAACCTCGACGATCACGCGCCGCTGGCCTGTCAAGCGAAGACCGCATTCTTTGCAGATCTTGACGATATCAATTGGATCGATCTGCATCGCAATCAGCCAATCCTGCCGGATATCATTCTATACACCAGCTCCCAAACCCCTCATTTCCCCGACCCGTGATGTCGATCGCTCCAAAATAGCACAAGTTCAGACTCATCCGCCAATGCATGGCCTGATCGACGCTGAGGCTCCCTCATATGGTTGGGATCGTCGCCCTCGCCGATCAAAAGGCGCCTAGCGGGTCGAACGGGCTACCCTCAGCGACCATGAATGCGTCGTACATCGACACTTCTGCATGTCCTTTTGTCGCATCGAAACAAGAATGCCGGCGCTTGAACCTCAAGCAACCTGAGATGTTACCGACGAGGGGAAACGTAGGCCATCTGACCGTCGAGAGGGAAGTAGATGTCGCGATCGCCGTCAGCGTATAGCCCCAAAACGCGCCTCGGACGATGGATCGATGCGCGGATGCCGCTTCCCCGGTTGGTCCACGATTCCTTTGTCTCCTATCCAGTTCCCCGCAATCTCAATTATCTCTACACATTTGGCGGCATTCTGACGCTGATGCTCGGCCTTCAGATTCTCACTGGAGTCGTGCTGGCCATGCACTACAGCACGAATACGGCCACCGCATTCAACTCCGTTGAAAAGATCATGCGCGACGTGAATTCGGGGTGGCTGCTCCGGTATCTCCATTCAAATGGCGCATCGTTCTTCTTTATCGCAGTATACATCCACATATTCCGGGGGCTATACTACGGATCATATAAAGCCCCACGCGAGCTTCTCTGGATATTGGGCTGCATCATATACCTGCTGATGATGGCGGCGGCGTTCATGGGGTACGTGCTTCCATGGGGCCAAATGAGTTTCTGGGGCGCGACCGTTATCACCGGCTTCTTCACGGCGATACCACTTGTGGGGGAGTGGATACAGCAGCTCCTTCTCGGCGGTTTCGCCGTCGACAATCCGACACTGAACCGATTTTTCGCACTGCATTATCTGCTTCCATTTATGATTGCAGGTGTTGTTGTGCTTCATGTCTGGGCATTGCACGTCACGGGTCAAACCAACCCGACAGGCATCGAAGTCAAGCACGAGACAGACACCCTGCCATTTACACCATACGCAACCGTGAAGGACGCATTTGGAGCCATAGTGTTTCTACTCGTGTTTGCATATTTCGTCTTTTACATACCGAACTACTTAGGCCACCCAGACAACTACGTTGAGGCCGACTCTCTGAAGACGCCGGCGAAGATCGTCCCGGAATGGTACTTTCTTCCATTCTATGCGATCCTCCGCGCCGTGACGTTCAACATCGGACCGATCGACTCGAAGCTAGGGGGTGTCCTGGCAATGTTTGGAGCGATCGCGGTGCTCTTCTTCGTGCCGTGGCTCGATACATCGAAAGTGCGATCCGCAGTGTATCGCCCGTGGTATAAAGTGTTCTTTTGGTTGTTTGCGGCAAACGCCCTTTTCTTGGGATGGCTCGGGGCCAAACCGGCGGATGGCATATATGTCGTGTTGATGCAGATCTCGACGGTCATTTATTTCGCGTTCTTTCTGGTGGTGATGCCTGTGCTGGGCTTGGTCGAGACGCCTCGAAGGTTGCCCAACTCGATAACCGAAGCGGTTTTGTCCTCAGCTACGCGGAAGCGTGGCAGCGCTTCCACGCAGGGTGGGAACGCAAGCCCGCAGAACAATGAGCATATCGTTTGAACAGGCCATAGGAGCTCTACCGTGACGGACTTCCGCGAAATCGTTGTCGATGCATGTCCACGGAGTAACCTTACCGGGACCCTCGAATTCTGCCGTGAGCTGGCCAAGGCGTTCGACGCAAGAATCTCCGTCGCTTCCTACGCATGGCCGAAAACGTCGATGAAGGACGTCTTGGCTCCGAACGTTTTCTGGGCCGAAGAGCAGACCAGATTGATGGAGCGCGCACTGGCATCCAGTCGGAGCATGGTCGACAAGGTCTTTGGCGCCGATTCTGAGCAGGTCCACTGGTGTTCGGGAATTGGCGAACCCACCGCTGCAATGCAGGCACACCTCCTGACCGCAGACTTGCTGATCACGGATTCATCCGATGAAGACGAAAGCGTGTTGCCGAACCCGGCTCACGTCGCCCTTGGTTCCGGCGTGCCCGTGCTGCGCCTGGGGCGCTCGGTTGCGAACGCTCGCTTCCCCCGCATTCTGGTCGCTTGGAAGGACACCGCGCAAGCCCGACGCGCGGTTCATGATGCCCTCCCTCTGCTTGTCCGCGCCGAAAGTGTTTCTGTCGTCGGGGTCGGCGATGAGGTTTCGAGCGAACGGCTCGACGCCGTTGCGACGCACTTGCGTTCCCATGGCGCAAAAGCGCAATATTTGCACCTTCCCAACACCGCCGGAGATGCGTGCTCGAGCTTGCTTGAGCAGGCCGGTCGGGAGAGATCGGACCTGATTGTGACTGGCGTCTTCGGACGCAATTCACTCGCCGAACGCGTCTTTGGGGGCGTAACCACGGAAATGCTGAGGAGCACCGAAATCTGCTGGTTCATGTCTCACTGACTTTGAGTTCAGCGTTTGCATATGATCAATGACCATCAAGGCGGCACGAGCTATCGAACAAGCGCTCGATCCGGATCGTTGTGCGCAACGGCATCATCCAGCAGGTTGCCCGGGCCTAGAGCGGAAAGAATCTGCAATCAAAATTGCCGCTCCAAGGACAATCGCGATATCAGCGGTATTGAATGTCGGCCAATGCCAGGCGCCTAAATGCAGGTCGATGAAATCAGTAACCGCGCCTTGTCGCATTCGGTCGTAGATATTCCCGCTCGCACCTCCCGCTATCAGTCCCAGCGCGATGGTATGGCCGTTCGTCTTTGCATAAAGCATCCAAATAAACAGAAATCCGACAACGACCGATGTCAGGAATGACAGCGAAGAAGGAGCGCTGGAAAAATAGCCGGACAGGATTCCGAAGCTGATCCCTGTATTGTAAGAAAGCACAATATTGAGAAATGCGTTTATATAAATTTCTCTTGGCGGGCTCATGATAATCTCGACGATTACAAACTTGGACATTTGATCGATCGAGAACGCCAAAGCCACGCAGGCGAGACCGATGAGAACTCGAGTTGAATTTGCGGATCGCTTCACCGTCATCCTCCGTCACGTTCGGGGATGAGAGTTTCGTCGCTCTAGCGGCTTGAGCTTCAATCGCCGGCAGGCAGCTTCCTGTGGAAAGCCGGGGGCGTGGATCGGCACTTCACGAAGTCGTGCCTCGCGCGCGATGGACGCCGACCTTACGAGCCGTTAAGGGTTTGGTAATATCGGTTAAAGTCGACGGGAGATTGGGGAGTGACCGCCCAAAAGTCGATCGCTGCTTTGTGTGCGGTAGCCGCTTTGACGTTGGGCGCCGGTGGTGCATGGGCCCATCCATCTGCGATGATGACAGGAAGCCTGACATCGCAACCGATTGGACACTATGAGTTCTGCAAGCGTAACGCTTCAGAATGCTCAATTCGCTCTCGCGACGTGACGCCACTGAAAATGTCGATGGATCTCCTCGGGCGTCTGGAGAAACTCACGGTGACCGTGAATCAGGCCATAAAGCCGAAAAGCGACCTCGATCTATATGGCAAGGAAGAATTCTGGACCTATCCCGTAGATGCGGGCGACTGCGAGGACTATGCGCTGGCGAAGCGCCGCGTTCTGATGGAAGACGGCATCTCAGCATCGAACCTGCTCCTGACTGTGTTGCGACGCCCGAACGGCGACGGGCATGCGGTGCTGACCGTTCGAACCGACGGAGGGGACATTGTTCTCGATAATCTCACGGACACGGTTTTGAACTGGGATGAAACCGGATACACCTACCTAAAGCGACAAGCGATTGATCATACCGGTCGATGGGTTTCGATACGAGACGGGGACACGCCGCTTGTCAGCTCCGTTCACTAGTGGCCACAGAAACTCCTGCGTTTTGCCGTGATCCTCGTGGGGCGACCGCCCCGGCGACAATGAGCAGCGCTATGGACACCACGGCAGGAATGTTTCCAGCCCGGCGGAACAATGTCTCAGTAAGCGCGGGGCCGGGCAATGATCCATCGATGACCCCGCTGACGTTCAGGGGAAGCATCTCCGTCACCCGACCATAGCTGTCGACGATCGCGCTGACACCGGTGTTGGCCGCCCGGATGAGCGGCAGACCCGCCTCAAGCGCTCTCGCTCGCGCAGCAAGGAAATGCTGGTAGGGTCCCGCGGAAATGCCGAACCATGCGTCATTCGTGACGTTCAGGATCCACCCTGCTTCGTCGTCGCCCGAACGCGGAAATATTGCCTCATAGCAGATCAAGACCCTCGCGGCTGGCAATCCGACAAGCTGGATCGGTGCGCTGCTCTCACCCGGAACGTAGTCGATATCGCCGACAGTCATTTTCGTGACGCGGAGAACCCTCTTGAAAGGGGTGAACTCACCGAAGGGCACCAATCGCCTCTTGTCGTAGTCCGCGACGACAGCCCCCTTCTCATCGAGTACGAGAACGCTGTTCAGCAGGGCAGGATCATCAGCGCGCCGCTCAGGAGCCTCCCTGACCGCCCCGAAGAGAAGCATGCCCCCGGTCGGTACGCTGGCGGTGAGGGCTGGCGGGATGTTACGGCCAGCTTCAAACAGGACGGGATACGACGTCTCGGGCCAGACTACGTAGCGTGGCCGATCGCTTTCACCAGACGTGCTGAGCGCCAGAAGTTGGTCGAGTATTGCGTTCGCTTGGCCGGCCGCCCACTTCTGGTTTTGCGGGATGTTCGGCTGTACGATCCGCACGCGCGGTCCATTTTCCCCGATGTCGGTCGCGGCCAGGCGCAGCGCCCCGCCAGTCCATAGAGCGGCGAAAGCGATCGTTGGCACCAGGATCAGAAGGAGTGCCGCGGAACGACGGCCCAGCTTGTACTTCTCGGTGATCAGGAGCGGCAAAATCGCCAGGAGAACTGTCAGAAGCCCGAGGCCATAGATGCCCGTGACCGAAATGGCCTGAAGAACTTCATCGCTGAATCCCCAAGCGTATCCAATGAGATTCCAAGGGAACCCCGTCAGTATGGCGCCGCGGGCCATCTCCGCGATGGACCACGTGGCCGGGAGGACAAAGAATGTACCTGGTCCCGATCCGCCGAGATAGCGAGCAGTCATAGCCGCGGATGCAGGAAACAAAGCCAGCAACGTCGAAAGAGCGGTCACCGCGGGCCAGGCCAGCATTCCAAATTGTTCGGCTTCGACCGCGAAGCTCTCGGTGATCCAGCTCAGGCCAACGATGAATTGACCCAGGCCGAAGGCCCATCCTGCAACGAATGCAGCCAGGACGCTTGGGCTGTGGCGTGTCAGAAAGGCGAACGCGGCAAGACCCAAATATGCGAGAGGAAAGACGAAATAGGGTGCGAACCCCAGACCGCTCAGGCCGCCCATCGTGACTGCAATGGGGACGCAGTAACGATAGCGCCACTTGATCCGCGAAATCGGATCGGTTCCAGTTCGTCGTGGATGGTGCCACACCGGCCTAACCGATGTAGCCTAGGCCCGGAAAGCGCTCGAGCAGCCAGAATGCGATCAACGAGAGACGGCCTGTCATCATCAACATTCCCATAGCGATCATGATGCCGCCGGCAAGCACGTTGAGGATATGGCCGGCATATCGCATGCGCTTGAACCCGGCCGCGACGCTGCTGAAGGCGACCGCAACTATCAGAAAGGGGATTCCTAGCCCGACGCTATAGGCTGCGAGGAGAACTGCACCGCTTCCGGCAGATACCGCCGCAAGGGTAAGGATCGAGCCGAGCACCGGGCCAATGCACGGCGTCCATCCAAACGCGAATGTAAGTCCAAGCGTATAGGCCCCGACTGGGCCCGATATCGTCTGCGGCCCCGGCAGTCTGAAATCTCTAAGGAGCGCCGGTATCTTGATCAGTCCTGTCATCACAAGGCCGAAACAGATGAGCAGCGCCCCACCAAGGAGATTTGCCTCGACACTGTACCGCAGGAGAATGCCGCCGAACGCCTGCGCGCCAAGCCCAAGCATCACGAAGACGGTGGAGAACCCGGCTATGAAAAAAAGCGCTGACCAGACGACCTTGATGCGATCGGCGAGCCGCTTGGACGCAGGATCGACGCCGCTGGATACGAACGAAAGATAGCCCGGCACGAGCGGGAGAACGCATGGTGAAACGAATGATATGGCACCCGCCAAAATGGCTGTGAGAAGTCCGATGGCTGAGACATCGATCGCCAAGGCTGTCGTCCTTCCCCTGTCGACTACAATTCCGGGTTCACCCCGTTTGCATATCGGTCTAAATGCTCAAGCGACATGAGGTTCAATGGAAGCCCGGAGAAGCCTGCCGTGACATTGCGACGCGCAGTCGCAGTAGTGTTAACGTTCCATCAAGGTTAACAATCGATTCTCCTTCTGCGTGGGGCATCCGGAGAATGAGATATTGCGGTCCAAACCGAAAGCCGCTTTCGAGCGACGATCATCGAACCGCCATCAGCGTGTCCTCGCGCTTCTCGGCGCGAGTTGGTTCGTGTTCGGCTTCGCATCGCCCACGGGGATCCAGGGCACCAAATCCGAGTTGGGAATCGCTCCCGGGCCGGATCGCTGGGCGGTATATGTCGAGCAGGCCGACAACTGCTCTCACCTGAAGGAACTCCGGCTGCCCGGTGCCGCCATTCCTGGCGATGACGAAAACCTGGATCTGGTGCTCGGCGGTCAACGGGTCAATTTGCGGGCGGATCGAGAGGTTTCTTTCACGCCCCAGCGGGTGGTTGAAGAAGCGAAGAAACCACGTCTGGTCAGCGTAGCGTATCGGAAAGACTTGGAGCCCCCTGTTGGAGAGCAGGCGTTGGCTTCGCGGCTACTTTCGTCGGGGACCGACGCGTCATACTTTCTGCGGGGCTTTTCAAAGCAGGCAGATCCCGAAATGGTGGCGGGCCTGTCTACGTTTCATAGCCCAGCAGACGACCGTCTGGCCGGTGTACCGGCGGCGCTCGCCGATCTGGTCAATAACGATGGCGCCGACATCCTGGCCACGGCCTACGCCCCAAAGGATGAATTCCATGCGTCTTCCGATGCCTTCGTGGCTTTGCTCGGCGCCGACAAGGCCGCCGGTCGCTTCGTTCCGCCTACGACGGAAGGTGACCACGATTGGATGAAGCAGCCTCTACCGGGATCCGTCTTTTCGACAGCCGAGCAAAAGTGCCTTGCTACCGCAATTTATTTCGAGGCACGGGGCGAAGAGGTGAGGGGGCAGGCCGCGGTCGCGCAGGTCATTCTCAATCGGGTGCGCAATCCTGCTTATCCGGCAAGTGTCTGCAAGGTCGTGTATCAAAATGAGAACTGGACAAATAGATGCCAGTTCTCGTTCGCATGCGACGGAATTCCAGATGACATCGTTGATCGGCGCGCTTATCTTCTCGCCAAGGAGGTCGCCATGGCCGTGACGGGGGGCAAGATATTCCTGCCTGAAGTGGCGTCCTCGACGCACTATAATGCAACCTATGTCAGTCCGCGCTGGGCACGCTCCATGGAGCGCATGACCCAAATCGGATCGCACATCTTTTACCGCACCTTTGCTGGTGGCTGGAGTTAATTCATTGTTGAAGCAGATACACGGAAGATCACCCGTAGAAAAAAAACGAACATTCATTACCTGGATGCTGGCACCAGCATGGCTTGCATTACTGGTCGCGACCCAGCCGGAAGGATTTGAGACCCTGGGTTACAGTCTGATAGAGTTTTTGGGGTTCTTCCTGGTATTTGGCGCAGTTCTCGGAAGACTTTGGTGCACCCTGTATATCGGGGGGCGTAAGGATGCGGAACTGTGCCAGAGGGGGCCGTATTCGCTAAGTCGGAATCCACTATATTTCTTCTCGTTTCTCGGGCTCGTGGGCGTATGCCTTGCTGCTCAGAACATATTGTTAATGATTATTAGCGCATCGGCATTCATTCTTTACTATCGATCAGTAATCTTAAATGAAGAGAGGCGCCTCCTTTCGCTCTTTGGGGCTGATTATGTGCTCTATATGGCCCGGGTCCCTCGGTTCTTTCCCAGATTGGATTATCCAGACGGTGAAGATACTGTGATTGTGAACGCTTCTGCATTCATCCGATCGCTGAGGGATGTCGCGTGGTTCCTCGTCGCAATTGTCGGCATTGAAGTGATTGAAGAATTGCGCCAAGCGGCAGTGATCTCTGGCTGGCAACTCCCATTGTAGGCTGGCCCGCTCCGTGTGGTGCTGCGTCGACGGCGTCACGCGAAGCCAGGCCGGATGCAAATGAGTATTAAGTGTTCATCTTGCTGACTGATCTGCCTCGCGCTCCTATCTCCCGGCCAATCAGGCAGTAGTCGCGGCGAACGCGCGGGCCGTGTCAACAGGCTTGCGTATATGCGCAAGTTGCGGTCAGCCGGATCAATGGCCCGACAAGATTGTGGCGCCACTGCCCCATGCGGACGAGCATGGGTTGGCGCCCCCGTAGATGTCCGTCGGGGTCGTTGTCCCATGTCGCTCTTCGTCAATGCCATGCTCGCCCTGAGCATGTCGATCGAGGCCTTTACAGTCTCTGTCGGAGAAGGAACCGCCATCGGTTCACCGCCCCTGAGCGATGCGTTACGGACAGGTTCGATCTTCGGCATTATCGAGGCGACAACGCCCATTCTCGGTTGGATCGCCGGCGTTGCAGCCAGCCGCTTTGTACAGACTGTCGAACATTGGATTGCCTTCGCCCTCCTCGCGGGGAGGTCTCGCACTTTGCGGCCTGGGGACGATGATCCTGCTCGAACCCTCTCACCGATGTGAAAAGACACTTGAAATCGTGGCAGCGCAACAGCTTAGCGGCGGCGCCTTCCAAAAGGGAGCTGCGACATTTGAGCTCTTGAACCTCAACCTGCTCGAGGTCCTACCTTTCCTTTGGCGCGGTGCGTCGGTGCACTCAAATAGGTTGGATATCGCGATGTCAGGTACACTTCTAAACTCGCTAGGACCAGGCGACAAAGCCCCCGGGGTTCTTTGTCCACATTGCAGGATCGACCTCGTCATGAGCGAGCGTCAGGGTATCGAAATCGACTACTGCCCGAAATGTCGCGGCGTGTGGCTGGATCGCGGCGAACTCGACAAGATAATCGAACGGAGCGCGGCGGAAGAGGCCCAGTACGCCCAGGGACAAGCCGGTCGCGGCCGTGCGCAAGCGTCCTCACGCAACACATCGAATGACTGCCGTGAAGATCACCGCCGCGACTATAGCAACCATGATCGTCATGGCGGACACCATGGTCGAAGGCACGGTTCTTTCCTCGGCCGATTGTTCGACTGACACCCCGCCAGGAGCGGAATCATGAAAGCTGCGCGCATTGGTCGGCTAGGATGGTACGCGATTGCCGTGTTGATAACGGCCTCGCCGGCCTATGCCCAATCGATCGATCGCGCGGAGGTCGAGAAGATCGTCCGCGAATACATCATGCAAAACCCGGAGATCATCGAGGAAGCACTTACGGAGCTTGAGAAGCGGAACCAAGCAGTTCAGGCCGAGGCCAGGTCACAAGCGATATTGGCCGAGACTGATGCGTTGCTCCGATCGAGCGACGATGTGATCTTGGGAAACCCGGACGGGAATGCTACGCTCGTCGAATTCTTTGACTTCAACTGCGGCTATTGCAAGCGGGCGGCGCCTGACGTCAAGGCGCTTGTCGCCGAGGATCCCAAGCTGCGGATCGTCTTGAAGGATTTTCCCATTCTTGGACCGGGTTCGGTCGAGGCCGCGAAAGTGGCTCTGGCCGTGAAGCGCGTTGCCGGCGCCGCCGCCGCGCGTGATTTCCATGTCAGATTGATCGGAATGCAGGGACAGATAAACGCTAGCCGGGCCCTGGCCCTGACCGAAGAGATGGGACTCGACCGCAAGAAGCTGTCGGAAGAAATGGCTACTCCGGCGGTCGAGGCCGTCATCGTGGCAAACCTCGCGCTGGCGCAGCGGCTCGGCCTGACAGGAACGCCCTCGTTCGTCGTCGGAGATCAAATCATCGAGGGCGCCGTTGGAAAGGGACCGCTTGCCGATGCAATCGAAGCGGTCCGCCAGAAATGAGCTCTCCGAAGACGAATCCTCTGCCTCTTTGCACGGCAACCCTGTCATCCGATTTCGGTACCGTCTATTGAAGCACCTCGCCAACCCAGCCTCACTGTCGCACCCGACGATCAGCAGCCACCCGCGCGCCATGCCATGTCGCTTGGCAAGAATGGTTGGCGCGAGATGTCTCAAATGCCGCAGCGTTTGACATTCCTACGCCAATGGCTCGCCCATCCCCTGAGGGTAGGGTCGGTGCTCCCCTCAGGAACGTCTCTGGCCCACTTGATGACAAAGGCAATCGACCGCAACACGGAGTCAGTTCTCGAACTTGGACCCGGCACCGGCGTCTTCACCGAGGCTCTCGTAAAACGTGGCTTGGTGCCGGAACAGCTGACGCTGGTCGAACTGGACGAGAGATTTGCTTACTTGCTCACGCGCCGGTTTCCGGGCGCTCGAATTGTCCAGGGCAGTGCGGCTCGCTTATCAGGGGCGGGCATCGGGAGCGATGTCGCATACGGTGCGGTTATCAGCGGGTTGCCGCTCCTTTCGATGCCCTCGCGCACGGTATTTCGCATTGTTGAGGGCGTGGCGCGCAGACTCGGGCCCAGCGGCAATCTCTATCAATTCACCTATGGCGCTCGGTGCCCGGTTGCGCACGCCATACTTGAGAGGCTGGGCCTGGAGGCGCATTTGCTCGGGACCGTCATATGGAACCTGCCGCCGGCGTCGGTCTATCGGATTTCACGTACTCGGGTTGATCCGAAGGTGACATCAGCGTCCGAACCGCATGTGACGTCAGACGCCCATACAGCTCTCATCCATAAGCAAAACCCGACCGTGATGTGTTGGGAAGGGGAACGGGTTTCCCGTCAATAGAAAGAGCAAGGAGTTCGATATGTTCACGAGACGCGAGATGCTGGCCGGCACAACGGCATTTGCAGTCCTCGCGGCACTGCCCGCGCGAGCACAGACCGGTGTCAACCATAAAGTCCAGATGCTGAACAAAGGGAAGAAGGGCGCAATGGTTTACGAGCCGGACTTCGTGGCTGCTTCCCCCGGCGATACCATAACCTTCTTTCCAACCGACAAGTCCCACAACGCCGAGAGCATAAAAGGGATGCTGCCGGAAAATGCGCTCCCGTTCAAAGGCAAGCTGAATGAACAGATCACCATCACCATCGAGAAGGAGGGCGTCTATGGCGTAAAATGTGTCCCGCACTACGGAATGGGGATGGTGATGCTTATCGCCGTAGGGACGCCAAGCAACCTGGATGAAGCCGGGGCAGTCAAGCATCCGCCAAAAGCAAAAAAGCGGTTCGACGAGCTGCTTTCTGAAGTTCCCGCGGCTTGATCCATTCCGGATTGCGCCAGTAACTGTGGATGGCAGCGTACGAACACCCGGTGACGAAATTGCATGCTGCCATCTCTGGGAAGAAAAGCGTCGAAACCCCTTGAATACGATGTTTCGACGCTTGACGACTATGGCTTCGCTCTGTCCGACAGCAATCGCTGGACAACAATCTCGCCGTCTGGTCCCGCACCCATGATGAGCGCCGATGCTCGATTGCTTTGCCAAGGCCGGCCGACAAAGTAGATGCCTTTCACCGGCGAGATACCGGCTTCGTGCAGGAATGCTCCGTCATGCGCCTTGGCGCCTTCGATATCGAGCCATGTTGTGTCGTCCCGATAGCCGACCGCCCATATGACCGTCCGGATGTCCGCCGACGTACCGTCGGCAAACCGGGCCACTTGACCGCTTGCTTCAGTAAGGCGTGGCAGCACGCGGATGCCTCGCTTGGCCAGGCTTTCGATGCTCCGGTCACGATCAGGAAACGCATCGGATTGTCTAAGCTTTCTGCCAATCCGCGACTCCGCGGGGGCTCTCAGTACGCCAAACAGGTTGAGCCACCACCAGATGGACTTGCCAAGCACTCGCTCGGGAAAGAGCTTGCGAGGCTTGCTCGTCGCCAGCATGACGGACTGCCTTTGTCGCGCTTCCACAGCGATATCCCGGCCGCTTGCTCCATCTCCGACCACCAGGACCGGACCGTCAGGCAGCTGGTTCGGATTGCGGTAGGTTTCGGTGGTCAGCTGGAGCACCTCGTGTCCGAACTGCGCGGCCACCTTCGGCACAAGCGCGACCTGGAATGCTCCGGTCGCGACGATCACCTCGCTGGCGTTGATACGCGACCCGTCATCCAATGCAGCTTCAAAACCGTCGTCTCCAGCCTTCGAGAGGCGGGTCAGACGTAGACCAAGCCGGATCGGCAGTCGGAAGCGTGTAGCATATGCTTCAAGATAGTCGGCGAACTCGTCGCGGCTCGCATAAAGTTCCCGGTTTCCCGCCAGGTCCAGTCCCGGTAGGGCGCTGAACTGACGTGGCGTGAACAAAGTGAGCGAGTCGTACCGGACACGCCAGTTGTCGCCCACCCGCCGATGGCTGTCGACGATGGTGAACTGCAGACCAGCCTCCTTGAGATAGTACCCGGTCGCGAGACCGGCCTGGCCGGCCCCAACGACAAGGACGCGCTTTTCCATCACACCACGACGACTCTGGCTCCTACGGGCACACGCTCATAAAGATCCTCGACATGCTCGTTCACCATCCTGATGCAGCCATTGGAAACAGACTTGCCGATGGTCCAGGGCTCCGTCGTTCCGTGGATACGGTACAGTGTGTCGTGATTATTCCGGTAAAGGTAGAGAGCTCGGGATCCCAACGGGTTGTTGGGTCCGCCGGGGACACCGCTTGCGTAGCGGGCATATTTCCCCGGATCTCGGCGGATCATGTTGTCCGTCGGGCGCCAGGGCGGCCATTTTGCCTTCCTGCCGATCACGGCCGAGCCGGTAAAGGCAAGTCCCGCCTTGCCGACACCGATGCCGTATCGTCGGGCAGAGCCTGCACCACCGACAAGGTACAGATATTTCTCGCGTGGAACCACCACGATCGTTCCTGCCGGGTAGTCATATGGCGATCTTACGTTCTGTGGCAGGAAGCGTTCTTCCAGCACGAACTTGCGCCTTGCGGTGTGTGCAAGGGCCTGACCGGGCACCGCGAGCAGCGCGAACATCCCGAGGACGAGCATTCGCCTGTCAATCCGTCCCAACGAACCATCATCAATTCTTTTCGGCTCAGTGTTCATGACCGTCCTCACCCTGGGGAGGAGCGACGTCGGGAACGAGCTTTTCTATCTTCGCACCTTCCTTGAGTTCAGCAATGATCCGCCTCTCCTCGGCGGCTTTCAGAGCTTGTCGTATCTGCGGCGCCACGGATTCGAAGGACGGGGCAGGACGATTTCGGGTTTCCTCGAGCAGAACGACATGAAATCCGAAGGCGCTTGCAACCGGCGTCTGCGTGTATTCACCAGGCTGTAGAGTCGCGGCCGCCGCATCGATCTCCGGCAAGACCTGGCCTTCCGCCACAAAGCCGAGGTCTCCGCCCTTGACCCTGGAGACTTCGTCGGCCGAGCGCTCCTGCGCCAGCTCCACGAACGCCTTTCCCCCCTTCAGCGCCTCAATGACCTCGACGGCATCGCCCTCGCTGCCAAGCAAGATATGGCGAAGCCGACGCTCGGTAACCGGCGGAATCCTTGCCGCCTGTTCGTCATAGGTAGCCCTGACGACGCTGTCGGTCACCGCTTCTTCCACCTGTTGTTCCAGGAAAAGGGTGCGCAGCGTCTGATCTTCCAGAAACGCCAGCTGCCTCTTGTAGGCGTCCTGCCCGGTAACGTTTGCCGCACGGGCAGCGGCTGACACGATCTTCATGTCGATCAGTGCGTCGACCAGGATGGAACGCCTCGCATCAGGCGGCATCTGGGCGAGCTGCGGCCCGTACATCTGCTCGGCGAGGGCAAGGTCGTCTGCCGTGATATCCTGGCCATTCACACGACCGACGACATCTGTGTCCTGAGCCAGAGCCGAAGATCCGAGCGGAAAAGACAGCGTCAGGATCATCGCGCCGACGAGAAGGCCGGCATTGCTCCGTCTCCGGTTCCCGATCGTGCTATTCATCGGAGCCTCCTTGCTGTTTCGCGGCGGTAACGAGCGGATCGATAATCTCGCTGAACCGCTCGATGCTCAGTGCGCCTTTTTGCATCTGGCCATTGATGAAGAAGGTCGGCGTCGAGTCCACTCCAAACGACTTGCCTGCCTCGGCAACGGCAGAGACCTGATCCAGCAACTCCTGGTCCTTGAGGCATTTCTCGAAATCGGCGGTGCTCATCCCCGTCATGCCCATCACTGACTTGAGCGCCTCGGTCCCGTCGGCAACCCGTGCCCAGTTGTCCTGCGTGCGGTAAAGCAGATCGATGGTGGGATACCATTTGTCATCGCCCATGCACCGCGCCAACATGAATCCGGCCGAGGACCGCGGATCGAACGGAAACTCCCGCATGATGAAGCGGACCTGACCCGTATCGACATATTTTTTCTTGAGCTCGGGCCACACATTTACATGGAAGGTGCGGCAATGGGGGCAGGTCAGAGACGCGTATTCGATGATCGTTACCGGCGCGTCCTCAGGCCCGAAGCTCTTTTCCGGCAGTGGCCCTGGGGCCAGCAGCGCGTCGGTTGACGGTTGCGCTAACAGGAGGGCGGGATAAGTCGCGACCATCCCGGTCGCAGCCATGCCAAAAATCAGATTGCGGCGTTTCATTTCAGGTCCTTTCGTGAGGACGGTTTTATGCAAGCTCTAGCCCCTTGAGAGGCAAGGGGGCTCTCGCTAGAAAAGTGCACTTGTTTGGGCTCGAACGATGATGGGGGCCGGCGTTGCGACGCGGTCGTACAAGTCGATGATGTCCTGATTCATCAACCGGACGCAGCCGCTCGAAACCGCCTTGCCGATGGTCCAGAATTCGGGCGTTCCGTGAAGACGGTAAAGTGTGTCTTCGCCATTCTGGAATATGTACAGCGCTCGCGCGCCAAGCGGATTGTTGAGGCCAGGCGGTTGACCGCCGTTTTCCGCGCTCCACTTTTCCAGTTCCGGCTGGCGTGCAATCATCTCGGCGGGAGGTGTCCATTTCGGCCACCGCTGCTTCCACTGGATCACGCCGTCACCCGACCATTCGAACCCCTGACGGCCGAGGCCAACGCCGTAGCGCATCGCCTTGCCACCCGGCCGGACGAGATAGAGAAAGAAATTTCTCGTATCCACGACGATTGTGCCGGGGCGCTCACCGGTGGGGTCGTCGACCAGCTGCCTGTAGAAGCGCTTGTTGACCTTGGACAGGTCAACGGCCGGGATCGGGAAATCTTCTTCCGGCATGGCGCGATACATGGAAAGGTAGGATCGATCTTCCGCAGGTTTGATCTGCACCGGCTCTGCCGGCTCGTTGCCGGTGGTCGAGCAGGCAGGCAGGACGAACCCACCGGCTGCCGCCGCGCCGAGCCTGAGAAACTGCCGCCGGGAAAACTGTACGCGTAGTTGTGTCTGGGTCACTTGTTGTGCTCGCAATAATATCATCAGGGTCGAGCGCCTGCCGTGCAGACGCTGCTCATATGAAGCAACGACCCATCGAGCACACCACGCCGGCGGAACTGCCGGATGGTGCGACGGCGATCGTTTTCGCCTCTTCGTGAGTCTATCGGGGAGGGGGGACGACCAGGGCAACAATCCCGGGAGGAACAGTGCCGGCAGATCTCTCCAGAGGAGAAGCATGTGTCTCGCAAAAAGCAGGAGCGTGCCATGCGGCAAGCCAGCTGCAGCCATCATGACACTTCGCGGCAGCCACAAGCGAAGCGGGAGCGCCATCGTCGCCGGTGTCAGTCTCGACATATGTCAGGACTGAGCCCCGCTTGAACGGCTCCCCCTCGCCCGCCGCCGCCGTCGTCAGCGCAGCGTGGAGACTAATGAAACATAGCATCAGGAGAGCGAGCAGTGTCCGTCCCATCGCGTCACTCATTTGGCGAGTGAGGGTCGGCCAGTGCGGCCTCGGGACGGCTGATCGGCACCGATGTCAGCGAGGTCCGCTTGGCGAGAGAAGCCTGTCCGCCGCGTTCCAGCAGCTTGCGGAAGCTCGGATGCATGCCTCCATCGGAATAGGCATGTGCCGAAAGCACGCTGCCGGTCGAAAGAAGATCGTCCATAGCGACGCGATCGGATTGCTGCCGTCCGGCGACCAACGGATCAGCAGCATTCAGTGCCGGCGGACATGACGCCAAAGGATCCCGTGGCTCTCCACCTTCGAACTCCCTGTCGAAGACGTAGCGTCCTTCGCAATAGGAGACCTTCGGTTGCCGACGTGTGACCTCGAAAATGTCGTAGCCCAGCTTCAGGTCCGACCAGAACGAAAAGTTTGGATCGTTCCTGTATTTAGCCATGTTCTGGGGCGTCATCCGAAACGGAAACGCCTGGACCTGGAACGTCCCTTGGCCACCTTTCAGGGCCTCGCGCGCGACGGCATAGATCTCGGCCACGCCTTCGTCCGTCAGTGCGAAACACCCGGACGACGAGCAGGCGCCATGGACCATGAGCGCCTCCCCCGTATAGCCGAGTGCTGCTTCAAGCGTGTTCGGATAACCAAGATTGAAGGACAGATAGTATTGGGAGTTCGGGTTCAGCATTCCCGCGGACACATGATAGAACCCTTCAGGAGCCTGACGGTCCCCATCCCGCTTTTTCGGGCCGAGCTTTCCGGACCAGCGACACATCGGGTAGGCCTTGAGAAGGGCGTATCTGCCGCTGCGATCCCGTTTCCATATCTCAAGCTCGCTTTCCTGCTTGAAAATCCGTACGAGGATCGGCGCGGAAGCCGACATGGATTTGCGCGACATTTCCGCCACGAGTGCCGCCGGGATCGCCTGGGTAGCCTTGCCGTCAACGTCGAGAACGGTCGAAACGCATGCGCTCAAAAAGAGCGCAAGCAGCACAATCCCCCCTGTTCTGACGGCTGTAAACATCATCGATAACCATATTCATCTGCACGCACCCATTCCGGCAGCGCTTCGCAGAGTCAGGCCATCATAGTTAAAATGGCGTTTCCGCCAACGAATTTCCGCGCGGCAAAGAATCACAGGAATGAGAGGTTGCCCGCGAGAGACAACGTATCGGTGAATGTGGCGATATACTACAGACGGTAATAAGTCTGCGCGCTGGCGATATCCTGTTCGCCAACCGGTTTAGTGGCCAGCCTCGTCCTCGACAATAACCATTGTATCGATTTTTCCCTTTTCTCCGAAATCAAGCCTTAGTTGAAACGTGTCGCCGGGCCGTAGCGGCTTCTTCAGTCCGGAAATCCAGATATGCTCGCGCCATGGGGCAAGACCCAGCGGCTTGCCTGGGCTGAGCGTTATGCGGGAGGGCCAACGTTCCGCGCCGTCCGCATCGACACGGAACCTGACAGTCTCGGCGACGGATGATTCCGCCCCTGTCAATTGTGCTTCTGCCGTCCCCTGATTGAGAAGGGCGCCATACACCGGTACGCCGTCGTCTCCTTCCGCCGGCGGCGGTGACCAGACGTGGCCGATCGAAATCTGGCCCAGCTTATAGCTGTGGGCGGACGCGCCACTTGCGGCGAAAACCGCCAGAAAGACGCCTGAAGCCAGCGACCTGCCGATCCGCGGCCAGGGCTCGAACGCCGATGCCGCGTTTGACCAACCCCGTTCCCGGCGCTGAGATGGTTGTGCTTCTATCGGACTATCTTCTCGGCGCGTCATTATCGAACTCCTGGGTCGAGGAGGTCGTCAGGCGTTCGTCCGTCTCGTCGGATCCCTTCGAAAGATTCCGTGCTGCTTCGATCTCCTGCGGTGACAGGTTCTTCTGTCGAAAGAAGGTATAGGACAGCGTCACTTCACGGAAATTCCGGGCATCCTTATCCTTCAGCATTTGCTCGTCGAGATACAGAACCAGGGGCATCCGGGCACTCTGGCCCGGCCCCAATTTCTCTTCCGTGAAACAGAAGCACTCGATTTTGAAGAAGAAAGGGGCCGTCTGATACGGCGTGACGTTGAATGTGGCCCGTGCGACGACGGTTTCATCAGAAACATTTTTTGCGTAGTAATAGACCTTGGTGGGTACGCCGAATTTTGTCTCTATGCTTCGTTGCTCAGGGCGAAACTCCCAGGGAAGGTCTGGCGCGACATTTGCATCGAAAAGCACTTTAACCGTCTCGTTGCTCGTCGCGGTCGGCATCGATCCGTCGACCGATCGTTGGACCGTCCCGCCATAACCTGTCAGGTCGCAAAACATTCGATAGAGGGTAGGTGAATATGCGACGAGACCTGTCATGGCGACCAATATCCCGGCGCTGGCCATCACGGGCCAGCGTTTGCGCGAGCGATGTTCCATGGGTCACGACCTCCTCTGATCCTCTTGGCCGAGGAGGTTGTTTTATGATCAACGATCTGACAACGTGACATCAAGGCGCGGGGGCTCGATGCGCTGCCTCCTATCATTTGGTATCGGCAAGCGTCAAAGCACCGCACCGGGTAAAGCTCGTCTGCCTGTTGAATAACGTTCTGGCGTGGAGGAAACTCACTTCGGTTACAAAGAGAAGCAGACATAGCCATGCCGGAAGCACTGGAATGCCTTCCCTCCCACGAGTCGCTGCTCCTTGCGCGCAAAAGACGGCGTATGAACTGGGTGCTGTGCGTGCTTCTGGTAACGTTCGTCGTTGCCGTGTACTGGATAAGTTTCAGTCACGTTCGGACTGAGACGAACGAAACTCAATCGTCCTCCGAACTGGGTAACGGTCCAATCACTCACGCTTGAGTGGCCGATCGCCGTTATCGGTGAGAAGGTGGACCGTCTTGACGTCCAATTCGGTCCATTTCTCGATGATTTTTCGCTTGGCCTGCTTTACGTTAATCGTACCGATCGCCTACTTGGTACTGTCTTCGGTGTTCCGACTGGTGTGCGTCGGGCTCGGTCATAACAATCTTGAGATGCTATACGGCGGCACTGCGGTCTATCTGTTTACGCTGGCGGCCGCCGCGGAAGGCGCGTACTTCCTGCCTGAGGACATAAGAAGCTCGTCCTCATTCACCAGGCTGACCCAGCGATTCAGGTCTTCTCCAGACTGGCGCTTAAGATAGTAGATTTCCGTGTCCTTCCACAGCAGGACCTTCTGCTCCAGATTGTCCAGGATGAAGTCCCCGAGATTCGTGACCACTGTCAGGACCGCGTGTCCTCCGCCCTTTGCGTCGCGGGCAACCGTCATCAGCAGAGCACCCAAAGGGTAGCCGAGTTCGTTCAGGCGCTTGCGTTTCTCAAGAGCGTAGTCCTCGCAATCTCCCACGGTGGTCGGGTATTCCCATCGCTCTTCTACGCCGAAGATCTCCATGTCGGTAAGCGGAGCGACCGCAGCGTTCACATCCGCGTTGATCGAGACGATCTCCCGCCATCTCGGCTTCGTAAGCTTGATCATCGAGCCTTCCGGTGACCGGGCACACTCGCTCCGGTAGCGCCTGCAGTACTCGTAGTATCCGACCGGCATAGTGGTCGTCCCGAATGTAAGCATATTGCTGGCTCGGATGGGCTGTGTGGGGTTGAAGTGAAAGGCATTGGCTGACGCCATGACGCATGACATTCCGAGCGCCAGGGCGCAAACAACAAAGCGTATCATTGAACCGTCTCCCCGTAGTGTTGGGAAGCAGATACAGGATAAGCCTCAAAACGATGGAAAATCAGTTGGTTAAATTAAGGGAGAACTATCTGAAAATTTTATGCGGTGCTTCAATATTTGATTCACCGATGGTGACCGCATACGCGGTCAGTCAACGGCGACGTCTCCCTGGCCGTGATGATGTACCGTCAACTGATCGCGTGATTGGACGACATTGGCGGTAACTTCCAGTTCCTGCCCGCCTTCGAAGACCAGCGTAAGGCGGCTGTCAGACAACCTGTCAGTTCGGGACAGGGGATCCTCCAGGAGCAAGCGAATGCCGCTAGGGCGCATCGTCAATTCGGCGTGACCCGGCACAGGAACAATTCCTTCCACTGGCCCGGTGCTGGTCCGGCCCGAACTCATTTCGGTTCGCAAGATGGAAATCTTGCCGAATGCATCGCTTCGGATCGCCTCCAGGCTGATCTGCTGATTGGTGCCATTCCAGATTGTGAGATAGCCTTCAACGCCGTCGTCCTCGTTCTCTGTCACCAGGATCTCCGCGTGCTCGACCGTCAAAATCGGCGGCGGCTTGCCATGATCTTGTACGCCGTTGGATGCCTCCACCTGCGTGGCCAAGACGAAGATTGCCAGCCCCGCTGTCAAAAGTTCTCTATTCACAAGCAAATGTCCTCTCTCCAGTGCCTGCCCTTGGTTGAGCCCAATCTGGGCAAACCTATGATCAATGCTGCCAGACAATGCGGCAATTGAACGCGTTTGCAGGGAGAAATCCTAAGTCATAATAGCTATAGATACTGGAGGAACAGATGCTGACGATTGGAGAACTGTCGCGGGCAACCGGCGTCAAAATTCCTACGATACGGTACTATGAGCAGATGGGATTGATGGCTGTTGCCGAACGTTCCGGGGGCAACCAGCGGCGATATGAATCACATGATCGAGAGCGCCTGTCGTTTATCAAGCATGCTCGGGATTTGGGGTTCACAATCGAGGCCATCAGGGAACTCCTGGAACTGAGCGCTCATCCCGACCGTCCTTGCGTGGATGCCGATGAAATCGCCGTTCGGCAGCTTCAGGCCGTTCGCAACAAGATCGCCAAGCTCCGTCTTCTCGAGAAGGAGCTTGATCGCATGACGTCACGAAACCACGACGATCAGGTTAAACACTGCTACGTGCTGCAGTCTCTCGCCAACCACGACATGTGCGTGAGCGAACACCAGCGACCTTAGCGAGGAGCCAAGCGTCGGCTTCTCGCACGATCCCCGAAAGATTTCTGAATTGCGGCGCGACGTCAGCCAGCACGTCTTGCCAAATGCAATTTCATTGCTTTAAATGCAAATAGGTTGCAACTGCAAATCCGAGGGATCGAGATGACCGAGCCGACGTCGGACGTCGCCAACGGCTGGAGGGGCAGGTCGCGTGCCCCTTCAATGTCCGATGTGCACCGGTCAGTGCCCGTGCAGGGCATGCACTCGTCCTGGCGCCGGGCCGCCGCCTTCATCGGCCCGGGCTATCTTGTTGCCGTCGGCTACATGGATCCCGGCAACTGGGCGACGTCGATCGCAGGCGGATCGCGCTTCGGATACACCCTGCTCGTGGTGGCCCTGATCTCAAACATCATGGCGATCATCCTCCAATCCCTTTGCGCGCGACTCGCCATCGCGTCCGGCAGGGACCTGGCGCAGGCTTGCAAGGATGCGTATCCAAAGTCCGTGTCGCGTACCCTGTGGGGGCTCGCGGAGGTCGCGATCATCGCGACCGACATCGCCGAGGTCATCGGTACGGCCATCGGCTTGAACCTGCTCTTTGGCATCCCGCTGGAAATTGGCGTCGTGATCACCGCGCTTGACGTCTTCCTCATTCTCTATCTGCAAAGGCTTGGCTTCCGCTGGGTCGAAGCACTGGTGATCGCGCTGCTTGCCGTAATTGCCGTCTGCTTCGTGCTTCAGATTGCCCTGGCGGATCCGAACTGGGGCGACGTCATCCGCGGGTTCGCCCCGACCACCGAGATCGTCACCAATCCCGAAATGCTCTACCTCGCCCTTGGCATCCTCGGCGCGACGGTGATGCCGCATAACCTCTATCTCCACTCCGGGATCGTGCAGACGAGGAATTATGGCGACAGCCTGCCGGAAAAGCGCGAAGCGCTGAAGTTCGCCACGATCGACTCAACGGTCGCACTGATGTTCGCGCTCTGCGTGAATGCGTCGATCCTCATCCTTGCCGCCGCCACGTTCAACACGACCGGGAGGACGGAAATCGCCGAATTGGGCGAGGCCCACAGCTTGCTGGCACCGATGCTCGGCGCGGCCATCGCGCCGACCTTGTTCGGAATCGCGCTCCTGTGCTGTGGCATAAACTCGACGGTGACGGCGACCCTTGCAGGACAGATCGTTATGGAAGGGTTCCTGGATATCAAGCTGCCCCCCTGGCTTCGCCGGCTCATCACGCGGGCGATCGCCATCATTCCAGCCGCGGCGATCACCATCTGGTACGGAGAGAGCGGCACCGCCCAGCTCCTGATTTTGACCCAGGTGATCCTCAGCCTTCAGCTGTCTTTCGCGGTGTTTCCCCTGGTGATGTTCACGGCCGACCGGAAAAAGATGGGTGAACTGGTGGCGCCCCGTGCGCTGGTCGCCATCGCCTTCTTTATCGCCTTTGCCATCGCTGCCCTGAACGTCAAGCTGCTCTTCGACTTTCTTGCGTCCGCAGCTTGATCCCCGGCGTCCTCACGCCTCCGTGTCGTCCTCGAACCGGCAGAAATAGGTCACCCTATCGGCGGCGCCATTGGATGAAGGAACGTTGCGCAGAACGACCTTGACGACCGAACTGCCCGCAGGCGCAATGATATTCCCGGCAATCGTCTCCGTCGGATGGTCATCGGGGATGAGCTCGAAGACGGTCTCGTCCCCGCGGGTCTGGCCGAAACGGACCGACCCTGTATCGTAGTCGCCCTCCGCGGCATAGGTCGTCTCCATCCTCCTTTGATCCAGGAACAGATAGTATTCCATGTCCGAACCGAACGGCACTCGGCCCCAAAGCAATGCGTCGGCCTTCTCACGGGACGGCCTGATGCGGCGCACGAGCGCATCACAGTCCGCGGAGGAAGGTACTGCTCCTTGGTCTGGGAACCACAGGAACACGCCCGTCGGCGGTTCTGCCAAAGCCGGTAGAATGCCGGCAAGCGATGCCGCAAGCAAAACGCCGATTGTCTGCCTTAGCCGCATGCCCGCCTTCCGATCCGCGCGTCTTGATGCATCCGTTCACCGTGCCTGAAGTTGGGATCGATGGCCTGACCTACGGAAGTGTGAGCCTCGCAATGACTGGAAGGTGATTTGACCCGAATTTTGGCCCCATCGCCAAGCTGTCCAATCCCACCGCTGGCGACAGCACGATGCGATCAATTGGTGTCCCGAGCTGCGTCCACGATCCGAACCTTATGCTGAATCGGGTCGGCAGGGGCCACCATCGGGATTCAGTCGTCCTGTAACCCGTGGAGGACAACAGGTCTTTGAAGAAAGGAGACCACGAGGCGGTGTTCCAGTCACCCGCGACGACAACGGGAGTGTCCTGCCGTTCCGACAGGAGCGCCTGCGCAAGATCACGCAGATAGGCCGACCGCTCGCGCCACATGCGTGGACTTCTCGGCGTCTGCGGATGAACCGCATAGACGATGAGGGCCCGGCCTCCCACAAGCAGTTCATATCGGACGGCAAACCTCCCGCCCGTGTCGGCGCTCTCGGGAGACACGGTTCTCGCGGTCAGGATCGGAAATCGGCTGAATAGCTTCATGTCCGTGTTGGCGTGCAGGTCGCGACTGCTCTCGAATGGCCAGATGCCGCTGGCTGCCAACGCATCCTGCCATCGCGGCGTCATCTCCTGGAGCACCAGGATGTCGGCGGTCGCGATTGATGGAAGTGAGAGAAAGTCCGCCGGATCGGGGTTGTCGACATAGACATTAGCGGTCACCACCGTAAGTGGTGCGCCGATCTGCGAAGAAGCAGGCAGTGGTAGGAAAAAGAACGGGAACACACCGCTTAGCAGCGCTAGTGTCCCGAAAAGTGCCACGATGACGTGGCGGAAGGTCAAACTAAGAACAAACAGGCATGTCGCGAGGAGCAAAAGATGCGGGCGAAGGAAGTTTGCGAGGTCAGCAATCCACATGTTTGTCGCGAGAGCCATCGATCCCAACGATGCTGCGGAAAACCCTGCGCACAGGACTGCCATTGCGACGATGCCGGCTCTATGAAGCTTACTTTTTGAAAGCGTAACGAGCATTCTGCAGTCGCAAGACGGTCGGGATGATGAAGGAATAGTCCCTCCTCCTCGCTCTTACCAGTGAGTCAAACTAACGCGGCGACCGACGTCAGAGGCCTCTTGAATCTCTAGCAGCATGAGATTGTACGCTATGCTGGAGCGAGACTTATCGATCGGCCGAGACAGGAAGCCCGCAAACGTCGCTCACCCTGTGCTAGCGATCGGGGAGTGACCTGTGTCAGTGGATGTTTTGAACGGTCATATCCTGGTGGTTGATGACCATCAGGATATTCGAGACCTGGTCGCCGGGCTGCTCGCCAAAGAAGGATATCGCGTCAGCGCTGCAGCGGATGGACGACAAATGCGGCGGCAGCTCATCGAAAGCAGCGTCGACCTTGTCGTTCTCGATCTCATGTTGCCAGGAGAGGACGGGCTCACCCTTTGTCGCGATCTCAGAGCCACGACCAACATTCCAGTTGTCATGCTCACCGCGAAAGGCGACGAATTTGATCGTGTCCTCGGTCTCGAGATGGGCGCTGACGACTATCTGACAAAGCCTTTCGGCGGCAGGGAACTCGTGGCCCGAATCCGCGCGGTCCTCAGAAGGACGCGATCCGTTCCCGCAGGAACGCGAAGCAAAACTGCGTGCGTGTGGCGGTTCGACCGCTGGACATTCGACACGGCGACACGCTCTCTGAAGTCGATAGATAATGCATTGCTTTCCTTGAGCACTGCCGAATTTAACCTGATGAAAGTATTCGTTGAGCGGCCGCAGATCGTGCTCACGCGGGATCAACTCCTCGATTTGACCCGGGGCCGTGAGTCCGAATTCATTGATCGCAGCATCGACACCCGGATCAGCAGGTTGCGGCGGAAGATCGAGGAGGATCCCCAAAACCCACAAATCCTCAAGACCGTGTGGGGCGACGGCTATGTATTTGCAGCCGACGTGTCGCGTGGATGATCGGTTTGCTGCCGAAAAGCCTGAGTGGCCGAACAGTCGTCATTCTTGTGACGGGCCTTGTTGCGACGCATATGGTCACCCTGCTCGTACTGTCGGAAGATCGAGTTGAGTCGTTGACGCGCACAGAAGAGCAACACATCGCCCAGCATATTGCGTCTATTGCGAATATTGTTTCAGACGTTCCAAGCGAATGGAGGGATCGGATCGTTCGTTCCTCTGATGGCCACCTGTTCAACGTCAGAATAACGCAGGACGATACCAACAACACGATTGAACCTATTGGCACCAGCAACAGCACGCTGGCCGACCTGTTGTTACGACAGGTTCGACCGGGCACGAGCGAACCGATATCGGTGGACATAAGCGACGCTAACCCCGGCAATACGCCGCTTGCGCCAGATAGCTGGCGGCGGTGGCTGGGTTCGCGGATCAGTCGCCTCGCCTATGGGCACGACCGCGACCAGGCTGTGCTGGTCTCGGTTCCGCTGTCAGAGGGTCAAAGGCTCAATTTCTCGACGTCGATGCCGCTGGCTTCGGCACCTGGATGGGAGCGACAACTGGCGGTTACCGGTACCTTCTTGGTTATCGTATTGGCGCTTTCCCTGTGGGCCATCAGGAAGATGTCGAGCCCACTGGCACTGTTTGCACACGCCGCCACCGCTTTCGCTCGAAATGTCTATGCGCCGTCCTTGCCCGAGACAGGTCCGAGTGAAGTCCGGGAAGCCGCCCGGGCGTTCAACAACATGCAGAAGCGGGTCCTTCAGACGATCGAAGGGCGAGCCCAAATGCTCGGGGCTATCTCCCACGATTTGCGTACACCGCTAACGACAATTCGACTTCGGGCGGAGAGTTTGGGCGATTCCGAGGTCCGGCATCGGATCCTCGCGGCGATCGAGGAGATGGACGCGATGCTTGCCTCCACGCTGGCTTTTGCCAGAGAGGGAACCGCGCAGGAGGAACCGCAGGCAACGGATATCGGATCCATGTTGGAGGCGATCTGCAGCGATTTCTCGGACATCGGGCACGACGTCAGCTTTGTTCCTTGCGGCACAATCGTCGCTGCATGCCGCCCACTGGCTTTGAAGCGAGCATTGTCCAATCTCATCGACAACGCGGTCAAATATGGGGAGCGCGCTCATGTGGTTGCCAAGGTCAGGGAAGGGATGATCGACATTAGCATCACCGATCAGGGTCCTGGAGTCCCGGACGAAGAGTTGGAGCGCATATTCCAACCATTCTACCGCATTGAAAGCTCAAGGAACCGCAACACCGGTGGCGCGGGTCTTGGACTGGCCATCGCCCAGATGGCTCTGGACATGCACGGCGGATCGATCCAGCTGGAAAACCGCGGCGAAGCTGGCGGTCTTTGCGTACGGGTCCTGATGCCAGTAGGGACAAACGTCGCCAATCGCGGGGCCGCCCCAAGGCATCGATCTCGCCAGCCACGCAAGTAGCCGGCTTCAATGCGCCGGTGACTGACGGATCGGAATGTTCGCTTCCGCGTCAGCTGAGGGGCGACGCTTTAGAAAAGTGTTGCAGAATGTGTCAGAAGTCCGGTGCTGACACAAGCCGCCATGTCCGGGCGAGGTTACGACGAACTCCTGTAAATTCTGTCGTGTATGTGCAGCGCAGCACCGTAGCTCTCCGTTCGGTTGTGAACAAAGGGAGATGTCGTCAGCCGCTCTCCGACGCTGTTGACCCAGCCCCCTTTGTCGCGCCCTTTCCCCCGAAGGAGCGTCGCGGCCGCCGAAGCTGTTTCCATTTCGCGAGAGTCGACAGACGATGGATCGTAAAGAGCGCACCGTATTCGTCACGATCCTCATCAACGGCCTTCTGATCCTTTTCAAGTTCTGGTTGTCAGCAGCTTCCGGAAGCCTGGCGCTCCGGTCCAGCGCCATTCATTCCCTCGCGGATCTCGCGATCGGCGTGTTCGTTCTGATAGGTCTGTTCCTGAGCCGTACGAAGCTAGCGGCAGCCGCGCAAAACGGGGCTCGTGCCGTGGAAAATTGGGTGGCGCTGCTTGTTTCGGCAGCGATCTTCTATGTTGGGCTGGACATTGTCGGGGAGGTCCTTGCAGGAGAGCCTCCAGATTTGAGGAACCTTGGGCCTATCACCCTGGCCTCTCTCGTTACCGTCGTGGTCGCCTACGTCATTGCCCGCTACAAGCTCTATGTGGGCCGCCAGACAGATTCCCCGGCATTGATTGCCAGCGGCTACCACTCTCAAGTCGACATATATGCGTCGATTGTCGTTGTGGCCGGCTTGGGAGGAGCCGCTCTCGGCCTGGAGAACCTGGACACGGCTGCAGCGGCCATCGTCGTCGTCATGATTTTTCTCTCTGGATTCGAGATCGCCGCTGCTGCGATCACTGCGCTGCGGCATCGTGAGCAGCTGCAAGTGGAAGCCGAGGACGCACACGGTCACCTCCATAGCCACGGCTGGTTTCGCATTTATGCTCCTATCGCATCGCTCGCCTTGATAGCTCTCTATTTCTTGACCGGCATCTACACGGTCCAGCCTGGGGAAGTGGCGGTGGTGAGGCGCTTCGGAAAGGTGATCGAAGAGGCGGAGCCTGGAATGCACTATCGCTGGCCAAGCCCGATCGAGACCGTCGACGTGGTTGCGCTCGATCTGGTGAGACGAATCGAGACCGGCCCTCTCCAGATGCTGACGGGCGACGAGAACCTCATCTCTGTCCGGGCGAGCGTTCAGTTCTCAGTCGGCGACGCTTCGGCATTCGTTCTCAATGTATCCGCGCCGGACGACCTCGTCCTCCAGGCCGGCGTGGGAGCCCTGCGCCAGAGCGTTGGTGAGGACGCGGTTGACGCTGTCCTCACGGTCGACAAGACCGCCATACAGGAAAAAGCCGCGAAGGCTGCCCAGGCGTCGCTCGACCGGAGTGCAGCGGGGATCCGGATCGTCGGCGTGCAATTGCTCGAGAGCGCGCCGCCTCCCGAAGTGGCTGATGCATTTCGCGACGTCGCGAGCGCGCGGGAAGATCGCAACACCTTCGTCAACGAGGCGCTCGCCTACCGCAACGAGGTTCTTCCGACCGCGCGCGGCGACGCCGACACCGCGCGGCAGGCTGCGCGAGCCTATGCCGCTGAAAAGCTCGCCTCATCCGCTGGAGATGCCGCGAATTTCGAAGCGCGGCGACAAGCCTACGCGGCGGCGCCGGATATCACCCGCCAGCGCCTCTACCTCGAGGCCGTGGAGAAATCGCTGGCTGGTGCCAAGAAATTCGTGATGGACCCGACGATCATCCCGCAATCGACGGATCTTTGGATAACACAACCGGGCAAGGCTCAACTGCTGCCCCCAATGCAATAGGGACAGGCGAGGACGATTACGACATGAAACCAGTTCGAATTGCCGCTCTTGGCGTCTTGGGCCTTGCCTTCCTGGGAGCAACATTGACCCTCTATCAGGTCGACACCACCGAGTACGCGATCGTGACGCAGTTTGGGCGGCCCGTTCGCGTGCTCAGTGACCCTGGTCTCTACATCAAAGCGCCCGACCCCATTCAAAGTGTCCTAAAAATCAGCAAGCAAATTCAAGTCTACAACCTACCGAAAACGGAATTCCTGAGTAGCGACAAGAAGAACATCATGGTGGAGGCCTATGCCACCTGGCAAGTAACGGACGCGCTGGCGTTTCTGAAGAACGTCAACAGCCTGCGCGGCGCCAGCACACAGCTCAACGATATTATCAAAGCTGAGCTCGGAGCGGCATTGGGACAGGTCGAGCTCGGAAATCTCGTCACAGTCGATACCTCACAGGCGAGCCTTCCAGACACCTTGAATGCCGTGAAGGAGAGGGCTGCAGCCCGCACGGGTGCTTATGGCTTCACGGTCACAGATATCCAGCTCAAGGAGCTCACGTTCCCGGAGGCCAACCTCACAAGCGTTTTCCAGCGCATGCGCTCGGAGCGCGAGGCGATCGCACGCCAGTTTCGCTCGGAAGGCGCGGAAGAAGCAGCCAGCATACGAGCGGAAGCCGATACCGAGAAGGCGAAGATTCTCGCCACCGCGAGCCGCGAATCCGCAGAGATCCGTGGGACAGCCGATGCTGAAGCGATTGCGATCTATGCGGGCTCCTTCGGCAGGGACAAGGATTTTTACCGCTTCTCCAGAACGCTCGAAGCCTACGACAAGTTCATTGATGAAGGCACGACGTTGATTTTGCCCGCCGATTCCGAACTGCTTCAGTATCTGGATCCACGAAACGCTCTGAAACTTCCTCCATCGTCGACCGCGACTGCCGGATCGCCCAAGGTGACCGCGGATTCGGAGCGCGACAGATGATGGACGAGGATGTGGCAGAATCACCAAAGTCCCCGTCGACGGCGGACGATGGCAGCGGAAAAATTGCCCGCGACGTCGCGATCAAATCGAAACTCCTTGTTCGCGCCATTGCGGAGGGTGGGCGGTTCGCATTTGCAGACTTCAAGGTCGCTCTCGGCCACCTAAGGCCTGGCCCTCTGCTTGCGGGTGCGGTGATGCTGATCGCTATCGGCTATGCTTTGACCGGCGTCTATTCGGTCGCGCCTGGAGAAGCCGCGGTTGTGCGCCGCTTTGGTGCCATTGTCCAACCCAGTGTTGAACCGGGACTCCACTATCGGCTACCGTGGCCGATCGACCGCGTGGATATCGTCGATGTTACCAGTGTCCGACGTGAGCAAGTGGGCATAAGCGCTCCCGAGGAAGAGCACATACATCCTGAACCTCCGGCGAAACTTCAGACGCTCTCCGGCGATACCAATGTTGTCGATGTAGAAGTCATCGTGCAGTATCAGGTGCGCGAGCCAGCCAACTACATACTCAACGTCGAATACGCTCCATATCGCATCGTCCGAGACGCGCTCCGGGCATCGGTCACCGGGCTGGTAACACGTCTTCCGGTCGATGCATTGCTAACCAGCGGACGGCAGTCCTTGCAACAAGCCATCCGCGAGGAGACACAATCGCGTCTGGATCAGTATCGGACCGGCCTCGTTATCGTCGGCGTTGACCTGCAGAAAGCGTTCCCTCCTGCCAGCGTCGCGGATGCCTTCACAGGCGTCAATACCGCGCGCGAGGAAAAGGCCCGTCTGATCAATGAGGCACGAGGATATGCGAACAGCCTCGTCCCGGAAGCTAGAGGTCAGGCACAGCAACTGAAGGCACAGGCTGCCGCTTACCGATCCGCCGTTCTGGCGCGCGCAAGCGGAACGGCACGCGCGTTCGATCTTCTTTGGGACGAGTATCGAAAGAATGCAGAAGCCTACGGCGAAGATGTGACCCGATATCGGATGTATCTTGAGACCATCGAGAAAATCATGCCTCGCGTGCAGGTTTATGCTCTGGATACCGCGAAAGGCGGCAGCTTCAACCTGAGACTGTATGGCACTCAGAATGGCGTACCAACTAACGGTGAGGCGGCGCGCTAGCCATGGCGGATGGTTGGCGTCAGATCTGGTCCGATTTTCGCAATAGCCTCAGCGGAAAGCCATCGAATCCGGACAGCGATCGCACGGTCGAACCTCCAGAATCGGCTGACAACCACGCTACTATCGCATCCGGTCCACCAATTGCCACTGCCTCACCAGAACCTCCTGGGTCCGATCCGGCCGCAGCGGAGTCGATGCCCGATGACTCGGGGCAGCTCACGGAAAGCCCACCGTCAGAGGCAGAATCGACGGCTGACTCAGATCAGGCTCAGCCGGCGCCAGCACGGCGACCGACACTGGGTCAGTATGTGGCGAGCATTTTCGCGATCACGACCATTCCCGCCGCGCTCGTCTTCTTCACTTCGGACTATTTCGCCGACATGGCACTCCCATCTCCTCCGGCCCCCAACGTCGTCGCGACATTCGAGGGGGGACAGATAACCCTTGAAGACATCGAATCTCACCTGAATGTGCTCTCCTCGTCCACCAGCAGCCCTGGTCCCATGTCGCAAGAAGCACTTCTTGAGACGGTTGAAGATCTTATTTCGGATCAACTGATTCTCCGATGGGCAGCAAATCGAAAGCCGGAAGCCGACGAGAGCTTCCAACATGCGATCAAGCACATAAATGAAAATCTCAATCTCGAATCCTTCGCGGACCAGCTTCATACCGAACGCATCTCAATCTCCGAAAGCAGCATCCGCGATTACTACGATAAGAACAAAACGCGCTATGAAGGACGTCGCTTTACCGAAGTGCGCGATGAGATACGGCGGACCCTGGTTGCCGAGCAGGAACCCGCTTTTGTCGAAGATTATTTGGAGAAGTTGCGAACAAGCGGATCGATCACTCGTAGTTTCGATCTCCTGGACGTGCCTGCTCCGAGCCAGGAGGAGCTTGAGACCTACTACCGACAGAACATCGACCAATTCAAATTGCCACGCCGCGCCATTGCTGATGAACTGGAGTTCAGTGCATCACAATTCGGCCCGAAGGCCCAACAAGAGGCGGCCAGCGCCTTACTGAGCATCCAGGGCGGCGCAACATTCCAGGCGACAGCAGAGCGATACTCGAAGGCACGTTTTTCATCCCGGGCGGAGGTGCCCGAAGGCAGCAAGAACCCCGATTGGGACAAAAACGTCTTCGCACTGGTTCCCGGGGAACTGGCGAGCGTGTTTCAGGCAGGCGGATCGTATTATGTCGTCCGCCTTCAGGAGGTCATGCCCGCGGGCGCAAAGAGCTTAGTCGAAGTCCGCCCGACGATCATGACAACCGTACGCGCGCAAAAGGAACAGCAATGGTTCGCGGAGAACGGCGAAAAGACGCTCTTCACGATCAAGGGACAGCGCTACAGCCTTCGCGATTTCTACAAGGAATATGAGGAAGCGTCACTTCGCGACCAGTTCGAAGGCGCAGAGGGTCTCAAACGTTTGGCAGACGCGCTAATTGATCGCATGCTCCTGGTATCGGACACCTATGACAAGTTGCTCGACGTCGCAAACAAACCCCTTGCCGACGAAACGCGACTTCGTTTGCTGCGGCAAATGATGGAGCAGGAGGAGGTGGACGACCGGATCGATGTCACCGACGAGCAAATTCAAGCATTCTACTCCGACAATCGCGATCGCCTTGTGAGTCCTCCGATGTCGAGAATCCGTTATGTCCGTATCGGTCTTGGCTCGAGCGAGGCGGACGCGAGTCGTGCACGCGAACGTTCAGACGAAGCCTATCGGAAGCTGACAGGAGCAGTCCCGGGGTCGGACTTTGCCTCGGTAGCGCAGGAGTATTCCGAGGATGTCGAAACAGCTTCAAAGGGTGGCGAGTTCCCTGGTTGGATCGGCGAAAGCGGGGATCCACTAGGCGAACTGATGAGCCACCCATTCCATGAAGCGATTCAAGACATGGAGCCGGGAAAAGTTGGCAAACCTTTCGAGTTGGGAGGCAGCATCTACATCGTGGAAGTGACGGAACGAACCTCGCCGCAACAGTTAATTCTTGACGAGGCAAAGCCCTTTATCGAGGAGTACCTGACCAACCAACAGCATCGCTCCATGGCCGATGAATTGCAGAGGCGGCAACTCCAAGAAGCCAAGGTGCAGTTGTATCCGCAGGTTCTGGAAAAATATCTCACGCGCGCGGCCTCTCGCGAACAACCGCCATCGCCGTAGCGAAGAAACTCTTAAAGCCCCTTGACCCTCTAGCTGCTATAGGTCCTATGACGTAGTCCCTGCGAGACAGGAGACATCGAGATGAACGCTGCAGCACGCCGCACCCGCTTTCGGGTTGAAGGCATGGATTGCGCAAGTTGCGCCGCCAAGATCGACAAAGCGGTCCGACGAATACCGGATGTCACAGATGTGAACGTGTCGGTTGTTGCTGGCACCGTGAGCGTTGAACACGGAGACAAGCTCGATCTCGACACACTGGCCCAAAAGGTCAACCGGCTAGGCTATAAGGCCACACGCCTTGGTGCGGTGAAGAAGTCGAAGGCTGCGGAGACCGCCCACGGTCAAGGCCGAAAATCCAACCATGCGGACCATGATCACGAGCACGTCGATCACGATCATTCGGGTCATGACCATGCCGGTCATGCGCATGGGCCGAAATGCAACCATGATCATCCTCCCCATGACCACGGCGATCACGATCATACGAGGCACGATCATTCCGCACATGTTCATGGTGCGGACTGCAAGCACGACCATGCTGATCGCGATCACGCGGGGGACAGTCATTCAGGCGAAGATCGCGCTGCGAGTAGTTTTATCGAGGAGACTACGTCGGCAGGCGCGCATCAGACCCGCTTTCGCGTCGCCGGCATGGATTGCGCGAGCTGCGCGGCCAAGATCGACACCGCAGTGCGTCGAATGCCGGATGTTACCGACGTGAAGGTTTCGGTGGTCGCCGGGACCATGACCGTTACGCATGAAAGCAATGCCGACATTGAAGGTCTCGCCCGCAAAGTCACCAGCCTTGGCTACAAGGCCGTGCCGATTCCGGCTTCCGGCCAGAAGTCAGGCTCTCCGGCTGCGGATCATGTCCACGGCCCGGATTGCCGTCACGAGCAGGATTCAAAGGCGGGCGGCAGTGGTGCCGGAACCCCTGACGCGCTGGAAGGCATGCATGGCCATGATCACGGTCCCCAGGATGGACCATGGTGGAAAACATCCAAGGCGCAATTGACTGTCGTCTGCGGCATTGCGCTGGCTGTCGCCTTCGTGCTGTCCAAATTGTTCCCGCAAACGCAGCCCTGGGGCTTCATCGCCGCCATGGCGGTCGGGCTGATCCCGATCTCCCGGCGTGCCCTGTTCGGCGCGGTCAATGGAAGTCCGTTCACCATCGAGACATTGATGACGGTCGCCGCGGTCGGGGCTGTCATCATCGACGCGGCCGAAGAGGCGGCGGTCGTGGTTTTCCTGTTCCTTGTCGGCGAGCTGCTCGAAGGCATCGCAACGGGCCGTGCCCGCGCCAGCATCCGGGCATTGGCGACACTGATGCCGAAAACGGCCTTGCTGGAGCGCGATGGCACGACGCAGACAGTTCCGGCGGAGAGCCTGTCTATCGACGCGGTGGTGCTTGTGCGGCCCGGTGACCGGGTGCCGGCGGACGGAGACGTCATTTCCGGCGAAAGCGCGGTCGACGAGGCGCCGGTAACCGGCGAGTCGGTGCCCAAGCGCAAGGAACCGGGAGACAAGGTTTTTGCGGGCACGGTGAATCAGGAAGGCGTGCTCAGGGTTCGCGTGACCGCCGCCGCCGAGGACAACACCATCTCGCGGATCATCGCCCTGGTCGAGGAGGCTCAGGAGTCGAAGGCTCCCACCGAACGGTTTATCGACCGCTTCTCTAAATACTACACGCCGGCGGTGATGGTCGTGGCCGCCCTGATCGCGATCCTGCCGCCGCTTCTTGCCGGTGCGGAATGGAACACCTGGATCTATCGCGGCCTTGCGGTGCTGCTGATCGGCTGCCCCTGCGCGCTCGTCATTTCAACGCCTGCAGCGATTGCCGCGGCTCTTTCCGCGGGCGCGCGCCGGGGCCTGCTCATGAAGGGCGGGGCGGTGCTGGAAAATCTCGGCAAGGTCGATTACGTCGCGCTCGACAAGACGGGAACCTTGACGGAAGGCAAGCCGAAGGTCACCGATATTGTCGGCATCTCGCGTGACGAACGCGAAGTGCTGCGGCTTGCCGCCGCGCTTGAGGCCGGATCGAGCCATCCGCTGGCGACTGCGATCCTTGCCAGAGCGGAAGCCGAGGACGTCACGATCGTCGCGGCCAGCAATGCCGGCGCCATCGGCGGCAAGGGCGTTACCGGCACGGTGGATGGCGTCAAGCTGTTCCTGGCGTCTCCGAAAGCCGCAGCCGAGGAGGTTTCGCTCGACGCGGAACTGCAATCCCGCATTGCCGCACTGAACGACGAAGGCAAGACGGTTTCGGTGCTGCTTGCGGGCGACGAGGTGGCGGGTCTGTTCGCCATTCGCGACGAACCGCGGGACGATGCAAAAACCGGCATAGCCGCCCTTCACGATCTCGGGGCCGGCACTGTGATGCTGACCGGCGACAACCGGCGCACCGCTGAAGCCATCGCGGCCTCGCTCGGCATGGAGGCCCGCGCCGAGTTGATGCCGCAGGACAAGCAGAAGATTGTCGGTGAGCTTCGCGGCACAGGAAAGTTCGTGGCCAAGGTCGGCGACGGGATTAATGATGCGCCAGCGCTCGCCGCCGCCGACATCGGCATCGCCATGGGCAGCGGTACGGACGTGGCGCTGGAAACGGCTGATGCCGCCGTCCTGCATGGCCGCGTCAGGGACGTCGCCAACATGATCTTGCTGTCGCGTCTCACAATGCGCAACATCCTCCAGAATATCACGCTTTCACTTGGCCTGAAGGTGGTGTTCCTGGTGACTACGGTTCTCGGCATCACCGGGCTTTGGCCCGCCATCCTGGCCGACACCGGCGCGACGGTGCTGGTCACGGCCAATGCGATGCGGCTGCTGGCCTGGAAGGGACTGCGCGACGCATGAGGGCGCGGCATTCGGAGACCCTAGCGAGTGCGATGTCGCGATCATGCGGTCTGACTGCCCCGGCGGCCGTGCTGTCGGTCGGCAACGCGTCGGTCCGGGTGAGGTGACCGCATTGGCTCACGGTCAGCGCATCGCAGCGGTCGACATCGCGCGCGGTCTCGCGATCGCAGGGGTCGTTCTTTTCCATATCGTCTGGGATCTGGAGTTCACCGGGATCATCAGCGGAGTGGCCCGGCACCCGGCCTGGCTGGCTTTCGGGCGAAGCCTTGCCGGGACGTTCATGTTTCTCGTCGGGATCAGCCTCGTCCTCGCCCACCATGCTGCCGTGGATAAGGGGGCGTTTGCCCGCCGGCTTCTGACCATAGTGGTCGCCGCCGGCGCCATCACTGTCGTTACCTGGTTCGTCTTTCCCGAGAGCTTCATCTATTTCGGGATCTTGCACGCAATCGCGGCCGCCACGCTTGTCGGCGCAGCATTCCTGCGCGCCGGCGCTCCACTTTGCCTGGGTGCCGCGGTTGCTGTTGTGCTGCTTCCATTCTTCGTTCAATCGCCGGTTTTCGACACACGATGGCTGGCCTGGATCGGATTCGCCGAGAACCCACTCCCCAGCAACGACTTTGTTCCCGTTTTCCCGTGGGTCGGTATAACGCTTTTCGGCATGGCTACGGCGAAGCTGCTCCGACTTGGCTCCAATCGAAGTCCTTCCTCGAAGGCCCCTCCCCGAGGCGGATCGGCTGCCGCATTGATCTGGATGGGGAAACAGAGCCTGCCGATCTACCTTCTGCACCAGCCGCTTCTCCTGGCTTTCATCATTCCTCTTTCGTGGGCTCTTTCGAATTGATGACTACTTCGTGTGACGGGACAATCTCCTGTCCGAACCAGTTCCCACGAACAACATTGGCGAGAAGCAGCCATAGCGAGCCGCATATTCAGGGAGGAGTGACCTTGGATGCATGAGGACCTGCCAGACGCGCCAAGCTCGGAGAACGGACAGGTAAACAAGACGGGACAGGTCTATGGCCGCCTCAAATCGCTTATCGTCATGCAGAAGCTGCCGCCACGCACCTCCCTGGAGATGAAGAACATCGCTGACCGATTTGGGGTCAGCATCACGCCAGTACGCGAAGCCCTCATCCTGCTCGCGAATGAAGGGATCATCGCGAAGGATGGCAGCCGGAGCTACATGACCCGACCCTTGACCGTCAACGAGGTTTCCGCCGACTACGAAACAGCATTCATGATCGCACAATATTGCCTGCAAAACGGCGTGTTCCAGTTCTCGGCAAGAGGATTGCGATTGGTCGAGCTCGACCTGGCTATCAGGCAGCCCGCATCCGACAGTGCTGGAGCTGCAGCACTCGCGATCGAAGCAGTCTATGAGCGTATCGCCGGCTTGACCGACAATCTGCGGATGGTACGCCTGATGCTGGAATTCAATGACCGAACGACTTTCATTCGGCAGCTCGACATGAAGAACGAGGCGAGGCTCCACGAGACGATTGCCGCAATGACGGAATTTCTTGCCGCTCTCGACAAAGGCAGCATCAACGATGCACTTCGCAACCTTGAAGAGCAATACGAGCGGAAGAGGGAATTTATCCCTGATCTCGTCCGGAAAGGAAACCTTTACGCCCTCGAGGCCGTTGATATCTTCACTCAGTAGCGGCGATGCAAGGATGGATATCAATAGACAAACGGGCACCCGAAAACAGCGATGAACACCTTGATTGACCACAGCCCGGCTAGTGCAGCCAATGCTATGCGCGACGAGTTTGGAATGGCACGTGCCATCTTGGAATACAGTATTCGCGAGAATATTGCCGGTTTCACTTTGTCCGGATTAAAGATCCCCCGCGTTATCCAATGCTGGGGTCCGGGCACCTCGTTGCCGGAATCCGCAGATTTCGTGCTTGAGGTGGCCATCTTTCAGGAGCATCTCGCAGACAGGATCACTGCCCTCTCCCAAAATCGGAAGCTACTCGAAGAGATTTGGCGATTCAACGAGGTCTCGCGCAGATTCCGGGAGCACGAGTTGACGATCCCTGAAGCAGCAAGTGACATTCTTGATCAACTGGCCAACCTAGTGAATGCGCTCTTCGCGCAGGATGTCGACGCGGCACTTGCTGTTCTTCAACACTGCCACCTCCGACGCTTCGATCTCGCCGATGCAATCGTGCCGAGAATTTCGCAGCGCCAAGCCGAGATCGCCTAATGTCGGCCTATGTCGATGGGTGCGGGGAGGCATGGGCGAGAAACGGGAACGACTCCATTTCCGTCAACGACATCTTCACCCGCACCTGGTCGTTACCCATCGGGACAATTCCGTTGATCGTAACATTCCCGATTTCGGATGTGTTGCGTACGTGGAGCCCGTCGCAGGCTTGAACCTCGAAATTGCCGAGGCCGACAACACGAATGGCGTCGCGGGCCTGGGGCCACGTGAACTGTTCCACCCGTTCATCGCTGGCCAATTTGGTCGGTTCGCGCCAGCCGACATCGACTGGCAGGTCCTGTGTCGCCAGCCTGTGAACCTGATGCTGCAGCAAGGTAGTGCTCATGGCCGTGTGATCGACCTTGAAATCAATGTGGCCACGCCCCGGCCCCACCTGGCCCCCAACGATGGCGAACGGGAAAGCGAGCGCGATGATGTGCAGCGCGGTGTGCGTTCTCATGCGCAGATAGCGCTGCATCGAGTCGACCTTCACGGTCACCTCGTCGCCAATCGCTAAGCGGCCAGCATTGATGTCAACACGATGGCCCAGCCTCCCATGCTCGAGCCAGACGCCACCAAGAACGCCAAGTCGTGTTCCGTCGTCGAGAAGCAGAGACCCGCAATCAGGCGACGAAACGCCGATCCCAGGATAATAGACGGTCCGGTCGACGACGAGGATGTCGCCACGCATGTCGAGAACCCTCGCAACAGTGTCAGTCCTATAGGGCCTCTGTGCATTATCGGGACATAGATTCACGGTAGCTATCGGGGATTCGAAGGGGCATGAGTCCGTCGGCATCGAGTTCAATGCCGTCTGACCAGACATAATCGCCGGTGAGGTTGATCCGGTCCCAGCCCAAAGGTGAAAGCTGCGAGAGTAGAGCGGGATCAATTTTCACTCCGCGACTTCCAAGTTCACTCACGGCGCGGTCGAGATAGCGGCAGTTGAACAGGATGATTGCGGCGGTGACGAGATTGAGTGCTGCCGCTCGCATTTGCTGATTTTCGATACCGCGATCCCGGAAGCGGCCGAGCCGGTGGAACGCAACCGCGCGCGCCAGACTGTTTCGCGCTTCGCCCTTATTGAGTTCACCCGTGACAAGCTGGCGAAGCGCCGGATCCTTGAACCATCGCAATGTGAAGAGTGTGCGCTCGATACGGCCGACCTCGCGAAGGGCAGCGGCAAGGCTGTTTTGTTGCCGGTAGGCTGAGAGCTTTTTCAGGATCAGCGATGGGGTGATGGTTCGGTCGCGCATCGCCCTAATGACGCGATGAATGTCGGGCCAGTGATTGACGATCAGATCGCGGTTGAGCCTGTTCCCGAACAGCGGCGCGAGGCGTCCGTAACGCTTGGGCGGCTCGAAGGAATAGAGGCGGCGATCGGAGAGGCGCGGAATACGTGGCTCAAAATCAAGCCCGAGCAGGTCCATGACCGCAAACACGATATCGGAGACGCCGCCGCCATCGACGTGCAGCGCGGAAAGGTTGGCGTTGCTTTCGTGGCCGAGAATGCCGTCGAGGGCATGGATCGCTTCGCCGGCAGTGCCCGCGATCACGGTTTGATGGAGCGGTGCGTAGCGGTCGGTGATGGTGGTGTAGATTTTGACGATCGGGTCGCGGCCGTAATGCGCGTTGACCTGACCGCCAGCCTCCCCGGCGCCACCAAGATAATAAGCCTGCCCATCGGCAGAGGCGCGCCAGCCCTCACCGAACCAGGCCGCCATTGGTTCGGCCTGTATGGCGTCGGTCAGACAGCCGAGCGCGGCGCGAAACGTCTCTTCACGCATGTGCCACGTCTGCATGCGCAGGAGCGTGCGCCGCGATGCCACGCCGCAGACCTCAGCCATCCGTGACAGGCCGAGGTTCGTCGCTTCCGCAATCATAGCTGCGAGAAAGGATCGTTCATCGCTGGGCGGCAACCCGGTCGAGACATGACCGAAATGGCTGGTGAAACCGGTCCAACGTTCGACCTGAGACAAAACATCGGTGATGCGCGTCGTCGGCACGAGATTGTAGCAGGTCCGGACGAACTGTCTGCCATCGTCGCGTTCGGCAAGATCGGTTTTCGGCTCTTTCGGAAACCGCAGTCGGTCACCGGAAAACAGCGCGGGATCGCCGCTGGTCAGCCCCCCTGATACCTTGAGCAGCGCAGTATCCAGTTCGGCCGCGCGGGCATCGAGCCACACATGAGGATCAGGAATATCGGAGACCTGTGCCGGGACCGGATCCGTACTCGGTGAAAGCAGCGTTTCCAGAGAGCGGTGCAGTCGGGAGGTTGGCACCCAGATGTCGCCCGCCGCCAGTGCTCCAGCCAACGCGGAATAGGTCGCCAGCTCCCAATGGGTTCGGTCGATCTTGTCGTCCGTGACGACATAGCGCTGCCATCGCCGCTCGATATGCCCGAGCGGCAAGCCATCAGGGAGCGCCGTGCGCCAGTCGCCATCGAGTTCGGCCAGGATCGCCATCGCTGCACGGAGCGGCGCGGTACCCTTGCGACCCTCGAACGTGAACGCTTTCAGGAAGCGCGGCCCCGCCCGCTTGAACGTCCGATATTCTGGCCCGATTTCACTGATGGCATTATCTCGTCCCGGCCTCGTGGTTCGCCGGAGAAGAGCAGCGTCGGCATCGATCGTATCGAGCGAGGCGACCGCTGCGACCGCTGCTGCAATATCGCCGCCGGCGCGTGCGGCTTTGCTGACCGCCTCAAGCACGTCGGCGACACGGATTAATCGGTCGCGGCCCTGGTCGGCAGAAGCGGCAACCGTCTGTTCAAGGCGTTTGCGGGCACGCAGATGCGCTCGCCCGATGAGCGAGTCGAACATACCGATAGCTGTGTCAGTCAGCGTGGCCTCAAACTCGCGCAGCGTCGCCACAAGAATAACATGCCGCCGCGCCGACCCCATCTGCTGGAATGCCTGCGCGGTGTAGCGGACCCCTTCGCGCGCAAATTGCTCCATTCGGGGTTCGTATCGTCTATCGATGGCGGGCGTCCTGATGCCGCGAACCAGTGCGATCTTGTCAAGAATACCGACGAGCGAGGCAGAGGCGACGCGCGGGGTGGGTTCCCGTAGCCAGGAAAATCGGCTTTGCCTATCGTGCGTTTTCTCGGCGATAAGCGCGTCAAGTCGGCTATGGGTGGCCGGATCGAGACGATTGTCGATGTCGGCGATGATCCGGTTTTCGGCCGCGTGCATCGCTTCGGCGGCCATGCGCTCGACCACGGTGATTCCGGAAATGACTATCTTACGGAAGCGCAGTTCGTCGAGGAAGTTGCCCAACAAGACGCGTCCGTTGGTCAGGCCGACAGCTTCGGCTTCCAGCCACGCTCGAAGCGTTGCGCGCATCGGCTTGGTGAGGTCGGTGAACCCGAAACGCGCCTTGATCGCGAGAAGCTGATCGTAGCGTGTGGGCGTCCGTCGTGCGAAACCGCCGATCACTTCTGCATCGATCCCGATCTGCTCAGCGATATGGTCGAGCATGACAGCGGGCAGCAATTCGCCGCGTCGGAGATGCCTCCCCGGATAACGCAGACAGCAAAGCTGCAAAGCATAGCCAAGCCGGGTCTCAGGCGTGCGGGCGCTGTTGATGGCAGCTAGGTCGTTTACGTCCAGACTGTGATGGCGGACGACCGTCGTCTCGTCTTCGGGCAGCGCCAACAAAGCGTCGCGCTGAGGGCCGGTCATGTAAATGCGTGCTGGCATCGGTTATCCCTTTCAAAAATCACTTGCCTTTTGATACAGTTTTGCAAGAGGATTGTGAAAGGCATTGAGCCTTGATTTGCGGTCATGGTCATCCTGCTTCCGTAGACGGCCGTTTGTGAAAGGATCGAATTGAGCACCGCACCTTATTTGATCGGCTATGCTCGCGTGTCGAAGGGGGACGACCAGTCGAACGCAGCACAGTTGCGCGCGCTGACGGCAGCGGGTTGTAAACGCGTCTTCGAAGAATCCGCCAGCGGCGGGCGATGGGACCGGCCGAGGCTCCAGGAGATGATCGGCCAGCTACGGGATGGCGATGTCGTTGTTGTCTGGAAGCTCGACCGGCTTTCGCGAAGCCTGAAAGACCTGCTGCACTTGATGGAAAAGATCGAAGCGGCGGGGGCCGGCTTCCGGTCGCTGACCGAAGCGATCGACACGACGACACCGGCAGGCCGCATGATGATGCAGATGGTCGGCTCATTCGCCGAGTTCGAGCGCGCCATGATCCGCGAGCGGACTAGCGCAGGGCTAGCGCAGGCGCGGTTGGAAGGGCGGCTCGGTGGTCGGCGGCGCAAACTTGACGATAAGAAACGGCGTGAGATCGCCGAATCCGTTGTTGCGGGGCGCAAGTCCGGCGCCGAGATGGCGCGGCTCTATGACGTGAGCGAGCCAACCGTCTCAAGAATCGTTGCCGAATATCGTCAGCGGGAAGCCCATGAGGCCTTGGCATGACTTGGATCCGATGACCTCCATGGGGTGGAAAGCGGAAAGGCCGCTTTCAGCAGCCAACCCTTCCAAGCGGAAGATGTCGAACGACCTACCAATTGCAGTCGATCAAGACATGGATCGTCGGCAAAGCTGCATGGACCTCCGATCATTTCGGCGACAGGGTTTCAATGATCCGGCAATCGTCGACGATGCCGCACTCGCACTGGTCGATCATTCTGTCGAGTTCGGCCTTGAGCGCCATGAGATCAGTGATCTTCTTTTCGACCTCTGCACGATGTTCGCTAGCGATGGCATCAACTGCTGCGCAGGATTGTCCGCGATTGTCGGATAGCGTGAGAAGCGCTCTGATCTGGTCGAGCGAGAAGCCCAGGTCACGTGCCCGGCGGATAAAGCTCAGCCGGTTCAGATGGTCTGGCTCGTACGCCCGATAATTGCCTTCGGTACGCGAGGGCTCGGGCAGTAGACCGTTCTTCTCGTAAAAGCGGATCGTTTCGACCTTGGTACCGGTTTGCCTTGCAAGATGACCGATCGTCAGAATTGAAGAGTTCATTTTATGACCCTATAGCGTATACAGGGTCATGTAGGTTCTATTTGGACGTTTGTCGATCTCGATGGCTCGCCTAGTGCGCCGCTCTGGCGCTCTCCACCTCTTCACGCACCAGGTCGTGGAGTTGCTGCGGTCCGAAGGATTCCAGCGGCCTGCCATTCACGAAAAAGGTCGGTGTCTGGCGCACATTATTGCTCTGAACATCGGCCATATCCTGCTCAAGAACGGCGTCAATCTCGGCCGAGGACATCTCACGCCGTGCCTGCTCAACATCCAACCCAGCCGCCGCCACGATTTCCCAGGCTTTCTCGAGATCGGGTGCACCATGCACGGCCCATTCCGGCTGTCGCGCCAGCAGGGCTTCCAGTATCGGTTCGTATCTGTCCTGAAGACGGGCTGTTTCCAGAATCCTGACGGCTTCGTCAGATCCGTCATGGAAGGGCGCGTATCGGATGACCAGGCGCGTCTCGGCAGGGAAATTCGCCATGATCTGCTTAACGGCTGGATAGAAAGCTCGGCACGCCTCGCAGGACGGATCAAAGAATTCCACGATCGTCACCGGCGCATCCGCTGGGCCGATTACGGGTGAATGCGCCCTGACCAACGCATCACCTTGCGCCGGTGCAACGGGCTGTGCCGAGAGGCCGTCGTACCGGTCGTAGATAAAGGCACCGCCTGCAAAGACAATCAGTGCGACAAGGCCAGTGAGAAGTACGATGGACCGTCTGGTCATGTTGAACGTCTCCGGTGCGCGAGAACGAGAAGAAGAGCGATGCTCCCAAAGGCGGCGAGCGATAGGTAAGGGAGCGGCAAAATGCCAAGGACCGTCATCTCGACGCCAGAACATGACGGGCCGTCTTGTGTACAAGGCTCGATGGCTGCTGGAAGGATCCTCGCATAAAGGAGGGAGTGGAATGCAGCGATGGCGGCACCTAGGGCAGCCAGTGGAAGTCCGTACCGGGAAACGCTGGCATCACCTCGAAAGCTAGCGACAGCCAGAATGACCGCCAGCGGAAACATGAAAGCGCGCTGATGCCAGCACAGATTGCACGGCGTCTGTCCCATGACCTCACCAATGAAGAGAGCGCTGAGCGAGGCGGCAAGCGCAATGAGCCATGCCGAGAAGACGAACGCCCAGGTATTTGCAGTCGTGCCCGCCCCGGTGGTCATAGCACTCCCTTTCGCCATCGTTTCGCTTCGCTCCATTTACCTTTGCATTCAACTATTTCTGCACCCTGTACCCACTACAGGGTCAAGGCTCCTTAATGAAGTTGTACCGCGAATTTGCACGTGGATCGCAGCGCGAAATCAAATAAACGAAGTCCACTCTTGACCCTATAGTTGCTACAGGGTCTATCTGCGGTGTCACATTAAACCATCGAGGTGACACCATGGCGGCAGCGAGCCCTTACAGACTGCGTATAGAAGGCATGGACTGCGCCTCGTGCGCATTGAAAATCGAGACGGCGATGCAACGCCTGCCGGGCGTTAGCGACATCAATGTCAGCTACGCCAACGAGACGCTAGCATTGCAACTCGATGAAGACCGGACGGCCCTCGGCACTATTGAGCAAAAGATCCGAGCGCTCGGGTACACGCCAGTGATCGAGCAGGCTGAGACGAAGGGGGGTCCGCCTCGGAAGCGCATCACAGAGGCGTGGTGGAAAGGCAGCAAGGGTCGGCTTGTACTGCTGACCGGCGCACTGTTCATGCTTGCCTTCGCCATTGCGCGTATCCTGCCGGATTGGGAGCAATGGCTCTATTCAGGTGCGGCCCTGATCAGCGTTATCCCGTTCGCGCGGCGGGCGGTCGCCGGTGCGATGTCCGGCTCACCCTTCACCATCGAGACGTTGATGACGGTCGCGGCACTCGGCGCGGTCGCCATCGGCGAGGCCGAAGAAGCTGCTGTCGTGATCTTCCTGTTCGCAGTGGGCGAGCTGCTTGAAACCGTGGCGGCAGGCCGTGCGCGGGCAGGCATTGAAGCGCTGATCGATCTCGTGCCCCGGGTCGCGTTCCGCGAGCGTGATGGTGTCATTGAGCAGGTCGCTGCCGAAGAGTTGGCTATTGGTGATGTCGTCGTTGTTCGGCCTGGGGACCGTGTGCCGTCTGACGGCACGGTGATTGATGGTGCATCTGAGGTCGATGAGGCGCCCGTGACAGGCGAATCCATGCCCGTGCTTAAAGAAGCCGGCGCAAACGTCTATGCCGGCAGCATCAATGCAAATGGCGAGTTGCGAGTGTCGATCAGTCATGTCGCGGCCGACAATACCATTGCCCGCATCATCCACATGGTCGAGGAAGCTCAGGAATCAAAGGCCCCGACGGCGCGTATGATCGACCGTTTCAGCCGCTGGTATACGCCTGGCGCTATGGTCGTCGCGGCTCTGATCGTCGTGGTGCCGCCGCTCGCCTTCGGCGGTGACTGGATGACATGGGTATATCGGGGTCTTGCGACGTTGCTGATTGCTTGCCCCTGCGCGCTCGTGATTTCCACGCCGGCGGCTATTGCCTCGGGTCTTGCCGCCGGCGCGCGTCAGGGATTGCTGATTAAGGGGGGCGCGGCACTGGAAATACTCGGTAAGGTCGTAACTGTTGCCTTCGACAAGACAGGAACGCTGACGCGTGGCCATCCCCAGGTGACGGACATTGTGCCGATCAATGGGGACGAGAACGCCGTCCTTGCCATTGCAGCGGCCGTCGAGCGCAGCACCAGCCATCCTCTCGGGGTTGCAATCGTGGAGGCGGCAAAAGTGCGGGGGCTCGAACTGCCCGTCACCTTCGGGGGCGGCGTTGCCACACCCGGCAAAGCGGTCACAGCGCGGTTGAAGGACGGCTTCGCTTCGGTCGGGTCTCCCCGTCATGCCGCCGAACAGGCTGCCCTCGAAGAGAACATTGCCGAGACGATCACCACACTGGAGAGCCAGGGCAAGACGGTCGTCGTGCTTATAAAGGGCAAGACCATCGAGGGATTGATCGCGTTGCGCGACGAACCGCGCGACGACGCTATCGAAGGTGTGAAGCGGCTGACAGATCGAGGTGTGCGGCCACTGATGCTGACCGGCGACAACAAGCGCACGGCCGACGCCATTGCGGCCCATCTTGGCCTTGAGGCAAGCGCCGAATTGTTGCCCGACGCCAAGCTCGCCGAGATCGGTCGCCTCAAAGCTAATGGCCCGATCGCCATGGTGGGAGACGGTATCAATGACGCGCCGGCGCTCGCAGCCGCTTCCGTTGGCGTTGCCATGGGTGCAGGCACCGACGTTGCTCTGGAGACCGCAGATGCCGCGCTGCTCAGAAACCGGGTGACGGGTGTTGCCGATCTCATCGGGTTGTCACAGGCGACACTCGGCAATATTTGGCAAAATATCGCCATAGCGCTTGGTCTGAAGGCCGTCTTCCTCGTGACGACTCTATTCGGCATTACCACGCTCTGGATGGCGATTCTCGCCGATACGGGCGCTACGGTCCTCGTTACAGCCAATGCGCTGCGCCTGCTGACCTGGCGCGGCACCCGCGACAAATGAGCCCAAGCAGTGCGCGAAGGCAGGTCGCGGCTTCCACTTCTCGCCAAGAAAGCCGAGGTGTAATTTATGAGTAATCAGTCCAAGGGCAGTGCCACTTCATCCGAGAAGAGCGAACAATGGGCGCTCGCATGGGTGCTTGCGATCAATACGGCCCAGGCAGCCATTGTGGGGGGATTAGGGTGGTGGGCTCAGTCAACAGGATTGATGGGCTCTGCACTCGATAATCTTGGCGATGCCGGTGTCTACGCTATTAGCCTTTTCGTCGTAGGTCGCGGTTTGGCGGCGAAGGTTCGAGTTGCCCGGCTGTCGGGTATCCTTCTGATGGTTTTCGCTGGTCTTCTTCTATTTGAAGTCGGTCGTCGCTTCTTCACTGGCTCCGATCCGATAGGGCCGGTCATGATTGCCGTGGCAATCGCGAGCGCGCTTACGAATATGATCTGCATGTGGTTCCTGAATTCTCATCGGGAAGGCGGCGTGCATCTGCAAGCCTCATGGATTTTCACGACAAACGACATGCTCGTGAACTCAGCCATCGCGCTTTCGGGTCTGGCCGTAATCCTTTTCAATTCGCCCTACCCGGATCTGATCATCGGCCTGGGCGTGGTTGTTGTCGTTGTCAGAAGCGGCTTGGAAATTCTTGAAAAGGCCGGGGAAGCTGGAGAGAAAGTTAATCAACATGATTAGTTCACGAGCCCTATCCGCCGCCTTCCTTACCCTTGCGGTATTGATCTCTCCTGCCGTTGGTCACGACTTCCAAGCCGGTTCGATCACCATCAATCATCCGTGGTCGCGCGCGACTCCGCCGGTCGCGCCGGTAGCCGGCGGCTATCTGACGCTAACGAACGATGGCGGTATGGCCGACCGTCTGGTTTCGATCTCATCACCTCTGTCAGAACGGGCGGAAATCCACGAGTCGACCGTGATCGACGGGGTTGCCAGCATGAGGCCGGTGCAAAATGGCATCGAAATTGGGGCTGGCAAGACGGTCGAACTTCAACCTGGCGGTATACACATCATGTTTTTGAAGCCATCGCGTCCTTTGAAGGAAGGGGAGCGGTTTGCCGCAACACTGGTGTTCGAGCAGGCCGGTACCATCGACGTTGAGTTCGCTGTGCAGAACATGGGTGCTCGTCCGGAATTTGCGAACGAACATGACGGGCACGGAGAGGCTGTCCAATGAGCGGCGTCAAACTTTTCCGTCTTGTTGCATGGGTTGCCGTCGCCGCTGTCGGTGGGCTTTTCATCGGCTTGTCAGTGTCCAAGCCTTGGCAGCAGCAAAATGCGGCGGTCGCGTCTTCGACAGGCATCGCAGCTATCGGCGGCCCGTTCCAGCTCACATCGCATCAAGGCGGGACGATCGACAATGCCGCGCTTGCTGGAAAGCCTTATCTCGCCTTCTTCGGCTTCACCCATTGTCCCGATGTGTGTCCGACGACGCTCTACGAACTCAGCGATCTCATGAACGAGCTCGGGCCGGTGGCCGACCAGTTCAACGTACTGTTCTTCACCGTCGATCCCGAACGAGACAGCCAAGAGCTGCTGGCTCAATACATGACAGCCTTTGATGATCGCATCCTCGCATTGCGGGGAAATCGACAGGAAACGGACGCCGTGGTGAAGGCCTTTGCGGCCAACGCGCGAAAAGTGCCTCTGGAGGGGGGCGAATACACGATGGATCACACCGCAGGCGTCTACATGATGGATGCCGAGAGCCAATTCGTCGGCACGCTCGACATGCACGAGCCGCGTGAGATTCGCTTGCAGAAGCTCCGCCGTCTAGTGGGCGAGATTGGCTGATGGAGTTCTCCAGTATCGGAATGGCGACGGCTTTCGCCGCTGGCGTTATATCCTTCCTGTCGCCCTGCGTTCTGCCGCTGGTGCCGGGCTATATTTCCTACGTTGCAGGCCGCACGATTAGCCCGGACGGAATTGCGGCCGATACAGAATTCAGGGCAGCGGGCCGAACTCTCGGCCTCAGCCTCTGCTTCGTGCTCGGCTTCACGACCGTGTTTGTCATCCTTGGGGCCAGCGCCACCGTGTTGAGCCGGCTCTTGCGCATGTATCTTTTCGAAGCGAACCTGATTGGCGGAGGGATCGTTATCGTCTTCGGCCTATTCACGACCGGCCTCGTACCAATGCCCTGGCTCAATCGTGAAGCCCGGTTCCATGCCAATCCGGGCAGCGGAAGCGCTGGGGCCGCTTATCTCCTGGGTCTCGCTTTTGCGTTCGGCTGGACTCCCTGCATCGGACCAGTGCTAGGTGCGATTCTGACCCTCTCCGCTGCCAACGCCACGGTTGCAAGCGGAACGACGCTGCTCGCCGTCTATTCCCTGGGCCTTGGCCTCCCTTTCATCTTGGCGGCTTTATTCATGCGCGGGTTCATGGCGCGGATGATGTCGATGCGCCGCACCGGCCGGGTGCTCAAAATCGTCGCTGGTGGGGTGATGGTGGTGATGGGCATCGCCATGATCACCGGCCATCTCTCTAGCTTTGCAATATGGCTGCTCCAGACGTTCCCGGCCCTCGGTCGGATCGGCTAAGCCGGAGTTTAAAGGACATTCGGACATGCTCAGGCTCGGCCTTCCACTCGCCCTTGGCGGGTTTTTCATTGATCAGGCGACGAAGTGGTGGGTCATGGACCATGTTATGAATCCACCTCAGGTCATTCCCGTCACCGGCTTCTTTAATCTCGTGCTCGGCTTTAACACCGGCGTGAGCTTCGGATTGTTCGGCCAGGCGCCGGTTTGGCTCCTGATGGCGTTCCCGCTCGCTATAGTCGCCGGCCTCCTTATCTGGATCCATCGAAGCGACAGCCGCCTGACGGCATCCGCCCTCGGGCTCGTGGTTGGGGGGGCGCTCGGCAATCTGCTCGACCGGCTCCGGCAGGGTGCCGTGACGGATTTCCTGGATTTTTACATCGGCAGCTATCATTGGCCCGCCTTCAATCTTGCCGACGTGGCGATTGTCTGTGGGGTAGGGCTTTTGCTGATGGAGAGCATTCTGGTAAAAGGCAAAGCAAAGGCTGCATGAACAGAAGCCCTCGCCAGCTATCCGTGAGCCATGGTTCGGAGGAAATAGACGTTCTAGTGATCGGCGCGGGTCAAGCGGGACTCGCAGCCGGCTATTATCTTGCCCGACCAGAGCTTTCATTCCAAATCGTCGATCGCCATGCCCGCGTCGGCGACAGTTGGCGCCATCGCTACGATTCCCTGACCCTGTTCACTCCGCGCGCATTTAGTTCGCTGCCTGGTCTTGCGCTCGATGGGGACCCAGAAGGCTATCCAACGCGAGACGAGTTTGCGAATTATCTCGAAACCTACGCCAGCCATTTCGACCTACCGGTGCATTCCGGAAATGGTGTGGCTCGGCTCGAACGCCGGGCCGATGAGCGGTTCGCCGCGCAACTCGACGATGGCAGGTACATAGTAGCGAAGGCAGTGATCGTCGCGACGGGTGCGTTTCAGAAACCGATAATCCCAACGATTGCTGCCGGCTTCGACAGCGCAGTCAAGCAACTAACACCGGAAAGTTATCACAATCCCAGTGATCTCCCGCTTGGCATGGTCCTTATTGTCGGAGATGGAGCAAGCGGACGCGACATCGCAGCCGAGCTGGCTTTGACCCATGAAGTGGTGCTTGCGGCTGGACGCAGCCGCCGTCTGTTTCCCGAGCGCATTCTGGGCCAGAGTACATGGTGGTGGCTGCACACATTGGGCTTGATGAGAGCAAGGCCCGAATCGACGATAGGACGCGTGATGCGGCGCGCGGACCCCTTTCCTGACAGGGATCGGAGCCTTGACGACTTGGAACGAAGGGGCGTAGCCGTCGCGAAACGCTTAGTCTCTTCACAAGACCGCCTCGCATTCTTTGCCGATGGATCGAAACGGGTGATCGATTCCGTCATCTGGTGCATCGGATATCGAGACGATAGCGCATGGCTCCAGATTCCAGGCAGTACCCGTTCCAACGGAAGCATTCTGCAAGAAGGCGGCCTTTCTCCCGTACCGGGCCTTTTTCATCTAGGACGTCCGTGGCAGCGAAATCGTGCTTCAGCCCTCGTGATGGGCGCTGGTGAAGATGCTTCCGCAGTTGTCGCCGCATGCGCGAAATTCTGCTCCGGTCGCGACGTGCCGGTATGATAGGTCGCGGTGACGTCGGCCACCTGCAGCGTCTGGTTTCAGAAGCAATGACCTGCCTCAGGGACGTCCCGGATGGCGTCGCTTGTTGCCCGACCGCGTTGGTACCGTCCAGCAGGTTCCTACCGTGAATCTATGTCCCAATAATGCACAGGGGCCCATAAGTCCGATTGACTCATTACCGGAAACGGAACAAATAATGAACATAGCAGTGCCTTGAGGCGTTGCAAAGCCCTCAGGAGACCTGGATTCAAATGCCCGATCGCGCGGCAAAGACCGTCATCGCCCAGCTTCAGGAGCGCATTGCGCACCTGGAGGGCGGTGCTGGCCGTGCCCGCGAGGTCCTGCCGTTTGGCGTCGCCGAGATCGACCGGCGACTTCCGGGAGGCGGGCTGGGGCTGGGATGTCTGCACGAGATTGCCGGCGGCGGCAATGGCGCCGTCGATGGTGCGGCTGCGGCACTGTTCGCTGCCGGGATCGCGGCGCGGACCAAGGGCAAGGTGCTCTGGATCGTGACGCGCACCGACCTTTTTGCGCCGGCGATCGCGCAGGCAGGGCTGGCCCCCGACCGCGTGATCCATGTCGAGGCCGGCGATGAAAAGGCGTTGCTCGCCTGCTTTGAGGAAGGGCTGCGCCATGGCGGTCTCGGGGCCGTGGTCGCCGAGACCGCTCGTCTTTCAATGACCGCATCCCGCCGGCTGCAGCTTGCGGCCGAAGGCTCGGACACGATCGGCCTCGCCGTCCGGCGCTGGCGGCGTCAGACCGAGGCGGGTGATTTCGGGCAACCCACGGCCAGCGTCACGCGCTGGCGGGTTTCCGTTCTGCCCTCTGCTCCCTTGCCGGTTCCCGGTCTCGGGCGCGCCCGCTGGCTGGTCGAGCTGATCCGGTGCCGGGCCAGGGAAAGTGCTGATTTCGAAGTGGAGGCCTGCGATGCCCAGGGTCGTATCGCTCTTCCTTCCAAGGTGGCCTACGGATCGCCTCAGAAGGAAGTCGGGCGGAGCGTCGCCTCCGGCTGAGACGCCGCTCGTCCTTGTCGGCCGCACCGGTCGGCGCCGGCTGATCACCGCTCTTGACGCCAATGCCCAAGCCCTGGGCGTGAGCGTGGGCATGCCCGTCACCAAGGCTCAGGCGCTGGTCCCGGGTCTTGTCGTCCTCGATGCCGACCCCGGGGCCGACGCTGAAGGGCTCGACAGGCTCGCGCTCTGGGCGTTGCAGCGGATCTCTCCCGTGGTGGCGCCCGATCCGCCGGACGGGCTGGTGATCGACACAACCGGCGCCGATCATCTCCATGGCGGTGAGGCCGCCATGCTCACTTCGATCGTCCAGCGCTTCGCGGCCTCCGGCGTCGAGGCGCGGGCGGCGATCGCCGATACATGGGGTGCGGCCCATGCCGGGGCACGCTTCCTGCGCCGCTACACATCTGTCATTGCGCCCGGCGAGACAGAAGCGATGCTCCGGCTGTTGCCGCTGGCAGCGCTGCGGCTCGAGCCCGACACGGTTGCCGGGCTACGCACCCTCGGCTTCGAGACGATCGGAGACCTGATGGCGCAACCGCGGGCGCCGCTTGCCTTGCGCTTTGGCCCCGAGATCAGCCGCCGGCTCGACCAGGCGCTGGGACGCCTCGCCGAACCCGTCGATCCGGTTCGTTCGCCCGAGCTGGTCGAGGTGCGCCGTGTCTTCGGAGAGCCGATCGGCGCGGCCGAAACCATCGCCCGCTATACGGCCAGGCTCGCCGAAGCCCTTTGCATAGAGCTGGAAAAGCGTGGGCTCGGCGCCCGCCGGCTCGATCTGCTGTTCCATCGCGTCGACAACACCAAGCAGTTCATCCGCGTCGGCACGGCCCAGCCGGTGCGCGATCCAAGGCGCCTGACCCGTCTCCTCTGCGACAGGATCGAAACCGTCGATCCAGGCTTCGGCATCGAGATCATGGTGCTGGCCGCGGTTCAATCCGAACCGCTCAAGGACAAGCAGACGATTTCCTCGCTCGTCGATGAGCCCGAGCCGGATCTCTCGGATCTGGTCGACGTGCTTGCCAATCGCGTCGGTGAGAACAGGCTCTACCGGTTCAAGCCGGTGCAGAGCGATGTGCCGGAGCGCGCAGTCACGCGAGTGCCGGCGCTTGCGCCGGAGAGCGGCGCCACCTGGGAGGGGGATTGGCCACGCCCGCCGCGGCTGCTCGCCCGGCCCGAACCGATCGAGACGATGGCGCTGCTGCCCGACAATCCACCTGTCTGGTTTACCTGGCGCGGCGTGCGCCGGCGCGTGCGGCGTGCCGACGGGCCCGAGCGCATTCGCGGCGAGTGGTGGAAACGCGACGCCGAGATGTCGACGGTTCGCGACTATTTCCGCGTTGAGGACGAAGCCGGCGAGCGCTACTGGCTGTTCCGCTCCGGCGACGGTGAACGTGGTGAGAGCGGGTCCCAGAAATGGTTCCTGCACGGGATTTTCGCATGACCGGGCCGCGCTACGCCGAGCTGCAGGTGACCAGCCATTTCTCGTTCCTGCGCGGGGCGAGCAGCTGTGAGGAGCTGTTCGCCCAGGCCGCCCTGATGGGCATCGAGGCGCTCGGCATTGTCGACCGCAACTCACTGGCGGGAATCGTCCGGGCATTCGAGGCGGCCCGAACCACCGGCGTCCGCCTCGTCGTCGGCTGCCGGCTCGATCTCGTCGACGGGATGTCGGTGCTGGTCTATCCGACCGATCGGCCCGCCTATGCCCGGCTTTGCCGCCTGCTCTCGCTCGGCAAGAAGCGCGCCGGGAAGGGTAAATGCCATCTCGAATGGCCCGATCTCGTCGCCTATGGCGAGGGCCTGATCGCCGTGCTCGTTCCCGACATCGCGGACGAGACCTGCGCGCTGCAACTGCGGCGCCTGCGGGAATGCTTCGGCGATCGCGCCTATCTGGCCCTGACGCTGCGCCGGCGGCCCAACGATCAGCTGCGCCTCTGGGACCTGTCGAACCTGGCGGCGCAGGCGCGGGTTCCCACCGTGGTCACCAATGACGTGCTCTTCCACGAACCCGGCCGGCAGCTCATGCAGGACGTGGTGACCGCCATCCGGCACAATGTCACCATCGACGAGCTCGGGCATCGCCACGAGCGGTTTGCCGACCGCTACCTGAAGCCACCGGAAGAAATGCATCGGCTTTTCGACCGCTATCCCGAAGCCCTCGCCCGCACCATCGAGATCACGGACCGGTGCAGGTTTTCGCTCGAGGAGCTTGCCTATCAGTATCCGGAAGAAAAGCTCTATCCGGAGCTGACGCCACAGCAGGCCCTTGAGAAACTCACCTGGGAGGGCGTGGCCGAGCGCTACCCGGAGGGTCTGCCCGACAAGGTGCGCGCCAATCTGCAACACGAGCTCCAACTGATCGAGAAGCTGGACTATGCGCCGTATTTCCTGACGGTGAACGCCATCGTGCGCTTTGCCCGCTCGAGGGGAATTCTTTGCCAGGGCAGGGGATCGGCGGCGAACTCGGCCGTCTGCTTCGTGCTCGGCGTCACTTCGGTCGATCCCGACCGAAACGATCTTCTCTTCGAACGCTTCGTCTCCGAGGAACGTCGTGAGCCGCCCGACATCGATGTCGACTTCGAACATGAGCGGCGCGAGGAGGTCATCCAGTGGGTCTATGAAACCTATGGCCGCGAGCGGGCAGCGCTCTGCTCCACCGTCATCCGCTATCGCGCCAAGGGCGCGCTGCGCGATGTCGGAAAGGCGCTCGGCCTGCCCGAGGATATGACCAAGACCCTGTCCTCGCAGGTCTGGGGGTGGTCGGAAGGCGTGGAGCAAAAGCACGCCGAGGGCCTGAACCTCAACATGGGCGATCGCCGGCTCCGGCTTGCGCTCGAGCTCGCGCACCAGCTTGTCGGCACACCGCGCCATCTCTCGCAGCACCCGGGCGGCTTCGTTCTGACCCGCGACCGGCTCGACGAACTCGTGCCGATCGAGCCGGCCGCCATGGAGGACCGCCAGGTCATCGAGTGGGACAAGGACGACATCGATGTGCTCAAGTTCATGAAGGTCGACGTGCTGGCGCTGGGCATGCTCTCCTGCATGCGCCGCGCCTTCGATCTGCTCGCCGAGCACAAGGATATAAGGCTCGACCTCGCCACCATCCCGGCCGAGGATCCGCGCACCTATGCGATGATCCGCAAGGCCGACACGCTCGGCACCTTCCAGATCGAATCCCGCGCCCAGATGGCCATGCTGCCGCGCATCAAGCCGCGGACCTTTTATGATCTCGTCATCGAGGTGGCGATCGCGCGCCCCGGTCCGATCCAGGGCGACATGGTGCATCCCTATCTGCGCCGCCGCGAGGGCAAGGAGGAGGTGACCTATCCAAAACCCGAGCTCGAGGCGGTGCTCGGTAAGACGCTGGGCGTGCCGCTCTTCCAGGAGCAGGCCATGCGCGTCGCCATCGAATGCGCGGGCTTTACCGCCGGCGAGGCCGATCAGCTGCGCCGCGCCATGGCGACCTTCAAGCATACCGGCGGCGTCGCGAAGTTCGGTGAGAAGCTGATCTCCGGCATGGTCGCCAATGGCTATGACCGCGAATTCGCCGAACGCACCTTCAAGCAGCTCGAAGGCTTCGGGAGCTATGGCTTTCCCGAAAGCCATGCGGCGAGCTTTGCGCTCATAGCCTACGCCTCATCCTGGATGAAATGCTGGCACCCGGATGTCTTCTGCTGTGCGCTGCTCAACGCCCAGCCCATGGGCTTTTATGCACCAGCCCAGATCGTACGCGATGCGCGCGAGCATGGCGTCGAGATCCGTCCCGTCTGCATCAATACATCCCGCTGGGACTGCACGCTCGAGGCGATCGGCGAGGATGGCGATTTCGCCGTGCGGCTCGGCCTGCGCATGGTCAAGGGTCTCGGCAATGCCGAAGCTGCGCGCCTGATCTCCTGTCGGGAAGACCGGCCCTTCGCCTCGATGGACGACCTCTGGCGCCGGGCCGGTATCCCGGCCGCGGCCCTGGTCGAGCTGGCCGAGGCGGATGCCTTCCGGTCCGCGCTCGGCCTTGCAAGACGCGAGGCGCTCTGGGCCATAAAGGCGCTGCGCGACGAACCGCTGCCGCTCTTTGCCGCCGCCGCGGTACGCGAAGCCTGTATCGTGCCCGAGCAGATCGAGCCCGCGGTATCGCTGCGCCCCATGGCGGCCGGAAGGGAGGTGGTGGAGGACTACAGTCACACCGGGCTGACCCTTCGGCAGCACCCGGTGTCCTTCCTCCGCGCCGATCTGTCCCGCCGGCGCATCATGACCTGCGCCGAGGCCGTCGCCTCTCGTGATCGCCGCTGGGTTCACGTCGCAGGTCTGGTGCTCGTGCGCCAACGCCCCGGTTCGGCCAAGGGCGTCATGTTCATCACGCTCGAGGACGAAACCGCGGTCGCCAATCTCGTGGTCTGGACCAAGGTCTTTGAAAAATACCGGCGCGTCGTGCTCGGGTCCGGCATGTTCGGCGTCAAGGGCCGCATCCAGCGCGAAGGCGACGTGGTGCACGTCGTGGCGCAGGAGATCACCGATCTCTCTGCCGAACTTGCGAGCGTCGGTGCGCGGGAGGCGGGATTTCCGGTGCCGTACGGGCGCGGCGACGAGGTCCGTCACGGCTCGCCCACGCCCGATCCGCGCGGACTTCCCAAAGCGAGAAACCTGGTCGATCCCTATGGCCACATCAACGAGATCAGAGTGAAAACGCGGGATTTCCGATGAACGCACTGTCAGTCAAGTTCAAACCCGGATCGATCACGAATAGTCACACCGGAAGAGGCAACCTTCCGGTCCAAGGCAAGCCCGTGACGGTGAATCCGCTGGGGATGCGCGCATCAAGTGTCCTCAACAGATGTCCGATCGGGTGCCGCAGATTGCCTTCGTTGTGTGCCCAAGCCGACACGGGTCGGGGCGACCGTGGCCTGCTTGGCCAAAGCACGGGCGGGGGTCCTGGAGAGCAGTTGATGGAACGGCTTGGAATACCAATCATCGACGACACCATCCTGCGGCACTTCCAGCTAGAAGGCCGGGCGACCATTTCGTTCTCGTTCGCATGCCCGCCGATAGCGACAGTGCCGCCAACAGCGAATGAACCACAGAACGTGAGGAAGAACCGCTAACTAGATCATGATGCCGTTCCCTTGAACCGGCATCACGATCTATTGCCTTGGAATAGCATGATCTTTTCCGAAAACCGGTCTCCAGTTTTCGGGATCATGCTCTAGAATAGGTCACCCGCCGGAAGCTTGACCACGGCTCGGGCACGACTTCCGAGTGATCGTCAATGGTGTCGTCTGGAGCTCTGACGATGCACTTGCTGTTCCCGTGGCGGCTCTCTTCCGGCAAGGAGACGATTGGGAAGTGTACGCCATTCGAGACAGAGGCGTGCGAAGCACTACGGTGGAGATCGGTCGACGCACTGATCGAACAGCAGAAGTTCTTGACGGACTCTCACCCGCCTAACGGGTGTTCCTGCACCCCAGCGATCGCATTAGCGACGGTGTGGTCGTGCCTGCGCGCAGGGAGCGATGAATGAGGAAGTAGCCTTTGGCCCGTAACGTTTGACCCTAATCACCGAAAAGACATTGCGCGCGGAACGTGTTTCTGAACCACAGGTTGTCGTCTGACACGCTTGTTCGCTACGTATGGGGGATGAGGTGCCGAACCAAGCAGTCGAGGCTCGCAGAGCCGGCATCGCCAGACTTGCGTCTCAACGGCCAACAGGCGACAAAAGCCCGATCATGTCCTCGACCTCATCAGCGAATAAGGTAGCTAGCCGTTACACGCGACTGCAGATCGCCGTGCACTGGGCGGTGGTTCTCTTGATCATCGAGCAATGGTACACGTCCCGGGCAATCCCGAGAACGCACAACCCGCTTCTGCCGCCTTCAGACTTGGACTTGCTTCAACATGCCCTCCACAACTATGCGGGCCTACTGATCGGCGCGCTGATGCTGGTGCGGATCGGATTTCGATGGTTCATCCCTCGTCCAGCTTCGTCGCGGATGTCGAGCTGGCAGGAACGACTCTCGCAATCGACGCACTGGGCGCTTTACATTGTGCTCCTCAGCCAGGCTGCGGCGGGATTCGCCGCAGCCTACCTCTGGGCGCCGGCGGGCCGAATCCACATCCTTCTGTGGAATGTCACGCTTGCGCTTGTAACAATCCACCTCGCGGCCACCGCTTATCATGCAGTCCGCCGCGATGGTGTCATCTCGCGCATGGTTCCCTGGCCGCGCTGATGCTTCTTATTTTGATCGCTCGGAAATGCGCGGGCACTAGTCGTGCCCGAAATCGGACGGTTCATGTTTGAAACCGCTGAGAAAATGGTCCGGCGCGCGCTGCCTACAGATGTAAGGTTGTCACATCATTCCAATCGGGAGGGCGATTCGAGTGGATCGTTCCCCTCAAAGGGGTCGCGCCTGCCGCGCGGCCGGCCTGCGGTGTGTTGATTCCTTCTTGTGGATCAATGTCTTGGAGATCGCCACATATGTCGCTTGGCACTTAATTGCAAGAATGCGCCGGTTTGGTACGGACTTGGCATTTGATTGTGAGAATCTTGGCGATCGGATTCTCAAATTAACTGCATTTGAGAAGAAGAGACTCTCGACCTGCGAGCTCGGGCTACCATGCTCTCGGTGGCGTCAGTGAATCGGACCCTATTGTCACCCATCATGTGACCACGCAGCATTCGGAGCATCTCCGGTCCCGCACGCTCGACGATGGCGACCCCTGCCAACAGAGCCGGCCGCAGGTGAAGCGGCAGGATCGGCTTTGCAGGTGTGGGCAGATCCTGTTGCTCGGCAACGACATGGTCGAGATCGGGGATGACAGCGCCGAGCACCCGGAAGCGCCAAAGGTCGCGCTCGCGGGGTATAGGTCTTGGAATGCGTCGCATCAGGAGAAGCCGGGCAATGTCGGCGGGCGATGTCCAGGTTCCGATGCCACGTTCGGCTTCCTCGTCGAGCAGCTTTTCGCCACGAAGAGCCACACCACGATATTGCCGGAAAGGGGAGGGGAGCTCGCGCCCGCCGGAATCCCGGAATTGGTTTGCACACAGAGGGCACGTGATGCGCCACCCCAGCAGCTGGCTTCGCAGGATTGGCGCCGGTTCCGTGTGACCAAGGCTGCAGTTCGTGCAGACCTGCGCTGGTCCAGCGGCGAGGAGCCGATGCGATGATTGCACGACATTGCCGAAGGTCATTCGGCGCACAACAGCCGGGTCCGTGGAGAACATGCTCGCAAGTCGGATTTCCTGATCACGGCTCAGATGGAGATCGGCTGCCCGCAATGAGACAACTTTCGGCAGGCAATGCCGAAGCATGACGAGTGGTGGGACTGCATAGAAGGCTGCATGCCGGTTGATCCAGGACGACAGTAGTTCGTCGGCGACGGGCGGCAGCCGTACCGGCAACTGCCGAGGCGGTGTGTTCTGCATCATGCGAATGCCGCCTCGGCATCGAATTCCGGCTCCCAGTTCTCAACCATATCATCGGTGATGTGCTCGCGGCCGTTTTCGACAGCGTCGATTGCTAGGCTGTTGATCATGTGGAAGATGTTTGCCGTGATACCCTCGGTGATCTGCAGGATCCGTCGCAACGATTTCGGCGTAAGCACCGAGGGCCGACGCAGCGGCGTATTGCGCAGGATCGACGCCACCAAAGTCTCGAACTGTTCGTTCGCAGCCCACCGGCTCAAGGTGAACTGCTCGAACCGGCGCGCAAGCTGAACGTCACCACTGATGGCCTCACGTGCTTCGTTGACGCCGAAGCAGACCAGCGAGATCTGCAGACGATTGCTGAGGAAGCGCAGCGTGTTGAGGACGATGCGCTGCTCGCGATAGGTTCCAGCGAGGATGTTGTGCACTTCGTCGATCACCAGCACCTGCACGCCGATCGCTTCCATGATCCGCAATGCAGCCTGCTCCATCTGGGCAATGTCGGCGCGCGGCCGCTGTGGCGCGCCGAGAAGTGTGAGGGGCATTGCCAAGTTACTTGACGTTGATTGCAAGAGTGGTGATTTCTCGCAATCAGGCCGTCATCTCGGCGGCATAACCGTCCCACAGGCCGAAGGCATCGGCTCTGGCATGACGGTAGGAGATGGTGGAAAGTCGATAGCGGCGGGGGCGGAAGATGATGCTGATCTGGTCGTGGGCAGCAAGGAACCTTTGCGCCTGCCTCGGCGATTTGAACCTTCCCATGATCTTTTCCCGTCGCCGCGTCGGCCGGTGTGATCCTTCGATCAGATTGTTGAGGCCTTTATGCGCGCGATGATCCGCGCCCGGCGCAAAATCGTGGACTGGCTTGAAATAGCTGCGGAGCTTGTCTGTGATCACAACGCGTGGGTGGCCGAATTGGGCGACAAGCCGCTTCAGGAAACGTCGCGCGGCTTTCGCGTTTCGCTGTGGCTGAACGAGAATGTCGAGTACAGCGCCGTCTGCGTCGACCGCCCGCCAAAGCCAGTGTTTCACGCCATTGATCGGCACCACCACCTCGTCAAGATGCCACTTGTCTGCAGGTGTCGGTCGATCCCTTCGGATGCAGTTGGCAAAATGGGGACCGAACCGGTTTACCCATAGCCGAACCGTCTCCCGGCTGACGACCACGCCACGCTCAGCAAGCAGATCCTCGACATCGGCCGTGCTGAGTGCAAACCGATGGTAAGCCCAGACGGCGTAGGAGATGATCTCGCGAGGAAAACGAAAGCCCTTCAGGCGCGGCATTGTTGGTGGAGTTCTCATAATGATCGCCTATCCTCACGCAAAGCCGTAATCAACTTGGCAATCCCGCCCCTGTTGGTACTACAAACTTGGGCGGCGGCTTGGCAGACCATGGGCATGCGCATTAGGCGCAACTGTCGAGAGGGAATAGCTGCGTGACTGCATATTTGCGAACACCGCTGCCGCTCGGCCGCGCACCCGGTGCCACAGAAGGTTTCCGATCATAGCCATGACGATGGCGACAAGCCAAAAATAGCCCGACCAGCCAACTGGCGAGCCCGGCGAAGCTGATTGCCCCCGTTGCGATAAGCACCAGCGCGCCGCAACACATGACCTTTGCTGCCAGCAACTCAAGACCTATCCGTGCGAAGGTTCCATTTCTTCCTCCTATCCGGCGCAGCAGGACAGCTTCGCCACATCCTTGGCGAAGCCCTGCGCGGCGAGTTTCAGCCCTTCGACCGTGGTGAGATAGGGAAAGATCGTCTCGCCCAACGCCTGTGTCGTCATGCTGTGCTTTATGGCCAGCACCACCGTCTGGATGCTGTCGGCGCCCTCGGGCGCCAGGATCTGGCCGCCGAGCAGACGATCGGTCCCGGCATCGGCGACCAGCTTGATGAGCCCGCGCGTGTCGCGGGCAGCCAGCGCCCGCGGCACCTGATCGAGCGGGACGATCGAGGTCTTGGTCTCGAAGCCGGCAGTCTGGGCGGTCTCCTCGGTCAAGCCGACGCCCGCGACCTGCGGATCGGTGAACGTCACCCAGGGCATGGCCGCATTGTCATAGACAAGGCTGTCGCCGTTAAGCGCGTTTTGCGCGGCCAGCTTGGCGCCGTAGGCCGCCATGTAGACGAACTGATCGCGGCCGGTGACGTCGCCCGCGGCATAAACTCCAAGCTTCGAGGTGCGCATCCGCTCGTCGACGGCGATGCCGCCATTGCCGGACAGCCTCACGCCCGCCTCGGCAAGCCCGAGGGCATCGGTGTTCGGAGATCGTCCCGTGGTCAGAAGAACCTGCTCGGCGGGGATAACTTCCTCCGCCCCGTCGATAGCAATCGTCAACTCGACACCGCGATCCGTCCGCGCGATCCTGCGATAGGCAAGATTGGTGCGGACTGTGATGCCCTCTTCGCGAAGATAGCCGGTCAGGGCTTGCGCGATTTCCGGCTCGGTCTCCGGCAGCAGGCGCCGGCGGGTGACGAGTGTCACCTCCACCCCCGCGCGGGCAAACATCTGCGCCAGTTCGCAGCCGATATAGCCGCCGCCGATTACCAACAGTGAACGCGGCAGCTCAGCGAGTTCGAGCGCGGTCGTGCTGGTGAGGTAAGAAATGTCCGCCACGCCGGGAATATCCGGCAAGGCCGGCGAAGCGCCGGTCGCGATGATGATCTTGCCGGCCGGGATCGCGGCGCCGTTCACGAATACGCCCTGTTCGTTCAGGCGCGCAGGACCCTCAAGATAGGCAATCCCGTCATATTCGGGCAGCAGGTCGACATATTTCTTCCGCCGCAGGGTTGTGACCAGATCATCCTTGGCCGCGATGAGACCTGCCCAGTCAACCACATTGGCCTCGCCAACAAGGCCGGGAAAACGATGCGTGGCGCGCGCGCCGTGCAGCGCCTCGGCGGCGCGGATCATCGTCTTGGACGGAATGCAGCCGACATTGACGCAGGTGCCGCCGATTGTGCCGTGGCCAATGAGCGCGACCTGCGCGCCCAGCTCAGCGGCCGTGATCGCGGCCGAGAAACCCGCGGAACCGGCGCCGATCACCGCCAGGTCATAGCGGCAATTACTTTTTGGCTTGCAGCAGTCGGACATGAAAAATCTCCTAATGATTTCTGGTATCGACACGTGGCGAAGTCGCCACAGCAGGTAGACGACTGGCAGCAACGATCATGATGAAAACAGGCACTGGGCCGTAGACCGCTGTTGTGAGCGCGCCCACGCCGATCACGCCTACAGCGACCAGCAGGAGCAGCGCCAAACAACACGGTGCTACTTCAGGGCGCCAACCAGTCCGAAGCCAAGCATGGACCGGTCATGCACGGGCTTAACTCCCGATCGCCTTGGCAGGATAGCCAGCATCGGTGGAAGCAGCGGCAATAGCCGCGACCGTAGCGGTCGACGGGTCGTAGAGAGCCGTTGCCGTCTTGGCCTCGAAATCTACCTTGACCGATTTCACTCCCGCAACACCTTCCATGGCCAAGCGTACCGTTATCGGACACGACGCGCACGTCATGTTCTCGATGGCAAAGGTCTGCGTCATTTCTGCCACGGCAACTGCTTTTGACGGCGATTGGGCGGAAGCGGAGATGACGAGCGACAACGCAATCATTGCGCTCGTCCCGAGAGCAAGTGCGGCGAAGATAGCTTTCGGCAAGTGTTTCACGCGTTGTCTCCTATTCTAATAGAACAGCGGTGCCCACCAGCCGATCGTGATGGCGAGCACGATGATGACCGTCGCGATCCAGAGCGCGGTCTTGGTGATGATGGCGGAGCGCGGACGGGCGCAGTAGGAACCGGGTTTGCAAACGGTCTTGGGCTTGAAATAGACTTGCCAGAAGCCAAGCCCGAGCGGCACGAGCGTCGCGGCCACGATATAGGGCTTATAGGGTTCGAGCATCGTCAGGTTGCCGATCCATGCGCCGGAGATGCCGAGCATCACCAAGAGCAGGGGGACCACGCAACAGGCCGATGCCAAGAACGCGCCGATGACGCTTAGCGTTGCGAATCCGCCCTCACTCCGAACCCGATCACTGGCAACCTCCCGAGAGTTGCCGCCGATTTCTTTCATCAACGACCATCTTCGATTTTGAATCGCTTCACGTACATCATTCATCATCCAAAACTCTCACGACAATTCTTGGGTCCCATGGTACATAACTCCTGTAGCAACTACAGGCTCAAGAGGGAAATTGCGCCAATGACAGAACACGTTCCGGTGAAGGGGCTGCAGCGTAGCCAGCTCTCCAATCGCACCGGCTGTAACATCGAGACAATCCGCTACTATGAAAATATTGGCCTGATGCCGGAGCCGCCGCGCACCTCCAAGGGATATCGCCTGTATGACGAGACCCACGTGCGACGCCTGCGCTTTGTCCTGCGCAGCCGCGAACTGGGCTTTGGCATTAGTGAGATTCGCGGCTTGCTGGACCTCGTCGATCGTAAGTGCCAGACCTGCGCCGAGATCCAGGAACGGACAAAACCGCATCTGGCGGAAATCAGGGCCAAGATCTCCGACCTTCGGCGCATCGAGCGGCTCTTGGCCCGGACCATAGCGCAATGCTCGGGCGAAGACGTGCCGGAATGCCCGATCCTCGATGCGCTCGCCGCATGACGGCAAGTGTCGCTGCCCTACGTTGCTGGCGGCGTAGCTGAGATCATCGGTTGGGTAGCCCATTCAGCGACAGCGGCAGAACACCTAGAGGGTGTCATTTCACCCCTACCCGGGACAACCCCAGGTCGCGGCAAGACTTGGCCGTGGTTTTCATCGGTATACCCGCGGGAACATGAGGCCAACGCTTGCTATGAGGCGCAGCGCCGTGCCGCCCGGGCACGCGTTCGCGGCGAGAAAGCCGAATTCTATCACTGGGCCAAGGTCGCCGCCGAAATCGCCCGCATCTCTCCGCAGGTGGAAATGGACATAGAGATGGTGACCGCAATCGTCGCCGAGGAAGAGCGACGAAGCGGTTGACATGCGGGTGTGCGTGCCGCTTGCGCGCTGCGCCCGGCAAGGGAGGCTTCGCCGCGGCGGGCGGAATCAACCGGTCCCGCAAATCTGCCGGGTTGCCCGCCGCGCCCTTGCCCGTCTTGCTCTTCGCGGCATGCCGATCCTCGTCCCGGAAAGACTGGGAGCGGGAATCGGATAAGAGGAGCGCGCGAAGGCGCAGGCGAGATGATGGAAAAAGCAGACCTGGAAGAGCTGAGAGCAAAGGTGCCCTGCAGCGCCGTGCTAGAGGACGCGGGGTTCGCGCTCGATCTCAAGGAGAGCAGCCGCAAGGCGATGAAGTATCGCCGCGCCGCCGAGATCATCATCGTCATCCATGACGGCAAGGGCTGGTTCGATCCCTTGTCGGATGCGAAGGGCGACGTCTTCTCTCTGGTGGAACACCTCGACGGCATTCCTTTTGCCGCCGCGCTCTATGTCGTCGCCGAGCTGGTCGGCTTTGTGCCGTCCGAGCCGGTCTGGATACGCGAGGCCAGGGACCGCGCGCCCGACCTGACGATCGTGGAACGCTGGCGAGTCCGGCGCAAGCCCTGGCCCGGCTCGGCGACATGGCGCTATCTGCGCGACACGCGCCACATCCCTGAACGTGTCATTCGGAAGGCCATCACCGCGAACCTCCTGCGCGAAGGCCCGAAGGGCAGCATGTGGGCCGGCCACACCGATCACGCCGGCGAGGTGACCGGCTGGGAGGAGCGCGGTCCCGAGTGGCGCGGTTTCGCGTCCGGCGGCGCCAAGATGCTGTTCCGTCTCGGCCGGCCCGATGCGCCTCGACTCTGTGTCACCGAGGCGGCGATCGACGCCATGAGCCTGGCGGCGATCGAGGGTCTTCGCGCGGATACTCTCTATCTCAGCACCGGCGGCGGCTGGGCCCCGGCCACGGCCGAGGCCCTTCACGCACAGGCCCACCGGCCGGGCGCCCATCTCGTGGCGGCCACCGACAACAACGCGCAGGGCGAGATATACGCCGGCCGCCTACGAGACCTTGCCGCCCAGGCAGGATGCGGGTTCGAGCGGATGTGTCCGCTGGAGGACGATTGGAACGCGGAATTGGGGAGGAACCAGGAATCGAGTGGGAAGGATAGGAAGGACGGCTGCCGCATGCCCGCCGGCCGCCTCAAGGGTGACGCTTCGCCCGGCTGACGCCGGCCCTTGACCCGGCCGAACGGAGAGGCGGCCGCTTGAGAGGGGTCCGGAAGGGCTGAAGACGATGGCGACGTCGAGAGGATGAGCCGCGCTCCAGCCCCGGAGGCCAAGGAGCCCACCCATGACCCTCTCTCCCATCCGCAAGATCTATTTCGGGATAGCCGATCGCCGGCAGATGTTCCGTCTGTTCGATCGCCACACCCAGCGCCCGAACCGCTGGCAGAACGACGATGGCGCCCTCTACGCGGGCGAATGGTTCGAGATCGCCCGGCCCGAGCACGATTACATGCTCGATATCCTGCCGCCGCTCTGGATGCGTGGTGAGATGTTCGCCCTGGGCGAATTCCTGACCGGCAGCGTCACCAGCGTGTTCTATGCGTTGTGCATCAACGGGGTTGACCGCTACTTCCATGCCTATTGCGATCGCGCCCGGCCGGGTTCGGCCGTCGAGATGCGCGACGCCATCGTCGAGCGGGAGCGCCGCCCAGTCAAGGCGATGACCCGCGATGAGCGCATCGAGCACATCTGGAGCGCCACCGAGGACCGGTATCGCGGCTATGCTAGCGCGAGTTTCGGCCCCGAGCATCAGGGCAGGCGCACCGTCATCGTCTATGGCAGGCATGGAAGCAGCTTAGCGCTGCTCGATCATCTGACCGACGCGCAAATCTCGGAAAAACTTCCCGTGCATCTGCGCCACCTGCCGCTCGCCGAGGCCGCGTGAGGCCGCCATGTTCACCTTCCCGATCATGGCCGTGCGCAAGGTCGTCGCGCGCGGGGAAGCCGACGCGGCCGCGAATGGCGGTTTCCGCGATCCCTATTACGGCCTGAAACCCGGCCAGGGCGAAAAGCCCGGCCTGTGGCTCGTTGGCGACGAGGGAGTGTACATCCTCTCGAACGGCAAGCTCGCCGATGGACAGCGGCCGCTCGTCGTCTATTCCGCCGAATGCCATCCGAAGGCCAATCCGGACTGGTGGGACTACAAGCGCCGGCATTTTGGCAGCGATGACGGCGTCGAATTCATCGATGCCGACCTGCTGATCCCGAGCTTCAACCGGAACTTCGGCGCCACACATCTGCGGGTCCAGCTCACCGAGCACGACATCTCCTTCTCGCTGATCACCCGCTAGCCCCATCCCGAACCTGTCGCGTGCGTCTCGCCACGGGCCATCCCGGCGGCGGGCGGGCGTGCACCTTAACTCACGGAGAACCATCCATGCCCAATGACGACCCCTTCACGCTCGATCTTTTTGGCAACACCTCCCTTTCATCCGGTCTCGGTCTTGGCATCACCGCGTTCGGCACGACGATCGAACCGCCGGAGGATCATGATAATACGCCGGAAGAGCCGGTGCCGGCGGCCTCACAACGCGCCGGCAAGACCGCCGACAACGAACGCGGCGAGGACTTCCATCTCGCCGGCGATCGCGGTCTGGCCCGCGGCTGGAGACAACGCGCCAAGGACAACATCGCCGCCATCGCGCTCGCCCAGACAATCGAATCCGAAGCCCGCCCGGCGACGGTTGATGAACAGGCGGCGCTCTTCAAGTTCACCGGGTTCGGCGCCTCGGAACTGGCCAATGCGGTGTTCCGGCGGCCGGGCGAGGAGGCGTTTCGCAAGGGTTGGCAGGAGATCGGCGCCGATCTTCAGGATGCCACCTCGGAGCAGGAATACGCTTCGCTCGCCCGCTGCACGCAGTACGCGCATTTCACGCCCGAATTCATCGTCCGGGCCATCTGGTCGGGCTTGCTGCGGCTCGGCTGGCGCGGCGGCCGGGTGCTCGAACCTGCTGGCATCGGCACGGGGCTGTTTCCCGCCCTGATGCCAGACGACCTGCGCCCGGTCAGCCATGTCACCGGCGTCGAGCTGGACCCGGTTACCGCGCGCATCGCCCGCCTGCTCCAGCCCCGCGCCCGCATCGTCAATGGCGATTTCGCCCGAACCGAGCTGCCGGCGCATTTCGATCTGGCGATCGGCAATCCGCCCTTTTCCGATCGCACGGTCCGTTCGGACCGGGCGTATCGCGGCCTCGGCCTGCGGCTGCATGACTATTTCATCGTCAAGGCGATCGACCGGCTGAAACCCGGCGGGCTCGCGGCTTTCGTCACCTCCAGCGGGACGATGGACAAGGCCGATCCAACCGCGCGGGAAACGATCGCCCGACAGGCCGATCTTGTCGCCGCCATCCGCCTGCCGGAGGGCAGCTTCCGGGCCGAGGCCGGCACGAACGTGGTGGCCGACATCCTCTTTTTCCGGAAGCGCAAACCTGACGACGCCGAGGTCGACATCTCCTGGCTGGAGACGGACGAGGTCCGGCCTGCAATCGAGGAGGAGGGCCCCATCCGCATCAATCGCTGGTTCGCGCAGCATCCCGATCACGTGTTGGGAACACATGCCACGACGTCCGGACCCTTCGGCGAGACCTATACCTGCCTGCCGCAGCCCCATGTCGATCTGGAGCACGCGCTTGCCGCCGCCATCCATCTTCTTCCGGAAGCGATCTATGACGGCGAGCCCGAAGCCGTCGACCCGGAAACCGACGCCGGCGATGCCCACGAATGCGATGAGCCCGAAGGGCAGTGTATCCGCGAGGGCAGTTTCTTTATCGGGAAGAACCAGGCGCTGATGCAGATGCGCGGCGGCGAACCCGTCACCATCACGGTGCGCAAGGGCCGTACCGCAGAAGGCGTCTCCGACAAACAGGCCAGGATCATCCGAAAGCTGATCCCGATCCGCGACGCCGTGCGGGAGGTCCTTAAGGCTCAGGAGCGCGACCAGCCCTTCAAGCAGCACCAGGTCAGGCTGCGCATTGCGTGGTCGAATTTCGTGCGCACCTTCGGTCCGGTCAATTCCACCACCGTATCGGTGAAGGAGGATCTTGAGACCGGCGAAGTCCGCGAAACGCACCGTCGTCCCAATCTCCAGCCCTTCCTCGACGACCCCGATTGCTGGCTCGTTGCCTCGATCGAGGATTACGACCTCGAGACGAACACGGCGCGCCCGGGTCCGATCTTCACCGAGCGGGTGATCGCTCCGCCCTCGGCGCCGGTCATCGCTTCAGCCGCCGATGCGCTGGCCGTGGTGCTCAACGAGCGCGGTCATGTCGATATCGATCACATTGCCGAGCTCATGCATACCGACGTGGACACCGTCATCGCCGAGCTGGGTGACGCCGTTTTCCGCGAACCCGAGACCGGGTCCTGGCAGACCGCCGACGCCTATCTCTCGGGGAAGGTGCGCGACAAGCTCAGGGCGGCGGAAGCCGCTTCCGCCCTCGACCCGGTGTTTGAACGCAATGTCAGGGCGCTGCGTGATGTCCAGCCCGCCGACCTGAGGCCGTCCGATATCACGGCGCGACTGGGTGCCCCCTGGATTCCCGCCACCGACATTGTCGCCTTCGGCAAGGAGATGATGGGCGTGGAAATAAAAATCCGCCACATGCCCGAGCTTGCCTCTTGGACGGTCGAGGCGCGCCAGCTTGGGTATACCGCCGCCGGGACCTCGGAATGGGGCACGGATCGGCGGCACGCCGGCGAGCTCCTCGCCGATGCGCTCAACAGCCGGGTGCCGCAGATCTTCGATACGGTGAGGGAGGGCGACAGCGAAAAGCGCGTCCTCAATGTGGTCGACACCGAGGCGGCCAAGGAGAAGCTCACAAAGATCAAGACGGCCTTCCAAACCTGGATCTGGTCCGATCCCGAACGGACCGACCGGCTTGCCCGGGACTACAACGAGCGGTTCAACAACATCGCACCGCGAAGTTTCAACGGCGATCACCTTCAGCTTCCAGGCGCCTCGGGCGCCTTTTCTCTTTATGGGCACCAGAAACGCGGCATCTGGCGCATCATCTCGGCGGGTTCGACCTATCTCGCCCACGCCGTCGGCGCTGGCAAGACCATGACGATGGCGGCGGCAGTCATGGAGCAGAAGCGGCTCGGGCTGATCGCCAAGGCGATGCTGGTCGTTCCCGGTCACTGCCTCGCGCAGGCGGCGCGCGAGTTCCTGGCGCTCTACCCGACCGCCCGCATCCTCGTTGCCGACGAAACCAACTTCACCAAGGATAAGCGACATCTCTTCCTCGCCCGCGCCGCCACGGCCAATTGGGATGCGATCATCATCACCCATTCGGCGTTTCGCTTCATCTCCATTCCGTCCGCCTTCGAGCAGCAGATGATCCAGGACGAGTTGGAGCTTTACGAAGACCTGCTGACCAAGGTCGACGGCGACGACCGCGTGTCCCGCAAGCGGCTTGAGCGGCTGAAGGAGGGGCTCAAGGAACGGCTCGAAGCGCTCGCGACACGCAAGGACGATCTTCTGACCATATCCGAGCTCGGCATCGATCAGATCATCGTCGACGAGGCCCAGGAGTTCCGCAAGCTCTCCTTTGCCACCAACATGTCGAGCTTGAAGGGAGTCGATCCGAACGGCTCGCAGCGGGCGTGGGACCTCTACGTCAAGTCCCGCTTCGTTGAAACCAAGAACCTCGGCCGTGCGCTGGTGCTGGCCTCGGGCACCCCGATCACCAACACGCTCGGCGAAATGTTCTCGGTGCAGCGCTTTCTCGGCATCGAGGCGCTGAGGGAGCGTGGCCTGCACGAGTTCGATGCCTGGGCCTCGACATTCGGCGATGTGACGACCGAACTCGAGCTTCAGCCATCGGGCAAGTACAAGCCGGTCACGCGCTTTGCCACTTTCGTCAACGTGCCCGAGCTCATCGCCATGTTCCGCTCCTTTGCGGACGTCGTGTTGCCGGAGGATTTGCGGCAATATGTGAAGGTGCCGGCGGTCTCGACCGGCAAGCGCCAGATCAGGACCTCCAGGCCGTCCGCCGCTTTCAAGCGCTACCAGACCGTGCTCGACGCGCGTATCAAGGCGATCGAGGAACGGGAGGGGCCAGCGCAGCCCGGAGATGACATCCTGCTGTCGGTGATCACCGACGGCCGCCACGCCGCGATCGATCTGCGTCTGGTCGACCCCGACAATGGAGACGAGCCCGACAACAAGCTCAACGACCTGATCGGAAACGCCTTCCGCATCTGGTCGGAAACGTCACAGAACACTTATCGCAAGCCTGATGGCGATTGCTTTGAGCTGCCCGGTGCCGCGCAGATGATCTTTTCCGATCTCGGCACGATCAGCGTGGAAAAGAACAGGGGGTTCTCTGCCTACCGCTGGATCCGCGACGAGCTTGTGCGCAGGGGCGTCCCGGCGTCGGAAATCGCCTTCATGCAGGATTACAGATGCGCGCAGGCCAAGCAGCGCCTGTTCGGTGACGTCAATGCCGGCAAGGTCCGGTTCCTGATCGGCTCGTCGGAAACCATGGGCACCGGCGTCAACGCCCAGCTGCGCCTCAAGGCGCTGCATCACCTTGACGTGCCTTGGCTGCCCTCGCAAATCGAGCAGCGTGAGGGGCGCATCGGCCGGCAGGGCAATCAGCATGACGAGATCGATATCTTCGCCTATGCGACGGAAGGCTCGCTCGACGCCACCATGTGGCAGAACAACGAGCGCAAGGCCCGCTTCATCGCCGCGGCCCTTTCCGGCGACACCTCGATCCGCAGGCTCGAGGACATGGGCGAGGGCCAGGCCAACCAGTTCGCCATGGCCAAGGCGATCGCGTCGGGCGACCCGCGCCTGATGCAGAAGGCGGGGCTCGAAGCCGAAATCGCCCGGCTGGAGCGCCTGCGGGCCGCCCATATGGACGATCAGCATGCGGTCCGGCGTCAGATTCGCGAGGCCGAACGCGACATCGAGATCGCGACCCGCCGCATCGCTGACATCGGCATGGACATCGACCGGCGTCTCCCGACCGCGGGCGAGGCTTTCGCCATGACGGTCGCCGGCAAATCCTTTTCCGAGCGCAAACCCGCCGGCAGGGCGCTGATGAAGGAGATCCTCACCCTGGTCCAGCTCCAGCGGGAGGGTGACTCAGCAATCGCCTCGATCGGCGGCTTCGACGTCGAATTCTCCGGTGAGCGGTTCGGTGGGGACGGATATCGCTACACCACCATGCTCATGCGCACCGGCGCTGAAGACGAGATCGAACTTCCCGTCACGACGACACCGCTCGGCGCTGTCTCCAGGCTCGAGCACGCGCTCTCGGGATTCGAGGATGAGCGGCTCCGGTATCGCCGGCGTCTGGCGGACGCCGAGCGCAGGCTCGCCTCCTACCGCGCTCGCCAGGGCGAAGCCTTCGCCTTTGCGGGAGAGCTTGAAAACAAGCGCCGGCAACTGGCCGAGATCGAAGCCGAGCTTGCGGACGCAGCGACACGGTCTTCGCCAGATATCCTTTGTAAGGTCGGCGCACCAAAGCTGGCCGAGGAGCTGCAATAAATAGAGAGACTGCAGGTTCGGAGCTGGGCCGGTGACGGGCTTGAACCGATAGACGCCCTTCGTCAGGTCGATTTCAACCGGACAACAAAGCTCTCGGGAGCAACCTCAAACCGGTCGGAAAAAAATACAGAAATCCAGTCCCGCATTATCTCCCATTGTTTACGGAGATCGTTGCCGGTCAGGTCGGGCCGGAGCTCAGCAAGGACTGAACGAGCTGCTTCGTCCGTGAGCTTCCCGGAAATCCGGTTAATGAATTCCGCGATCGCGGGTATGGACAAGAGGGCGCCTGCGATGTGTTCCTTGAAAGCCCTTTCCGACAGTCCGGGCGGCGGTGCGAGGTCCGCCAAATCGTCCAGGGCGTCGGCTTTGGCACCTCCAGTAATGCTGGACGTGCTGCTATCGGAGTAGACCGCAAAGAGGCGATCGGGAGCGGCACATCGGGGAAGCCATAAGCGCGCCGCCTGCTCAAGCCTATCCTCGTCGCCCAGCCCTTCCGGCAGTCTTGGAGCGCCCGGTATCGCCCTAGCGAGTTCTTCGATTTCCGAGCGCTTTTGAAATGTTGCCTCCTCGGCCGTTGCCAGCCTCTCAAGAAGCGCAATGATTTCGGGTTGTGTGGGTCTGGCTTCTATCAGCAGTTCAACGTTGGGTTTGTCAGCCCAACCGAGCGCGGCAGCCGTGAGGTTGGCCGAGCCGACCAAACAGCTCTCGTCAGCGAGGAAAAGCTTTGCGTGAAGTTGATCGAGCAGGAAGAGCGACGTGTTTTCTCGATCAACAACGATGTCGAATACCTCAAGATCAGAGACACCGCACGCGACTTCCTCGGGGCGCCACCTAGTATAGACCTTCAGCCTCACGTTCGGGCGGATTCCGGAGATGACTGCTTTGAGAGCTGCTGCCTTGATGAACGGCGCACATAACACAACCTCCCTTTGGGCCGAGGCGACGAGTGCCTTTACGCGTTCTCCGTCAATCAACATCTAAAGCCTACAGGTGGTCTTCTGGTTCAAGGAAGGTTGAGGCTATCTGACCCCACTCCGTCCTGACCCGTTCCAGAGCCCGAGAGCGATCGATTCCCGACTCCCGTTCGTATCGCGCCCAAGCCGCGAATACGATCTTGACCGCATTGATCGCTCGCATGAGCCGCTCCAGGATCTCTTGTTGTGAGAGGCTTTCAATGTCTTCATCAACCGCGTTTATCGTACCGAAGATGTCGTCAAATGCTGGGTGCCGACGGTTGAAGGTGACCTCGGTCAGGCTTCCCTTCGTCTCCACATTGAACAGGTTCAGGCGGTCAGGGAAGTCGGCTTCCAGGAAGATGACTTTCAAGTCCGCTTCGCGGATAAGGCTGATGATCTCGGCAGCTTCCGCCACCGTGTATTTCTTGTTTTCGGTGAGGTCGGCTTCGATGGTCTCGAAGTCCGCGTCGGTGTTTGGCGTCTGTTCCCCCTCGATCGGGCGATCCTTCGAGCGGTCCTTCCAACTCTTGTTCACGGCCTCGGTTACGTCATCCGCTTCCTCGTGCCGGGATTTGCGCGTGGATCGGCTGCCCGCGCCTTGAGCCTTAATCGCCTCGCGAAGCTGATTGAGGTTTTTCTTGATGGTCTCTGCGAGATCCAGCAGCCACCCGCGAGGATCGCCATCATCCTTCAGGCGATTCACAACATCCCGGAATTCGTCGCCTTCTTCGGCGAGGTCATGCCAATCTATGGTCGCCAATTCCGAGAAATGCGTGGCGGCCTGCTTGTTATTGGTGACGCCGAAGAGTTCATCGAGTGCCGGTGGAAACTCCACCTCGGCACCCCACCAGCGCTCGCGCGGGTCGTAGCCGATGCACCAACCTTGGTCGAGCATAAGCTCTCGTCCGGCGCGTATGACGGAAACGCCGATATTGCGACGGGCGTGATGGCCATACGCAGTGTCGCCGCGATTCTTGGTACCGGCATTGTTGATCGTTTCCGGCTTGGCGACAGAGAATTTCAGCTGCACCGCATGCGTGTTGCCGTCGTATTCGATCTCGTGTTCGTGCTCGAAGAACGCGTCGAACATGGGTTTGTCGGTGAAGGGGGCGGGCACTGTGCCGGAGGGAAGCAGATACAGGGGGTCCTCAAGATCCGCCTTCTTGTCGTAAAGAACATTGGCGCCTTCGGCGGCATAGAGCCGGATGCTCAGTTTCTCCTCGGCGATGAAACGGCGGTATACGCGACCCGCCAGCCGTTCCGTGTTGGCGAGCGTCGATCGCGCCGTCTTCCAGGTGAGGCGCCCGATATCGACATCCGACCAGACAACGAGAGTCCCAGTCTTCCCTACCTGCTCTGCGATCTCCCGCCATTCCTGCGGCACAGGAGAGTGCACGGGGTCAGGAACCAGAGTCATTGCGCCGGACTCTATCTCTCGAACGTCGAGATATGCGTGCAGGGCATTGTCGGGGCCATTCTGCCAGCTCCAAACATCGACGCGACAAGCCTGTGAAATCGAAGCGTTTGGCAGTCCCATGCCGAAGCGGCCAATGCCGGTGCGGTCGTTCAGGCGCGTGCCATTTCCGAACTGCAAGGCCATTCGCAGGGTTCGGGAACTCATTCCGTCGCCGTTGTCCAAAACGGCAATACGGGAAACCCGCGAACGTTCCCGGTGACGGAGCTGCTCCCGTTCCTCGAGGCAGAGGACCTCTATGGCCGTGGCGTTCGCCTGTTGCGCGTTGTCGATCAGCTCAGCCAGCGCATAGGCGGTGTTCTTGTAGCCGGAATCCCGCATAGCGGTAATTGCCAGCTTTGCTGGTATGACTTGGGGATCAGTGAGGGCAAACTCGGTTTGCAGCTCGTCCTCCATCTCGACCTTACTCATTCCACACGTCCTCCCAGTTCTTAAAGGCTTCGGCCACGTCGCCAAATCCCGGCAAATCGACATCCACCACGGTGCTGATATCACAGTACTCGTTACCGCCAGCCTTCGGCCCGCGGGTCGCTCGCCCAACCATCTGGCTGAACAGGACCAGGGACTTTGTGGGCCGAGCGATAACAGCGGCGCTGGTGTTTGGCGCGTCGAAACCGGTGGTGAGCACGCCGAAATTGCAGAGCACGGACGGCGTCTTTGAGCTGGATCTGAAGTCCTTGATGATTTTGCGGCGGCGGCCGGTGTTCGTCGTTCCTGTTACAACGGGCGCATCGATACCTTCGCAAATAAGCGCCGCCGACATGATTTCAGCATGCCGAACCGACGCCGCGAAAAGAATGATTCTTGTATGCCCCTCGTCGATCAGCCTCTTGATCTCATCGACCAAGGCACTGTTCCGCGAGGCTTCCGCCGCCAGCAAGTCGGCTGCGGCATCATCGAGCGTGTCCGCTGTAGGGGGCGTCGTTCCAAAGTAGCCCGAGACGGTCTTCGACGCCTCGTACGTGATCTGGTGGAATCGGGGCTTCGCCAGATAGCCCTCGGACATCAGATATGAGACAGGGTCGTCCCATCCATCAACCTCGAGCATGACCTTGTTGCCGTCGAAGAAATCGGCGAGTTGCTCGTCCTTCGCGATGTCGGCCCAGGTCCGGCCAGGCGTTGCAGTGAGCCCCAAAAGGTTGTGCCGCGTGCCCGAATTCGCCAGCTTGTCGATCAACGTGGAATAGGTCGGGGCGATGGCCTGATGGGCTTCGTCGACGACGACCAATTTCGTCTTCGCTCCAAATCTGAGCAATCCCAGGTCGTCCCGCATGGACCAAGCGTGCATCTTCTGAAGGCCCGCTATGACTAGGCCGTCGGAGAAATCGGCTAGGTCTACATCGTAGTCCCCCCAGAAGCGGGCCAACCGGACTTCCCGGTTTCCCAAGAAGGGCCATGCTATGGTGAAGGCATCGGCGGCCTGGTCCAGAAGCTCACTTGTGGCCGCGAGCCAAACCACCACAGCTGGTTCTTCTGCAGTCAGAAAACGACTGACAAGGTGAATTGCCGTGCGCGTCTTTCCTGCCCCCGTCGGCATGTGAAGAACGACGCGGCCGTGAGGGTCGACGAGCTTACGCATGACCCGCTGCCCGGCTTTCCTCTGGTGCGCAAAAAGCCCAAACTTTGCTGCCACCGGTTCGAGGGGCAGCTCGGCATGGAACGGGGCTGCATCCCGAGCGTCAATTCCGAAGAACCCCAGGTACCGATCCCACAATCGAGGATCTTCGGTAGGATCGAATTTGCCTAGGTCCGACTGCGCGATCCCGATTCTCTGAGCAAGCTCGCCAATCTTGCCGTGGCTTAGAGCATTGTGAATTTGCTTGCGGACGGACGCCCTTGAAAAATACTCTTCGGCTCGGGTGTATAGAGCGTGAGTGGCAAGCATCCGCAGCCGGTTCGTTGCCATTTCCGGCCCGGAGATGTGGGAGATCGTCTTGTAGATATCCTCCCCGATGATCCCTTTTATTGAATCTGGAGGGATCCTTGCAAATAGTTCCTCTAGATCCTGCCCCGGATTCACGTTGCCCCGCCTAATGAAAGTGTAAAAATACCCATAAAACTGGCAAATTAGGCCTCCCACTGCAAGGGCAGAATTCCCTCCTATTTATGGCAAGCAAGGCAAACCTTCGCCTGCCCGTAGAGCTCGTCGATGTCCAGCGGCTCTTGGTCCGACCTGAGCGGGTTGGACTGCGCTTTGGCACGTTGACGCTTGACCCGGGACCGATGGTCCGCCTTGATCTGCTCGATCCGCTCGGGCCGCGCCAGTTCTTCGAGGCTTTCACCCTGGCTCCATGTGAACGGTGAGCCGCATTCCACCGCCGTTTTTTCGTAGGCCTTAGCCTCCTCGAAGGCCTCAGGATGGTGCTCCATGAGCCGCACCCACTCAATCTTCTGTTGAAAGAAGCAGAAGGTACAGCCGCTCCGCGATCGCCAGTTATAATACTTGGGGAGCCCGAGACCCGCGGATTCGAGCAATTCGATCACCCCCGGTTTGTCGATCCCGGCATCCTTGAAAGGGAGCCTGGTGGACAGCCGATCCTTCTTGGAAAGGTAGCCTTCGCGGTATTGTTCGTCGGCCCTGATCGCGACGTAGCTTACGACGTGATAGCCGTCGTCGAGAAATTTCTGGACCCAATGCTCGAACGGTCGCAGTTTCAGTTGTCGGGTGCACCAACGGGTCTGAGCTGAGGGTAGAAAGTTCTTGTACTGCTTGAGCCAGAAGTCAAAATCGCGGTCAGGGTTGAGGGACGTGATCGGCTTTCCCAGAAAACCTTCGAGCCGGTTCAGGAACTCGTAGACCTCGGGCAGCTCCTTGCCCGTGTCCGTGAAGAAGTACTCGATTTCGATTTCAGGGTGATGCTGGCGCATGTAGATGGCGAGCGCAGCGCTATCGCGTCCGCCCGATAGACCGAGGACATGTTTTTCCCGTTCGCTCACGACGCAACCTTCGTCTTCTTTTTGTGCCCGTTGGTTCGTTTCGGCTCGCTGTCCTGCATGATCGAAGCGCTCACCTCGGCAAGGGCAGCGAGGATGACCGCCTTTCTCAACCCGGATGATTCTCGGGCGAGCACATCCTCGAGGTGCTCTGCCAATTGCTCGACATCTTTCGCCTCGGCATCGCCAACCTCAAACTCACTGTGGAGCGGTGTCGGGAGGCCGGCGCGACCGACCACGACCGCCATGGCGTGTCGTTTGTCGGCTCGGCCCTTGACCCGCGCGAAGGTTTCGGCACGCAGAAAGCGCTGTGAGAGATCAGCAACGTTCAACATGGCCCGGTCCACGTCAGGATCGACCCAATCACGCAGCGGCTTATTGGCCGCAAGGCTCAGGATGCCTTCGACGTCTTCTTCAGAACCCTTGAAGCGCTCGATGCGTCCAATGAAGGCATCGAGCTGAAAGTCTCCGGCGAGCTGCTTGACGTTTTCGGCGCGGTTGCGGAGTTCCTGCAGTGCCTGGGGTGACGCGATGGGAACCTGTAGCTCGCTAAGCATCACATCCTTGCAGCGCCTGAGCATCGTAGGATACGCGTCAAGCAACTCGGCAAGTCCGCCTCTGAAATCCGCTATCAGCGGATGAAGCGTGTCATCGCCAATATCCTTGCCCTCAGCATTCAATGCGGCTGGAATATCGTCGAATAGAAGCTTGTTGGGATCGTTCGCGTACTTGAAAAGCGAACGGATGTGCGCCGCGTTGGCGGAGAGCCGGTTCGTGCGTTTCACCCAGGGGTGCAGCGTCTCGAAAATGGCAATCAGGCCACGGGCAACGTCGATCGGGGTGAGGTTGGTGAGTTTGTTCGACTGGTCGAGCTCACGCACGACATCGGCCATGTCGGAAAGCATTCGCCGCGAGAAATCGCTAAGATCCATCCACCGCAACTGAATGTCGTTGGGATCACGAGCGAGATACTCGGTGTCGAGATCGCGAAACCGGGCCTGGAAAATGCCCTGGCGATAAAACGCGACGGTTTCCCGGCATGAGAGGATAAAGGCAACCGCGAGAACCGGCATCAGGCCGTCCTTCATGCCGAAAGGCGGCTGTCGCCATACACTGTATATCTCAGACAGGCCGACGGCACGATCCGCATTCGCAGACAGATAGTCTCTTGCTGCTTTCCAAACAGGCGCGAGCCTGTGCCTGTCGTCGTCGACTCGATCCCCCGCGACGAATTGCCAGCCTTGGCCGAGGTCTGCGTATAGCCCGGTAGCTTCGAGCAACGACGCGAAAAGACCTCCTTCGGCGGGGAAGCCTTCGATACCTAGGCGGGGCTTGCCTTCGTTAAGGACCATCGCACGCAAGAGCACATTCTGTGCCGCGATGGCATTGCTCGAGGGCTTGCTGCGATTGAGCAGTTCATTGTGAAGCCGAGGGACCTCCGGAAAGCGTCTATCCGCGAGACGTGAAGCGAGACCATTTAGCTCTGCGTGGAGCCACTTCTTGGGCTGGAAGTTCTTCTGATACCAAGTGGCGTTGTCGAGCGCGCCCTGCAGCTCCGTCTCAAGTTGGCCCTGCAGGGCGGCAATGCGACCTTGAATCTCGCGCCGCGCGACGGCATCGCCAGCCAGTTCCGGGCGCAGGTCACGCACCTGTTCTAGCGCGAGCAGTTCGCGCGCCAGATCGGTGATCACCCAGCCGCGATGCGAAAGCCCAACGACAACATCGCATCCGTTGGACCCTCTTGCAGCGTCGCGGCAAAGCCGGCCAGCGAAATCCTCGGACTCGCCCTCAGTCGGAATTGCGAGCAGAAACAAGCCGATCGTGCCATTGGCCGGACGATATTCGGCAACGACCTCAGACGCAGAGCTCACGGGACAAAATCTAACGTCAAACCAACGCATGGCGCCGGTTGCGTGATAGTGCCGTTTGGCAAGTATGGGCTGGATTCCCGCCAAGCGCTGCAAGACCGAGAAGTCGATTTCCGCAAGCACGTCGAGCGCAGAACGCACCGCCTGATCGATGTCAAAATCGCTTCCGGCGAAGATCGCATAGGAGTCCGAGAACTTGCGGAAGACGATAAGGGACCAAGCACCTAGCTGCCCGAGCGTTTCGGCGATCTCCTTGCGCGACCGCTCGGGAAATGCTGCGCAAAGCACCGGCTCACTGGGCTGCAGCCCGGAGCGGTCCTTGAACAGGTCGATCAAAGCGATCGTCTTGAGCACCTCCGTGTGAATTGGCTCGCCACCAATGGCCTCGCACCGTTCAACGGCCTCCACAGCGATCGACCACCTGTGACCGTCAGGCGACGCGAGAATTGACGGTTCAAGGTTGGCGCGCAGATAATCCCACAAGCGATCAGGCGAGAAATGTGCTTCGCGGCGCGCATTGAGAAACTCTTGAAAGCCAAACGCTTCTGCGGAGTTCAGGAAGCCGAACACGCTCCTTTGGTTCTGCCCGAAACGCCGCCGGGAAATCGGACCGAGCATGCAGGACACGATCGGGTGTAGAGGCCAGCAATGTTCAAGCCACAACGCAAGCTGGCTGGAAACGCTTGGCCTGTTGCGTCGAATTTCATTCGCGATAGCGCTTGCCGCAGGTCCAGGCCGCTTGGGCTTGTGATCACTATCGATGGCGCGGGAGAGGAGTTCTATTTGCTCTTCGCCGGCCATGTTGACCGGCAGGTCGACGAACCGTCCCTGAATTTTCGACCATTCGTCGCGCATCTCGCGGCTGAGTCTGTGCGCGTATTCATCGAACGCCTGATGCAGGATCCCGACGAGCACGAGGCGCCCGCGTGAACGTGATGCCAGCTCCGCGAGTTCCTGAAACAAGAAGATGTCGGAGCCCCTGCGAGCCGCGCCCTCGAGGAATTTGCCCATTTCGTCGATAAACAGCACGAGATTGTGCTTTTCGAGGGTCCGCTCAAGAGTCTTTAGCAGCGCGGTTCCGGTCCATGGCGTCCGACGTGAGTTCCCAAGAAGACCGGCTGCCTCTAGAGCCTCGCCCAAAACCTCTGCCGGATCGTCGCGACGCCCGACGACAGGCACGATGCTCCAGCCTGCGGCCCCCCGCGGAAAGGCGTTCAATAGTTCCTCGGTAACAGAGGATCCCAGAGTTTGAACCGCGAGTTTGTGTAGCTTGTCATCGCCACCGAGGAGCGCACTCAATGCGATGACCAGGCTCGACTTTCCGCTGCCATAGGGTCCGGTCCAGGTAAAAGCTGTGTGCCCGGTCTTGTCCGCGTGTCGCGCCATGTTGAGCAGCACGTCAGCGGACGATTGCGGACAGACGAAGCCCTCTAATGCCTCGGCATCGCCTAGGTCGGCATCGATTCGTATAGACCGCTGAAAGCGGCGTATGACTTTGATGGTTTCCAAGCGGCCCATCACGCAGCCTCGCTGCGGGCCTGAAAGTCGAGTGCGATAAGGCGCACCGCATCGCGAACCGATGTGCCCGGCTCGCGCAGAACCTGCTTCAGACCAGCCGTCTCTGACCACCGCAGGAGTCCGCTCGTATAGGTTTCGATGTCCGCAAGCCGATCTGCGACGTCGTTTTCATCCAGTAAGAAGACGCGGCCAGGGGATCCCGGAGCCTGTGCAATGGCCTCGAACGATAGCGAATTCGAGGATGTTGCGCGCTCCCAGAAATCGAGCAAAGCGAATGCAAATACCCCGCCGCCCAATGTGGGCTTTGCCCCCCGAACGAGACGAAACCCGTCGCGGCGTCCGACCGGCTTCACGAGGCCGAGTTCGATGAGAGGTGATTCCAGCACATCGTCATGGCTATGCGCAGCGGTTTGTGGGCGCGCAGCATAGGTTCGCACGAAGCATTCAACATCGCGCTTGAGCGTTGCCGTTGCGACCCTCTGCCAACCTTGTTGATGCGCCAGTTTTTCGAGCCCTCGTACGAGGGTCTCCCTCTCGAAGAACATGCCTGAGAAGAGATTGAAAACCCAGAACCAGGTTGTCTTCTCGTCCCGGCCTGCGAGGCTCCAATGGATCAGCCATAAGGACGACGGCGCTTCCATGTAGGGGTCAAGACCATCGGGTCCAAAGATTAGATCGCCGACATATGCGGTCTCCATGCCCTGACCGTCCTGCCGATCCGCGATGACCTTGGTGCACGTCGCCCAATGACGCATGGAGGAGACCATATTCTTGCCCACGCCAAACCGTGCAATTGCGTCTTCCCCTAGGAAGACATGCTTGTTGTTTGATTCTACTTGAGTTCTACGTACCTCATCATAGACTTTCTTTAGCCACCCGTACCGAAGCGGGAAAGTCTCGTGGCCAGAAAAACTCGGCCGATATTCGGGGATGAGTAAAGGGTTGAGCATAGCAATCGCTTGACTGGGGGCAACATCCAGTTCGACTTTATCGACCGACGCGTGGTATCGTCAATCGAAAACTGGAAGCTCCCGCCAGGGGAGCGGGGTTCGGAGCGAGCATGGCGGTTCCGAGTTTGGGAATAGTTAAGTAACTGAAAACGATGCTGATTTCGGACACGATCTATTTCGACCACAATGCAAGCACCCCACCCGATGCGTCGGTTGTTGAGGAGATGTTGCCATTCTTTGCCGAATCGTTCGCCAACCCGCACTCGGTAGATCATGCGCTAGGATGGCGCGCCGCCCGGGCGATCGAACGCGCTTCGATGCGGATAGCTGCCCTGTTCGGCTGCGACGCTGATGAAGTGATATTCACCTCTGGGGCCACGGAAGCAAATAACCTGGCGGTTTTGGGAACGTTGGGCGGCACCACGGGGGATCGCCGCCGCATCATCACGACTGCGATCGAGCACAAGTCGGTCCTAAGCATTGGGCGTGTCCTGGAGGCGCAAGGGTGTTGTGTCGACTTTGCAACCGTTGACCGTGAAGGGCGGATCGACGATCTGAAACTGAAAGAGATGCTGGACGATGACGTCCTGCTAGTCAGCTTTGCGGCGGTGAACTCCGAGATCGGAACGCTACAGCCCATTGCCGAAATCTCGGAGCATGTTGCCGCGGTCGGTGCGCTCCTGCATATCGATGCCGCGCAGGCACCATTGGCAATGAGCGTGTATGGGCTCCTTGATCTCTGCGACTTCGCAAGTGTCTCCGCCCACAAGATGTATGGCCCCCAAGGCGTTGGTGCATTGTTGGTGCGGCGCGAGTCACAGCGGCATTTGGCGCCGGTTATTCATGGTGGAGGGCAGCAGAACGGTCTCAGATCCGGTACGTTGCCATTGGCCCTCTGCGCCGGATTTGGAAAAGCGGCCGAGCTGCTCGGCGACGAACACGATCAGCGCCGGGCGCGAGAAGCGCTCGCGGGTGTCCGGAATTTGCTCTTCGAGACCCTGAAATCGGAAGTTCCCGGTCTCGTGCTCAATGGACCGTCGCTCTCGGGTGCTCGGCACCCGGGAAATCTCAACGTGCGCCTGCCCGGTTGTGAGGCACAGGACATCCTGACTCTGGTGCAACCACATCTGGCGGCATCGACGGGGTCCGCTTGCGCGTCCGGTATTCCCGAACCGTCACATGTTCTGACGGGCATCGGGCAATCGCGGACTGAGGCTGCGGCGGGATTGCGCTTCGGTGTAGGGCGGTATTCAACGCCTGATCAAGCGCGCCAAGCAGCAACGATGATTGGAGACGCAATACGCAGCTTCGCCTCCGAAAGCCTTGCCGAATAGACCGGCGGCAGGTCTTTCTAATCAGCTGAAGAGCTCTGCACCTCGACTTGATTGGCAACCTCCGCGGGCGTTGCGGACGCCGTCGCAGCGTGGATGCTCCCACCGACAGAGAGCAACAAAGCAATCAAAAACAACCCCTGAATGATCTTCACTGTGGAAGGGATTCGCGAGGATCGGATCGTCACCCGGTACTCGCCATCGAGGCGATTTAGATTGTCGATGTATGAATTGAACGCGATGCCGAACCTTTGCATGATCAACACCGCACTCAAACAGACCACGGCCGCGAACAGGAAGACTGAAACCGCTGTGAGTTGGTCATGTTGACGTTGCGTCGTCGCGAAATACCACAGCCCGCCAATCACAACTGTGAACAATGGGGGCAGCCGGTATAGGGTCTCGTTCATCGAACGGAAATGCGCGTATTGCTCCCGGTAGATCTCCTGGACAGAGGGTGAATTGCTTTCTACCATTTGGCTGCGAACCTCTCGCTTTCTTGCTAGCTAACACAGTTCGCGTTCTTCAGAAACAAGCAGTCTGACCGCCTAATCTTGCGCCCACGCGGCTCGTCGGCAATCGCCAGCGCTCCTTCTTGTGTATTTGTGGAAGTGCTACGCGCGTCATTCGGGGGCCGCGAGGGTGGCGGCTCACCGTCTCTTGGGGAGCCAGCCTTGGTGGTCGGAAGCACCGAAGCGACGGCGCCGGGCGGTGCGCCTTCTGGGCCACTTCTGCAATAACCAGAATGGAAGTTTGAGGGAGATATGGAAGAAGAAGGCCCGCTCGCAGATCGGGCGGACCGCCGACGCTGACGCTCAACCGCGCCGCTCGCAATCCCGGCCGCGTCGTCCTGCGCAGGGCTGCCAGCCCTGCTCGTCCTGCCGGGCAGGGATGCTCCGCCGCAGTTGCACCGGCCCGTCCGCTCCGCGGGCCAGGGGATGTCTTCGGGAAGAAGACAAAAAAGGGACCGGCGTGGTGCCGGATTCCCGAACCCCGAAAGGAGCATCCCGATGGAAATCAAGCTCGTCGATCCGCGCGCGCTCGTCGAAAATCCCGACAAGGCCCGCCGCTCGAAGTCCAATCCCCAAGCCGATGCGCTGCTGCTCGCCACGATCAAGGCGGTTGGCATCGTGCAGCCGCCCGTCGTGGCGCCTCAGCCCGACGGCGGCAACGGCTTTGTCATCCAGGCCGGGCACCGCCGCGTCAAGCAGGCGATCGCCGCCGGTCTCGACGAGATCGCGGTCATCGTCGGAGAAGCCGCCGAGGATGGTGGCGCGATGCGCTCGCTCGTCGAAACGCTCGCCCATGAAGGGCTCAATCCGGTCGACCAGTGGCGCGCGATCGAGCGCCTCGTCGCCATCGGCTGGACCGAAGAGGCGATCGCCGTGGCCCTCGCGCTCTCGGTCCGCCAGATCCGGAAGCTTCGGCTGCTTGCCAATGTGCTGCCGGCCATGCTCGATCACATGGCCAAGGGCGACATGCCGAACGAAAGCCAACTCCGCACGATCGCGGCCGCCTCGCTCGAGGAGCAGAAGGAGGTCTGGAAGGCGCACAAGCCCAGCAAGGGCGATCCGCAGGTATCCTGGTGGAGCGTGGCCAACGGGCTTTCCAAGACCCGGATGTATGCGCGCGACGCGAGTTTCGATGACGAACTCGCTCGGGCCTATGGCATTTCATGGGTCGAGGACCTGTTCGCGCCCGCCGACGAGGACAGCCGCTACACCACCGACGTCGAAGCCTATCTCGGTGCTCAGCAGGAGTGGATGACGCGAAACCTGCCCAAGAAGGGGGTCATCACCGAGGCCAATACATGGGGCCAACCGGAGCTGCCCAAGAAGGCCGAGCGGGTCTACGGCAAGCCGAAAAAGTCCGATCACACGGCCATGTATCTCGATCGCGACGGCAAGGTGCAGACCGTTCACTTCCGGATGCCGGAGCCGAAAGCGGCCAAGGGAAACGGATCTTCGGGCGAGGATGCCGTCGCGATGCCCAAGACGCGGCCCGATGTCACCCGCAAGGGTATCGAGATGATCGGCGACTTCCGCACCGACGCTCTTCATGAGGCGCTCGGCCGTGCGCCGATCGAGGACGACACGCTGATGGCCTTGCTTGTTCTCGCCTTCGCCGGCCAGAATGTCAGGGTCGACTCCGCCAATGGGGGTGGAGACGATTATTACTATGGCAATCGGCGGATCGCCCGTCACGCGGCGGCGCTCTTCGACGCCGAGGGCAAGCTCTCCTTCGACATGGAGACCCTGCGCGTCGCGGTCCGCTCCATGCTGATCGAGGTGCTCTCCTGCCAGGAGAACCGGACCAATAGCGGCATCGTTGCCCGCGCTGCGGGCGATGTGATCGGCGCGGACGGCTTCCTGCCGAATATGGGCACGGAAGAATTTCTGTCCTGCCTGTCGCGCTCCGCCCTCGAGGCGTCGTGCGAAGGCACGTCCGTCCTGCCGCGGGCCCGGGTCAAGGATACGCGGGCGGCGCTGGTCGAGGCGTTCAACGAGCAGAGTTTCGTTCATCCCTCGGCGTTCTTCGCACCTGACCGCGATGCGCTCGGCGCATGGCTCGCCTCCAACGCGGTTACCGAGGAGGACGAGGAGCCGGGCGGCACGGATGCCGAACCCGTCGACCCGGACCAGGACGCCAGCGAAGGGTTCCGCGAGGCCGCCGAATAGCCCCACCACCCTCTTCTTTCGAATGCCCAACCCGCCGCCGGTCCACGCCGGCGGCGCTTTCGTCTGAACATCCAGGACAGGAGGACGTCATGTCCGCGCAACTGATCTTTGACCACGTGCGGCTGGGCGCGATTATCCGCTATTCCGACGGCACACCACGGCCCCCCGAGCGCCATCGGCGCAAGCTGCGGGCCTGGGAAAGTCGCAACAACACCGGCCGGCTCGTCAGGAAACGGGCCGGCACACGCGTCGGCGAAACCACAATACCGGCCGCGATCACGCTTCATGAGGGCGATTTCGGTAGCAAGGCGGTGATCGTGCTCAGGGTCTTCAAGACCTTTTCGGTCGATAGCGACCTCGCCTTCACGGTGGTCGAACGACCCGCCATCGGATCCGTCCTTGTGCTCGACCGCCCCGGCGATGAGGCCGAGCTCGTCCATGTCGCGGCCAACCGTCAGGCCGCCGATGAATGGTTGTCGCGGCACGGCTATCCGAACGCCGTGCTCCGTGAGGTGACCATCGACGAGGCCGCGGCCGATCAGGTCGAGGGGAGGGCTGCATGATCCGTTCTCAGCCATTTCACCCTCGACACGGCGGAACGCCAGACCAGTCGGAGGCTCGGTTCGGCATCAGCGCTGAAGAGTTTCCCGTGGCGCGCGTCGATGACACTGTCTTTGCCATGCTGCCGGGGCACAGCGGCCAGTATTTCCTCGCCACATGCTGGTGCGCGCGCCGGCCACTGGCGGAACTCACCCGCAGTGACTTCTACTCGCATGGTGGCCAGCTCGCGGGCGAGGCGGAATTCAGGGCAAAAGTGCTCGAGCAGGCCGAGCACAATCGCGAAAAGCGCGCGCTCGGCCGCCGGGAAATGCGCTCCCGCGCCTATACGCCGTGGGGACCCTCGCAGGGCGCGACGGTCTTTGCCGAGGGCATCATCTGCCATTCGACAGCCGGACATGGCGGTTTCCATCTCTCGGGCGCCCGCAATGCCAGCGTCGACTCCAGGCTCCGGAAAAAGGACGGCTGGTACGAGGAAGACGCCGAATGGGCGATCGTTGCGATCACCTTCCCGCACCTGTTCACCGGGTTCGAACGGCGATGTGCCGAGCAGACCCTGAAGGACTCCTGGCCGGACGCCTGGGAGGCGATCTTCGGAACCGTTCTGCAGCCCGGCGAGTCCCGCGAGAAGGATCGCCGGGCCTTCGAGGCGCTGCATAGGGGGGACTGGGTTGTCGTCTCGGCAATCAGCTCAGAGCACCACGATGGTTTCGTTGAGGTGGTCGCCACATTGGGTGGAGGCCGTGGCGAGGGTATCGAGCGCCGGCGCTTTCTGGTCCCGGCCGGCGAGTACGAGGTCGGCCGTTTTGGCTTCGTCGTCGATCCGGCGCGCCACGCATCCTATGGCGGGCCCTCGAGCTTTGTCGCCGGGGGAAGGTGATGTCCATCCCATGGAAAGCGATCGCGGTCCGCTTCGGCTGGCGGGCTGTATTCGGGATGGAGGGTGCACGTCCCCGTCTTGTTGTCCAGCACACGCGCCATCGCCATCGCTTCACGGGCGCCGATGCCTGGAAGCGAGCGGTGCTCGTCTCGATCCGCGCGCCACGCTTCAACTGTCCAGCACGGAGACCCAACCGATGACCACCTATCTCGTCGCGGTACACATCCTCGTCGACACGCAGGCCGCCAGTCCCCGTTCGGCTGTCGCAGCTGCTTTGGAGAACCAGTTCGACCGTTGTGCAGCGGCTGTTCCGGCGCCCGGCACGATAGTCGATTGGGCCGTCGCTGGCGAAGACCTCGCCGCATCGATGGTACCTGTCGTGATTCCGGCCGACTACACGCCGGGAGCAACACCGTTTCCCGTATGGAGCACCACGCGAGAGCCAAGCGCGGAAAAACGACCCGGATCCGCCCGTCTACGCACCGATCGCGCATGCAAGGCGCCTGTCGGCTGATGCCTGCAGATGTCGAAGGACCTGACATGATCGATGCCTTGTCACGGGAGCTCGCTCGTCGGGCGTGTGCGACCGCCATCGTCAGGAAGAAGCGAGGACGGCAATGTTCGGCCGCAAGATGCCGTGGTGGTCCAGCCTCTCGGGATGACGGGCGGGCGGTCCGGGTCATCGTCATTTCCTTCATGGGTCAGCTTCGGTGGAACGCCACCCCCTGCCGGCCTCCCTTCGGTTTTGGCTTCGGTCCTAAACCGGCGGCCGGAGCCTTCAAGGCCGCTGGCGCGCCGCGGAGCGGCCATGCGCGCCAGCCTCGACAAACCAGCCCAGCGGGACGGCGCGAGGGCAATAAGCCCTGCTTGCCCGCAAGGCTGGTCCGCTCGGCTTTGGTCCGCACGGACCCTGAAGCCTCCTCCTTCCGCCGGTTTTTCTGGACCGCGCCCGAAGGGAGGGCCGGCAGGGGTCGGCTCGAGCCTTCGGCCAGACCGTGAAGGAAAGGACTCTCACATGACCAGAACCGCTCGTTCCAACCGTCAATCCAGCAAGGTCGTCCAGCTCCGAAAGGGCGCCTCCCTCGAAATGGTCCGCCTCGCCTGTCCCGACAGCGCCCAGGCATCGCTCATTTCCGAAAGCTTCGGCCTCCCCGTCATCGACAGCGACGGCATCCGTGATCTTCATCGCAAGATCATCATCGACACGGCCGACTCATTGAACGAAGGCCTCGGCGAACGGGCCATGCAGATCCATCTCCAGCGGATCGTGGGCTCCTATGTCGGTTCAGCCCATGGCGCCGGTCAGTTCTACTCCCGGTCGGTCTCGGAAGCCCGCGATGCAACGGCCAGAAACGCAAACGACGACCGCGACGCGGACCTCGACGGTCCGGTCGGATTCGACAGTGCCGCGCAGCGCAAGCGCGAATTCGCCGCCGATATGGGCATTCAGGCCCATGCGCTCCGCTGCGCCGCCGAAGGCGTGGTGGCGGCCTACGAAGAGGTCGTCGGCGAAGCCTGGAAGCCCTTCGAACGACATGTCGAAAATCCCGGCCAGACCGTCGATCGCAAGGCGGCCGAATTGCAGATGGCCGCCTTTGGCTGAGCGGCTCGGGCGGAGCTCCGGCTCCGCTCATTTCTTTCAATTCGCGAGCTCGGATTGGTCACGCAGCTGGCACGCTTCATCGCACGGGCCGTTGCAAGCTACTGCCGCCGATCCCGCGTGATGAAGCGTGCCCGCTCGAGCAACTCATCGAATGTTAGAATGTCAATCGACCGAGTCTCCCGGCGGAACAACTCGAATGTGTCTCGCAGTACCTGTGAGGTACGGGGATCGCCCGCTGCTTCAAACTCCCTGCGCGAACCAATCACAAGGATGGTCCTCGCGTTGCGCGTACGTGCTTCCAAGCGAGCTCCATCCCGAGAGAAGTGCTCGCCGCTGCCTGCAAATGCCAGCCACTCCGCCTTTTGCTCGAGGATCTGCGACACCGCGTTGGTAAAGTCCGTGCTAAATGCCCGTGTTCCCGCGCGCCCGGCGCTTCGGCCTGTTCGGAAGATTGGCGTATCAGGTCGCTTGATTTCCACCAGCACAGTATAGTCTGTGAAGCTCATCAGGAAATCGACCACGGGCCTGTCGCGATTATCGGTGCCGCCGCCCGACACAGTCATTTCACGATCGAAAGTGCGCATGACACGGTAGTCGAGGCCATAACCGAAGACCCACGGCTCGCGTTCGAAAAAATCCTGCCACTCCCGCTCAGACCAGCTCCCGTTCCGAACCTCCTGCTCAAATGTCTCCAGAGCCTGCCGCCGCCCCAGGAGAATGTTGACCTCTTCGGTTGAGAGTGAGCCGTGCAACGCCTTCAAGAAGGCCTCGCGGTCATCACTGCTCATTGTCCGAAGCCGCTCAACGATGCCACGATTCGAAGCGTCGACAATGAGCTTGCGCCCGGCGCCGGTCGAAATGTCTTCAATATCAAACCGATCCTGGTTCGAGAGATCGACAAATTCTATGCGGTCGAGAAAAGTCAGCAGACGTTGGAACTCCTCGCCTCGAAACGTGAAGCAATGCTCCTCGTATCCTTGGTACCAGTCCCCCTTGCGGGATTGAAAGCTCTGCAAAGTCAGGCGACGCACAGCCTTATCGTCCTGGGTGACCACCGCGGTGACCTGTGTCTTGCGTTTTTCACCTGAAAGACGAAGGCACAGCGCGCCCTCTATCTCCCCGAGGTGGAGGATGTCGGAACCTTCCATGACCATACGCACATTGCGTAGGCGTTCTGTCGTATGGGCACCCCAAGTGAAGACCTTAGATATATAGGTCCTAGCCGCCTGCCTCAGTTGGAAAAACCGATGTTCTTCGCTCATATTCGGATCGTGCAGAGTATTAACCGCGCTGGCAAGTGACCATTCCGGCGAAACAATCTCCATCGCAGTATTCCCGGTCTGTAGCTGCGCCGCAGACCCGTCCTCAGCAGTCCCGCCGCGACGACCGCCCGGCGAGCATGGTTTCTGCCGCAATCCTTAGGTCCGCATCGGCCCAAATCATGTCGATGCTTGCGGCATCATCGGCTGGCCGACTATTTGGCAAGCCTCAGTGTCGCGATCCCCTGAGCAAGGTGCCGGCTGAGACACTGGGCTGCCACCTGCAGGAAATCGCACAACACCAGGCATACACCGCGTTGCGCTCCAATCCCGCTCTTCAGGGATGGCATTCCTGGTGCGGCCGCGGAACTTCCACGATCAACCCATAAAGGGTCCGCTAGCAAAGCTGCGGCCGTTTGGCTGTCGCCTGCACGGTGATCGCGTCCGCTTGCCGCACACTGACGGAGCCATCAGAGCGGGATTGGCCCGCTCCAACGATGGAGCCCTCGGATGTCGCACGATCTTTCCCTCGCCCAGAAACACGCCTGGAGACTCGCACGCACTCTGATGACCCCGGTGGTCCTCTTCCAGTCCGACGACGCATACGGGGTGCTGCCCGCCGACGAAGTCGATGACGCCGAGGTCGACATCCTCTTCGAATACGATCCCTACACCGGTGGACATGCGGTTCACTGAACTGGCGCTCGGTTTATTTTCCGCAGCGGCGGCGCCTGGCGCCGCCGCCCCTCCTTCTTGGACCGCACGCGGCCCGTCCCGGTAGGTGGCCTGGGCGGAGCCGGCCGCGCCGGCAACGGCTTGCGCCGTCCTTCCCTTCGGTCCGGCCCTGCGGGTGCAGGCGCGCCCTGAAGCTCCGCCTGAACCGGCCCCGTGACGGGGCCGCGATCGGCGCGGCCTCCAGATACGGAGGTTGAAATGAGCAGGAAAGAAAAGGGCGCGAAGTCCGATATCTACACGCGCATCACGGAAAAGATCGTTGCCGATCTGGAGAAGGGCGTGCGGCCATGGGTGAAACCCTGGAGCGCCGGCCATGCCGACGGGCGGATAACCCGGCCGCTGCGCCACACCGGTGAGCCATACACCGGCATCAACGTCCTGTTGCTGTGGTCGGAGAGCCTGGCGCGCGGGTTCACGGCACCGCTCTGGATGACCTATCGGCAGGCGGCACAGATCGGCGCACAAGTCCGCAAGGGCGAAACCGGCGCGACGGTCGTCTATGCGAGCCGGTTCACGAAAACCGAGACGGACGCGCAGGGCGAGGAATTGGAGCGCGATATTCCGTTCCTCAAAACGTACACCGTCTTCAATTGCGATCAGATCGACGGGCTTCCCGACCACTATTACCACCGGCCCGCGAAGGTCATCGATCCTGCCGAGCGGATCGAACATGCCGACCGTTTCTTCGACAACACCGGGGCGGTGATCCGTCATGGCGGCGCCCGGGCCTTCTACGCGCCGGCAAGCGATCACATCCAGATGCCGCCCTTCGAGACGTTCCGGGACGCCGAATCCTACGTCGCCGTGCTCAGTCACGAAACAGTCCATTGGACCTCGAGGCCCGAGCGGGTTGGCCGCGATCTGAGCCGCTACGCCAGGGACAAGTCCGAGCGCGCGCGTGAAGAGCTCGTCGCGGAGATTGGTTCGGCGCTGGTTTGTGCCGACCTCGGCATTGTTCCCGAACTCGAACCGCGGCCTGACCATGCGTCCTATGTTGCGAGCTGGTTGCGGGTGCTTTCCGACGACCGGCGGGCAATTTTTCAGGCCGCCGCCCATGCGCAACGGGCCGTGACCTATCTGCACGGTCTGCAGCCCTCCGCCACCGGCACGGGACAGTTGGAGGCGGCCTGATGCTTTCCTTTTCGAATGCTGCTGCGGAGGGCATCGAGCCCTCCGCCATCCGACTGCGCGTGCTATCGCTCGGCGCCGGCGTCCAATCGACCACCCTGGCGCTGATGGCCGCCCATGGCGAAATCGGCCCGATGCCCGATTGCGCCATATTCGCCGATACGGGCTGGGAGCCAAAGGCGGTCTATGAGCATCTCGACTGGCTGCGGTCGCCCAACGTCCTACCGTTTCCCGTCCATCTCGTTTCGGCGGGCAACATACGTGATCAGCTCATGGGCGCCGCGAAGGGTAAACGCTGGGCATCGATTCCGGCGTTCGCCAAAACCATCACCCCGGTGGGATCCTCCGTGCCCGTATTCGACGAGGATGCGGCCGGTGCGCTCGTCGAGGTCTCCACACGGCGCACAACACGCGACACTGTTTCCATCGGCATGATCCGGCGTCAATGCACCACGGATTTCAAGATCGTGCCGATCCGCCGGAAGGTCAGGGAGCTTGCGGGGCTCGCCCGCAAGCGCTCGCCCGGCCATCCCGTTGTCGAGCAATGGATCGGAATCTCGTGCGATGAGATCATGCGCGTCAAGCCGAGCCGCGAAACCTGGCAGGTCAACCGCTGGCCGTTGATCGAGATGCGCATGAGCCGGCGGGACTGCCTCGCCTGGCTGCGCCGCCACGATTACCCCGACCCGCCGAAATCGGCCTGCATCGGGTGTCCGTTTCACGACAACGCGCGCTGGCGTGCTGTGCGCGATCATGATGCCGCTGCCTGGTCCGATGCCGTCGAGGTCGATCGAGCCATCCGGACGGCCTTGCGTGGAATTCGGGGAGAGGTCTTTCTCCATCGGTCCGCCGTTCCCCTTGACGAAGCCGATCTGTCGACGCTGTCCGACCACGGGCAACTCGACCTGTGGCCGAACGAGTGCGAGGGCATGTGTGGTGTCTAGGCAGCCTTCGATCCTTTCGATTGCAGTCCGGTCGCGAGATATCGTGGGCATCGGGCTGCGGGCTTCCAGTGGATGCCGGAAGCGGTAATTCTGCCGAAGCTGGCTGACCAGCGGAGGACGGTCAGGGCGATGGTTGTGTTCTTGGGCCGACTGCTCACGGGCACCCTTCGTCGTGCGCGCGAGAACGAGCGAATAGAGCCCGTTTGCAGGCGTGGCGGCTGCCGTGAAGGTCGCCAGCGTCGAGCGCGCGATTGATCCCACCGACGGATGTCGCGGAATAGCAATGGCTCCGGGCCCGAACGCCATGGTCATGTTCCCTTCACCTCGATGTCTTGGAGCTCGCCCGGCGCGGTCTCGATGGGGCATGTCTGACCGGGAACCGGCTCCGCCTCGCCCGGCATTTCGCAACGCCCGTCCGGAACTTTCTTCCCCTGCGAACCTGAGTTCGCATTCCTCGCGCAAAACAAGAAAGCTCCTCCCGGCCGTCCTCCATTTCATTGCGGCCTTTCAGGTGCGTGCCGGTCGTTCCCGATCTTTTCGACAGCCATCGAGACCGCGATGGGCGCGGCTCGAAACTTCGAAAGGAACACGACAATGGCAAACATCGGCACCTTCACCACCACCAAGACCGGATTCACGGGTGCGATCAAAACTCTAACGCTCAACGTCAAGGCCCGCTTCGAGCGCGTCGAAAACCCTTCCGAGAACGGACCACATTTCCGCATCTACTCGAATGCAGTTGAGCTGGGTGCGGCGTGGCAGAAACAGGCCAAGCAGACCGAACGCGACTACCTTTCGGTCAAGCTGGACGACCCGAGCTTCCCGGCTCCGATCTACGCCACCCTGATCGAAGTGGAAGGCCAGGAAGGCGTGCAGCTCATCTGGTCCCGCCCCAACGGCAACCGAGACTGACGAGGTCCCAAACGGCCCCGCCGCGAAGGCGGGGCCATTTCTGTGTCGACGAAACGACGGCCGCCAGATGCGACACCGGTCGTCCACTTCACTCCCGCCTGCCGCTCCGCGAGACTTGCGGGTCAAGATAGCCCCGGCGCCGCTTCCTCCGTTCGAGCCGAGTCATCGCATCGCTGGCCTCAATGGGCGTGTCGAAGGTTTCGATCATCGACTGGCCGCGCGTTCCGATCCGGCCCCAATCGCGCACGAGGGACGCCCCGCCGAACAATGTGGGCTGAAGGGAAATGCTGTAGAACCGCCGCATGTTCTGCGACGGGTCGATACGGCGAAGATGAACCGGATGTAGATCTTTCATGCTGGGGAGTCTCGCTTCCTACGGAAGCGGCGTCCAACGACTTTCTTGAATCGATGAACGGTCATCGATTCATGGCATTGATGCCGAGAACCCTTGCGCGATTCTTGGCGACTACGTCCGGTGAAACCGGTTCTCCCCAACGACCGAGATCATATCGTCTCGCCGGAACCAGATGGCGCGGCCGCATCGCAGCGGCGGGTTGCCTGAGGTGAACACGATCTGCTCGTCTCCGCGCATGCGCAGCACCTCTTCCGGAAGGATCAGTGGCCGCGCGGAGAGCTGCCGCGAGCGCGTGCGCGAGGAACCCGACATGCGCGACGTCCGGCTGAGCTGGTCGACTTCGACCGTCGTGTTGCCGCAGCGCCGCGAGATGTAATCGGCGGTCTCCGGGTCGTTGATTGCGGCGAATGATATCCACGAGGCCGACTCGAACCATTTCGAAGTCGCGTCGCGCCCGCCATAGGTTTCGCGCATCTGACCAATGGACTGGAACAGAAGCAGCAGGCTGATGCCGTACTTGCGCCCGGCGTCTCGAGCGGTCTCGAGGATGCGCAGGTACCCAAGCCTTGCGACCTCATCGAGCAGGAACAAGGTGCGCCCCTTCACCTTGCCATTTCGGTTGTAGATCGCGTTGGCCAGGGCGCCGATAATGGTGCGCGCCAGTCCGGGATGCGCCTCGAGCGTCTTGAGATCGAGATTGACGAACACGTCGGTGTCGTCGTCCGCCAAGTCGTCGGTCGAGAAGCTGTTGCCGGAAACCAGCGCGGCATAGTTCGGATAGGAAAGCCAATGCGTCTCCTTGACGGCATTGGCATAGACGCCGGAGAAGGTTTCCGGCGTCATGGCGATGAATGGTGCCACGTTCTCCTTGACGAACGCGGATTCGGAATTGTCGTAGATCAGCTGCAGCCGCTCGCGCAGCTTGGGCTCCGGTTCGGAGAGGTTCGCTCGCATCTGCCGCAGATGCTGGTTTTCCTTTTCCGTATGTCCCGACAGGCACACATCGGCGATCAACACAGTGATGAGCTGAAGCGCGGACGCGCGAAAGAAGTCGTCGCGGATCGAAGCCTGCCGGGCGGTGTCGGTCACGACCCAGGTGGCGACCGCCACCACGTCCTCTTCCTTTGTCCCGCCGAACCGCCCGATCCAGTCAAGCACGTTGAAGCCGGTGCCCGGCTCCTTCGGGTCGAGGACGAAGACCGATCGGCCGGCCTTGCGCCGGTGCCCGATCACCATCGGCGCGACCTCGTTCGACGGATCGAGCGCAACAAGCCCGCCGCCCCATTTGAGCGCGGTCGGGACTGTGACCGAGGTGGTCTTGAAGCCGCCCGACCCGGCGAAGACCAGCCCGTGCGAGGAGCCGAACGAACCGTCGAAACACAGCAGCGGCGATTTTCCCCCAGCACCCCATGTCTCGCGGTCGTCGGCGCGGAAACCGCGCCCGCCGTCCGCCTGCCTGTCGACGCGGCAGGCCTCGCCGACGACGATGCCGCCGGCCTCGGGAAAGAGGCGCCGGGCCGCAGAGATGGTCATCCACGCGCTCTCCCCATGGATGGCACGTTTGCCCCAGACCCGGCGGGGCGCGGCCGACGCGAAAGCGGCATTGCCGCGCAGGGCGACGCGCAGACCGAACACGCCGGCGACCGCCGCAACAACCGCCCCCGTCAGCGTGGCGGGGTCAATGTATTCGACGATCGATGTGCCTGGCGGCACCGTTGCAGCAAATGCGGCGAGCCTGCCGATCTCGCGGACCGCAGCGATTGTGATCACCACCAGCGTGCCGGCGACGACCCCCCAGCCCGCGAGCCGGATCGAGATCGCGCCCCTGGCCGCAAAGAGAAAGACGACACCGGTCCCGCCGGCCGCCGCGTAGGGCAGCGCGATGCCGATCCGGCCAAGCATCAGGCGCGCGTCCGGCGCGCGGGCGAAGCCTGCGAGCCAGTGCTCTATGCCTGTCAGGGCGAGGCAGGCACCAGTCATGATTATGACCGGGGCAAGAAGCAAGGCGAGCTTAGTCGGGGTCATCGGCGAACACCTTCATCCCGATCGCCGTCAGCCGCGCGCGCTCGGCTTCGTCGGTCCTGATTCGGCTGGCGCCGTCGATCAGCAGGCCGAGCAGCAGAGCGCGCTTCTCGTAACGAAGCCCGGCCTTGGTGATCAGCCCACCGAGCTGGATCTTCTCGCGCGTATCCTTCTTGCGCGCCTCTGACTGGTTTGCCTGTCGCATCCGCTCAAGCCTCGCCAGACGGCCCATGAGCCGCGCCAGACGCGACCGGCGCGGATGCTGGCCTGACCGCCCGTCCGCTCCCCTTGCGAAACCGCGCCGCGAGTTCCTCGAACGCGGTCACAAGCGCGCGCTCCTCAATCTCGATATCGCCGAGTCCTGCCTTGAGGGCGAGCCGTCCGATGCGCTCGGCCTCGCGCGTTTCGGCCTGCTTGAGCCGCTCCTGCAGCCTGGCGATTTCTTCCCTGATCTTCGATGACGGCTTCTTCATTCCGGTCGTCTCCTTCTCGACCATTCGCTTTGTAGTGATGGCGAGGATCGGCCGGGATCGCGCGCAGCGCGACCCGGCAGAAATGACGGGTCGGCGAAGCCGACGCTTTGAGAGATCATCCCGGCGTTCCGAAGGAATGCCTCCAAGGGCGCAGTAATACGTCGCTGACGCGACGTTCCGCGCTCGGATCCGACCGGGAAGAGGCGTGGCCTGAGGAACGTTGTCGTTCAACCGCCGGGATCGGTTTCATCGTGGCCATCACGCATTTCACGCCCCAGATCATCGGACGCGCTGACGGGCGCAGTGCCGTTCTGTCGGCAGCCTACCGCCACTGCGCGAAGATGGACCATGCGGCCGAGGCCAGGACGGTCGACTATTCGGGCAAGCGCAATCTCGCCCATGAAGAGTTCCTGCTTCCGGCCGATGCGCCGAAATGGGCCCGCGAAATGATCGCCGACCGCTCGGTCGCGGGCGCCGCGGAAGCGTTCTGGAACAAGGTCGAGGCCTTCGAAAAACGTGCCGACGCGCAGTTCGCCAAGGAATTCATCATCGCCCTGCCGGTGGAACTGTCGAAGGCGCAGAACGTCGCGCTGGCGCGCCAGTTCGTCCATGAGCAGGTGCTCGGCCGCGGGCAGGTTGCCGACTGGGTCTATCACGACGATCCCGGCAATCCGCATGTCCATCTGATGACGACGCTGCGCCCGCTGACCCAGAGCGGCTTCGGGGCAAAGAAGGTCGCCGTAATCGGTGCTGACGGCCAGGCGATCCGCACGAAGAACGGAAAGATCCAGTATCGGCTCTGGGCGGGCGAGAAGGCCGAGTTCCTCGAGCAGCGGCAACGCTGGCTCGATCTCCAGAACCAGCACCTCGCATTCGGCGGCTTCGAGATCCGCGTCGACGGACGATCCTATGCGGAGCGCGGCATCGACCTCGTGCCTACGACCCATATCGGCCCGGGCGCAAAGGCGATCGAGCGCAAGGCGATGCGCGAGGGCAGGGACACCAGGCTCGAACGTCTCACAGCGCATGCGGCTGCGCGCGCGGTGAACGCCGAGCGCATTCAGGCCCGGCCGGAGATCGCGCTTGATCTCGTCTCTCGCGAAAAGAGCGTGTTCGATGAGCGCGACATCGCCAAGGTGCTGCATCGATATGTCGACGATCCCGGCGCCTTCCAGCAGCTCCTGGCGCGGATTCTTCAAAGCCCGGATTGCCTTCGTCTCGAATCCGGGACGGTCGACTTTGCGACCGGCGCGCGCTTGCCGGACAGGCTCACCACGCGCGAGCTGATCCGCCTCGAAGCGGAGATGGTGTCCCGGGCATCCGCGCTCGTGAAGGCGAAGGGGTTCGAGGTCCGGGAGAAGATCGTTGCCGACGTGTTCGCGCGTCACGACCGTCTTTCGAACGAGCAGCGCACGGCCATCGAGCACGTGACCTCCGGCGCGCGGATTGCCACCGTTGTCGGCCGCGCCGGCGCCGGCAAGACGACGATGATGCGCGCGGTGCGCGAGGCATGGGAGGCGGCAGGCTACACGGTGGTCGGGGGCGCGCTGGCCGGCAAGGCTGCCGAGGGCCTCGAGACGGAAGCAGGAATCCCGTCCCGCACCCTGGCGTCCTGGGAGTTGCGCTGGAACGAGGGGCGCAACCGCCTCGACGACAAGACGATCTTCGTTATGGACGAGGCCGGCATGGTCGCGTCGAAACAGATGGCGACATTCGTCGAGGCGGTCTCGAAGGCCGGCGCCAAGCTGGTGCTTGTCGGCGATGCCGAGCAGCTCCAGCCGATCGAGGCGGGGGCTGCCTTCCGCGCCATCGTCGAGCGCACCGGCTATGCCGAGCTCGAGACGATCTACCGCCAGAAAGACGCCTGGATGCGCACCGCCTCGCTCGATCTGGCGCGCGGCAATGTGACGGCCGCGCTCTCGGCCTATCGGGGCTGCGGCAAGGTGATCGGGGAGAAGCTGAAGGCCCAGGCGGTCGAGAGCCTGATTGCATCCTGGAACCGCGAATACGATGCCGAGAAGACCACAATCATCCTGGCCCATCTGCGTCGCGACGTGCGTGAACTCAACCGGCTCGCGCGCGAAAAGCTGGTCGAGCGCGGCATTGTCGGCGTGGGTCATGCGTTTCAGACGGAAGAGGGGACACGGCATTTCGACGCTGGCGACCAGATCGTGTTTCTCAGGAACGAGGGCGCGCTCGGCGTCAAGAACGGCATGATCGGCAGGGTGGTCGAAGCCGGCCCCGGCAGGATCGTCGCCGAGACCGGTGAAGGGGAAGACAAGCGCCGGGTCGAGGTCGAGGAGCGCTTCTACCGCAATCTCGATCTCGGCTACGCCACCACGATCCACAAAAGCCAGGGCGCGACCGTCGATCGCGTGAAAGTGCTCGCCTCGCTCTCGCTGGACCGGCATCTGACCTATGTCGCGATGACCCGGCACAGGGAAGACCTTCAGCTCTTCTATGGCGAGCGGTCGTTCCAGATCGCGGGCGGTCTCGACACGCTTCTGTCGCGGCGCAACGCCAAGGAAACCACTCTCGATTATGCCGCCGGACGCTTCTACCGGCAGGCGCTCAGCTTCGCCAACAGCCGCGGACTTCATCTCATGCGGGTCGCACGCACACTCGCCCGCGACCGGCTGGAATGGACGCTGCGCCAGAAGCGGCGCCTTGCCGATCTCGGCCGCAAGCTTCGCGCCGTCGGCGCCCGCATCGGCCTGGTCGACACCACCCTGTCCGCCGTCCAATCGAAGAAGGAGGCCGAGCCGATGGTCAAGGGCGTCACCACATTCGCCAAATCCATTGCCGACGTCGCGGCCGAGAGGGTCCACGCGGAAAAGGAGGTTGCCAGACAGTGGGAGGAGGTTTCTGACCGGTTCCGCCTGGTCTTCGCCGATCCTGAGGCGGCGTTCCGCGTCATGGACTTCGATGCCGTCCTCGCCGACCCTGCAGTTGCTTCGGAGCGGCTCGGGCAGCTTGCCCGTGAACCCGCCTCCATCGGCGCGTTGCGCGGCCATGATAGGATTCTGGCAAGCCGTGCGGAACGAGAGGCGCGGCACGAGGCCGAAGCGAACGTCCCGGCCCTCGGGCGCGAGATCGAACGCTACCTGCGTTTGCGCGAAGCGGCCACGCGCAGGCTCGAGGCCGATGAAACCGCGCTGCGCCATCGCGTCTCGATCGATATTCCCGCGCTTTCGCATTCTGCTCGCGCCGTGCTCGAAAAGGTCCGCGACGCAATCGACCGCAATGATCTTTCGGCAGCACTCGGGTTCGCGCTGGCCGACCGCATGGCCAAAGCCGAAATCGACGGCTTCAACAAGGCCGTGTCCGAGCGGTTTGGGGAACGCACATTGCTCTCCAATGGCGCGCGCGACACCGAAGGTGCCGTGTTCAGAAAGCAAGCCCTCGGCATGCCCGCGGCCGAACGCGAAAAGCTCGCTACGGCCTGGCCGATCATGCGCACAGCGCAGCAGCTCGCTGCCCACGAGCGCACTGTCCAGGCGCTCAAGGAGACCGAGGCGCTGCGTCAGAGCCAGCGTCAGTCCCAGGTGCTCAAATGACCCGCAGGCGTCGTGCGCTCACAGTTATCTGGATCGGCGCCGCTGTCGTGATCGGCCTGTTCGCCCTCGGCTATTTGGGTGGCCTGCGCATCAACCTCACGCCGAGCTACCCGCTCGGGATCTGGCGGATTGTGCCGCTCGATCGTGAGATTGCCCTCGGCGATCTCGTCATGATCTGTCCGCCGCCAACGTCCGCGTTCCGGCTCGCGCGGCAGCGGGGATATCTGCGGTCGGGGCTCTGTTCGGGATGGCTGAGCCCGCTGATCAAGACCGTCGCCGCGACGCAGGGACAGCGCGTTGAGATCGCCGGTTCCGTTTCCGTCGACGGCGTGCCGCTCGCAGGATCGGAGCTGCGCGCTGCTGACGGCGAGGGCAGGGCGCTCATTCCCTTCGCCGGCGGGGTCGTGCCGCCCGGTCACGTTTTCCTTCATTCTGATTTCGCAGGTTCCTATGACTCGAGATATTTCGGGCCGCTCCCGGCCGCCGGTGTCCTCGGCCTGGCCCATCCCGTCCTCACCATTCACCGGTGACGTTGTGAAGACTGTTAGTCTCACGGTGCTTGCCATTGCCGCCGGAGCAATCGGATGGAGCGGTAACCCCCTCACCCTCCCGCTCGCCTTTGGGTTCCCCGCCCTGTGGGCGAACTCGCCCTCGCGGATCGCGGCCGCTATTGTGTCGGCGGGATATTTCCTTGCCGCGTCACGCGGTCTGCCACAGGGTGTTGTCAATTATTTTGGCAGCGGGATCGCCGAAGCTCTCGCGCTCTGGCTCGGCGCATCGCTCGCCTTCGTCGCCGTGCATGCTGTGCTGTGGACATCGCGGCTGGGAAGGGGACGGACTGTACGATATGCCGTGGCAGCGGTCCTCATGAGCGTGCCCCCCTTCGGCATCGTGGGTTGGGCGCATCCGATAACGGCCGCCGGCATCGTGTTCCCAGGCTGGGGATGGTGGGGCCTTGCGGCGGCAGCGATCGGCCTCCTTGCCATGACGACGAGGTTCTGGCCGATCGCAACGCTCGTCTTGGGAGGAGCGTTTGCCTGGTCCGCCGCAACCTGGACGGAGCCCAGCCTGCCCCAGGGCTGGATCGGTGTCGATACGAAATTCGGGGGTGAACGCGGCATATATGCCGGGTTGTTCCAGCATCGCGAGACGATCGCCGCGGTAAAGGCAGCAGCGGCCCAGGGCAACAAGATCGTGGTATTGCCCGAGGGTGCCGCCGGTGTGTGGACGCCGACCGTTGAACGCCTTTGGGTCCGTGAGCTCAAAGGAGTCGACGTCACCGTCAATGCCGGAGCGATCCTGGTTGACGGGCAGGGCTATGACAATGTCATGGTCGAAATCTCGGGCGAGGGAGCGCGCATCCTCTACCGAGAGAGAATGCCGGTGCCAATCTCAATGTGGCAGCCCTGGCTAACGCTGATTGGCGAGTCCGGCGGCGGGCGGGCGCACTTCTTCGCCAATCCGATCGTCGAAGCCGGCGGTGTGCGGTTGGTGCCGCTGATATGTTATGAGCAGCTGATTGTCTGGCCCGTCCTGCAATCGGCACTCTACGCACCCGACATCATTGTGGCGACGGGAAACGGCTGGTGGACAGACGGCACAAGCATCGTCGCTATTCAGAAGTCAGCAACCATTGCCTGGGCGCGGCTCTTCGATCTTCCACTTATCATGGCGTTCAACATCTGAGAGGAGCAGACAATGGGCGCTGAGCTATCCGCACCCCGTGTCGCTATGCAACTATTGCCTCAGCCTCGAGGAACTGCCAATTTCTGTTTTTTCGGGCTGTACGGTTCGCATCAGGGGACCACGCTACCTGCGGCGATGTCTTCTCGCGAAATTAGATGGCGCGAACCAAGCCGAAATGGAAAGTACAAGCCGATCATGAAGAGCACTTGCGAAGGCTCGGATCTGATCACGCATACTCCTTGATTTTCCGCAGCCGTTGTGCATCTAAAAGATGAACAAACAAGTCATCTTTTAGCCCTTCGAACTCACGCAGCAAAAACAGGGCCTCAGGTGGAGATTTGCGGCCACATAGCTCGGGACAATGGTCGCCTTCATTGAGCCGGAGCTGATCCCGGCGCCATTTCGTCGGGCGTAGGCCAGGTCTTAAATGCGACCGACGGGTCGATCGCTTCGAGCGTACCGTTCGCCACGGCCTGGGCGAGCACGATGGAGGCGCGGCCAGCAGCCCAGAACGTGAGCGGTTCGGGCGCCCGAACGGTGGGTGGCGGCGTGATTGTCGCCGCTGCGGCGGTTACGAGGAGGATTCGATGGTTGAGCATTGCGGCTCCTTTCTTGGGTTCCTCTCGGCTGTGCCTCAGAAGTTGCCTTGGGGCCGGCATAGAATCCTCGACCCTCACCGGGCGGGAATGTCGCTTGGTCCAGTCTTCCTTGACCGGCGATCAGCGGTCGTACGCACTACAGCACTGCAGGAGGAGCATTGAGCATGAGACGGCGCGATCGACATGACGATGATCCAGAACTGTTCGAACTGCTCGCAAACCTAGAGGAGATTGCAGAAGCGACTCGGATTCCCGCGCTCTTGTGCAGGCTACTCGAGATTTATGGGCTGAAGTCCGTCGCCTATCTGGGCTCTGGGCTCTCGGCGCAGCCTGGGCAAGGTCCATACCTCGCGGTGACCTATTCGGACGACTGGGTCGATCACTACAAGGCCCAGCGCTTCGTCGATGTTGATCCTGCTGTGCAGATCGGCATGCGACGCATGCTGCCGATCGACTGGGATACCTTCGATCGGAGAGACAAGAACGTGCGGCGTCTGTTCGGAGAGGCCGCTGAGTTCGGGCTCGGCCGCCGCGGCATCTCTCTTCCCGTCCACGGCCAGCATGGTGACAGGGCCTTGGTCTCGATCACGAGCGACGCCAGCGATCGGGACTGGAGACACTTACGCCTCTACTACATGCGCGACTTCCAAATGCTGGCCCTCCATATGCATCAGGCCATCCTGCGGCTGGAGGGCCAGAGAATGGAGACCGCCAGCCTTTCTCCGCGCGAGCGGGAATGTTTGTCGTGGGTCGCCGAGGGGAAGACGGCGTGGGAAACCGCCATCATCCTGGGTTTGTCGGAGCACACGGTGCGCTGCTACCTCGAGAGCGCCAGACATAAGCTCGGAGCTGCCAACAACACCCATGCGGTGAACAAAGCCGGCAAGGCTAATCTGCTCAGCCAAATACCGTAAATCCGGCAGATACACCGGATTTAGGGTCCTTCTCCCGGGGTTTAGTTGCTTCAGCGTTTTCAACAAACGCTAGGAGCAACACCATGATCACCATCGTCGAAGGCGCGGAGCGCGAGCGTCACTCCACCCTGATTGATGAGATGTTCCGGATGCGGGCAGCGGTCTTCGCCGACCGGCTCGAGTGGGATGTCATCGTGACCGATGGCAGGGAGATTGACCGCTTCGACGCCGAAGATCCCCTATACCTTCTGTCGCTCGACAACCAGACCGGAGCGCTCCAGGGAGCGGTGCGGTTACTGCCGACTACCGGGCCAAACATGTTGCGCGACGTCTTCCCGGTTCTTGTGCCGGGCGGCGCCCCAGCGAGTCCCCTCATCTGGGAAAGCTCCCGGTTCGCGGTAAACCCTGCCGCATTCAACGCATGCGAACGCGCGGAGGCCAACCATGTCGTTAACCGCACGACGATCGAGCTTCTGTGCGGCATCGTCGAGGTCTGCCAGCGCGCCGGCATCGAGCACGTCGTGTCGGTCTTCGATGCGCGAATGGCGCGAATCTTTCGCACGATCGGTTGCACCTTCGAGGTCATCGGGACCCCGGCCCGAATCGGTAGGACGATGACCTATGCCGGTATATTCGATATGTCGGAAGCCATGCGCGAGCGCCTGGGGGAAACTGGCAGGCTTCTCACACCTGTGCTGGCGACTGTTGAGCCGCGGCGGATTCCCCACCCCCGCCACGCCTGATTGACCCATCGCTTTTGTCACATGGTTCTCTGGTCGACGCGACAACCATGTCCTATAAGTGCCCCGAGGCGGTACGCGCTGCCTCGGGGCGTAGAAACCCCTTTTCCGCGGTTGGTGTTGACCGGATCAGCACCGGAGATCCTCTGGCCAATGGCCGGGGGCCTGGGACGCATGTCCAGGCGCCTCGGTGCTAAAGGTCTCAGGGCCGTCGGAAAACGGTTTCTACCCCCCGGCTTGGGGTCATGATCTTTCTTTGTTAGCGGGGGCGTACCGCCAACCAAGCCGCAGGGATTGCATGCGGACAAAACTAGACGTCGACATCGGACCTGGCCGGGCGGCGAGATCCATTCAGGCTCTCCTCACCGGCTTGACGGAGCACGAGCTGAAGCAGGTGGCCATCGCGGTTATTCGGGAGAACAGGAACCGTCTGCAGAATGCCCATGAGCTGTTCGAGGAGCTAGATAGGCTCGTAGCTGCCGGTTCAACAGATGAGCATCTGGCGCAGCTGAGGCATGACTACCGGATCGCGATGCTCAACCTCCATGCGCAACATCAGGTCGTGAGCCTGGTGGTTGAACATCTCGGTTTCGTGCCCGAGGTCGATGGACAACGCCCGGTGCTCAATTAGCTGGCGTTGTCGGGGTTAGATCAGTCCGATTCGTGTGGCAATCGTGCCTGCCTGCCGGTTGTTTGCGGCCCCGAGCTTATTTGTCGCCTCGTCGATATAAGACCGCACCGAGCGATACGAGATGTCCAGCATGAGCGCGATGTCCTGCATTGACATTCCCTCAGCGAACCACCTCAGGCACTCGGCCTCGCGCGGCGACAAGCGAATGGCGGAGGCAAGCGACGCATCGCCGCTCGCCGCTCCCAACCGGGAGTGCACAAAGGCGACCGAAACCGCCGCGGTGACTGGATCGATGTCCTCAGTCAGTTTGGACACAGGCCTCCCGCTCGCAAGAGTGAACACCATGCGGTCCCTGAATCCCACGGGAATCGAGATCGAGATTCCGGACCTGATACCGAACCGGTCGGCCTCAACGAAGAACTTGATCACGTCCCGCCGCCCGTTGCGCCTCGCCTCATCGGCCGACCATGAGAACAGCGGCGGTCCGTGCTTTGCCTTGGTCACCACGGGATCGACCCGGATGAACTCCCGTTCCACATAAAGCTCCTGCCACGCGCGCGGATAGTTCGAGACCGCGAAGCTCTCCGGACCGCGGAGGTAGAGATAGGCGAAGAAGTCGAACCCGGTATCGTCCGCGAAGTCTCGCAACGAACGGCGGGCTGCACGCTCGTCAAGCGGCAGCGAAAGCCTGTCGATGAGATTGAGCAGATTGGAGTTCAAGGGTGGGCGGGTCCAATGGCAAGCCCCGCGACAGAAGGCGACCCTTCTGCACGGAGCGTTGAAAACGAAATGGGTCATCGCTACCGATAGGACCCGGGGAAGACGATGTCCTGGTCGACCAGGACGTTGAACCGGTAACCCGGGCGGATCTCCAGTGTCGGCTGGACGTTGAGGTTGCGCGAGACCGTCTGCTCGGAGATCTGCCCGAAGGTTTCGGCGAAGGAGCGCCTGGCGGCGTCCTCGGCACTGTTGGCCGTGCCGAAGCTGTTGCGATCCTGCGGCAGCATCATTTCGGTCCCGGCGCCGATAAGAGCGACGAGGATCGCCGAGCCGAACGTGCGCAAATAGTGGTTGTCCACCTGGTCCCGGAATCCGCCATAGCCAGCTGAATCGGTCCCCGCCATGCCGCCGATTTGCAGCGTCGATCCGTTCGGAAAGATGAGGTCGGTCCAGATGACGAGCACGCCGTCCTGCCCGAATGTGACCTCGGAATCGTAGCGGCCGAAGAGTTTGGAACCCTGCGGGATGAGAAGGTGCCGGCCCGTCGCGCTGTCATAGACATTTTGTGAGACCTGAGCCGTGATCCGCCCGGGAAGGTCCGAGTTGATACCCGTGATGAGCGTTGCCGGGATGACCGACCCGCGCTTGAGCTCATAGGGCGAGATCTGCCCGATGACCGGATTGGGAAGGTATCCCAGATCCCGGATGTCCTGATTGAAGAAGCGCTCCTTGGCCGCCTGCCCGTTCGCGTCCGCGGCGCCACCAACGCCCGCCTCCATGGCCGCGGCGTAGAGGTCGAGCGTGCTCTGTGGCCGGGTTGTCGACGACTGCGGATTGCCAGGCCCCGAGGTTGTGCCGTCGTTAGTGTCTGCCGAAAGGTCGCCCAGCGAAACGGCGATCGGGGAATCAAACGCCGCGTCATTGGCTTGATAGCGCGCCATGCGCTGACGGTGAAGCTCGCGCATAAGCTGTTCTTCCTGCTCTCGCTCAAGGCGGGCGCGCCATATCTCTTCCGGCTCCAGTGCCAGCCCTTGCGATTCGTCCGCGGGTGAGGCCGGCGGCTCAGGCATGAACGGGTTTTCCTCTGGCTCCGCCGGCTCGACGGGAATCGGTAGCGGCTGCGATTGCGCCGGTTCGCCGATGATCCCGTCCGGGACACCCTCCTTAAGTTGGTCGGCATGCGTCGAGGCCGGGCGGGAGCCAGGTGTGAATGCTGCGTCGTCATCGCCCAGGTGGAGACCGCGCGAGGACAGGCCATAGAAGATCGCAGCGAGAAACAGCACCACGAGCACGATCGCCACGACGATCGGCAGGCGATTGAGGCGGCGGATTCGCGGCCCGCCTGCGAGATCGGAGCCGCCGAGCTTGAGACTCTCGGTCATGACGCCCCACTTGCCTCGCGCTGCATGATCGAGAGCGGAGAGATCGGCGTCGCCCCCTCGCCGGCCAGCCGGTACATGCGCGTGAGGTCGAGCCTGTGGGTCGACAACCGGACGAGGATGTTGCCCTCGAACGCGTCGACAACATAGGCAAGGGCGACGGTGGTCGTCCCCTCCGTCACCTGGTCCGTGGCGACGGCATAGCCCCAATCTCTCAGCGAAGACTCGATCGCCTCGCCGAATATGGAGCCGTCCGGCTCGAGCTGGATCGTCGTCGTGCCTGGGCCGACCTGCTCCGCAAACCGCCCGACCATGTCCCCTGCGATCGAGGACGCCGCCTCCGGGGTGAGCTGCGCGGTTGCCGAACTCGCGACTAGACCCGCACCGCCCAGTGTCTGGCACCCGGTCAGCAGTGCCGCGCACAGGACGAAAACCACCAAGCGAGGTAGGAGAATCGAACGGTGCATCCCCTACCCTCCCCGCCTAATCGTGATTTTCTCCTGGGCGCGGCCGACGCCCGAGACGAGGATCGCGCTGTCGATGTAATAATCGACCACCATCATGGTGCCCTTCATGCGGTAATTGACGATCCGGTTCTCGCCGCCGGAAACCACGAACAGCACCGGCGCATCCTGGCCTGACAGCGACGAGGGGAACTGGATGTAGGTTTTCTGGCCGTCGCTGTAGATGCGGGTCGGCCGCCACCGCGCCGTTCCGCTCACACGAAACGAGAAATTGAGTTGCTCGGCCGGCACGCCGGCGCCGGGCACGATGCTCGCCTCCATGCGCGTGGCAATCTCGGCAAAGCGGGCATTGACGTCTTCGGGATATTCGAAACCCACCCGCGCCATGTAATTCGTCTGATGGGACTTGAGCTGGATGTGGTAGGTGCGCCGCGAGGTCGTCACCACCATCGAGGTGACGAGGCCGGGTTCCGATGGTTTGACGATCAGATGCACTGCCTGGCTGCCCGGCGCGCCCGACGTCGCCGGTTCGACCTTCCAGCGCACAGTGTCGCCGAGCAGCACGTCGCGCACGATTTCGCCCGGCTGGAGTTCGATGTCGCACACCTGCAGCGGCGAGCAGACCACCGATGGCTGAACCTGGCCGAAGAGGAAGATGACCTTACCGTCGGGGCCGCGCGTCACGACCCCCTGCCCTTGCTGCCACTGGCTGGAGAGGCTCGTGCCACGCTGTTCGTTGACACTCAGGGGCTGTGCCAGGGCCGGCACTGCAATTGTCGAGAAAACAAGCCCGGTGCAGAATGCTGCGCTCCGGAGTCTGGGTAAGTTCATGAAAAGAGTCCTCCGGGCACTCACAATTGCGCCGTCCAGTCGAAATCTCTGAGGTAAAGGCCGATCGGGTTGAGGCG